>Ga0137374_10007887_pt1 | contig 12639 bp, 10 predicted proteins | sample SagtaG_20_FD_104811 | JGI IMG/M metagenome (GOLD analysis project Ga0137374, IMG submission 104811) | Vadose zone soil microbial communities from Sagehorn Ranch, Mendocino, California, USA - Sage1_R_100_16 metaG | ecosystem: Environmental > Terrestrial > Soil > Vadose zone | place: USA...
CAGGTTGTGCTCGATCACCAGCACGGTGTTGCCCTTGTCCACCAGGCTGCTGAGCACGTCGAGCAGCTTGCGGATGTCCTCGAAGTGCAGGCCGGTCGTGGGCTCGTCCAGCACGTACACGGTCCGGCCGGTCGAGCGCTTCTGCAGTTCCGAGGCGAGCTTGACCCGCTGCGCCTCGCCGCCGGACAGGGTCGGCGCCGGCTGGCCGAGCCGCACGTACCCCAGACCGACCTCGTTCAGCGTGGTCATGTGCCGCGCGATCGCCGGGATCGCCGCGAAGAACTCCGCCGCCTCCTCGATCGACATGTCCAGCACGTCCGAGACCGTCTTGCCCTTGTAGTGCACCTCGAGCGTCTCGCGGTTGTAGCGCGCGCCGTGGCACACCTCGCACGGCACGTACACGTCCGGGAGGAAGTTCATCTCGATCTTCAGCGTGCCGTCACCGGAGCACGCCTCGCACCGGCCGCCCTTCACGTTGAACGAGAACCGGCCCGGCAGGTATCCGCGGACCTTCGCTTCCGGCGTCTCCGCGAACAGCCTGCGGATGTTGTCGAAGACCCCCGTGTACGTCGCCGGGTTGGACCGCGGCGTCCGGCCGATCGGCGACTGGTCGACGTGGATCACCTTGTCCACGTGATGCAGGCCGTCGATCTTGGTGTGCCGGCCGGGCACGTCGCGGGCGCCGTAGATCTGCTTGGCCAGCGACGTGTAGAGGATGTCGTTCACCAGCGTCGACTTGCCCGACCCGGACACACCCGTCACCGCGACGAACATGCCGAGCGGGAAGGTGACGTCGATGTCCTTGAGGTTGTGCTCGCGAGCGCCGTACACGGTCAGCTCGCGGCCCTCGGTGCGCGGGCGCCGCACCGCCGGCATCGGGATCTCCTTGCGACCCGAGATGTACGCGCCGGTCAGCGAGTCCGGGTGGTTGCGCAGGTCCTCGACGGTGCCGGACACGACGATCTGGCCGCCGTGCTCGCCGGCGCCCGGGCCGATGTCGACGACCCAGTCGGCGTGGTCGATGGTGTCCTCGTCGTGCTCGACCACGATCAGCGTGTTGCCGAGGTTCTTCAGCCGGACCAGGGTGTCGATCAGCCGGCGGTTGTCGCGCTGGTGCAGCCCGATCGACGGCTCGTCGAGGACGTACAGCACGCCGACCAGGCCGGAGCCGATCTGGGTCGCGAGCCGGATCCGCTGCGCCTCCCCGCCGGACAGCGAGCCCGACGGCCGGTCCAGGGTCAGGTAGTCCAGGCCGACGTCGAGCAGGAACCGCAGCCGCTCGCCGATCTCCTTGACCACCCGCTCCGCGATCTGCTTCTCTCGCGGCGTCAGGTCCATCTGCTGAAGGAAGCCGTGCACCTCGTCAATCGACATCGCGCTGATCTCGGCGATGTTCTTGCCGCCGAGCGTGACCGCCAGCGAGATCGGCTTCAGCCGCGCGCCGTTGCAGGCCAGGCACGGCACCTCGCGCATGTACTCCTCGAAGCGCTCCCTGCTGGTGTCGCTCGACGCCTCCGCGTGCCGGCGCTCGACGTACGGGATGACGCCTTCGAAGGTGGTGTAGTACGACCGCTCGCGCCCGTACCGGTTCTGGTAGGAGACATGCACCTGCCGGTCGTGCCCGGTGAGCAGCGACCTCTTCGCCTTGGCCGGCAGCTCGCCGAACGGTGTGCTCGTCTTGATCTTCAGGTCCTTGGCCAGCGCCTGGAGCAGGCGCTCGAAGTACTGCGAGACGTTCGCGCCGGACCAAGGCTGGATCGCACCCTCGTCCAGCGACTTGGACGGGTCCGGGACCAGCAGCTCCGGGTCGACCTCCATCCGGGTGCCGAGGCCGGTGCACACCGGACAGGCGCCGTACGGCGAGTTGAACGAGAACGACCGCGGTTCCAGCTCGTCGATCGCGAGGGGGTGGTCGTTCGGGCAGGCGAGCTTCTCGGAGAACCGGCGCTCGCGGTGCGCGTCCTCTGCCGGCAGATCCACGAAGTCCAGTACGACGAGTCCGCTGGCCAGGCCGAGTGCGGTCTCCACCGAGTCGGTCAGCCGCTGCTTCGCGGAGCTCTTCACCGCGAGCCGGTCGACCACGACCTCGATGGTGTGCTTCTTCTGCTTGTCCAGCTTCGGCGGCTCGGTCAGCTGGATCGTCTCGCCGTCCACCCGGGCCCGGGAGAAGCCCTGACCAGTCAGCTGGCGGAAGAGGTCGACGTACTCCCCCTTGCGGCCGCGGACGACCGGCGCGAGCACCTGGAAGCGGGTGCCCTCCTCCAGCTCCAGCACGCGGTCGACGATCTGCTGCGGGGTCTGCCGCGCGATCGCCTCGCCACACTCCGGGCAGTGGGGGCGACCGGCCCGCGCGAACAGCAACCGGAGGTAGTCGTACACCTCCGTGATCGTGCCGACGGTCGAGCGTGGGTTGCGGGAGGTGGACTTCTGGTCGATCGAGACGGCCGGTGACAGACCCTCGATGAAGTCGACGTCCGGTTTGTCCATCTGCCCGAGGAACTGGCGCGCGTACGCCGAGAGCGACTCAACGTAGCGGCGCTGGCCCTCGGCGAAGATGGTGTCGAAGGCAAGGCTGGACTTGCCGGACCCGGACAGCCCGGTGAAGACGATCATGGCGTCCCGTGGCAGGTCGACCGAGACGTCCTTCAGGTTGTGCTCACGCGCTCCGCGCACGATCAGACGGTCAGACACAAGCTCACTCTCAGCCGTTCTCGAGGGGTACCAGGATCATGCCCGGTCATGCTAACGAGGCCCACCGACAAAAACTTCCGGCGCTGGACGGAGGCGCCGGACCGGCCCTGATCGCGGTGCCCGATCGAGGCCGTTTCGAAAGTATATTCGATCATGAGCGGTGGTCCGTCCAACCCGGCCGGACATGACCGGACACTGTCAATGATGCAAGGATCGGCGGTGGCCGCAGTAGCGATTTCCCGGGAGGACGCATGTCGGAGTACCACGGCAACGTGAAGGTCGGCGGGCCGGTGCAGACCCACGAGCTGGCCGAGTTGATGATCACCAAGGTCGCCGTCGGCCCGATGGACAACAACGCGTACCTGCTGCGCTGCCGCCGGACCGACGAGCAGGTCCTGATCGACGCCGCCAACGACGCTCACACGCTCCTCAACCTGATCGGCGACGGCGGCCTCGCCCGCGTCATTACTACACACCGCCACCAGGACCACTGGCAGGCGCTCGCCGAGGTGGTCGCCCGCACCAGCGCGACGACCGTCGCGGGCCGGTACGACGCCGAGGGCATCCCCGTACCCACCGACGAGCTCGTCGACGACGACGCCACGATCCCGGTAGGCCGGTGCACACTCAAGGTCATCCACCTGGTCGGCCACACCCCCGGCTCGATCGCTCTCCTGTACGACGACCCCGCCGGAGCACCGCACCTGCTCACCGGCGACTCGCTGTTCCCGGGCGGCGTCGGCAACACACAGGGCGACGCCAAGCGCTTCACCTCGCTGATCAACGACGTCGAGGCCAAGCTGTTCAACCAGCTCCCCGACGAGACCTGGGTCTACCCCGGCCACGGCGCCGACACCACCCTCGGCGACGAACGCCCCCACCTCCCCGAATGGCGAGCCCGCGGCTGGTAACGACGCGAACCCGGGTCCACTCAGTTCACTGAGCGCTGCCGGATCCTGACCGGAATCGATCTTGACGCCCCTACAGCGTCTAGCGATCCTGACAGTGGATTTCTGCGGTCGTGAACACCGTCGCTGAGGCGGTGGTGCATCGTGAGTAACACGGCGGCCGAGGGGGCGGTCCTCATGACGGCCAAACGCAGTGGGTGGCTGACGGTGGCCATGATCGCTGTCGTCTCGCTCGGCGTGGCCAGCGCCTGTGGTGGATCCAATTATCGCCTACGACATGGCGTGGATGCGCCAACTGCTGAAAGAGGACCAAGGCAAGATCGCGGTCGAGGTCATTCTCATGCACGAGATGTCCCACAAGTACGACTACGAGTCGAACCACCGCGGCCACCTCTCTGCACAAGAGGAGAACCAGGCCGACTGCGGCGCGGGCCGGGCCGCCAAGAACGCCGCCGACAATGGACTGATGCAAGGCGTCAACGGCATCATCACCGGTGCTCTGACCTTCCACAGCCAGGCCGTCCTTGCCAGCGCCTGGTGGACAAAAGGCGCCCACGGCTCTCCGTCCGACCGCTTCGACGCCTACCTCACCGGCTGGGGTGGCACACCTGACGACTGCCGGGCCATCGGCGAGGCCAAACCCGGCGCAACCATCTCAACTCCTCCGTTCAAGGTCGACCTCGTGCGTGACGCTACGGCCGAGGTCCTGCCCAACAAGTCAACCGTCATGGCCACCATGCCCAAGGGTCACAACTCAACCGGATATGTGACGGGCTACAAGAGCTCCAACACCGAAGGTGCCGCCAACGTCATGAGTCGCGTTTGGGCCAACTACTGGGGCAACAGCGACAGTGTCGCCCCTGGCAGCGATTTGAACGGAGCCGTCGTACCTGTCATCGAGCAGGGGGAAACGATTCCCGTCGACCTGAGCAAGGCACTGCGAAGCGTGAACGACTCGGTGGCAGCACGGACCTACACCTGGACCGATAACAGCACGAGATACGACGGTCTGTTCGTGGTAATCGAGCGATCAGGTGACGGCATTCTCGTCATCTCGACGGTCGCGCCGAACCCCGGCAACGACGAGCAGAACTGGGCCGCTCTCATGCTCGTCAACGGCGTCGAGCCGTGAACCTGGCACGGCGCCGACACCACGCCAGGAGACGAGCGCCGCAGCCTGCCGGAGTGGCGGTCCCGGGGCTGGTGAGCCTCAGGGCCCAGCGGGCTTCGCTGACCTGACCCAGGATCGTGGCGGCACCAGCCGCGGTGGCCAGCTCGGCAGCCTCGTCGGCGAGTGCGCGGGCGTCGTCGAGGCGGTCCTGCGCCTTGGCAACGTAGAACAGGCCGACGAGGTTGGCGGCGACGCCCGCAGTGAAGCCGAGGGTACGGCGAAGCGCGGTGGACTGCTCCAAGAGCGCGCGCGCCTCGTCCAGTTCGCCGGCCGAATGAGCCGCGATGCCGAGGTGGCGCAGTGCATAGGAGAGGGTCAGGTCGTCACCAGACTTCGCGGCCAGTGCTCGTGACCGGGCCAACGCCGACACCGCTCGCTCCCTGTCGTCCCGGACGACCTGGTGGAAACACCCGATCCAGAAGAGCGCCTCGGCCTGCCCGCGCTCGTCGTCCACCCATCTGTAGGCGCCAAGCGCCCGCTCGAACAGCGCCAGCTCCCGCGGGTCCTCCTCACGACGCTCGAGAAACCGTCCGTGCAACAGCTTCCCCCGAGCAAGCGCCAGCTCAGCCTCGGCGACATCCAGCTCACGCCCAGCACGCGTCAGGCCGTCGTACTCTCCGTTGAAAACCGCCCGCTCATACAACTCCCCCGCCAGCCGCACCCTGTCATCCACGCGCCGGAGCCTAGCGGTCGGTGAGCTCCGCTGGGAGGGCAACTACGTCGACGAGGGCGCCGTTGCGGACGGCGGTGATTTCGGTACGGCGGCCGATCGCGTCCTCGAAGAGTTGGCGCTGGAGGGACTGAGCGTCGCGCAGTGGTACGCCGTCCACCGCCAGCACCAAGTCGCCTTGGCGGAGGCCGGCCTGGGCGGCGGGGCTGCCGGAGATCACCTCGACGACGCGGAGCGCGTTGCGCTGGTCGAAGCGCTCGGCCAGCTGCGGACGCAGCGGCGCCGGTGTCGTCACCAGTCCGAGGTAGGCACGCCGTACTCGGCCGTCATGCAGGAGCGAGTAGATGATCCGGCGGGTGGTCGGATTCATCGGGACCGCTAGGCCGAGGCCGATGCCGGCGACCGCGGTGTTGATGCCGACCACCCGGCCGTTGCCGTCGGCAAGGGCTCCGCCGGAGTTGCCCGGGTTCAGCGCCGCGTCGGTCTGGATCACGTCTTCGATGATCCGGTTCGCTGATCCGCTGCGAACCGGCAACGACCGCCCGAGCGCGCTGACCACGCCGGCCGTCACGCTGCCGGCCAGGCCCAACGGATTGCCGACGGCAACCACCAGGTTCCCGACCTTCAGCTGGTCCGCGTCGCCGTACTCCGGCGGGTCGGGAATGTCCCGATCAGAGCGCAGTACGGCGAGATCCGACAACCGGTCGACACCTACCACCAGCGCCTGTGCCGTCGTACCGTCCGCGAACTCCGCCGTCGCGTGGTCGCCGTCGCCGACCACGTGGGCATTCGTCAGCAGGTGCCCGTCCGCGGTCAGCACGACCGCCGACCCCGATGAGTCGCCCCGCCGGCTCTGGATCCGCAGGCTCGCCACCCGCGGGATCAAGTGTTCCGCCACACCCGAGACCACCCGGGAGTAAGCGTCAAGTACGTCGTCCCCAGCAGTCTCTTCGGCCATCTCCGCCTCCCGATTACAGCATTACACCGTTAGCAAAACCGGGCCATGGATGAAACAGCAGCACAATTCCTGACCGATCGGTTGAAAACTGGCCGATCGGTCAGGATGATGGCTGACATGGCAGATACCACCCCCGCCCGGGAGCGGACCCGTCACGAGATCGTTCGGCAGGCGATGGACCTGTTCCAGGCCAGGGGCTACAACGCGACGTCACTGCAGGACATCGCGACCGCGGCCGGCTGCTCGAAGGCGACCGTGCTCTACCACTTCAACGGCAAGCCCGCGGTGCTCGCCGCGGTCCTCGAACCAGCCGCGGCCGACCTCGCCGACCTGATCAAGACGGCCGCGGGGCTGCCTCGGGACAAGGCGCAGGAGTTCGCGATCCGGCGCTTCACCGACCTGGCCGTGGCGCACCGCGGCGTGATCCAGGTCGTCCAGGACATCCTCGCGGTGATCGACGAGATCCCCGAGATCACCGGACTGGTCTCCGACGGCATGCAACTCAGCGGCTATCTCGCCGGCAGCGACGACCAGCTCGAGCGCGACCTGGCCAGCTTCGCCATCAACGGCCTGCTCGGCGAGTGCCGGCATCCCGGCGAGCGCACCGACGAAGAACTGAGAACTCTCTGCGACATCGCCTTGCGGCGGCTGCTCACTCACACCTGATCCCAGACAGTCCGACGCCCGCTGCCCGCACCCGCGGGCAGCCGATCTCCCCTGCCCGTACGACGTACGACCTGAAACGGACGCACACCCCGATGGCCAATCTCCTGTACCGGCTCGGCCGGTTCTCCTACCAACGCAGGCGGCTCGTCGCAGCCGTCTGGGCGCTCTTCCTCGTCCTGCTGGGTGTCGGCGCGCTGACGCTGGGCGGCAAGACGACGAACACCTTCTCGATCCCGGGGACCGAGTCGCAACGCGCACTCGACGCCCTCAAGCAGGACTTGCCCGCCGCCAGCGGCGCCTCGTCCGCCGTGGTCGTCAAGGCACCCGACGGCAAGACCCTCGCCGATCCGGCCGTCAAGGCAGCCGTCGGCACCACCGTCGCGCGAGCCGAGAAGCTCCCCGAAGTGGTCGCCGCCGTCGATCCCTTCACCAGCAAGGCGATCAGCCGGGACAGCACCACCGGCCTGATCAGCGTCCAGTTCGACAAGCCCGCCGACGAGCTCTCGAAGGAGAGCACCAAGGCGTACGACGGCCTCAGCGCACTCAGCTCCGGGGACTTGAAGGTAGTTCCGGGCGGCCAGATCGTCGGCGGACCGCCGGACGTCGGGGCGACTGAGGTGATCGGTGTCGTGGTCGCGGCCGTCGTACTGGTCGTCACCTTCGGCTCGTTGGTCGCGGCCGGGATGACCTTGCTCACCGCGCTGCTCGGCGTACTGGCTGGGATGGCCGGTTTGTTCCTCGTCACCGCCTTTGCCGACGTCTCGTCGACGGCACCGATTCTGGCGTTGATGCTGGGGCTCGCGGTCGGGATCGACTATTCGTTGTTCATCAGCTCGCGGCACCGCGCGCAGCTCGCCGAGGGGATGGACGAGGAGGAGTCCGTCGCGCGCGCCACCGCGACTGCTGGCTCGGCCGTGCTGTTCGCGGGCGCGACCGTCGTCATCGCGCTGGCCGGGCTCAGCGTGGTTGGGGTTCCTTTCCTGACCGCGATGGGATTCGCGGCTGCCGCGACGGTGCTGACGGCGGTGCTGGTCGCGCTGACGCTGCTGCCGGCGCTACTCGGGTTCGTGGGCAAGCGCGTTCTTCCGCGGCGTTTGCGGAAGGCTGCGGCTGCTCCCCCGGTCGAAGGGTTCGGGTTCCGGTGGGGTCGGTTCGTCACTCGCTTCCGGATCCCGATCGTTGCCGTCGGCATCATCGGGCTCGGCCTGCTGGCGGTTCCGGTCAAGGACATGCGGCTCGCGCTGCCGGACGGTGCGTCGGCGGCTGCCGGTACGAACGAGCGAGTCGCGTACGACCTCACCGCAACCGCCTTCGGCCCGGGCGCCAACGGTCCCCTGATCGTCGTCGTGAAGAGCGGCAGCGCGGCGATGGCCGGGGCAGTCGTCGAGCAGGTACTGGCGAAAACCCAAGGGTTCAAGGATGTCGTCGCGGCGCAGCCCGGGGGTGCGAGCGCCGACGGCTCCACGCGGTTGCTGCAGGTGATCCCAGCCAGCGGCCCGGCCACCGAGGAGACCTCGGACCTGGTCAAGAGCCTGCGGGGCGCCATCCAGCCGTTGGCCACGGGCGGTACGACGATCTCGGTGACCGGCAACACGGCCGTCGGGGTCGATGTGTCGAACAAGTTGTCCAACGCGTTGCCGACGTACCTGCTGGTCGTGATCGGGTTGTCGTTCCTGCTGTTGCTGCTGGCGTTCCGGTCGCTGCTGGTGCCGCTGAAGGCGACGCTGGGGTTCGTACTCACGGTCGGCGCGACGTTCGGCATCACGGTCGCGGTGTTCCAGAAAGGCTGGGGCGCTTCGCTGCTCGGAGTCGACTCACCCGGTCCACTGGTCAGCTTCCTGCCGATCATCATGATGGGCGTGGTGTTCGGGCTGGCGATGGACTACGAGGTGTTCATCGTGTCCCGGGTGCGGGAGGAATTCGTGCACGGCAAACACGCGACCCAGGCAACCGTCGAAGGGCTCGGCCACGGCGCCCGCGTGGTGACGGCGGCCGCGCTGATCATGGCCTCGGTCTTCTCCGGCTTCATCCTGGTCCACGACCCGATCATCAAAGCCATCGGCTTCGGCCTCACCATCGGCGTCCTCATCGACGCCTTCATAGTCCGCATGACCCTGGTCCCAGCCGTCCTCAGCCTCCTCGGCGACCGCGCCTGGTGGTTCCCGCGGTGGCTCGACCGCCTCACCCCAAGGGTCGACATCGAGGGCGAATCCCTCCGTCTGCCCACCGACCGCCAACCGGAGAAGAAGGAACTCGTCAGCATCGACTGACAACCTGAGGGGCATCGGCAGTTCGCCGATGCCCCTCACCGCAGCAGACTCGACGCATCCCCCACTCGGTAGGGCATGTACGTTTCGGGATCGATCCCCACTCGACCCGCCAGAACTGAGCTGGGGATGACATAGATGCTTCCGTCGCCGAGCACGATGAAGAACAGGTCGATCGAGTCGGGGTCGTACGGCATCTTTCCTGCCGTCTTGTCGAGCACGTAGGGCCGGCGCCCAACACCGACATTCCACCGCCCCTTCTTGTTGCGAGACGCACATGTCTTTACCTGGACCCGATGGATGCCTTTGACCGTCGTCACCAGCAGGTCATACTCCTGAGGCTCCACCGGGAGCGCAACTGCACACCCACGCAACGCGAACCAGGTCATCGCCGGCGCCGACGCAGCCGTTCGCAGCGTCTCCGGCCGGACCGACTCACTGAATACATCCTCTGGTGTCGCCGGACGGTCCAGTTTCTTCAGATGTGTGCAGTCCAACCCGAGGCGGACGGCATGTCCCTTGACCCGAACTCGGTTCTCACCGTTGTCGACGACACCGAGACCGGCAAGTACGTCCGCCCAACAGCTCGAGCCGAGCAGCACTGAGCGCAGCAGACCATCTGACCACCGCCGTTGGCCAGTGAAGTGCGTTGTGTTCAGGTCTAGACGCGCGGCATGTCGCTTGATTGTCCGGATCACACCTGCCGACGTCCCCTTCAAACCAAGCGCGCGAGCGACAGCGCTCCACGAAGTGCTGTCCGCCACCGCCTGACGCAGTTGGTCGTCGTTCCAGGTTCGCCTACCCCCCGTTGTTTTCATGGAGACAAACGTAAAGAGGGGCACCGACAGAATCGGTGCCCCTCTTGGGGTCGGGCTGCCGAGATTTGAACTCGGGATCTCATGTCCCCCAGACATGCGCCTTACCTGACTAGGCCACAGCCCGGAACCCGCCACCGAAGAGGCGAGCGGAGTAAACCTTACCCCATCGGATGGGGCGCTCTGACCAGCACCCGGTCAGCGTTTCTGCTTCTTTTGGCGGGCTCGGATCTGTACGTGGACGGGGCTGCCGACGAAGCCGAAGTCTTCGCGGAGGCGGCGTTCGATGAAGCGTTGGTACGACGCTTCGATCTGGCCGGAGGTGAAGATGGCGAAGGTCGGCGGCATGGTCGTGGCCTGGGTGCCGAAGAGGATCTTGGGCTGTTTGCCGGAGCGGACCGGGTGCGGGTGGGCCGCCACCAGCCGGCCGAGGAAGGCGTTCAGCTGGCCGGTCGGGACGCGGGTCTGCCAGCCCTCCAGCGCTGCCTCGATGGCAGGCACGAGCTTCTCCATGTGCCGCCCGGTCAGCGCGCTGATGTTGACCCGCGGCGCCCACCGGAACTGGACCAGCTCACGGTCGATCTCGCGCTCGAGGTAGTAGCGCCGGTCCTCGTCGACCAGGTCCCACTTGTTGTACGCGATCACCAGCGCCTTGCCGGCCTCCTCGACCGCGCTCATGATCCGCAGGTCCTGCTCCGTCATCGTCTCGGAGGCGTCGATGACGACCACAACGACCTCGGCCCGCTCGATCGCGGCGTTGGTCCGCAGCGAGGCGTAGTACTCGTGGCCGGCGGCGTTCTTGACCTTGCGCCGGATGCCGGCGGTGTCGATGAAGCGCCACTCCTTGCCGGCCAGCCTGATCAGCTCGTCCACCGGGTCGACCGTCGTACCGGCGACGTCGCTGACGACGACGCGGTCCTCCTTGGCGACCTTGTTCAGCAGCGAGGACTTGCCCACGTTCGGCTTGCCGACGATCGCGACCCGGCGTGGTCCGCCGGCCTCGGGGTCACGCTCCGGCGGCGCGTCGGGCAGGGCGGCCAGGACGGCGTCCAGCATGTCGCCGGTGCCGCGGCCGTGCATCGCCGACACCGGGAACGGCTCGCCGATGCCGAGGCTCCACAGGTTCATCGCCTCGGACTCGACCCGCTGGTCGTCGACCTTGTTGGCCGCGAGTACGACGGGCTTACCGGACTTCCGCAGTACGCGTACGACGGCCTCGTCCGCGTCGGTGATGCCGATGGTCGCGTCCACCACGAAGAGCACCGCGTCGGCGGCGTTGATGGCGACCTCGGCCTGGGCGGCGACCAGCGCGGCCATGCCGACCGCGTCCGGGTCCCAGCCGCCGGTGTCGACGACCGTGAAGCCCCGCCCGGCCCAGTTGGCGTCGTACGAGACGCGGTCGCGGGTCACCCCGGGCGTGTCCTCGACGACGGCCTCGCGGCGGCCGATGATGCGGTTCACCAGCGTCGACTTGCCGACGTTCGGCCGCCCGACGATCGCGAGAACAGGCAGGGGCCCTGCGTCCTCACGCTCGTGGGTGAACTCGGCATAGTCGTAGCCGGTGTTCAGGTCACTCATCAGGATCCTTCTTGTCTGGCGCGCCCGGGAGCGGGTGGCCGGTGGCTTCGACGGCCGCCCTGACATGGGCCCGCAGCACGTCGCCGATCTGGTCGGCAACCGCCCGTACGTCGGAATGCCTCCTGGGAAAGGGTACGCGGTCGACGGAAAAGGCCTCGCCGTAGACCACGTCGATCCGGCTCCCGGCCGGCGGGAACCCCTCGACGTCACCGTGCGGCAGCCGGGTCCCGAGCAGCGCCACCGGCAGGATCGGCGCACCCGTCACCATCGCCAGGTAGGCGACCCCGGTGCGGATCCGGCCGAAGTCGCCCGCGCCCCGGGTGCCCTCCGGGTAGAGGTTCAGCACCTTAGCGTCGCGGAGCACCTTGATCGACTTCCGGACCGCGAGCATGTCGTACGACGCCCTGTCGACGGAGATCTGCCCTATCCGGTGCAAGAACCGGCCCTGCAGGCCGCCGAACACCTCGATCTTGCCGAGCTGGTGCAGCATCCGCGGCGCGATCGCACCCAGCAGCGGCGCGTCCAGCAGGCTCAGGTGGTTCGGGGTCATCAGCACCGGACCGGTCATCGGGAACCGGTCCTCGTGGTGGACAGTCAGCTTGTACTTGCGGTGGAAATACGGCTTGGCGATCTTCCGGGCCGGCAGCGCCAGCCGGTACGGCAACGGAGGCAGGTCGTCGGTGCGCGGCAGCTCCAGGTGCAGCTCCTTGCGCCCGGTGAGCTCCGCGGTCATGGGGCCTCCCGCCCTGGACTGAGGAGCCTAGGGAGCGAAGCGACGGTCATGGGGCCCTCCCGGCCTGGACTGAGGAGCGGAGGGAGCGAAGCGACTGGAGCGACGAGGGAAGGCTGGGAGCCAAGGCCCCATGACCCAGCCGGCGCCGAAGGCCCGGCCAAAAGCACAGCGACGAGGGAAGG
>Ga0137374_10007891_pt1 | contig 12637 bp, 10 predicted proteins | sample SagtaG_20_FD_104811 | JGI IMG/M metagenome (GOLD analysis project Ga0137374, IMG submission 104811) | Vadose zone soil microbial communities from Sagehorn Ranch, Mendocino, California, USA - Sage1_R_100_16 metaG | ecosystem: Environmental > Terrestrial > Soil > Vadose zone | place: USA...
CCAAGTACCGCAGGTTGTTGGTCATAGACCGGCTCCTTTCGCATGTAGCTCTGCGTGGTTCGGTAGCTCCGACCGCGTAACCTACGCCCTGCGATCGCGAGCCGGTCATTCCATACTGACTAACGACCCACCCAAGAAAAGCGCAGCGTCGGAGTGACTAGGTTCGCGCGGGTACCTCATGGATTCTTCAACCCGGTTTTTTGATCTCAATATCGACAAGTTCCTCGAACATTGGGGACCTGCTGAGGCCGTTCGCGAAATCATCGCGAATGCGATCGACGAGCAGGCACTCACAAATACTCCGCCGGCCGAGATCGTGTGCGACGGAACGGGCATTTGGCGGGTCCGCGACTACGGCCGAGGTCTCCAGGCTGATCATCTGAAACAGAACGAGAATCCTGAGAAGAACCAGGCAGCAACAAGCAAACAACTCCTGGGAAGATTCGGCGTTGGGCTCAAAGACGCCCTCGCAACGCTGGAGCGACGTGGAATAACCGTCACCATTCGCTCGCAGCACGGTGACATCAGCCTAGTTCGCCATGACAAGCACGGGTTCGCTGGCATTCCGACTCTTCATGCCGCCATCGCTCCGGCAAGTAACGCCTCATTCGTTGGAACAGAGGTGTTATTCCGGGGCATCGATGACGAAGCGGTGGAAACTGCGCGACGCTACTTCCTGCGCTTTGCGAACGAACGTGTGCTTGATACCACGAAGGTCGGGCAAGTCTTGGCAAGGAAGCGAGGCGAGCCAGCAAAGATCTACGTTCGTGGTCTGCGGGTCGCTGAGGAAGAGGGATTCGCGTTTTCCTACAACATCACCGAGCTGACGGCTGCAATGGCGCGCGCCCTCAACCGGGAACGAACAAACGTCGGCCGGAGTGTCTACACGGACCGGGTAAAGGCAATCCTGCTCAATGCAAGCTCATCGGCGGTAGCTGCACGGTTAGCAGAAGAGCTGGGACGGCTTGAGACGGGCGATTCCACAGAAGAGATTCAATGGCTTGATGTTCAAGAGCATGCTGTGCGCATCTTGAACGCTAGCGCGCCTACAGTGTTTGCTACCCCGCAAGAACTTCGCGAGCATGCCGATCTGATTGAGGATTCGGAGGAAGGGGGATCCCGCATCGTGGTCGTGCCAGAGCGATTGAGGCAGAAACTAGATAATCTGCGTGACACCGCCGGTAAGCCCGTGCGAACCGTCGCCGTCTATGCATCAGAGCGTGCTGCGAGTTTCGTTTACCGGTTCCTTAAGCCAGAGAATCTCTCCTCATCAGAAAGGGCGATTTGGGAGCTAAAAGAGCCTGTGCTGAGCCTGGCTGGCGGGCGTCCGCAAGTCGTGAAAGAGATCAATGTCTCGGAGACACTGCGACCTCAGCTTGGCGGTGGCGACAGGGCGATGGGCGTTTGGGAAGGTCATGTCGGACGGATCGTGATCCATCGAGGCGCTTTGTCATCGGCACAACGATTCGTGGGTACGCTGCTTCACGAACTCGCTCACGCCAACTCGGACGCTCCCGACATCACGGCTGACTTCGAGGATGCCCTGACGGATTTGCTGGGCGCAGTCGGTAGTAACGCTCTAAGCGGTTCGCGTCGCTGAGTCCAGTACCAGAGAGTCAGATGAACGACGCACCCTCCGGTCAGGCTCGGATCAAATCGCGAATCGAGCAGGCCCAGGCTGGTTCACCGCCGCTGGCGGCAGACATCTTTGCAAGACTTGAAGCATTTCTCGCGGGTGATCGGGCTCAGCAGCATCTCGCCCCCAAAAAAATTGCCGAGATTGCCGACGCATTGCTTGCTGAAGCGCCGTCTCGAGCTTCACAATGAGAGTTCAGTCCATCTCTCTCACCTGGTTCCGTGGGTCTGCGGAGACTATCCAACTCGATCTCGGCTCTAAGTCGGCCGTTATCTACGGCGAGAACGGGGCTGGTAAGTCCGCCTTTGTGGACGCAATCGAGTACGTGCTTCACGGGGGCCGAATCGGGCATTTGAGTCACGAATACAGCGGAAAGCACCAGGAAAAGGGTGTCATCAACACCCACGCTCCTGCTGACAAGAAGGCAGAGCTGTCGATCGCGCTCGGCGACGGCACGAGTCTCACCGTTACCATTGACCACGGGGGAACGGCCATCGTGGCCGGCAACGGGGAGGCTGAGATCCGGAGCTGGGACTATGGTCGCACGGTCCTGCGCCAGGACGAAGTGGCAGCCTTTATCCGCGACACCAAGGGCGCCAAATACTCCGCAATTCTTCCGCTCTTGGGTCTTCGCAGCATGGAGTCTCTCGCCGAGAATACCCGCCAGCTCGCCAAAGCGGTAGAACAACGATCCAATCTTAGGGAAGGGCTTGGGAAGACACAGGCGCTGCTCACAAAGCGCATTGAGGCGTTTGGAGGGAGTTCGGATCAGGCCTTGGATAATAGAGTCTGCGACCTGCATGCTACTTACTGCCCAGGCGCGACCGCCTCGGAGCCTGTTTCACAATGTCAAGGAATCAAGTCCGCAATTGCCGACCGTATGGCTCGCTACTCGGACGATCAGCGGCGGCATGCTGTTCTCCTCGCAATCGCGAACGTTCAGCTCAAGCCTCTTATTGATTCCGTACGACTCGCCAACACTGCGTTGATCGAGACCGTTGAGCCCCTCCTCGAAAAGCTCGAGGTTGTACGGAGCGCAGGGCAATTCGCAAAGACTCTCCAAGGCGAACAGGAGATCGAGTGCCCGGCATGCGGTCGACCTTTGTCTCCCGCAGAATTTCGCGAGCATGTCCAGGCCGAGAGTGAACGCCTGCAGGAGTCGATGCAAGCTCTTCAACGTCGCAAGCATGCGACCGAAGCCCTTGCAGATGCCCTGAAATCTCTTCGTTCAACTCTCAGCACACCAGAGGCGCGAGCCTGGCTTACTCAACAGCAATTGGAACCTGCCGGAGCATTCATCGATGCCATCAACTTGTCGCACCTTCAAGACAGCCCCAGTGAAGCCGAGCTGCTCGGAATTGACGAGAAGCTAGCACCGCTGATTGCCAAGGCTGTCGAGGCATCGAAGGAAACACCACCAGACGTGCAAGACCTGTCGCGTGATGATCGTTTAGTAGAACTGCTTGCCGAGATCGTTGGTGGCCGTTTGCTCGCGGCTCAATTGGCCCGCGCTGCTGGTCTGAAAGCCTTCCTTCAGAGGTTCGAAAGTGGGATGCGTGAGGAAATCAAGAATGAGTCGCAAAAGGTAATCGACGAGCTGTCGACAAACATTCAGTCGATGTGGGCCACGCTCCACCCCGGCGAAGCTATTGAGGGTGTGCGCCTCTACATTCCAGATGGCGCCGACAAGGCCATCGATATCGAGCTGAAATTCTTTGGCGTGGACCAGCCGTCACCACGGCTCACGCTTTCGGAGGGTTATCGCAATAGCCTTGGGCTTTGCATCTTCCTCGCCATGGCGAAGCGCGATGCCGCATCGGATCGCCCTCTATTCCTTGATGATGTTGTGGTGAGTCTTGATCGGAATCACCGTGGAATGATTGTCGAACTGCTGGAAAGAGAGTTTGCCTACCGACAGGTCGTGATTTTCACGCACGATCGAGACTGGTACGCCGAGCTCTCACAGCAGTTGGATAGCAAGAGCTGGAGCTTTCGGGCTCTGTTACCCTTCGAGAAGCCTGACCTTGGCATCAGGTGGTCTGCGACAACGTCGACCTTTGGAGATGCCCGCGCATTCCTTCAGGCGGCGCCCCATGCCGCTGGCAATACCGCTCGCAAAATCATGGATACGGAGCTGGCACTTCGAGCTGATCGGCTGAATGTGAGGCTTCCCTACCGCCTGTCCACGAAAAACGATCGCCGAACGGCGCATGATTTTCTGTTTCAATTGATTGCAGATGGTCCGAAGTGCTTCCAGAAAGAGGGCCCCAAGGGCTTTGAGGCACATGTGGACGCCATTGAGGCGTGGAAGGCGGCCGACAAGCTCCTGATCACGTGGGGGAATAAAGCGTCACATACCATGGATATGGTACGACCGGAGGCTGTGAAGCTGATCAACGCTTGCGAGGCCGCGTTAGAGGCGTTCAAGTGTAAGGACTGCAACAAGCCGGTCTATAAGTTGGATGACGACAAAGCTGAACTCACGCAGTGCCAATGTGGCCACCTGCGCTGGCGCTACGGGAAGGGTTGAGGCAAGAATGATCGGCTCAGCACCCGAAGACCCTCATCGTCTCCTGGCGGGACTGACCCGCGATCGCGTCTCCCTCGAGCTTAGCACTTTAGACATCTGCTTTCTGGCAGCGCTACACCTCCAGGCGGAGCGCGACGGCCTCGCCTCCCTCGATGAGGAGCTGTTGCTGAATCTGTTCGAGCAGGTCAGTGATCTCGTCGATCCAAGTCTAGAGAATCGTCAAGTGCGAGCGACGCACGCCATTCAAAGGCTGCGCAGTCAGCGCATGCTGGCACGGGTGGATGCAACGGGAATCATTAGTGCCGGAGAATACTCACTTACAAGGCTCGGAATGTTGATTGTCCAATCCTTCCTTGAGCAGGAACAGCTTACCCGGGAGAGTCTGTCGCTCCTCATGGGAGCCGTTACGTCGTCGCTTGCGCAGATCCGCGCGCGAGCGGAGCGCATTTCTGATCCTTCGGAATGGCAGACAGCTATCGTCGGACCCCTCCGTGTGACTGTTGGTGATTTGGTCGCTGGGATCGAACGAAGGCAACGTGGATTGGACATGCAGCAAGAAGAGGTGCGCAAACAAATCAGCACCTTGTTGCAGGTCGAGTGGTTCAACGTGATTGAGGGATGTCAAACACTGCTCGAGACCATGGCCAAGACACTCCGCGAGCTCAATGAGGTGTTGCTTCGCGACAGCAGTCACATTCAGACTCTGCTTCAAGAAATCCAGCACGCTGCAGTTACCGCAGGAGCCACGGAAGCCGAACAAGCTGCCCAGCGAGTGACCGATCACGTCGCGAGGATGGAAGCCTGGGGCCGATCAAGGCAACAGGGGTGGTCTAATTACTATCAGTACGTCCACCGCTTCTTGCGCGATGTCGTTCGACTAGACCCCGATCGGGCGATCAGTCAGCGGCTTGTAGAACAGATCAGAAGTTGGCCTGAGCGACCCTTTGCTTTCGTCGTAGCTGCTGATAGTTGCATTCGCCTGCTGCGACCGATGAAGGCAATGGAGTATCGACCACCCGTTAGCCGACCTCGTGGAGAATGGGAGCAAGACCCTGCGATAGTGGCGGCGGACGAAAGTCCACTCCAACTCGAGAGCCTTGTGCTGGCAGCTTTGAAGCACAGACCCCGGACTCTTGCGACTCTGACTACCGAAATCATTGCGCAGCTTAGCGACAGCGAGCGATACACCGCCATTGGGCGGATTGCAGCCGTCGTTGCAAGGGTTCGTGCACCGTTATTGGACCGCGAGCGCCCGTGGGTCCCAGTCAGTCCATCATTCATTATTGAGGACTGGATGCTCGAACGTCCAGATCCCCAATGAGCTCCCGCTTTGCCGCTCTAGAAGACGTTATTCGAGATCCGCTCTTCCCGGATGTGGACCTCGCGCTTCGACGAGGTAGGCACATTGATCGTGAAGACGGCGACTCATATGCGTTTCTAAGTGACGCTCAGACTCATCTCGAACCGCTGTATCGTCGCTTCGGGTGCGAGTTAGTCATGCAAAGCGACGGGTATTTCTATCTTCTTCCCTCTGGGGATCACCTGTCGCGGCGTCATCTAAGCCCGGGGGAGATGCTAGTTGGACAGACGCTTGCGTTACAGTCCCTTGATCCCACCACAGTTCAAACGGGAGGCGTCGTCACACGCGATCAGTTACTCGCGCGTCTCGGCAGCCTGGTGTCTGACCGTGATTTGGCGCGCGCTTTGGAGCCTCGTAGAAAACGCTTTGACGATGAGCGTAAGGTTCATGAGATCATTCGCAATCGCGTTGCACAGGCGATACGGCAACTCGCCGCACTCGGCTTCATTGATCTCGTCGACCAGGATCACCTGCGGCTTCGGGCTCCACTGTTTCGTTTTGCCGACCCCGTCCGTACCAGACAAGACCTCAACGCTGCCCTCGAGCGTTTGATCGCTTCTGGCCATGCCGTGGACATGCAGGGCGAAGAGTTCACGGGCGATGACGACGAGCCAAGTGAATCCGCTGATATCGATGCAGGCGACGATGCCGACGAGGATGAGGACGATGCCTAGGGGAGCACATGCGGAGATTGTGCGATGAAGCGCGTACGTAGCCACGCGCTCGTTCTCGTCAACTGGAAGGGTGTTTTCTATGAGCGTTACACTCTCGACAGCAACGTAACGGCGCTGGAAGGTGACAACGGCGCCGGCAAAACGACGGTAATGATCGCCGCGTACGTCGTCCTGCTCCCCGACATGACACGACTGCGCTTCACAAACGTTGGCGAAAGTGATGCAACCGGGGGCGATAGAGGTATCTGGGGCCGTCTAGGAAATCCAAATCGACCATCCTATGCTGCTCTGGCATTTGATATCGATGGGGAACACGTAGTCGCCGGCGTACACCTGGAGAGGAAGGCTGAGCCGTCGGTGGAGCTCACGCCTTTTCTTGTCTCTGATCTGCCTAAGGCCGGGCATCTCCAAGATGTTTTCCTGCTCCGTTCCGGTTCCCAAGACCTCGTGCCTGAACTGACCGACCTGCGAGAGAATGTGGCTGCCCTCGGGGGCCGGATTCAGGTTTTTAAAACCGCGAAGGAGTACTTCGCTGCGCTGTTCGAGCGTGGTATCACTCCGTTGCGGCTGGTAGTTGATGAAGAGCGTACGCGATTCAATGATATGCTCCGAACAAGCATGACCGGGGGTATTTCTCGAGCTTTGACTGCGGAGTTTCGTTCGTTCCTGTTAAAGGAAGAAAGTGGCCTCGCTGATACGCTTGTGCGAATGCGTAGCAACCTTGAAGCATGCCGAAGGACACGGATCGAAGTAAAGGAAGCGAGGGACCTTGAGAAGGAGATAAGCGCAGTCTATGAAGCAGGTCACGACATGTTCTCTGCTTCTCTATTGGCAACGCGAGAGCGCGCCTTAGAGCTGCGTCGGCGCGTAGATCTAGCCCGAGACGAACGCGACCGAATCCTGCGAGACCGGGACGAGGTGGCAAGCGAGCATCGGGATCGCGTAGAACGAAAGACTGAGGCCGAGAGGCGACTCGCAGAGGCACGAGAGCGCTACGATACGACGCGAGCATTTCTCGAGGGCGTGACGAAGGCCCATAGTCTTGCGTCTCGCCTCGCCGACTACGATACGGAGCTGGACCAACTCCGTACCCAGTTGCGACAGGCCGACAACGAGCTTCGGCGCAGCAATCAACTGAAGACGCTTCGCGATGCCGAGAAGTCTCGCGCTGAAACAGCACACCGTACGGCAGCAGAAGGTCTTGCTGACGTTCAGAGCGGCCTCCAGGAGCTTCATCGTCGTGCCGGCGCATATCGGACAGTAACACAACGCCTGCAGGACGCTGGTCCAGCCGTGGGAAAGGCTGAGGCGAAGGATGACGGCCTGGAACTACACGAGGAGAAGGCCCAGCTCGCGTTGACCGCAATGGATCACAAGCGGGGCGACCTTAGCAGATCAATCGCAGACGCGGACCTCCACCGCAGTCGCACCGCAGACGCGCTGTCAGCGCTTGCACTCATACTAAACCAGAATGTCGACGCGAACGAAGCATACGCGAGCGCCCAACAAGCGCTCCGACATCTGGTTCACCTCGAAGCGCTTTCCGCTCGGGAAGGAGCGTTTCTTGAGGACCTTAACAAATCGCGGGCGCAGTCTGAGCGACAACAGGCTACCCGTCTCGCAGCGGAAGCTCTCGCACAACCTCAGCAACCTCTGAAATCATCCCTGGACGTGCGAGCCGCGCTACATGAGGGCGAGTCGGAGGTTCGCGCACTGGAAGACAAGGTTCGCTCATACGAGGCCGGTGCAGACGGCGAAGCCCGCCGGGAGCTTGAGTTAAAGAGTGAGTACCAATCTCTGGAAGTTCGCCAAATAAGGTGGCGAGAGCTGGACACTGTTGCCAAGCAACTGGAAGAGAGTTTAGGCGCTGGCCTTCGCACCACCGGTGAACTCGAAGCTGCCCGGCAACTCCTCGACGAAGCGCGCGACGAATTACAAGGGAATCTTGAGGCATTGGAGAAGGAGTGTGCCGACACAAGGAATCGTGCACGACTCCTCGAGCAAACGGGTGGAGTGTTTCACCGCGATCTTCTCGCGATTCGCGATGCGCTTGGTGGCGAGCTGCTGGCAGGTCAATTCGACGATCTCGAGCCCGCGCGCGCAGCTCGGATGCAGGCTCTTCTTGGACCACTGACTGAAGCCATTGTCGTAGAAAATGCTCATCGGGCCGCAGAGGCACTGAACGGTGGTGAACGGGACCTGGAGACGGTATGGCTGATTCAAGGTGGCGCACTCCATGACCTCGCGAGCTCCGAAAAGAAGAGTGGCAGCGACAAACACGTAATCGTCGAGCGAGATGGCGTCGCTCGCGTTACCCGTGTGCCCCAGAAGCCGAGCCTGGGACGTAAAGCACGGGAGCGGCTCATCAAGGAGCTTCATTCGAAGGCAGACAACGACCAGAGACGTGTCCTCGGGATCAAGGAGCAACTCACCGTTATTGATGTCCAGCGAAGCCAAACAGCGCTGCTCACACGCGGGCTTTCAATCCTTGAGTCGGGTGACTCTACACAAGAATTGGGACGGATCGCCCATGAGCTGCAACGAGCTTCTGAGCAAGCGAGGACGCATCGTGCCAATGCTGCTGATACGCGCGGCCGAGTTACGCGCGTCGCCGAGAGAGTAACGCGGCTGCGGGATCTTTACGGCCAGGCCTTCTTACTGGACGACGCTGACTTGGTGGTCCGAGTGAAGGAGCTGGAAGAGTGCCATCGATCTGCTGTGCAAGCCCGTAGTGAGTTAGTCCGTGTATCTCACGCACGACAGACTCTAGTTGAGCACAGTGACGCGCTCCGGCGCCTGCCACTCTCTGATTCAGAAATCGAGACCACTCGCGACAAACTGAGTCGCCTCGACAGTCATCGACAAATCTTGTGGCTGGCGTTGGATGCGCTTCGGTACGTCATAGCGCACCGAGACGAGCTTCAGTGGGCAGATGCCGAGGACCAGCTTTCAACGAAACAACAGCTTATCCCAGCACTGAAGGAACAATGTGATAAAGCCGCAAGCGCACTCAAGGAAGCCATTGAGACCGCCCAGGTCGCCGATAGGTCATGGGAACAAGCGAGAAATGCTCGGCGAACAGTGGATGACAAGGTTGGCGCGATTGAAGCGAGACGAACAGAGCTGGCACGCGAACTCGAAGAAACTGGTGTTGAAGACTCTTCGACAACTGCGGTTGTAAACGCTCAAGCAAACGTGAGAACCCTTGAAGCATCGGTCATCCAACTTGATAGCGAGCAGCGAGGATTAGAAGTTGCAATCGCTCAGCTCGCTGAGAGGTTGGACAGTCGCAACAAAGCACTCACAGATGCGGAAGACCATCTGTCAAAAGAGGAAAGAGAATGGAAGCCAGCGAATGAGCTCTGGGAGCGACTCCGCGCCCGCTGTGAGGCGGAAAACCTGTTGACTTCCAGCATCTCGCAAAGGCTCCTCGAGACCGGCATCGCAAGCGTTCGTCTTCGCTCAGATGCGCGCAGCTCTGCCGGAATCCTTGAGGAACGACTGAGCAGAGCGAGCGGGGCGAACGAAGCACTGAACGCGGTACGTTCTTGGCTCTCTGGACAGGATCAATCTGAAGGTCCAGACATTCTTGACGTCTGGGCGTCAGTACGCGACTGGTTGAGCATGAGGGTTCCGGCCCAGATCGCTGAGTTGCTTGATCCCTTCGAGTCCCTTGAGCGCCTTCGCGAGCACTTGATTGCTCTCGACACGCGCCTTGAATCGCAGGAACTCGAGCTGCGGGGAGCATCAGAAGATGTCGCGCGCGGAATAGACGTGCATATCCGGTCAGCGCACCGCCAGGTGCGGCTGCTCAATCGTGAGTTGGAGGGTGTGCACTTTGGGACAATTCGTGGTATGCGCATTCGCTTGGACCGTGACTCTCAGATGGAGACTATTCTCTCCGCACTTCGCGAAGGAACAGCCCAGGAGCTGTTGTTTTCCCCGAACATGCCTGTAGAGGAAGCGCTCGATCAGCTGTTCATCCGATACGGGGGACGCGGGTCGACTGTTGGCCAGAAACTGTTGGACTATCGCGAGTACCTCGACATTGCTGTCGAGATAACACGTCAGGGGAGCGCAGAGTGGGAGCGCGTAAATCCATCCCGGTTGTCAACGGGTGAGGCCATTGGAATCGGAACAGCATTGATGATGGTGGTCCTTACCGCATGGGAGCAAAGTGCAAATCTGTTTCGAGCGAGACGCAGTCTAGGGACTCTCCGCTTTTTGTTTTTGGACGAGGCCAATCGCCTTTCGCAGGATAACCTCGGAGTTCTCTTTGAGTTGTGCCTTGCGCTCAATCTTCAGCTGCTAATCGCGTCGCCGGAGGTGGCTAACGTGCCAGGGTGCACGACCTACCGCCTAGTGAGGAGGGAGACAACGGATGGTGGAGAACGAGTGCTCGTGAGCGGTCGAAGAGCAATTAAGAGTGCGAGTGATGTGGGAGCGTGATATCGATCGGATCGCTCTTCTAGAGCTGTATCTGACCGGACGACTTCCCCGGCGCAGACGCCAACCAGAGGCTTGGGCTTTGCTCGACGATCTGCCATGGACACGTCGGACAGGGCGACGCGGAGTCATCGAGCTAGCAGTGTCGCAACAGAACAAGGTTATCCAGCTACTCAACCGGGTCTGGCCTGAATGGGGATTGGTGCGTGACGGACTATTGGCGCGAGGGCTCAATCCTACTCCTGAGGGGCTTTCACGGTTGCATGACCTCCTTCGCGCAGAGACTGTCGCGCTGCTTCCTGAGAGATTGAACCGCAGGACCGCCACCGCAGCCGTGGCACCTCATTCCAAATCAACATTGAGTTCTGTCCGACGTGACGCCCTCGGTAAGACGAAGTTGACCGGGGACGGGATTGTGAGGTTACGAGCGCCAACGGGCGTACGATTTGCGCGCGGGACAACGTACCTGAACGCAGCTGACATTGCCTCCGTATTTGGCGAAGTGGCAATCACAGAACGGGCCCTGCTGGACGGTGCGGTATTGGTGGGAGACCTAGAAGCTGTTCTCCTGGTGGAGAACCTTGGCCCTTACCTCGACCTCGAGCCCCCCGAGGGATGGCTCGTGGTCCATGTTCCCGGCTGGGACACAGCGACCGCGCGTCTCTTCCTAGCTCAGTTACGCGAAATACCAGTCGTGCTGTTTGGCGATCTCGACCCAGCGGGCGTGAGGATTGCGCGACACCTTCGACAGCTCCACTCGAAGCTCATCTGGACAGTTCCACCGTTTTGGGGTGAGTACCTGGAAAAAAGAGCGTTACCTGGAGAGTGGCCCGATGATCTTGATCTTTCCCAAGCGCCCCCGCTGGTCCAAGAATTGGGACGTCGAGGGCTTTGGCTGGAACAGGAGGTGATTTCTGTGGATCCGCGCCTCCGTGCTGCCTTACAAGCGGCCCTGTCGTAACACGTTGTTCTGGCTCCCCTTAACATGTCCTTGACAGCATATTTCTTAGAGTGAATATTCCAGGGTGCCTTGGGAGGTTGAGCACACAGACGAGTTCGCAGATTGGTGGGCGACTCTTACTTCAGAGAATCAGTGGCGGCTTACGTGGAGATGCTCGAGAATCGAGGACCACACCTTCCGTTCCCGTACAGTTCCGGGGTCGAAAGCTCACGGCACGGTCATATGCGGGAGTTGAGGATTCAGCATGCCGGCAACCCGTATCGCGTCTTGTACGCGTTCGACCCCAGACGAATCGCCATTCTGCTAATTGGAGGCGAGAAAACCGGTAACGATCGTTGGTATGATGAGTTTGTTCCGGTGGCGGATGATCTTTACGATGAACACATAAAGCAGCTGGAAGAGGAGGGCTTGCTAGATGGCTAACAAGTTTCGGGACCTTCGCAAGAGGATGTCCCCAGAGAGTCAAGCACGGGCTCATGCCCGTGCTAAGGCAATGCTTGAAGAGCTACCTCTTCAGGAGTTGCGCCAAGCCCGCCATTTCACCCAGGAAGCATTGGCGAGGCTCTTACGTTCGAAGCAGGCTCTCGTGTCCAAGTTCGAACGTCGCGCCGACGTATATGTCAGCTCGCTTCGAAGCTACATCCAGGCAATGGGTGGACAATTGGAAATTATCGCTCGATTTCCGGATGGCGCCGTAAAAATCAATCAGTTTGAAGAGATTGGTCCACCGCGCCAATCGGGCGAGTTTGCATTGAAGGCTTGACCGACTTCACGAACATTCGGTGTGGTATCAGGCGCCCTGCGAAAAAACGTAGGGCGCTCATTTTTCCCGCCATTACCTCCTCCTGGTCCATGTATTGCCGTTTCGCGCGGCGCGTGCCCCGGAACAACCCCTGTAGGGGACATCGCGGCTGTGCTAGATCTTGAGGATCCTTAGGTGACGTGTCAGCGGTCACGCGAACCTCAGTGCGTCCTCGGAGCCGCGCGGAAGCTCTCTTTCGCAGTCCGAAGCGAGGCCCCTAGAGCCGAC
>Ga0137374_10007902_pt1 | contig 12623 bp, 8 predicted proteins | sample SagtaG_20_FD_104811 | JGI IMG/M metagenome (GOLD analysis project Ga0137374, IMG submission 104811) | Vadose zone soil microbial communities from Sagehorn Ranch, Mendocino, California, USA - Sage1_R_100_16 metaG | ecosystem: Environmental > Terrestrial > Soil > Vadose zone | place: USA...
GACGGCGCATGGACCATCGCTGCGGGTGCTGGACTTCGGGATCGCCAAGATCATGCGCGACGATCGGTCGCCGAACACCGGCCACACCCGGACGGACAGCTCGCCCGCCTTCTCACCCGCCTACGCCGCGCCTGAGCAGGTGACCTTCTCCCGCACGGGACCCTGGACCGACGTCCACGCGCTCGGATTGATCGCCTCCGAGGTCATGACGGACCAGCCCGCGTTCTCCGATCCCGACCCGGATGCGCACCTGTTCGAACAGGTGATGGCACGCCGCCGGCCCACCCCGGCAAGCAAGGGGAGAGACGTGGTTGGCTTCGAACCAGTTCTCGCGAAGGCCCTGGCACTGTCGCCGAGAGACAGATGGAAGAACGCGGGTGAGCTTCTGGCGGCGCTCGACGCTGCCGAGGCGGTCGGCGCCGGCGCAGGCGCACCGGCGCGAGCCCGCCGAACCCGACGGGCAGGCCTCTTCACGGCGCTAGCCATTTCCGCCGTCGCCGGCGTTGCCTGGACCTTACACGCCAAGAAGGACCTTCCGGTGCTGCCCCCATCGAGCCCCGTCGCTTCCAGCGCGATTGCGCCTGTCGCCGCCCCCGCGGAAATAGTGACACCGGTTGCGCCGCTCGCGCCGAAGGCAGAGATCGCGAGCTCGACGGCCACAGCTCCGACCGGTCCGCGAAAACGCAGGAAGCGATCACACGTGGAGCCGGCCCAGATGACCGCCGGCGACGGTCGAGATCTGTTCGATGACACGAAATGATCGTCGATCGACGGCCTTCCTGAGAGTTCTGTGCGTCATATCTGTCCTGGCGCTGTCAGGGCTTTCGCGCGCGGCCGAGAACGACGAGGCGGGCGCTCGCGTGCTGTTTGCGGAGGGGCGAAAGCTCGTAGACGCCGGAGATTACGCGCTGGCGTGCGCCAAGTTCGAGGACAGCTTCCGGCTCGATCCGGGGATCGGCACCAACTTCAACCTGGCGGATTGTCTCGAGCACATCGGCCGGACCGCCAGCGCGTGGACGCGATTCCTCGAGGTCGCGGCGGCTACCAGAGCAGCCGGGCAGCCGGAACGGGAACGCGTGGCGCGCGCGCGCGCCTCGGCGCTCGAGCCGAAGCTCGCACGCCTGACCGTCGCAGTGTCGACGCCGGTTCCGGGCCTCGTGGTAGCCCGCGACGGGGTCTCCATCAAGCCGGCGGCCTGGGGCAGCTCCGTGCCCATCGATCCAGGCGAGCACCTCGTCGAGGCGACGGCTCCGGGGAAGGAGAAGTGGTCACAGGTCGCGTGGGTGCCGAATGCCGCGACCAGCGTCTCCGTCCTGGTGCCCGCGCTGGTGTCCCTTCCGCCAGATCCACCACCGCCGGCAGCGCCAACCACACCCGCGGCGGCCTCGCTGGTGTCGCCGGCGCCTCGCGGAGAGCCAGCGCGGCGCGCCTCCAAATCGGACCTCGCGCTCGGTGCCGTCGGCGCGGTCGCGCTGGTGACGAGTGCGATCTTTGGCCTCAAGGTCCGATCAGAAAATGGGGAGGCGATGGGGCTCTGCCCGACGAACAAAACTTGCGACTCCCTCGATGAAAAGATGCGACACGACGAGCTGGTCTCCGTCGCGTACCGCGATCGAAATGTGGCGTTCGTCAGCGCAGCAGTGGGCGGGGCCGCGCTCCTGACCGCCGCGTACCTCTGGTGGCGATCCCCGCGCGTCTCGACGCGCCCGCTGGGCGGGTCGCATGGCGCGAGCCTCGAGGTCGACTGGTGATGCCGCGTATCGGAGCGCTGCTCGCGCTGGGAACGGCGGCCACGCTCGGCTGCTCGATTGACGATCGCAACCTGAGGGTGCGCGGGGATTGCGTGACACCTCCGCAGAGCGGTCTCCTGTCAGATTTCTCTGCTGCCCGGCCGGGACCGTGCCCGGCCGGGATCTGTCCCCCCGATCTCGTGTGGATGCAGACGTCGATTGTGACCCTCGGCGTTCCGGAGATGGAGGGTCTGATCTTCCCGTACCGATCAGCTGGGCTGAACGCCATCGCGCTCAACCTGACCTCGACCGTCACGACGACGTACTCCGGACAAGCGCTCAGAGCCAAGATGGCGTCCGGCTCGCCCCCGCCGGACGCGTCGATCGCCTATGACGGGTTCGCCTTGCAGTTCCTTGAATGCGTCGATACCTCGGCGTACTCCGCGGTCAGCTTCAGGATAGCCGGCAGTCTCGGAAGCTGCCCCCTCCGGTTCGCCACGCAATTCAAGACAGCCGACGCCGGGCCCTCGAGCGGCAACTGCCCGATAGCCGAATGTGCCGGAACTGACCAGACGCCGGTCGCTCCGGGCGCCACCACCTTGAAACTTCCAGCAAGCACAGGCGCCGCTGCGCTCCGCGGCATGCGGTGGGAGTTCAACGTCGTGGGCGCCCCTCAGGGTGGTTGCGACGGAGACTTCACCATCGACGACATTCGTCTGGTCGCGGCGCCATAGGGCACCCGGCGGCCGCCGCGGATTCGATCGGGCGGGCGGCCGCCGCGCGGGTCAGTGCCGGGTGCGCTTGAGCGTGCTCAGGTACATCTTCGAGCAGGTGGTGTCCCCCTTGCGACCGACACCGGCGCGTGAGGGGCGCGAGCGGCATCGTCATGGCCGGCGGACGTCTTCAGGACCTTGAGCGCTACGAGCCGATCGAGCACGATCTGCCAGGCCTTGTAGACGACACCGAAACCGCCCTCCGCGACTTGCTGCTCGACTTCAAATCGCTCGCCAAACCGCGTACCCACCAGGCCGAACACGTCGCCCCTTTGGGTGGTAACGGCGGTCACCGCGTTCAGCGGCGGCGCGAAGCGCCGTCCGCGCAACGCCCCGTTAGTTAGCACCGCTATCGATCGTCGGCCGGCCTGGGCATCCTCATCAACGACCCCTTTGGCGACTCGGCAGGGCCTATCCACGTCGCCCAGTAGACAAACTCGGAATCCACGGCCACCGAGTTGACGCCGGCCATTTTGGCCAGCGTGACGGCCTCGCCGCCGTCCACCGGGATTCGCCGCACTCCCTCGCCCAGCCGGTCGGCCCAGTAGAGATATCCGCCCTGAACGACCAGTGACGTCGCCCCCTTCGTATCGGTCAACGGAGCAAGCTCACCGGACTGCCGGTCGAGTCTAAACAGAGTTTGATCGATGGACACCACGCTGCCCGAGCTCTTGTCGGCGGCGAAGTACAGATGACCAGCATCAGCCGCCAGCGTCGTCACGTCGGTAGGTCCCTCGAACGCCGTCGTGGGGGCCCCTCCTACGAGCGCGACCTTCGTGATCACCCCCAACGTTCCCTCAGGGTAGGCGACGCTCGCGCGCGTCGGGTCCGAAATCCAGTACACCTCCCCGTCGACTGCCACCATCTCGTAGGGTTGCCCGTGGCCGTCCTCGACCAGAAAGACGGCCGGCGATCCATCCGCCGGCTGCGTCCAGATCCGCGCCATGGAAGTGGAGAAGTCGAAGGCCGAGAAATAGACGTTGTTGGCGTCAGCTGTCATTCGCGACCCGAATCCCTCGAAAGCGCCCAAGGCCGACGCCTGTCCCGACGCCGCATACTTCGTCAGCGACAACGACGTGATGGTGCTGGTCGTCGCGTAAACGGAGCCGCCCAGCGCAACCGGCATATAGCCGTCACCGAGGGTCTCGGCCTCGATGGGCGCGACGGCGCCCTTGCGAACACGTTTGATGGGACCGCCATATTCGGCTTGCTTCGTCTCTGACCAGTAGAGGTTGAGGTCATCGACGGTGAGGAACACGAGCCCGACGTCGGTCAACAGCGTCTCGGTCCCGTCCGCGGGCCGCGCGCTGTCGCCGCACCCGATCGCGAGCAGGAGCGCAGCTACGGCTCCGCCAACGATAGCCGTCCGATTCCCATCGCCCCCCAAACGCATGGCGGAAACGAATCATCTTGGAACGGATCGGGCGCCAACGGAAGCGGCTACCTGAGCCGGCAGACGAGCTTGCGCACCGCCGACCACGACCCCCTGCGGCAGAGATTTTCTGACGATTCGAGCCGTCCGGAGACAGATACTCATATGATCAGCTTCCGCCTGACGTTCCTCGTTCCCGGCCTCGCCGCGTTCGCTCTATTTTCCGGCGCCTCTTGCTCTCGATCCGACGGAGCTTCCACTGGAACCGGCGCGGCTGGTAGCGGCGGCAACCCCGGGACCGGTGGGGGTTCGATCGGCGGCCGCGGCGATAACGGCGGCGCTGGAGGCGAGAGAGCAGCCGGCAATGCGGGGCGCTCGGGCGGTGGCGGGGTGGCAGGCGCCGAAACGGGCGGGTCAGGGGGAACCGTCGGACCGGGCGGAACCGGAGGTTCGGCCGGAAATCTGGGGACGTCGGGAGCACCGGGAGGACGCGGGGGATCGGGGACGGCGGGCGGGGCGAACGGGGGCCGGGCAGGTGGTGCTTCAGGAGGAGGCGGATCGCAGTCCGGCGGCACGGGCGGAAGCTCCGTCTCGATGGCGATCTCGTTCGCCCCTGCCGTGGGCTATGCCGCCCGAACTCCGCAGTTCGTCACCCTCGCCGATTTCAACAAGGATGGAAAGTTGGACGCCGCGACGGCTTCTTTCCAGGGGGACGCGAGCGTGCTCCTCGGCAATGGAAATGGAACCTTCGCGCCGGAGAGGACCTACATATCGAGCGCGGTTGTGCCGGGCACGGCGATCGTCGCGACGGACTTCAACAACGACGGCAACCCCGACCTTGCGTTCTCGATGTCGGGCTACGGATTCGGTACGTTGCTCGGGAATGGGGACGGCACTTTTCGGAGCTTCATCCACCGGCTTCCCGGCTCGACCGAGGGCGGCCTTGCGGTGGCCGACCTGAATGACGACGGCAAATTGGACTTCGTCATGGCCTTTCCGAGACCGGTCGGCACCGTCACCGGGGCGTATGTGACGTTGGGAAACGGCGACGGCGGGTTCCAGGAGGCCCGGGCTGTCTACACCGCGCCCAGCACCTACGGGGGCCTCGTGCTCGTCGACTTCAACAAGGACGGGAGGCTCGACATCGTCACGTCCGGTGGCGGTTTCGTCAGCGTTCTGCTGGGCAATGGCGACGGCACGTTCCCGTTCACCGGAACGGACTTCCCCGTGGCCTCTGGCACGCTCATCCGCTCCTTGGCGGTCGGCGACTTGAACGGAGACGGCGCGCTCGACGTCGTGGCTCCAGACAGTGGAGGCATGACCTTGAACGTCTTCCTCGGCAAGGGCGACGGGACACTGCCCGCGGCCAAGCAGTTCCCGTGCGATTACAGTCCCGCCGACGTCAAGGTCGCCGACCTGAACCTCGACGGCCTGCTGGACATTGTTGCCACAATCGACAGGGGTCCTGGCAATGCAGGGACCGTAGCCGTGCTCGCTGGCAAAGGCGACGGTACATTCGATCCCTACGTTGCGTTCGGTACTGGGATGGGACCGCACGCTGTTTCCATCGCCGATCTCGACGGCGACACTCTCCCAGACCTGGTAGTCGCGAACAAGAATGGTGGCACCCTGAGCGTTCTCCTCAACACCAGCCGCTGACGCAGCCGCAAGCTCTCGAGCGTTTCGATGGTGACGTTGTCGCCGTGCGTCCTTCGAACGTTTCACTGAGTCGCGGTCTCGCACAGCCCGAAGGTGTCGGTGCCGAAGCCACCGATGCACGCATCCTGGTGCGCGCCGCCGTCGAGGGCGTCGTTGCCGTCGCCGCCCTCCAGCCGGTCGTCGCCGTCGTCGCCGAACAGCTGATCGTTGCCGGCCTCGCCAAACAGCTGATCTTGGCCGAGGCCGCCCCTCATCACGTCGTCCTGGTCGCCGCCCCAGCAGCGGTCGTCGCCGGCGCCGCCCTCGACGACGTCCGTCCCTGTGCCGCCGCGCAGCTGGTCCTGGCCCGCACCGCCATAGATGCGGTCGTTGCCGCTACCGCCGTCGATCACGTCGTCGCCGTCGCCGCCCGAGATATAGTCGTTACCGCCCGCGCCATTGATCGTGTCCTGGCCTCCGAGCCCGAGGATGCATTCCGACGCCGAGGTGCCGGTGATCGTGTCGTTGCCCGAGGTCCCGGTCCGGATGGTCGTGCCCGACGGGCAGCACGACGAGCTGTCCCCGAGCACCGCGGTCACCCGCTGGGTCGCCGTCGCGACGTTGCCGAACGCGTCCACCGCGGTGTAGGTGACCGTCGTGGTTCCGAGCGGGAACTTCGCCGGCTTGTTGTTCGTGACCGTGACGCTGCCCTGGCACGCGTCGATGGCGGTCGCCGTGCCGATGTTGGCGTTCGTGCACGACGTGATCGTGACGTCCGGGGGCACCGCGATGACGGGGCGAGTCCTGTCGACGACCGCGATCTGCAGACTGTCGCTCGCCGTGCCGCCCGGCGCGCTGGACACCGCCACGGTTGCCGTCGTCGGGCCGAGCGGGAAGCTGGCGGTCGGGGTCGCGACGGTTGGGTTCGAGAACGTGATTCCGGGCGCCGACCACGCGAACGTGACGGCCGCGCCGCTCGTGTCGTACGACGTGCTCGCGTCGAGCTGGGCGACGGCTCGCCCCGCCGCCGTGCACTCGAGGACCTGGTCCGGGCCCGCGTTTGCGAACACGCAACTCGCCGGGCAGCTCGCCAGCTTGGTCTCCCCCGCGTTGAGCACCAGCTGGACGCAGCCGTTGCATGCCGTGATTTGCGCGGGCGTCGTCCCCCCGCTCGACAGCGCCAGCGCGACGATGCCCGCCTGTGGGTTCGGAAAGGCATCGAACAACAGCACCGACTGATCGCCGCGGCTCTGGATGGCGCCGGTCATTCTGCCGCCGCTCGCCTCATCGCTGAACGCCGTCGACGCCGTTGCCGGGGCGCTGTCGATGCTGTCGGCGATGCCGTCGCCGTCGCTGTCGGGGAACAGCAACGACAAACGCGCCGCCGCGGCGTCGGCGGACAGCGCCGCCGTGCCGAGCGTCTGGTAGGAGCCCGCGTCGCAGCTGACGGGAGCGGCCCCGCCGGCGAGCGTGAACAGGCGTTGATCGGCGCTGGGGCAGAGCGGCACCGAGCTCGGGAAGCCGTCGGTGACGAACCCCGGATCTTCGCTCGAATGCCCGACGAGGATGGCGGGGCTGCTCACCGACAGCGCGATGGTTTGCGTGGGCCCACCCTGCTCGGCCAGGTCGCCAAACAGGTGCACGTTCTGACCGACGACGAAGTCGTGGACGTCGCGATTGCCCGACGGCATCGCCTCCAGCGCCTGCAACATCGCCGCGCTCAGCAGGGCGGCATTCGAAGCGCCCATCGGTGTAGCGTTCCAACCAATGTCGCAGAAGGCCCGGAGGGCATCTCTGAACGGGTTCGGAAATACAGGTCCTATCGCATCGCGCGCGTAGCCGAGGTTGACGACGCGATCGCCCGGCACCATACCCGACCCTGGCAAGGACACGTTGGCTGAAAACGAACAGTCGGCGCTGCCCACGTTGCTGCCGAGCGTGACGAAGTAGCCGCCGGCGTCGGTGGAGCAATTCTCGTCGTTCGGGCTGTCCGTCTCAGTCGTCAGACAGCCGAGGTTGTCGGCGATCACGTTGCCGTAAGTTTCGACACGCGTGACGTGACCAGGACATGTATCCGAAGCCGTGCACCCTGACGCCCACACACCGGCGCCAGGGTTTGCACTGTCCTCTTGGCCGATGAACCACTGCGCGATGTTGTTGGTGATCGTGCTATTGCGCAGCTCGAGGAATCCGTCCCCGCTTTGCGACGACGTTAACAAGGGATCAATGAAGATACCGGCGCCGCGTTGGCCAGAGAAGTTCCGCGTGAATGTGCTGTTGTAGACGTGCAGCGCGCCCTGCATGAAGATGCCGGCCCCGCGAATGGCGGCGTTGTCGCTGATGGTGCTGCGCAGGATGAAAGCGACGCCCGAGAGGCGGATTCCGCCGCCGCTGCCCTGCGCTCCGGCCACGCCGCCGATCGGCGGCGTGAGCGAGCGATTGCGTCGAACCGTTGAATTGACCATGACGAACGTGGGCACCACCGGGTAGTCCCATGGGTCGCCGAAGTGAACGATGCCCACGCCCGGACCGCGCGCCACGTTGTCTTCGACCACGACGTTGAACAGCTTGAGCCGACTCGGGCCAGGCGCGTAGAGGCCCGACCCCGGCGTCGCTGGCACCGTCGAGTGGCCGCCGGTGATTGTGAGGTGGCGCAGCGTCACCTCGGTCCTCGCCGTCGCCGGAAACGCGTTGTCGCCGATGACCATCACGCGGTGAGTGACCTCTTCGAGCTCACTCGCCGGATGCAGGATGTTGCGAATGACCGTCGCCGCGGGATCTTCGCCGCCATCCCCGTCGCAGAAAAACGAACCGAGATTGTGGTCCAGCTGGTTCGCGGCCAGCGCAGTATCGAGATCGAGGCCTTGGCAGTCGAGGCTCGAGCCGACGCCGCGAATCTCCATCGAGTCGTTGATCAAGAGGGGGCTGTCGAGATCGTAGGAGCCAGGGGCGAGGACGATCACGTCCTTGCAAGGCGTCAGCGCCGCCTGCGCGATGGCTTCACGTAGCTCCGGTACCGTGCTGACGTTGACCTCGCTGGCGCATTTGGTCTGGCACACGTTGGCATCGTGTACGCAAGGCCCCGGCGGCTCCTCGGGCGTGGTGCAGGTCCGGATCCCCGGCACCCCGGGACAGGCATTGGCCTGGCCTACGCACGCGAACGTCTGCCCGATCTGCGAGGCGTTACACTCGTCGAGGCGGAAGTCGCAGTCATCGTCCTGGTCGTTCTGTTGCTCGGGCACGTCGAGCACCGTCGGGACGCACGCGTACGTGCCGCCGGTGCAGCTCACGGTTCCCGCGCTGCACGCGGGGTTGGGGTGGCTGGCCGCGCAGGCGCTGCCGGCGCAAACGACCTGCGAGCCGTTCGAGCACGCGGCGGCGCCGGCGGCGCAGAAGCTGACGCTGAAGGTCACCCGTGCCGCCATGATGTTTGGATTCTGGTTCGTCGTCGCGAACACGCTGCTCTGGGCGGTCGTCGGATTGACGGCCGGGTCGTTGAGGACCCGCCAGCTGCCGTCGGTCAGGTTGACGGTCAGCGGAAGCCCCCGCTGCGCGGGTGCCAGGAACCCGGGGCTGAGGTCGAGCGGGAAATTTCCTTGGACGGCATCCTGGTTCCGAACTTGGATCAGGATGTCGACGGTGCCGAGCGCGGGATCGACGTCGCGCGTGAACGACCACTCGCCGGGATTGGGCGTGATGCGGTTCTGGCAGCCGGCGGCGTTGTCGGACGGTATTCTCACCGCGCACACGCCGACGTGCGGCACAGCGTCGACGGGGATGAAGGCGTTACCGAACAGGACGTTCGACACCATGTAGTGGTAGAGCGTCGCCGACGGGTCCAGATCGTGATCTCGGTCGTCGATGTCGATCTGATTGATGGTGACCGTGACCGGCACGGCGGTCGCCAGCGACGGCGACAGAGACAAGAAGAGCCCACACAACGTCGCGATCCCGAGCTTGCCCGTCATCGGAATTCCTCCTGCGAGATCTCAAGGGACGATGATTCGTATGTGCGCATGCGCCCCTCCACCTGTAGAGAACGCCCCAGCTCCGATTACCGGCAACCCTCCGATTGGTGTTCGAGGTGTCGCGGCGGCGTCGTTCGACCACGACCAAGGGAGGGCAGTGCGTACAAGGAGGTTTGTCCTGTCGCGTGAGTGTCTGAGATTGAGCGTTCTATCCACCGCCCCGCCGCCTCAACCCGCCCCAAATGCCCCGTTCTGACGGGGAAAACAAGGACCGCGGGCACCGTCGCAGGCACGCCGACCATCCGCAGCGCGACGTTCTTGCTCGCGCTCGGGCGGGCGCAACGTGGGCGCGGTCCGCTACTCTGCCCACTCCGCCGATCGCGACCGCGGAAACGCCGAGCGCCGACTTGAAGGTGCGCGCGCTGGCCGCCTTCCGAGCGCTGCCCGAGAGCCAGGCCATCCAGCGCCGATCCACCGCCTGGTCCGCGGGTCAGCACCAGAAGCCCGCGTCCTCCTGGTTCGCACATGGAAAGCCGCGGCCGACGATCCGGCGTGGCTCAGACGATGTAGCCCCATCATGACCTCACCACGATGGCGTGGGGCGAGTGTCAACGATCGGATTCCGACGCGTTCGGCATCGTTTACAACAAACAGACGCGACCGAAACGGCGTGGTGTTCGGGGTCAATGAATTGTTCGATGGTTCATTGCCGGTCTTTGGCGTTCCGGATAGCGTGGCCCCATGCGGGCATTGGTGGTGACCTCGAATCCTGAGACCACCATGTCGGATCCCCACTCTGCCGCGTACGCCCTCAGCGATCTGGGATGCGAGGTGGTGACGGTCGGCTACGACGTCGACACGCTTCCGGAGGATATTGAGCTGAGGCGCCCATCGGTTGTAGTCGTGGACGCAGGGGCTCATTTGGAGGTCGGGCGCGGCGCCATCCGTCGAATGCGGGAGGTCGGTTCGCTTGCTGAGGTTCCGGTGCTGCTGTGCGTGGAGGTGTCGCGGCTGGCTTGGCTCGATCCCGAACTGGGCAGCGACGATTTCGTTCTGATGCCGATCGTCGGCTCCGAGCTCTACGCGCGGATCCGCCAGTTGGACTGGCGGATGTCGTCATTTAGGACTGACGGACGTATCAAGATCGGCGATCTAGTGATCGACGTCGTGGGGATGGAGGCCTGGTATCGCGGCGGTCCGCTAAGGATGCCCCGCCAAGAGTATCTGCTGCTGAAATTTCTGGCTGAGCGACCAGGGCGGGCCTTCAGCCGCGAGCAACTCTTGGCTCGGGTGTGGGGCCACAGGTACGGGGGTGGAACACGCACCATCGATATTCACGTTCGCCGCCTACGTGTCAAGTTGGGTTCTGGCCAATCCATGATCGAGACGGTTCGGCACGTCGGATACAAGCTCCAAGCTCCTGCCGGGCTTGCCGGCTAACGACCAGGTCGCTCTACGCCACGGCGCGACCAGGCTCGGTGACGTACGCGCGCTGCGCTTCTGTTACATCCCCTCCATCTCTCGGAAACGCATGGTCCTGTGATCGTCGACTACTCTGGCAGCGATGGTGCGCAAACGCCGCTCCGGCGCGAACGTGGATGTGATCGTGAACGACACGGAGACTTGAGCGTGTCCGTCCGTCTCGAGGCCACCGCTCCCGTGCTCGTATCGCCCGACGTCGGTGCGACCGCTAGGTGGTACGAGGACAACCTTGGATTCAAAGCCGCGATGTTTCCGGATCTAGCACCGTTCGAGTTCGCCATTCTCTGTCGGGACGGGATTGAGATCATGATCCAGCGCTGCGGTCCGGATCGGCCGACTCAGTCCGCTGGAGACTGGCACGTCTACGTGCGGACCACGGGCATTCGGGAGTTGCACGAGCAACTGCGGGGACGAGTACCCATCGTCGAGCCGCTCAGGACGAAGCCTTACGGATCCATCGAGTTCGTCGTCGAGGATCCGAATGGCTTCCGGCTGGTCTTCAGCCAGGAGCCGCTACCTTCCTAGACAAGACCCTCTCCTGCGGGAAGCGAATGTTCCTGTCCCGAAGCATCCGCGAGAACCGGGCGGGCTCGCATCATCTCGAGGCTAGCGGTATCTTGGTTCTTGCGACGAGTGGCTGGCATCGCTCACGCCGGTTTTGGGAGACGGAACAGGGCTCGTCCGCCGGCCGTCGCTGATCGACGCCGCCCCTGGAGGGTCGAGGAACCCCGGCGGCGCGGAGATTGGGCCGGTCAGCGCTTCGAGGAACGCGACCAGCGCCGCCACGTGATCGGGCGTCATGTCCGCCATCGGGCGAAACTCGAGCATCGGGCTTGCTGGTCCCGGGTTGCGATAGTGGCGGACGGCCGCGGACAGCGACGGGAAGCGGCCGTCGTGCATGTACGGTGCGGTGTCGGCGACATTGCGCAGGGACGGCACCTTGTACGCGCCCGCCATCGCGCCGCCCTCGTCATGACGATTGAGGAACCGCAACTCCGGACAACGGCGATCCGGGTCGTCGCTGTAGGGGCCGAGGCAGCTCAGATCGGTGGCGACGATCGCCTGAAGTCCGATCATTCGTCCGAAGTCGGGCCGCGGGCCAGCCAAGACGCCGGTGCCGATGTTGTGGAAGCCGCCATTGCTGAACAGCGGACCGTTGTGACACTTGAGGCACTGCGTGTCGCTGGTGAGGAAAAGCCGCAGGCCCCCGAGCGCGACCGGCGACAGGGCGCTGGCCGCCGCCTTCCCATCGCCCGCCTCGAGCGCTTCGACATAGCGGTCGAACGCCGCGGCGCCGGGAAGCAGGCGACGCTCGTAGGCGGCGATCGCTTTGCCCACGTTCACGAAAGCGCGCGCGATGGCTTGCTGCCGCTCGGGCGGCAGCGATTGCCAGGCCGCCTGCTCGGCGTCGGGACCGGAGGGGCTCGCCCGGCGGGGCAACCCTTGCAGATCCGGCAGCGGGCCGAACAGCGCCTGATACGCGACGCGATAGCCGCGGTCGCGCCGGAGATGGCGCAGCGTCTCGATGCGGTTGCCGTTCATTTCCGCGGGCGCTTCCAGGGGATCGAGCGCTTGCGACCAGGTGCTGTCGCGGCGGCCATCCCAGAACAGCCAGCGCGCGTAGCCGACGGCCACCAAGCTGGGCGTGTGCCGGGTCAGC
>Ga0137374_10007903_pt1 | contig 12623 bp, 7 predicted proteins | sample SagtaG_20_FD_104811 | JGI IMG/M metagenome (GOLD analysis project Ga0137374, IMG submission 104811) | Vadose zone soil microbial communities from Sagehorn Ranch, Mendocino, California, USA - Sage1_R_100_16 metaG | ecosystem: Environmental > Terrestrial > Soil > Vadose zone | place: USA...
ATCACTGGGCATGGCGCGGTTCGTACCACCTTCTCGGCCACGCTTCCGAGAACCAAGTGCCGGAGCCCGGAGCTCCCGTGCGTCCCCATCACGATCGCATCGAAATGCTCGTCGGCCGCGAGTGTGACGATGGTCTCGTAGGGCTTCCCGGACTCGAGTCGAACACGGAATTGCTCCTCCCGCGGGAACGCCGAAAGGAACTCGTACATTTCTGTCTCCGCCTGAGTGACCGCAGCTCTCTCAAGCGGACTTCCCGTCTCTCCTGGTTCTCGGATCAGAAACTCCGGACCGACGTAGTGCGGCGTCTCCCACACGTGGAGCACGTGGATAGACGCTCCGAAACGCTCCGCCAGCATGACCGCACACTCGAGCGCCGCCCGTGAGCAGTCCGAGAAATCAACCGGAACGAGGATGCGATGAATCTCGCGCATGACCGATTCTCCTTCACAGAGCGAGACGATCAGGGGCGCCGGCTCGGGCGAACGACGTGGCGTGGGTGACTGGGTCGGCGCACTAGCCAACGTCTGCGATCGTCGCTACCCCCCGAGCATCCCGCGGTCGGGGGTGCTCGGCTGAATGCGACTCGGCTGAGAGCGACTCGCTGCCCGACCACAACAGGATAGCACCACGCATTTAATGGTGCGAGGAGGCGCTCACCCCTCCTTGGCGGGCATGCGCGACACGCCAATGAGCTCTCGCCTCTGCCAGCTGGACGTGGGCCCGGTTTCGGAGGGCACGAGTAATCGCTCGCTGGCCCGCGCCACGGGGTCGAACCCACGGACCACGGGTTCATGCACGAGCGCAGCTTCTACGATCCGGAGGGCCACCACTGGGCCGTGTTCTGGATGCAACCCGGCGCGTCAACGATTCTAGAGCCGACGACGTTCTGACGAAGGACAGTTCCAGGCAGCGCCGCAGGCCGGTCCGCCGCCGCGGCGCTGATGCGCTGTCGATCAGCTTTCTTCGCCGGCAAGAGGATTCACGATTTGCAGACCGTCGAACCGGGCGAAGTCCCTGTCGTTCGACGCCAAGACGGCCCCGTGCTCCATCGCCAGGGCGGCGAGGTGCGCGTCCATGACGAGCGGTCCGCGTGCCTGCGCCGGCTCGAGGAGCCCGCTCAGGATCTCCCAGTGCCGTTCACCGGGCTGGAGAAGCGACACGCAGGGCTGGCCCAGCCAGGAGGAGACGATGGCTGTCGCCTCCGCGAGCGTGAGCGGGCGAGCCAGCGCCCGCGGGTTCGTGGCGATGCGCAGGAACGCGAGCAGCGTCACCCAGGCGAAGCCGACCGGATCGGAGCCTGAGAGCACGTCCTCGAGCCAGGTCCGGGCGCGCGCGTGGTGCTCGGAAGCGGCATCGTAGGCGAAGAGGAGCAGGTTCGCGTCGACGAGGATCACCGGTGCAGTGGCCCCTCGACCTGCTCGAGCAGGTCGCCCGCGCTGTCGTATCCGAGCCCCGGTCGCAGGCCGAGCTCGCGCGACTCGACGCGGAACGGACGCCGTCGCTCCGGCTCGCGGCGAGCACGCAGCGCGATCCTGAGGAGATCGTTCACGACATCCTTGAACGAGCGCCCCGAGCGCCGGACCTCGATCTCGAGCTTCGCCGACACGTCGTCGTCGAGCGTTAGCGTCGTTCTCACATCATGATGATAATGAACGGGCATCATGATGTCAAGGCATGAGACGCGCGACCTTTCAGCTGGTGACGCGCCAAGTCCATGCGTCGGTCGCCGATGGCGCCGGGGGGTACATCGGCCGACTGGATCTTCGCCACCGCTACGTGGCTCCGTCCTCTTGCCGGATGGTGACGCGGCCACGACGATCCGGAACCCGCGCACTCTCGGGCACGTCTCCGGCGTTCGCCGGCGGGGGGCCAGCACGAGGCCGGGGTCGGCCTCTCGGGCGCGGGCGACGCACGCCGAGGCGACGCGAGACTCGCCAGCGCGCGCGAGCTGACCCATCGCTTCCCGAAGGAAACGAGAGAGCTGCGAGCGCAACCGGTCGCGCATCGCTTCCGCGCAGTCCCGGCCCTCCTCCCCCGCCGGCACGAGCGGACCACGATACAGAGAGCCACGATGCGCGACCCACGCGTCCGTCGAGCAGAAGATCGCCGTCGTTCGGATGCTGACGCGGCATGCATTCTCGCTGCCCGAGCGCCTTGCGCGATCGGCGTTCGAGCGCCGGATCGCGCAGCGGTTGGCGCTGCGTCGGCGCGCTGCGGGCGGAGGTGCAGCGTCTCGCGAAGTGACTCACGCGGTCGTGGCCCCTGTTGTCATCATGGCAGGCCGCGGGATGACCAGCGACTCCTCGCTCGATCCAGGAACGACGGCTCCTGGCTTGGCCCGTTGCCAGCGACCAACCGCTCGAAGTCGCCCATGAAGCCCACCTTGCGGTGATGAGCCCGGCGGACGGCGGCGACGACGGCGTCCCACTCGCGACCGAGACCGGAGCGCTCGTAGCAGCGCTTGGCGTTCTCGAAGTTCGAGAGAGCGGCGTCGTAGTACTTGCTCTTCTTCGCGTTGAGAATCCGCATGCCCATCGCTCGGTACGCCCTGGCCGCAACGTCAGGATGGGACATCGCGAGGCGCTTCGCCGCGGGCTCGGTCGCATAGTGCGAGAGGGCCTCGAGCTCGGCGTCGCTCGCCTTGCGAAGCCGCTCGACGAGACGCTCGATCTCCTTCTTCTCCAGCCATAACTCGATGAGCGATCCGAGATCGGCGCGCTCCGCGGCATCCATCGCCTTTCCGTGCCACGCCTCGCGCTCGGCCTTCGGCACGAAGCGCATCCCGGCCCGCAGAAGTGGACCTACTTCTACCTGTACGTGATCCTCGACGTTTACAGCCGGTACGTGGTCGGCGGGATGCTGGCGCACCGCGAGACGGCGGTGCTCGCCGAGCGGCTCATCCGCGAAACCTGCGAACGTCAGGGCATCCAGCGCGACCAGCTCACCGTCCACGCCGACCGCGGCACCTCGATGACCTCGAAGGCGGTCGCGCTGATGCTCGCCGACCTGGGCGTAACGAAGAGCCACTCGCGGCCGCACGTGCTCGAACGACAACCCCTTCTCCGAGTCGCAGTTCAAGACGATGAAGTACCGGCCGGACTTCCCGGAACGCTTCGGCGCCATCGAGGATGGGCGCGCGCACTGCGCCGACTTCTTCGGCTGGTACAACACCGAGCATCGCCATGGCGGGCTCGGGCTGGTGACGCCGCACGACATCCACCACGGCTTCGCCGCCGCCCGCCTGGAGGCGGGCGCGGTGCCGAGCGAGGTCTGGATCAACAAGCCGCAGGAGGCTTCACCGACAGAGGAGGCGCGTCAGTAATCTCAGCAGCACGCTGTCTCATTTCGCGTTGACAGGTTCCGCGGACCGGGCGGTACCTTCGCCGCGCGCGCGCTCGACATCGACGACGGGGACCGCCCGCAGCAGAGGGTTCAGAGCCTCGAGCCGCTCGGCGAACGCCTCGAGCAGCTCGGATGCGGTGAGATCGCCCCGCGCGCCGAGCGCCGCCTGCGCGACGCCGTCGAGCTGGGAGAGACCGCGGAGCTTCGCCATGGGACGCCTCGCTCGCAAGGTCGAGCCGAGAATAGCCGGTGGACTCGACCAACGGCTGCGCCACTGCACGAACCGAACAGGGCTCTTGGTCGTCGACGAGATCGGCTACCTCTCCTGCGACAATCGGAAAATTGACCCGCTCTTCCAGGTCGTGAGCCGCCGCTACGAGCAGCGCAGCATCGTCCTCACCACGAACCTCACTTTCGGTGAGTGGCCCACCATCTTCCCCGACGCCGCTTGCACCACCGCGCTCATCGACCGCCTCAGTCCACCACTCCGAGATCATCAGCATCGAAGGCAAGAGCTACCGAGCCCGAGGCCGAGGCGCAGAAGCCCCGCGGGCGAAGGCCGAAGGCCCGAATGCCGGCCTGTTCAGATTTCCGCGCTTTCTCGTGAGCGCCAACACCTCGTGCTTCGTGCGCATTTATCACCGGCCGCGAAGGACGCGCCGGATCCCGCTTGACAGTTAGCGAACGTCTGACATAACCCAGCATCGTACTTCGAGTACGCGCGCTCCTCGGGGAGGAAGCGATGCACGTTTCGCCGCGGGTATTGCCATTGCCGACGTGTGCCTGCTCCAAGCGGGCCGGCCCCGAGGACATCCTCGCGGAGTGCCGGCGGAGCGCTGCGCATGGGAAAGCGAACGTGGTGTTCCGGCCCGAAAAGGATTGCACGCGATGATGTACCTCGACATCGAGCGGATCGTCCGGGAATCCTTGATGAGTTGCTTCGGTGCAGACCTGATCCAGAGTGTCGGGCTCGACGAGCCTTTCTTCGAGGACGTGGGCGTCAGCAGCTTGGAGCTGTTGAGCATCCTTGCGACCATCGAGTCCCGACTCGGCACCGCGGGCGGCACGCTGACCCGCGAGGTCGGAACCCGAGCGTCCCCGTCCATCCGCTCGCTGATCGCGTTCGTCGACCAGACGGTCGCCCGATGACGTGTGACGGACCAGAACCTCGCGAGCGCGTGCTTCGAGCCGACCACCGGCTCACGCGCTGAAGAAGGACAATCCATACGCAGGCCGACGAAGACCAGGAACCGCTTTCCCCGCGAGTTCGCACGATGACTGCACCACCGATCACCGAGGAGTCCGTCTGCGAATGGCTGCGCGCGGCGATCGGCCGCGTCCTCGGAGTTCCTGTGGCGGGCGTGGACGTCGCCGTCCGCTTCCGCGATCTCGGCCTGGGCTCGCTCCAGATCACCGAGCTCATCCGGCAGCTGTCCGAACACGTCGCCCGCCCGCTGTCTCCCACGTTGCCCTGGGAGCGCCCCACGCCGCTGGCGCTCGCTCGATATGTCGCCGGAGAGCGCCGCGGCGCCGACCATCCCGAGGGTTCCGGCTCCCAGCACGTCTCGCCGTCGCGCAACGACGACCCGATTGCCGTCATCGGAATCGGCTGCCGACTGCCTGGTGGCGTTCGCTCGCCTGCGGAGCTGTGGAAGCTGCTGTGTGAGGGTCGTAGCGGCATTCGAGAAGTTCCCCGCGGCCGATGGGACGCCCAGGCGTTCCTCGACGAAGATCCTTCGAAGCCGGGGAAGATGAACACGCGCTGGGGCGGTTTCCTCGACGATCCCGCCGGGTTCGATCCTGCGTTCTTCGCGATCTCGCACCGAGAAGCGAGGCAGATGGACCCGCAGCAGCGGCTCCTGCTCGAGATCGCCTGGGAGGCACTCGAGGACGCGCGGATCGATCCTCTCGGTCTGCAGCACCGCAGGGTCGGCGTGTTCGTCGGGGCGGCCGGGAGCGACTACGCGCGGCTGACGTCGATCGATCTGGACCTCGTCGACCAGCACACTGCGACGGGCCAGGACACCTCGATCATCTCGGCGCGCGTGAGCTACTCGCTCGGCCTGCGGGGGCCGAGCCTGACCGTGAATACCGCCTGTTCGTCGTCGCTCGTGGCGATCCACCTCGCCTGCCAGAGCCTGCGCTCCGGCGAGAGCTCGATGGCGCTCGCCGGAGGCGTGCAGCTCGTCCTGTCGCCGCACGGGACCGTCGCGATGACGAAGTTCGGCGCGATGAACCCGGCAGGCCAGTGTCGCGCATTCGACGCGTCCGCGAACGGTTATGTCCGCGGCGAGGGTGGCGGCGTCGTCGTCCTGAAGCCGCTCGGGCGCGCCATCGCCGACGGAGATCGGATCTACTGCGTCATCCGGGGAAGCTCGGTCAACAACGACGGGTTCTCGAACGGGCTGACCGCGCCGAACCCAGAGGCGCAGCAGGCGATGCTCGTCGACGCGTACGCGAGCGCAGGGATCGATCCGGGCCTCGTGCACTACATCGAGACGCACGGCCCCGGCACGATCCTCGGCGATCCGATCGAGGCTGGAGCGATCGGTGCGGTCCTCGGACCGAGCCACTCGGCGGAGCGACCGCTCCGCATTGGATCGGTCAAGACGAACATCGGGCACCTCGAGGCGGCGGCCGGGGTCGCCGGCCTCATGAAGGTCGCGCTCTCGCTGCACCACCGCATGCTGCCCGCGAGCCTGGGCTTCGACCGGCCCAACCCGCACATTCCGTTCGAACAGCTTCATCTCGAGGTGCAGACGGAGCTCGAGGAGTGGCCTCGGTGGGGCGAGGTCCCTCGTGCCGGCGTGAGCTCGTTCGGCTTCGGCGGAACGAACAGCCACGTCGTGCTGGAGGCCGTTCCTCGCAGCGACGTCGTGCTGCTCCCGCTCGCCGCGGAGACCCAGGATGGATTGCAGCGCCTCGTGCGGGCGGTGTCGTCCGTCGTCGAGCGGGTCGGGAGCGGGGCGGAGGCCGCTGCGGCGTGCCGCGAGATCGCACGCCGGTGCGGTCGCGGAACGCATCGCGTCGCGGTGCGCGCGCGCGACCGTGACGAGCTCGACCGCGAGCTGGCGAGCCTTCGGACGCGGCCTCCCGCGCCGCGACGGACCGCGTCGAAGCCGCGCCTCGTCTTCGTGTGTCCGGGCCAGGGCTCGCAGTGGCTCGGGATGGGTCGCTCCCTGCTCCTGCGGGAGCCGGTCTTCCGCGCGGAGATCGAGGCCTGCGACCGATCCGTCCGTGCGCTCCGCGGCTGGTCGCTTCTCGACGAGCTGACGGCGGGCGAGAGCGCATCGCGCCTGAACGACGGCGACGTCGTTCAGCTCGCGCTCTTCGGCGTCGATGCCGCGCTCGGGAAGCTCTGGCGCTCGTGGGGGATCGAGCCGGACGCGCTCGTCGGTCACAGCATGGGGGAAGCGGTCGCGGCCTACCTCGCGGGGGTGCTGTCGCGGGATGCCGCGATCCGCGTCATCGCGGAGCGTTCGCTGCTGGTGACCGAGAGGGCGCTCGGCCACGGCGCGATGCTCTCCGTCACGTTCCCGGAGGAGAGGCTCCTCGACGACGTGCTGAGGTCCGCGTCCGGGCTCGGCGTGGCAGCCTTCAACAGCCCGACGTCGGTGGTGCTCTCCGGAACGCCGGACGCGGTCGCGCGGGCCGAGGCCCAGCTCGCGGAGCTGGGGATGCGGGCCGAGCGCGTGAACGTCGAGTACGCGTCCCACGGCCCTCAGATGGAGCCGCTGATGGATCCGCTGCGCGAGCGCCTGCGCTCGCTCGCGCCACGGACGGCGACGGTCCCGCTGCGCTCGACGGTGACGGAGGAGTGGCTCCGCGGGCCCGAGTGTGGCGCCGAGTACTGGGCGCAGAACCTGCGCAACCCCGTTCGGTTCAGGCACGCCGTCGAGGCTCTGGCGCGCGAGGAATCGACCGTCTTCGTCGAGCTGAGTCCCCATCCCGTCCTGCTCAAGCCGATCGAGCAGACGCTCCAGGCGCTGGATCTTCCGGCGCGTGTGCTCCCGACGTGCGAGCGGGGCGCGGACGAGCGCGGCAGCATGCTCGCCAGCCTCTCGGCACTTTTCGAGCTGGGCTTCGACCCGCGCTGGGACGTGGTGCTCGGGCACGAGGCCCCCGCGCTCGACGCCGCGGATCGCGAGGCGATCACCCAGGTGCGCGACGTGGTTCTGGCGGCGACCGCCGAGACCACGACCAGCACCGACCACGATGATCGTCAGGTGACCGCGCGCGAAGCGGCCCAGACGGTGCCGATCCTCCTTTCGGCGCGGACCGAGGCCGCCTTGTGGGCACAGGCCGAGCGCCTGCGCGAGCACCTCGTCGCCCACCCCGAGCTCGAGCTGCCGGACGTCGCCTACTCGCTCGCGACGAGCCGCTCGCACTTCGAGCACAGAGCGGCGGCCGTCGCGCACGACCGGGAGGAGCTGCTCGAGGTCCTGACCGCACTCGCCAACGGCAGCCCGGTCTCCGGTACCGTGCTCGGCAGCGCCGACAAGGCGGGAAAGCTGGCGGTGCTCCTCACCGGCCAGGGCAGCCAGCGCCCTGGCATGGGCCGCGCCCTCGCCGAGGCGTTCCCGGCCTTCCGCGACGCCCTCGACGCCGCCTGCGCCCACCTCGACCGCGAGCTCGAGCGGCCGCTCCGCGAGGTGCTCTTCGCGGAGGAAGGCGCTCCCGAGGCGGCCCTCCTCGACGAGACCGCCTTCACCCAGCCCGCCCTCTTCGTCATCGAGGTCGCGCTGTTCCGGCTCTTCGAGTCCTGGGGCGTCAGGCCCGACCTGCTCGTCGGCCACTCCATCGGCGAGCTCGCCGCCGCCCACGTGGCCGGCGTGCTCTCGCTCGAGGACGCCTGCACGCTCGTCGCCGCCCGCGGCCGGCTCATGCAGGCCCTCCCGCGTGGCGGCGCCATGGTCTCGCTCCAGGCCGCGGAGGACGAGGTCGCGCCCCGCCTCGCCGGGCGCAACGGGCAGGTCTCGATCGCTGCCCTGAACGGCCCCGCCTCCACCGTGATCTCCGGCGACGAGGAAGCCGTCCTCGAGGTCGCCCGCCACTTCGAGGCGCTGGGTCGCAAGACGACGCGGCTGCGCGTCAGCCACGCATTCCACTCGCCGCGCATGGACGGCATGCTCGACGCCTTCCGCGACGTCGCGAGCAAGCTGTCGTACGGCGCCCCGCGCATCCCGATCGTCTCGAACGTCACCGGCAAGCTCGCCTCCGCGGAGGAGCTCGGCTCGGCCGAGTACTGGGTCCGCCACGTCCGCCAGGCGGTGCGCTTCCTCGACGGCGTCCGCACCCTCGAGGCCGAGGGCGCGACCACCTTCCTCGAGCTCGGGCCCCAGGGCGTCCTCTGCGCCATGGGCCAGGAGTGCCTCTCCGAGGGCGCCCGCGGTCGCGCCGCCTTCCTGCCCGCTCTTCGCAAGGACCGGCCCGAGCCCGACGTCCTCACCTCCGCGCTCAGCTCGCTCCACGCCCACGGCCAGGCCGTGGACTGGACGGCCTTCTTCGCCCCCGCGCACCCCCGCCGCGTCCAGCTCCCGACCTACGCGTTCCAGCGCGAGCGGTTCTGGCTCGACGCGCCGAGGTCCCGCAGCGACGACGTCGCCTCGGCGGGGCTCTCCTCCGCCGACCACCCTCTGCTCGGCGCCGTCGTCCCGCTCGCCGACAGCGACGGCTTCGTCTTCACCGGCCGGCTCTCGCTCGCCGAGCACCCCTGGCTCGCCGGACACGCCGTCTTCGGCAGCGTCATCCTCCCCGGCACCGCCTTCGTGGAGCTGGCGCTCGCCGCCGCGCACCGGGTCGGGCTCGAGCGCGTCGAGGAGCTGACGCTGGAAGCTCCCCTGGCGCTGCCCGCCAAGGGGGCCGTCGTCGTGCAGCTCTCCGTCGGCGCGCCGGACGAGGCCGGCCGCAGGCCGGTCGCGGTGCACGCGCAGCCCGAGGGCGCCGCCACCTGGACCCGCCACGCCGCGGGCCTGCTCGGCCCCGCCGCTCCGGCGGACACCTTCGACCTCCACACCTGGCCGCCGCAGGGAGCGACGCCGCTCCCGCTCGACGGCGCCTACGACCGCATCGCCGCGCTGGGCTTCGGCTACGGTCCCGAGTTCCAGGGCCTGAAGGGCGCGTGGAGGCGCGGCGAGGAGCTCTTCGCCGAGGCCCGGCTGCCCGACGGGCTCGAGCCGGCCGGCTTCGGCCTCCACCCGGCGCTCCTCGACTCCGCGCTGCACGCGTGCCTGCTCGAGGGCGCCGCCGAGGCGGCGGTCCCCTTCTCCTGGACCGGCGTCTCGCTGCGAGCGGTCGGTGCGTCGTCGATCCGCGTGCGGCTCGCGCGCGGCGGAGGGGACGCGCTCTCGCTCCAGATCGCCGACGCGGCCGGCGAGCCGGTCGCGTCGGTGGCGGCGCTCGCGACGAGGCCCGCCTCCGCCGGGCAGGTGCGGGGCGCGCTCGGCGCCCCCCACGACGCGCTCTTCCGCGTCGACTGGACGGCGCTGGTCGGGACCTCGGCCTCGACGTCGCCCGGCGGGCACCGCGTCCTCCTCGGCGCCGACGAGCTCGGGCTGGGCGCGGCCCTCGAGGCGGCCTCGGCGCGGCTCGACCGCCACCCCGACCTCGCCGCGCTGCGAGGGGCGATCGCGAACGGCGCGCCCGCCCCCGAGGTCGTCGTCGCCGCGTTCCCACCGCGCGACGAGAAGGACCTCGTCGCGGCCGCGCACGCGGCCACCGCCGGCGCGCTCGCGCTGCTGCAGGCGTGGCTCGCGGACGAGCGGCTCGCCTCGACCCGGCTCGTCCTCGTCACCCGGCGCGCCGTCGCCGCGGGCGCGGACGAGGACGTCTTCGACCTCGTCCACGCGCCGCTCTGGGGCCTCGTCCGCTCCACCCAGGCCGAGCACCCCGACCGCGGCATCGCGCTCCTCGACGTCGACGGCGAGGAGGCCTCGCGGCAGGCCCTCCCGGCCGCCGTCGCCTCCGAGGAGCCCCAGCTCGCGCTCCGCAGCGGGGCCCTGGCCGCGCCGCGCCTCGCGCGCCGGCTCCCGACCGACACGCTCGCCCCCCCCGAGGCCGTGACGTGGCGGCTCGGGATTCCGGCGCACGGCACGCTCGACGCGTTCAAGCTCGTCCCGCACCCCGAGGCGGCGGCGCCTCTCGCCGAGGGCGAGGTGCGCATCGCCGTCCGCGCCGCCGGCCTCAACTTCCGCGACGCGCTCATCGCGCTCGGCATGTACCCGGGCAACCCGGGCTTCGTCGGGAACGAGGGCGCCGGCGTCGTCGTCGAGACCGGTCCGGGCGTCACCTCGGTCGCGGTGGGCGACCGGATCATGGGGATGTTCCCCTGCGGCTTCGGCCCCGTCGCCATCGCCGACCAGCGGAGCATCACGCGCATCCCGGAGGGCTGGTCCTTCGCCGAGGCGGCCTCCGTCCCGACCGTCTTCCTCACCGCCTACTACGCCCTCGTCGAGCTCGCCCGGCTGCAGCCCGGCGAGCGCATCCTCGTCCACGCGGCGGCGGGCGGGGTCGGCACGGCGGCCGTCCAGCTCGCGCGCCACCTCGGCGCCGAGGTGTTCGCCACGGCGAGCCCGGGCAAGTGGCCCTCGCTGCGCGCGCTCGGCTTCGACGAGAGCCATCTCGCCTCGTCGCGCACCCTCGACTTCGAGCCCCACTTCCGGCGCTCCACCGGCGGGCGTGGCGTCGACGTCGTCCTCGACTCCCTCGCGCGCGAGTTCGTGGACGCCTCCCTTCGCCTGCTCCCTCCCGGCGGCCGCTTCCTCGAGATGGGCAAGACGGACGTCCGCGACGCGCAGGCCGTCGCCGCCCAGCACCCCGCCGTCGGCTACCGCGCCTTCGACCTCGCCGAGGCGGGACCGGAGCGGATCGCCCAGATGCTCGGGGAGCTCACGGCGCTCTTCGAGCGCGGCGTGCTCCGCCCGCCTCCCGTCACCGCCTGGGACGTGCGCCGCGCGCCGGAGGCGTTCCGCGCCCTCGCCCAGGCGCGGCTCGTCGGGAAGGTCGTCCTCACCGTCCCGCGCGAGCTCAACGGCGAGGGGACGGTGCTCGTCACCGGCGCGACCGGCACGCTCGGTGGCCTCGTCGCCCGCCACCTCGTGCAGGAGCACGGCGCGAGGCACCTGCTGCTCGCCTCGCGCAAGGGGCTCGCCGCGCCGGGCGCCGAGGTGCTGAAGCAGGAGCTCGAGGCGGCCGGCGCCTCGGTCACCGTCGCCGCCTGCGACGTCGCGGACCGCGCCGCGCTCGAGGCGCTCCTCGCCTCGATCCCCGCCGCGCATCCGCTCACCGCCGTCGTCCACGCCGCCGGCGTCCTCGACGACGGCGTCCTGGGCGCGCTCACGCCCGAGCGGCTCGCGACGGTGCTGCGCGCCAAGGTGGACGCGGCGCTGAACCTCCACGCGCTCACCGAGGAGCTCGACCTCTCCGCCTTCGTCCTCTTCTCCTCCGCGGCGGGCGTCCTCGGCACCCCGGGGCAGGCCAGCTACGCGGCGGCGAACGCGTTCCTCGACGCGCTCGCCCACCACCGCAAGGCGCGCGGGCTCCCCGCGCTCTCGCTCGACTGGGGCTACTGGGCCGAGCGGAGCGGCCTCACCGCGCACCTCGGCGCCGCCGACCTCCAGCGCATGGCGCGCATGGGCATGCGGCCCCTCTCGTCGGACGAGGGGCTCGCGCTCCTCGACGCCGCCTGGGCGACCCCCGACGCCACGATCGTCCCCGCGCGCATCGACACCGCCGCGCTCGGCGCGGCCGACGCGTTGCCGCACCTGTTCCGCGGCCTCGTCCGACCCCGCGCCGCCATCGCCCGTGAGCCCGCCGCCGCTTCTGGCCTCGAAGAGCGGTTGCGCTCGCTCTCCGAGGCCGACCGCGATCGCGCGCTGCTCGACCTCGTTCGCAGCGAGGCCGCCGCGGTGCTCGGTCAGCGCGCGGCGAGCGCCGTCCATCCGAACCGGCCGCTCAGCGAGGTCGGCCTCGACTCGCTCATGGCCGTCGAGCTCCGCAACCGCCTCTCGGCGGCCTCCGGGCTGCGCCTCCCGACCACGCTGCTGTTCGATCATCCGACGCCGTCCGCACTCGCCAAGCTGCTGCGGGAGAAGCTCCTGGGCGACGGCCGCGCACCGCCCGCCGCGACCGTCGCGCTCCCGCCCTCCGCCTCGCCGAGCGAGCCCATCGCGATCGTCTCGATGGCGTGCCGCTTCCCGGGCGGCGTGCGCACGCCCGAGGAGCTCTGGCAGCTCCTCCTCGAGGCCAAGGACGCGGTCTCCGCGTTCCCGGAGAACCGCGGC
>Ga0137374_10007915_pt1 | contig 12614 bp, 8 predicted proteins | sample SagtaG_20_FD_104811 | JGI IMG/M metagenome (GOLD analysis project Ga0137374, IMG submission 104811) | Vadose zone soil microbial communities from Sagehorn Ranch, Mendocino, California, USA - Sage1_R_100_16 metaG | ecosystem: Environmental > Terrestrial > Soil > Vadose zone | place: USA...
CATTCTGCGCAACGATCTCCAGCTCAACGGACCAAAGTACGGTTGCGGCATGGCGCAATGCGGCGCCTGCACCGTCATCATGGACGGCAATGCCATCCGTTCCTGCGTGACCCAGGTCAGCGCCGCTCAAAACCGCGCGGTCACCACCCTCGAAGGTCTGGGCTCCACCAAAAAGATGCACAAGCTCCAGCAGGCCTTCGTCGACGAGCAGGCCGTGCAGTGCGGCTACTGTATCAACGGCATGGTCATGAGCTCCAAGGCTCTGCTCGACAAGAACCCCAAGCCGACCGACAGCCAAATCAAAGAAGCCCTGGCCGGCAACCTGTGCCGCTGCGGCACGCATATCCGCATTCTCCGCGCGGTCAAGCGGGCCGCGGGACAGCTGGTGTAGGAAAGGAGGTATGGAGGAATGAAAACACTATCCCTTTCACGCAGACAATTTCTCAAAGGCAGCGGCGCGCTGATCGTCAGCTTTAATTTCTTTCCGTCTTCGCCACTCTTAGCGCAATCAATGGTGGAGCCGCGCAGCGATGCCGACCCGACACAACTCGACTCGTGGCTCGCCATCGCCTCGGACGGCACAGTTACCGTTTTTTCCGGCAAAGTCGATCTCGGCACCGGCGTTGAAACCGCGCTGGCGCAAATCGTCGCGGAGGAATTGGACGTTCCGTTCAACAAGATCCACATGAGTGGCTTGGACACGTCGAAAGCGATCGACCAGGGCATAACTGCGGGTAGTCGAACCATCGAACGAGGCGGCCCGCAACTGCGCCAGGCCGCGGCGGTGGCCCGCCAAGAGCTGTTGAAGCTCGCCGCCGCAAAACTCAACTCGACCCCGGAAAAATTGGTGGTCAAAGACGGCGTCGTCAGCGTCGCCGGCGATCCCAAGAAAAATGTCACCTACGCCCAGCTCATCGGCGGCAAAAAGTTCAATGTTAAAATTACTGCAACCGACACTGGCTGGAATATGAAAGTCGCGCCCGAAGTTCGCGCGAAGGATGTCAAAGACTATAAGCTCGTCGGTACCTCACAGAAACGACTGGAGCTACCACCGAAGCTAACCGGTGAGTTCGTCTACGCCCACGACGTGCGCGTGCCCGGAATGTTGCATGGCCGCGTCGTTCGTCCCCCAACGATCACATCGAAGCCAGCGAGCATCGATGAAAGCGCGGTTAAAAGCATTCCCGGCTTGGTAAAAGTTGTCCAAGAAGGAAGTTTCGTCGGCGTCGTCTGCACCACGGAATGGACGGCCGTCAAAGCGGCAAAAGCGCTAAAAGTGACTTGGTCGCAAGCGGCTACGAAAATGCCCGCCAATTCGGAGGAAGTTTTTACTTATCTAAAGAATACCAAGAGCCTGCGCGATCAGGTCACCGTTAACCGAGGCAATCCGGACGCGGCGCTCGCGCAGGCGAGCAAAACGTACGAAGCCGCTTATCGCTGGCCGTTTCAGTTGCACGCCATGATGGGTCCGTCGTGCGCCGTCGCCGATGTCGGCAAAGATCAAGCGACGATCTATACCGGCACTCAAGGTTCATTCGAGACGCGCACGGCGGTTGCTGAGATGCTCGGCTTCCCCGAGAAAAATGTGCGCGTGCTTTGGCGCGAAGCCTCAGGTAGCTACGGCCGCATGGGCGCCGATGATGTCGCCGAAGATGCGGCTCTGCTCTCGCGCGCGGTCGGCAAACCGGTGCGCGTGCAGTGGATGCGCGATGACGAACATGCCTGGGAGCCGAAAGGTCCGGCGCAGCTGGACCTAGCCCGCGCCGGTGTCGACACGCAAGGTAAGATCATCGCCTGGGATTTTGCCGACCGCGGTTTTCCTCTGACCGCCGCCTCGGGCCGAGGATTGCGCCTGCTCGCCTCGCGGCAAATCGGCATGAAACCCACGGCGGATGGAAATTCCAACGGCACCCAGGGCGGCGGCGAAATGTATACGTTCGAAACCCAAAAGTGCACCGCACCGCTGATCCCGTGGGTGCAAGCCGACGAGACGCCGCTTCGCACCGGCTACTTGCGTGCCCCAGGCGATATCGCTCGCTGCTTCGCCAGCGAATCGTTCATGGATGAAATCGCCGCGGACGAGCGTGTCGACCCCGTTCAATTTCGCCTGCGTTATCTTGGCAGCAACAAACGTGGCATCGACGCGCTAACCGCCGTGGCAAAGCAAGCCAACTGGCAGGAACGACCCTCCCCTTCTACGCCATCCAGTGCAACGAAGGCAACGGGCCGAGGCGTAGCGATCTCCAATCGCGCGAATGCCATTTGCGGCGCCGTCGCAGAAGTGGAAGTCGACAAAACCACAGGAAATGTTGCGGTCAGACGTTTCATTTTATCGCATGACTGCGGACTGATCATCAATCCCGACGGGCTAAAAAACCAGATCGAGGGAAATATTATTCAGGGCGTCAGCCGATCGCTCATGGAAGAAGTCAAGTTCGATTCCACCGGCATCAAGACTCTTGATTGGAGCACTTACCCCATCCTTAGATTTCCTGACGTTCCTGAAATCGAGATCGTCTTGCTCAACCGCCCGGAGATGCCCGCCCTCGGCGGCGGAGAACCGTCCAGTGCGCCAATCGCCGCGGCTATTGCCAACGCGATCTTCGACGCCGTCGGCGTGCGCCTGCGCGAGGCACCGTTTACACCACAGCGCGTACTGGCAGGGATGAAGAAAGCGTAAGTGTGACTGCGGGGACGGGCTACTTTTTCGCTTTAAAAAAAGTTGCCTGTCCCCATTCTTCCCTTCTTCTCTGTGACAATCCCGCGACCGGCAATCTTTCTACGGAGATCATGATTCCTCCACTCCTTCGCCGCGGCTTTTTCGCCTTCCTATCAATGATTGTAATTACCCCGACTCCCTCGTTGTTGGCCTGGGGCGACGAAGGCCACGAGATTGTCGGTGTCATTGCCTACGCGCGCCTCACGCCGGTAGTTAAAAGGAAAGTCGATGCGCTGCTCGCCGCCGACAAAGATAATTTGACCGCGGCGGATTTTGTCAGCCGCACCACATGGCCGGACAAGTATCGTGACTCCGACCGAACCAGCACGAAGATCCGTTACAATGCAACCCGTAACTGGCATTTCGTCGATATCGAAATCGCTGACGGCAATATCGCCTCCGCCTGTAACTATCACCCGAAATTGCCGGCGGGCACAGTCGCGAGCACCGGTCCCGCTAACGCCTGCCTACTTGACAAGATCGACCAATTCATCGCCGAGCTGCGCGATGCCTCGATCGCCAAGCCCGAGAAGATACTCGCACTAAAGTTTCTGTTACATTTGATCGGCGACCTGCACCAGCCGCTGCATACGGCGGACAACAAAGATCGCGGCGGAAATGAAGTACCGGTCTTCTTCGGCGATCCCCCGACGTCTGGCAACCTTCACTTCTACTGGGACAACCATATCGTGCAGCGCCTTGGCAATGACGCAAGGGCCGTAGGCGCATCTCTCAACAAACAGATCACCCAAGCACAAGCTGACGAATGGTCGAAGGGAACGGTGAGAGATTGGGCGGAAGGATCTTTCAGCCAAGCGAAGAAAGTTGTCTACAATTTCGCCGGCACGCAGCAATTCATCGACGATCACGGCGCGAATGGCATACGCCTCGACGCCGCCTACGAAAATCGCGCGCTGCCGGTAGTGCGCGAGCAACTATCCAAAGCCGGCGTCCGGCTGGCAAGTGTTTTGAACAACATTCTGAAGTAATGAAGCCAATGCTCTTCGTTCACGCTCTCTGGAACTCTCGTTGCACAGCATAATTCGAAGACTGCATAGACGCATCGATCAATTCAATCCCAGGCTGAATCTGGTCTTCCCACTTGACGAATAGCTGTCGCTTTCCTCGTAAATCTCGCATTTCTCTACTAGCGCCCGCGCTGACGCTGCGACAGCAGCTTGACCGACAGAAGCCGAAGCCGAATCAGAGCGCATAGGCCATCTTTCAGATCGATTAATCGCTCTCAAGAACGCTACACTCATCGACCCGAACTGTTTAAACCTGGGACATATTGCCACACGCGCACATACCTTGGTGTGGGAAAGGTGTAAAGTCTGAGTTCGATTCTCACTGGGCGCAGCACGTTAAATTCAAAAAAAATTCACAATATCAGACTACTGATTTGAGGGATGTTTCCTACCGAATTCCTGGAGAAGTTTCTGAATTTTAGCATCAAACTGATGAAGACTAGCCGGCTTTCCGAGAATATCGTTAAACACATTCGGCATGCTTTCGTCAGTAAATGTTTTAGCCGTCACTGCGAGGATTGGAATGTGACGTGTTTTCGCGTCTTTTCGGAGTTCCAAGGCGATTTGCACTCCGTCCATGTCTTGGAGCATGACGTCCATAACGACCAAATCGGGGATTTCAGAGCCAGCGGTCTCGATCGCTTCAAATCCATTTTGCGCCTGTAGGACATGGTATCCGCGATGCGTTAAATACAGCCGCATTATTTCGATCAGATCTAGGTTGTCGTCTATTAAAAGAATCTTCTCCTTCACGGGAATTGTTTAATGCATTAAAAATGCCAACTCCCGAAAGGAGAAGCCAAGCCAATACTTCGAACGGCTAACTTCAAAAGCTCCACTTACCCTCTCCCGCGATTTATTTAATTAGCGCTCGATCCCATGGCGCGCACACAGCAAGAGATCGAAGACGAAACTCAATGACGTCCGCTGCGCGATGAAGGCGATGCTCTCGACGAAAGAGGGGCAGCGTCGGCCTTTGCAACCGTGCAGGATCTCGGCGGCCGAGTGGAGCAGGGCATGCGGCCGACCTATGCGTTGCTCCAGCAACGGGAAAAAGATCTCCTCGCCGAGCTCGAGGCAATCATCGGCAGCATCCTGGTATTTCGCACGCGTTACGACAAGGGATTATGCAGCAAGCTGAGAAGCGATAAGCCGTATTGATCCAGGTATTCGCCCAGCCTCGGCGAAAGAATTGGGGTCACCCATAAGCAGGCAGATCAAGAAGCACAAACGTTTCCTATGAAAAGAATTTTCTTCTTTCCCCTTGTTCCTTCTCGCGCAGTCCGTGATCTTTCGGTAACGCGCCAGTGCTTTCTTTTTCATTCAGTGTCGGAGTAGGTCGCACCAGTCACCCATCAGGATCAAGGCCATGGGAGATTTCTAAAAGAGAATTCTTCCCGCCCCTGGCAATTAACATGCCTTAGAAAACTGTTAATTCCGCGTACACCGCCAGAGTGGGAGTGTATGCGGGATTAATTACTGCCCCGCCTTGGGCTGGGGGATTTCTTCGGGCCAATTCTCGATATAGACAGGTTCGGGCGGAAAGCCGAGCACATTGAGATAGAGATACTCCCTCCATGCGGGAAATTTCCGCACGTTCTCCACCGGCACGTTAAAGTATTTTCGCAGGAACTCTCTTCGCGGCGGATCGAAGATCGTGCGCGGGCGGCTGTTGAGAGCCTGAGCGTCGATCTCCGCGATCCGGCGCCGAATCGGTCCTTCGCCGTATGCTTCGATCAGCTCCCAGACATAGTCGTGCATTTTCTGCAAAATGGCATCGTGATGGCTGCGCTCCTCCGCATGGACCACGCGCTCTTCGAAATCGAGCAACTTCGGCGTCGTGATTTGAATGCTTTGGATGCTGACCGCTGTGCAATGGCCGTACGGCCACAGGTTGCCAGAGAAAATATAGCTGAGAAAATCCCGCTTCATTATTTGGTGGTGCTCGACACGGGGTGTGAGGCCGTATTGGCGCTCGAACTCGGGGTCGGGTCGAGCATGGTCGCGGCGCGGGTCGATAGCGTTGGCTTGACGGATATAGCCCCAGCCGTGGCCGGCTTCAGTGCCGATATGGTCCGCAAGAAAATAACGCCACTCGGAATCCATGTCGAAGTGCGAACAGGCGTAGCAGGCGGAGCCGACCGTGGTTTCCAGTTCGTCGCGGCCGCGATGAGCGAGCCAGCGGGCTAAACGCTCCCGCTCCGCGTCGTCTTTGGGCTCGCGCTTCAGGGTGTCGCGCTTCTTGCGGAACTCCTCCAACTCTGCGCTGATAGGATTGTCTTCGCTATAGGTGATTTTTTTTCCAACCCCTCTGATATCTGCCATGACAACCTCCTTACAGTTCCTTACTTCGCCGAATAGAGAGCCTTAACAAATCCTTCCTTATCGATGCGCTCGAGAATGCTCATATCCAACACACCGAACGGGTTGCGACTAGCGGGTTCGGTTGAAAGCTTCACCACCGTGTCGATCGCCTCTCTAGGCACAGTAGGTAGACGCTCGTAGCTGGCGACAGCCCGCTGATAGGCTTCCTCAAGTGCTTCCGGGTCCGTGAGTCTCATGTTTCGACTGAGAGTCTTTTTTGCCATATCTGGATTGGTCAAAGCAAGTTTGACCCCGTGAAGAATCCCTCTTAGAAATCGATCCAGCGATAATCGGGACTTTTCCAGCACTGCCTTGGAGGTAACCACTGAGGTGAAAGGGCAAGGGATACGCGCAGTGGTCAGGTCCATTAACATGCGCAGTCCGGATCTTCTCGCTTCGACAGTTTCCGGCGGTGATAGAAGCGCGGCATCGACAACCCCGGTGAACAGGGACTGCGAAACAAGCCCTAAACGACCGAATGCCACCAGCTTCACGTCCCTCATCGGATCGAGGCCGGCTCGCATGAGTAAAATCTGGTTAGCTAAGTTCAGAGACGTGCCCGCTGGAGTGTTTGCAATCAGTTTTCCTTTGAGATCCTTTAACTGCGAAAGCTCGGGCTTAGCCCAAAGTTGAAAGGGCACCGTGTTGACCAGTCCGCTAATGATCCGAACCTCCACACCCTTCACGTATGCATTCAGCGCCTGCCCACCACCCACTATGGCCACATCCAAGCTTCCCGAATCCAAAGCCCGAATCATGGTTGTTCCTGCTGATTGCGTTAGTTCCACGTTCACGGCGTAAATATCGAACAACTTCTGATCCACAGCCAGATAACCCGCCAACTGCGTTGCGCTCGCTCCCGAAAATCCCAGCCTGAGAGTTTCGGCGGCCTCAGCGATCGCACAGTTGTGGGTGACAATGACGGCTGTAAGCGCGAGGAGCTCGAGTGACTTCGTAAAGAAGGAGAGAATATCTTTAGATGCCATCTCTATGTTAGTCCTAGAGGAGAGAATCCGTTCCCTCCATTTGCGTTTGGCATTTATAGGTTTAACCGCTTTAGCTTGTCAACTTGTCGAATCTGCGGCAAAAAAGATTGCGTCGTTCAACGATGGAAACCTAGTGGACGGCAGGCTGCTTTCTACATTGCGGTCTGACGCCGCTCCGTGTTAGAGCGTGCGCATACCGATGAACCGACGCAGGTGTAACAGACGGGCTGTGCATTTGATATCAACGAATTGTTTGCGGTGAGGAGCATGAGCGTTTGTCAATGGTTTTCGCCGCCAAGGGCGGCTGGGGCATTCTTGCTTCCCATCATTTCGACGATTTTCACGTTGCTGCTGGCCTTTGCGGCAGCGCGCGAATCTCATGCCGCGGCTGCACGACCGCTGCGGATCGCGTATTTGTTCACGTCGGGGACGATGGCGTCGATGTGGATGGCGAAGGAGACCGGTGGTTTCGCCAAGGAAGGGTTAGATGTAGAAATGATTTCCATGTCCTCGACTCTCGCCCTACCGGCTCTTATCGCCAACGAGGTCGACGTTATTCAAATCTCCGCCGTGCCATTGATCAACGCGTCGTTGCGCGGCTTCGACGTGGTGTTCGTCGCGGGAATGCTCAATACGATGATATGGGATTTATACGCCAGGCCGGAGATCAAGAGCGCCGAACAACTGAAAGGTAAAATCGTCGGCACCGAGCGGCCGGGCAGTCCGGTGGCGTACGGCACGCTGGTGGCGCTGCGCAAATTAGGACTCACGGCCAAAGATGTTCAGCTTCGAATATTGGGTGGAAGTGCGCAGATCACCGCAGCACTGCTAACCGGCCAGATCGCCGCCGGTTCAGCGGCTCCGCCGGTGAGTTTCCAGCTCGACCGAGCTGGATTTCATTCCATGGCCACCACGTTGGATCAGCCCTATCAAAACGTCGGCGTGGTAATCAGGCGCGGCCGTATGGACGAATTGGCCGGGCGCATGGTGCCGTTGCTCCGCTCGGTGCGCGCCGGCATCGACCGCTACTACAGCGACAAAGCCTTCACGATGAAAGTCATTGCCAAATACACCAAAGAAACCGATCCCGACATCATCGAACGAACCTACCAGTTCTATCGCAAGGCCGGCTTCAGGCGCGAGCTCATGATTTCCGAGCCAGGAGTTCAAGGCATTCTGGATTTTCTTTCGGAGACCGTTCCTGAAGCGAAAAAGGCTGTGCCGGCGCAATTCTTCGACGATCGCTTCGTGCGCCTGCTCAATAGCGCGAAGTAGACGATGGTGAAATTCGTACTTCGGGGACTGGCTACTTTTCTTGTGCTCGTCAAAGAAAAGTTGCCTGTCCCCTTCTGATATCTAATCAGTTACTTAGATCAGCAGAAACAACGGGCTGAACCACAAAGGCCCATAGTTTGTACCGCTGCTCGTGGTCGACTCATGTTCCTTCTCCCCTTGCGGGAGAAGGTTAGGATGAGGGGTGATAGGCCATCACCTTAACCTCTGTCCTCCCATCAAGGATGAAAGATCCGGGCCAATATTACGGATCGGTCAGCGCTTTTTCGATTGCATCGCAAACGGAATCAAGTTGCTTCAATACCTCATGATCCCAAAACCGTAAGACTCGAAATTTTTGATTCTGCAACCAAGCAGTGCGCTTGGCATCGTACACAACCGTTCCTTCGTGATTATGCTGCCCACCGTCGACTTCGACCACCAACCGGGCTTCCAAACAAACGAAGTCCACAATAAACGGTCCGAGAGGCTGTTGCCGGCGAAACTTATGTCCGCCAAGCTGGCGAGAGCGGAGTACGCGCCACAATGCCCGCTCAGAGTCGATGGAATTCTTTCTTAACTGCTTCGCCCTTTCTATTGTCATGCGCAGAGACTGAATCTGCCTCCCGATCACGTCCCACGATCACGAACACGGCTTTTTGTCCTAAAGATACCCCTTCTCCCGATAATAACTCTCGGCTCCCGGATGTAGCGGAAAGTCCAGCGGGCCCGCTTCCGTGTTCGTGCACAGCTGCTTCATCGACGGCGTCTCCGCGGCGTCGTAGGGAATCTCTTCGCGAATGCGATCGAGCACTCCGGTGATGTGGTACGCCAGCTCGTCGGGAAATTTCTTGTGCACGACGATCGGCCAACCGCTGAAGTCGACGACCGTCGTCGGATCGTTGATACCCGCGACGCGGCCGTGATCCAAGCGCGCGCGCTGGAAACCGAACTTCTCCAATTTCTGCAGCACTGGCTCTGAATAAGACAGAAAGATCATGCCATGCTTCACCGCGACATCGCCCCAGGAATCCATGCCTTCGTCGATCACCATGTCGACCTTGCCGGAAATAATTCCTTCGGGCCGGTGCGGATTGCTCGGGCGCACGACTTCATCGACCTTACCGCCCCACTTGATGAAGTCCCGCTGGGAAATGCCGTGCGCTTTTAGCAAAAACTTAATCGCGAAGTCGACGCAATCGTTCACCGCGATCGACACCCTCATTTTTGGTTTTTTGGCGATCAGCTCTTCCATCGTTCGCACGCCGAGCCGCGGCGACACCGCGATGACCAAGCGGTCCCAGGAGGGAAACACCGCCAACGCGCGCAATGGTGACTTGCCTTTGAACGGCCCGACGCCGCGCACAGCCATCGAGGGGATGATCGACGGATTGAGCCAAACGAGATCGAGCTTGCCGCTCGCGACTAATTTGGCGCCGTTCAAACCGCTGCACCAGGCGGGGCTGACGCCGATGGTGAAAGGATACGGCGGTCCGGACCCTGCTTTGCCGCCGGGTAATTCGACCATCAAGCGAATCGCGCTGGTCAAAATCGTCGGCGCGTCTTCGTAAAGCCCGGCTAAGATCTTCGTTGCGATGCGTGCGCGCATCAAACTTGCGCTCATCGGTTTCACGCTGCGATCGTCGTAAGCCACAAAACATTTTCTCCTTCAGCGAAATTGATGACAACGAACTATTCTGAATCTTGTTCGCTGTCAACCAAACGCAACGTCCACCGATTCCTTTCCTATATTCCGCGGAAAGGCTATAAACAAAAACTGTTTCGATGTTCACGCGGTGAGGGCGTAACCAAGGCAGCAAACATTTTTTCACCACAGAGACACAGAGGTCGCAGAGGTCGGAGTATTTTTATTAAGAACTCCTTACTCCGCGCCCTCCGCGCCTCTGCGGTGAGTTCTCTTCGGGATCGATACAATCAGAATAGCCCAAGGAACATTTGCGCGAGCCGCGAACATTTTCAGACTTAGTGATACAAGGAGCTCCACGCCATTCGCATTTTTCACTCTCTGCGCCACCGTGACTACGCGTTATTCTGGTTCACGGATACGCTCGGCTCCCTCGGCCACTTCGTCCAGGAAGTGGCGCTTTTCTGGATCACCTATGAGATCACCGGATCAGCGATGGCGTTGGGAATCTTGGGGCTGTGCAGTGCCGCGCCCCGTTTGATTCTTGGCGCCCTCAGCGGCGTCTTGGTCGATCGCTATGATCGCAAGCTTTTGTTGATCTTGGTGCAGTTCGTCTCCGCCATCCCGACGGTAATTTTTCTGGCGATCTATATTTTCGGCACTCTGGCGTTCTGGCACCTGCTTGTGCTCGAAATCCTCTCCGGTTCAATCCGCGCGATCAATCCTTCGGCTGCCCAGTCCATACTTGCGGAATTAGTGCCGCGAGAAGATATCCTGAACGCCGTCTCGCTTTACACGGTCGGCTTCAACATTGCTCGGATAGCGGGACCGTCGCTCGGCGGCCTATTGATCATTTGGATCGGCGTCGGCGGCTGCTACGCAGCATTCGCAGTAACCCTGATGCTCTCCGGCGTGGGAATGCTGTTCCTTCGCACGAATAAGGAACCATCGACAAAGCGGGAAGAAAACTTCCTGCGCGAGTTCAAGGAAGGCTTTCACTATGTTTGGCACGCGCCGGTGATTTTGAGCAGCATAGTCGCGGCCTACACCTTTGCCGTGTTTATCGTCACCTACCAGAGTTTTCTCCCGGTTTTCGCCAAGGAAGTGCTGCAGGTAGGTCCCGAAGGATTGGGCATATTGATGGCCGCACCGGGATTGGGTGGTATCGCGTCGCTGAGCTTTCTTGCGTCTGTGGGCGAACGTTGGAACCGTGCCATGCTGCTATGGATCATGACCACGACGACGCCAATTTTTCTCATGCTCTTTTGCGCATCGCCGATCTTTTGGCTTTCAGTCCTACTACTCGCCATCGTAGGCGCAGGCCAGGTAAGTTTCCGTACCATCAGCCGGGTGATCATTCAGATTGAAGCGCCGCGCAATCTGATGGGCCGGGTGATGAGCGTGTTTAATCTCGATCAAGGAATGCGCTCCATCGGTTCCATCGTCCTGGGCGCTTCCGCAACTTTTTTTGGCGCGTCGCTCGGCCTCGCGCTCACCGCCGCTGCGTCATTGATCGTAACGACGGCGCTTTTCTATCGTTTGCTGGCAAAAAGAAAATGAGAGTTGCGGATGATGTAAATTTGGAAAAAGTTGACGACTCCTGCCTAGCGCGGCAAAGCCGCAACCAAAGAAAAAGAAGACTTTCACCGCAGAGACAGAGCACGCAGAGTTGTTTTTATAATTCTCCTCTCCGCGCCCTCCACGCCTCCGCGGTGAACCTTCCGAAAATTTGCGCGCGCAATAAGCGAGGGGACACTAGGAAGATGGACCGCCGAACCCGATGCTGTTTGGCGGCTAGAAGATTGTTGACAAGTTCGGATAGCCGGCGGATATTTCAGCCGATTCTAATTTTATTGGTGGAGTCATCTCAGGACAGAGCGACAGGCGTTTATCGCATCCTAAAGCGGCTCACTTAATAGTTAGAAGGCTGACAACGACAGACCGAGCACTCACGATGCGTAGACATAACGGGCCGAAGATTAAACTTCTGCCGGGGGGACTCGCGATCATTCACGAAGACCGAGATATTATCGTGGTGGATAAACCGCCGGGCCTGTTGACCATCAGCACGGATCGAGAAAAATCGCGCACGGCGTACTTCATTCTCACCGATTATGTCCGCAAGGGTGTTGCCAAGTCCAGGAATCGTATTTTTATCGTGCACCGGCTCGATCGGGAGACGTCAGGGATACTTCTCTTCGCCAAGAACGAAGCGGCAAAGTTTCGCTTGCAGAGCCAGTGGCAAGACACGAAGAAAAAATATCTCGCCGTCGTTCATGGCCGGTGTGAGAAGCGCGAGGAGACGATCACGACGTATCTGGCGGAGAACCAAGCGCACGGCGTATACACGACTAACGATGCACGCAAGGGCAAGCTGGCCCACACGGCTTACAAAGTGCTCAAGCAGACCAAAGACTTTAGTTTACTGGAAGTCGATCTCTTGACCGGCCGCAAGCATCAGATTCGCGTGCATCTCGCGGCCATCGGACACCCGGTGGTCGGCGACCCGAGGTACGGACCAGAGCGAAAAGTCCGCAACCGCCTGGCACTTCATGCCAAATCGATTTCCTTCGCGCATCCCTTCAGCGGTGAGCCGCTAA
>Ga0137374_10007916_pt1 | contig 12613 bp, 9 predicted proteins | sample SagtaG_20_FD_104811 | JGI IMG/M metagenome (GOLD analysis project Ga0137374, IMG submission 104811) | Vadose zone soil microbial communities from Sagehorn Ranch, Mendocino, California, USA - Sage1_R_100_16 metaG | ecosystem: Environmental > Terrestrial > Soil > Vadose zone | place: USA...
CGGCTACCGGTGACCGGCGATGCGGCGGCGACCATCGCCGCGCTCGTTGCCCGCGCGCGCGCCGCGCAGTCGGCGGTCGACGCCGCGACGCAGGACGAGATCGACGAGATCGTCACCGCTGCCGGCTGGGCAATCGTCGATCCGGAGCACAACCGTGCGCTGGCCGAGCTTGCGGTGAGCGACACGGGGCTCGGCAACGTCAAAGACAAAATGGCGAAGAACCGCCGCAAGACGATGGGCCTCTTGCGCGACCTCGCGGGCGTCAAGTCAGTGGGCGTCATCGCGGAACTGCCGGAGAAAGGTTTGGTCGAGATCGCCCGGCCCGTCGGCGTCGTCGGCGCGATCACGCCTTCGACCAACCCGGCCGCCACGCCTGCCAACAACATCATCAACGCGCTCAAAGGTCGGAACGCGATCATCGTTGCGCCCTCGCCCAAGGGGGCGTCGACATTGTCACTGCTCCTCGCGTACATCCACGCCGAGCTGGACCGCGTCGGCGCGCCGCTCGATCTCGTACAGCAGGTACCCTCGCCGGTGACGCGTGAGATGACCGCGGAGCTGATGCGCCAAGTCGACCTGGTCGTCGCCACGGGTTCGCAGACCAACGTGCGCGCGGCCTACGCAAGCGGCACGCCGGCGATCGGTGTGGGCGCCGGCAACGTCGCGGTGATCGTCGACGAGACCGCCGACCTCGCGGATGCGGCGGACAAGATCGCGCGCTCCAAGACTTTCGACAACGCGACCAGCTGCTCGTCGGAGAACAGCGTCATCGCCGTCGAAGCGATCGCGGATGCCCTGCTCGCCGCACTCTCTGCGGCAGGCGGCGTCGTGCTCGACGAAGGGGAAGCGCGTCAACTCGAGCGCGCGATGTTCGCCGCCGGCCGGCTCGGTTCGACGTTCATTGCCCAAGACGCACCGGCGATCACCCTGCGCGCCGGGCTTGCGCGCGCCGCGCTGCTGGACGCGCGTTTCCTGATCGTTGCCGAGACCGGCGTCGGCGCGGCGCATCCTTTTTCCGGCGAGAAGCTCTCGCCCGTGCTCACGTTCTACCGCGCCGCCGACTTTGCCGCCGCTACGGTGCTGGCCGAGCGGCTGCTGGGCTATCAGGGCGCCGGTCATTCCATCGGGCTGCATACGCGCGACGAAAAGCGCGCGCTCGCGCTGGGACTCACGCTGCCGGTATGCCGCGTGATCGTCAATCAGGCGCACTGCTTCGCTACCGGGGGATCGTTCGACAACGCGCTGCCGTTCTCGCTGTCGATGGGCTGCGGAACCTGGGGCCGCAACAGCATTTCGGACAACCTGAATTACCGGCACTTCCTCAACATCACACGGGTCGTGCGACCGCTCGCACCCGAGCTCGTGAGCGAACCGACCGAGGAAGCCCTGTTCGGCACTTATCTGCGCAAGCACGCACGCAAATCCGGGCGCCGCTCTGGCGCTTGAGCAGCGCGAGGCACGATGCGTACGTTCCGCGATGCGATCGACGCGCACGCCGTCGCGCGCCCCGACGCGTCTTGCGTCATCGCCCCGGAGCCCGAAGCAGTCCTGACCTACGGCGATCTCGCACGAATCGGCACGGAGCTCGGCACCTTCCTGGCGCAGCAGGGGATCGCGCCGGGATCGGTGGTTTCGTTCATGCTGCCCAACGGCGTGGCCGCCGCGAGCATTTTCCTGGGCGCAATGTATGCGGGTTACGTCGTTTCGCCGGTCAACCTGCTCGCGCAGGATACGCAGCTCGAACATACGCTGGCGCATTCGGGCACGCGGCTGATCTTCGCGGCGCCGGAATTTGTCGACCGGCTGCGCGCGCTGCTTCGCCGCACGAACAATCCGGCGCTTGTGCACCCGACCGGCCCCGACCGCCTGGAGCTGTCGCAAGGGCCGCCGGCGCCGCTCGCCGCAGTCGATCCGCACACGCCGGCGATGCTCATGTACACCTCGGGCACGACCGGAGAGCCGAAGGGAGTATTGCTGTCGCACTGGAATCTGATCTACGCCGGGCGCGTCGTTGCCGCGGCGCTGGCGCTGCGCGCGGAAGATCGCGTGCTTTCTTCCTTGCCGCTTTATCACATCAACGGCCAAAGCATCGCGACGGTCAGCCCCGTCGTGTCGGGCGGCAGCATCGTGATGCCGCACCGGTTCAGCGCGTCGCAGTGGTGGCCACTGGTCGAGCGTTATCGTCCGACCTGGCTCAACATGGTGCCGACGATCATCGCCTATCTCCTCAACGGCTCGGAGCTGACGCCGTCGCAGGCCGGGGCGTGTCGTGCGCTTCGCTTCGGTCGGTCGGCTTCCGCGCCGCTGCCGCTCGAGCAGCACCGCGCGTTTGAGGCGCGCTTTGGAATCTCGGTCATCGAGGCGATGGGGCTGACCGAGACCGCCTCGATCGCGTTCGCCAATTCAATCGATCCCGAAAAGCGAAAATACGGCTCCGCCGGTGTGCCGTTGGGGGTGGAGGCGCGCGTTGTCGCCGCCGACGGCGCTGTGCTCGGCGCGGGCGAGCAGGGCGAGATCGAGCTCCGCGGTGAGGCCGTGATGACAGGCTATTACCGCAACGCGGAGCTGACCGCGCAGGTGCTCTCGCCCGACGGCTGGCTTGCCACGGGCGACCTGGGGTATCGGGACAACGACGGGTTTTATTTCATCACCGGCAGGCGCAAGGAGCTGATCATCAAGGGCGGCGAGAATATTGCACCGCGCGAGATCGACGAGGCGCTACTCTCCCATCCGGCGGTACTCGAGGCCGCGGCGGTCGGCATTCCCGATTCGAATTATGGCCAGGACATCCTCGCCTGCATCGTGCTCAAACCGGGGGCACGTTGCGACGAAGCGGAATTGCGCGCGCATTGTCTGACGCAACTCGGACGGTACAAGACGCCGCGCCTGCTCCGCTTCGTCGCCGCGCTGCCCAAGGGTCCCTCGGGCAAGGTGCAGCGCCTGAAGCTCGCCGCGCTGAGAGGAGAACGCGATGACGAATGAAGACACCGAAAAGATCGAAGTCCATCGCGGGCTCAAGGGGGTGTACCTCGATCGCTCGCGCGTCTGCTTCATCGAGGGGCGCAGGGGCGAACTGCTCTACCGCGGCTATTCGATTCACGATCTCGCCCAGCGCTCGCTTCGAGGAGACCTGCTATCTGCTGCTCAAGGGGGAATTGCCGGAGCGGGCCCAGCTCGACGCCTTCGACGCCGAGTTGAAGGCGGCGCGCATGCTGCCGGCGGCGGTGTACGACATCATCCGCACGGTGCAGCGCGCGCACCCGATGGACGTGCTGCGCACGGCGGTGTCGGCGCTCGCCGCCTTCGACCCGGAGGTCGCGGACAAATCGCCGGAAGCGACTCTGCGCAAGGGGGTGCGGCTCACCTCGCAGGTGCCGATGATCGTCGCTGCGCACGAACACATCCGCAACGGCCGCGCGCCGGTGCCGCCCGAACCGAGTCTCGGGCACGCCGCCAATTTCCTCTACATGTTGAAGGGCAAGGCGCCGAGTGCCGACGCTGCGCGGCTGATGGATACCGACATGATCCTGCACGCCGAGCATGGCTCGAACGCATCGTCGTTCACCGCGCGCGTGGTAGCCGGCACCGAGGCCAACCTGCACGCCGCCGTCACCGCGGCGATCGCGGCGCTCTCCGGACCGGCGCACGGCGGCGCGGCCGAGAACGTGATGCGCATGGCGCAGGAGATCGGCGACGCCTCGAAGGCGGGCGATTACGTGCGGCGCAAGCGTGCCAACAAGGAACCGGTGATGGGTTTCGGCCACCGCGTCTACCGCGCCGAGGATCCTCGCGCGCGGCACATGCGCGCCGGCGTGGAGCGGCTTTCCCATGAAATGGGCCAGCCGCAGTGGTACCAGATTCTCGAGGCGCTGGTCGAGGCGATGAAACCCTACGCGCGCCACGGCGTTAACGTCAACGTGGATTTCTACGCCGGTGTGGTCTACTTTCTGAACGACATTGCCGAGGACCTGTTCGTTCCGATCTTCGCGGTCGGCCGCGTGCCCGGCTGGACGGTGCAGGTGCTCGAGCAGATGGAGAACAACATCCTGATCCGTCCGCTCACGCTCTACAGCGGCCCCGGGCCGCGCGCCTACGTGCCGATCGAAAAGCGCTAGATCTGCTCAAGACTGGGCGAGAACGATCGCTGCGGTGGCGACGATGTCCTCCACGCTCGCGCCGCGTGACAGGTCGCTCAAGGGTCGCGCGAAGCCCTGCAGCACCGGTCCGATGGCTTGCGCGCCACCCAGGTACTGGCTGAGCTTGTAGGCGATATTGCCGGCATCGAGGTCGGGGAAGACGAGCACGTTCGCCCTTCCCGCGACCGGCCCGGCTTCCTTCAGCTTCTTCGCCGCGACTGCGGGAATCAGTGCCGTATCGGCCTGCAGCTCGCCGTCGATCGCGAGCGAAGGCGCTCGACGTCGCGCAATCTCCAACGCGCGAACCACCTTCTCGATGTGCGGGTGCTTGGCGCTCCCTTTGGTGGAGAACGAGAGTAGCGCGACGCGCGGCTCCTCGCGCAGCAGCCGGCGGCAACTTTCCGCCGACGCGAGCGCGATGTCGGCGAGCTGCTCGGGGGTCGGGTCGGCGTTCACCGCGCAATCGGCAAAGACGAGGACCCGATCCCGAAAGACCATGAGGAAGAAGCTCGAAGGCGTGTCGATACCCGGCGCAAGACCGATCGTCATCATCCCCGCCTCGATCACCCGCGCGGTCGGGGCCGCGACCCCGGCCACCATGGCATCCGCATCGCCCGCCTTCACCATCAGCCCGGCATGAAACAGCGGCTTCGCGGCCAGCCGCCGCGCCACCTTCGGGTTCGTGTCCGGACGGTGCCGCAGGTAGAGCGCAGCATAGGCATCGAGCCGGTCGCTCGATTCCGGGTTCGCCGGAAGAATCGGGTCGGCGAGGTCCTCGTCGCGCAGGCAGCGTGCCGCGGCGAGGATCCGCTCGTCCTCTGCTTCCGGGAACACGACCCGCAAGCCGCGGCCCCGGATCTGCGCAAGACAGGTTTCGACAACGTTCATGGAAAAACAAATTCCATGCAGAGCCGTGTGAGCGACTTTGTTGCTCAGCGGTCTCGCAGGCTAGGCCGCTACCTTGCGCGAGCGCTCGCGCAGGATCTCCCGAATCGTTTCCTGCGATCCGGTAACGAGCTGTCGCATCGCCTGTTCGGCCATCGCGGTATCCCGCGTCTCGATCGCGCGAACTAGGCGCCTCCAGCTCTGCGCCGATTTGCGACGCCGCTCCACGCCGCGCAGCGACAGCCGTGTGTAGCGCGCGACCTGCTGCGAAAACGAACGGATCAGCGCTGCGAGCCGCTCGCTGCCGGCGCCTTCGGCGATCAATTGCGACAGCGCGTATACCGCCTCGAAATATTTGCCGTGGCTCGCGTCGGACGCGTGTTGCATGGCTTGGTCGAGCAGCACCCGCGCCTCGTCAAGCAGCCCGGGATCCGCTCGGGCGGCGACGCGCCGCGCTGCCACGGCGAGCAGGCTCGCCCGGATCTCGTAGAGGTCGTCGACCTCGTCGGCCGATAGCCGTGTGACGCTGGCGCCGCGGCGCGGTTCTATCCACACCAGCCCGCGCTTGTCGAGAAGGCGAAGCGCCTCGCGGATCGACGCCCGGCTGACGCCGTACATCGTCGCAAGATCCACCTCCTTGAGCCTGGCGCCGGACGGAAATCGCTCGTTCAGGATCTCGTCGGCGATGCGTTTCGCGACTTGTTCTGAGAGTGTGAGGAACAGCGCCGTGTCGGCCGCCACGATCTGAAAACCCGGCGCTTTTCGTCTTGGCATCGTCGTCCTGTCCGTGAGCGTTCCGCCGACCGACGGCCGGCAGCCTCGGGTGCGTTCCAGCCGGCAACCCACGACTCCGCTCAGGTCGACCCGATTTCTGTATGAATGTCGACATTATACACCTAGCGCAGTATAGTAGGCGCATACGCCTGATCGGGCCGCCAGCACGGCCAGCGCAGCGGTGCGCCGTCCTCGCAGCCGAGCGGCGGAGCCCGGCTGGCCGCGACGGCTCAACCCGTGTCAATCCGCCAAGGAGGAGAACGCCATGAAGCAGCTCAAATCCCTGTTGCCAGTGGTCGCGCTGGCAGCGCTCGTGATCGCCGGCGTCAATGACGCAGGCGCGCAGCAGACGGTGCGCCTGACCGCCGCGACGGGCATCGCGCCCACGGTGCCAACGGCGTGGTGGTTCACTGAATACATCGGGCCCAAGCTCAAGGAATATTCCAGCGGACGGATCGCGCCGAATGTCCAGATCAATGGCACGCTGTGCAACGAGCACAAGTGCGTCGAGCAGGCGCGGCTCGGTCAGATCGACATCGGGTCGGTCTCGGGCGGCAACATCGGCTCGTTCGGACACACGTTCGATATCCTTAACCTGCCCTACATCTTCAAGGACGATGCCGCGGCTGAGAAGCTGATCACGGGATGGCTCGGCGAGGAGCTCAAGAAGCGCGCGGAAAAGGAGATGGGCCTGCATGTGCTTGCGATCATTCCTTCGTACAGCTTCCGGAATATCGACAACTCGAGACGCGAGATCCGCGTCCCGAGCGACATGGCGGGCATCAAGTTCCGAGTCACCAAGACGGAGGTCGAGCTGACGCTGATCAACACCTGGGGCGGCACCGCGGTCCCGTACGACTGGGGTCAGCTCTACGAGGGGCTGCAGACCAAGGTTGTCGACGGCATGTACATCCCGGACGCCTACGTCGCCGCACAGAAGTTCTATGAGGTCGCGCCCTACATCACGAAGACGGGCGGCGGCTGGAACTCCCACATCATCTTCATGGACCTCAAGCGCTACCAGCAGCTTCCCGACTGGGCGCGCGACGTCGTGGACCGGGTCGGCAGGGAAATCGAGGCGCGGAGCTTCGGCGTCGATGCCGAGTGGATGGCCAAGTACACCAAGCAGCTCGAAGGCAAGGTGAAAGTCTACACGCCCACGGCGAGTGAGCTCAGTCTGTGGTATGCCGGCGCTCCGCCCGCGTGGCGTGCCGTGAGGAATACATACGACCCGGCGCTCGCACGGCGGGCGCTGCAGGATCAGGGTCAGCAGGAGCTGATCGCCAAGCTCGAGCGGGCTGGCGCGCTCTAGCAGGCTGATGTTCATCGCGGAGTCGGCCGCCGACGCGGCGGCAGTACAGGCATTCTCGCTCGCGCATCGCGGGGCGTGCGAGCTGTTCGCGGAGCCGCAGACGGCTCACTGTCTCGCGCTCGTGTCGGACGCGAGCGGCGACGAAGCCGCGTGGACGTTTACGCCGGTCCAGCCGCTGTTCGAAGGCGGACGCCACGGCCCCGGCGCGGGCGAATGGCTGCTCTGCGTCGGTCTGTGGGTGCCCGCCGATCAGCGCGGCGAGTTCCTGGCGTGGTACGAGCAGGAGCACCTGCCCATTTTGCTCAGGTGCCCGACGTGGGACGGCTGCCGTTTCGTCGAAGCGCCGCACGCGCGGGGCTGCCAGTTCTTCGCGTTGCATCAGCTCTCCGACCGGGCGGCGCTCGACTCCGCCGAGCGCGCACGCTCACGCGCAACGCCGTGGTTCGGGCGGCTCAAGCGATTCGAATGGTTCGACGAACCGTTCACCCGCACGCTGTATCGCCGTGTCGAGAACAACCAATCGTGACGCGCATCGTGGCGACGTCGGCGGCGCCGCTTCGTCGCGCCGCGGCGCGATGACGGCGCCGCTGCCGCCGCACCTTCGCCCCGACCTGCGAGGGATCGCATGCGCTTACTGGCGCGGCGCAGCCCGCGGCGAGCTGCAGCTTCCGCGCTGCCGCAGCTGCGCATCGCTCACCTGGCCGCCGAAAAGCCGCTGCCCGGTCTGCGGCTCGAGCGAGATCGAGTGGATGCGCTCGTCCGGCCGAGGTGTCGTCCACACGTTTACCGTCGTCAGGCAAGCCCCCGACCCGTACTTCAACTCCAAGCTTCCTTATGTGGTTGCGATGGTGCAGCTCGACGAAGGCCCGCGTCTGATGAGCAACGTCACCGATTGCGACGTCGAAACCGTCCACATCGGCATGCCGGTCGCTGTCGCGTTCGTCGACGCCGGCGACGGTCTTGCGCTGCCCGTGTTCAGGCCGTACGGGGCGCCGACGCGATGACCGCGCAACCGCTCGCGGGACACGTGGCGATCGCCGGCGCTGCGACTGCGGGCGTCGGGTGGTCGACCGAGGCCACTCCCGCGGAGCTGATGGCCGAGGCGACGCACGCGGCGCTGGCCGATGCGGAGCTGCGCCTCGCCGAGGTCGACGCGGTATTCGCGGTGACGCCGTACTACTGGATGCCATCGGTAACGCTCGCCGACGAACTGGGAATCCGGCCGCGCCTCACCGATTCGACCAACATCGGCGGTGCGTCGGTCGTCGCGCACGTCGGCCATGCGATGCGCGCGATCGTCACCGGCGGCGCCGATGTCGCGGTAATCGCTTACGCGAGCACGCAGCGATCGGACACCGGTCGCCTGGTGACGCGGGCCGAGGTGCCGCCGTACGAGCGGCCGTACGGCGCGCTGTTCCCGATCTCGGCCTACGCGATGGTCGCACAGCGCCACATGCACGAGTACGGCACGACGCGCGCGCAGCTCGCGCAGGTTGCGGTGGCCGCCAGCCAGTGGGCGTCGCTCAATCCCGAGGCGCTGCGCCGCGAGCTGCTGACGATCGACGAGGTGATCGCGTCACCGGCAGTGAGCGATCCGCTACGCAAGCTCGACTGCTGCCTGGTGACCAACGGCGGCGGCGCGATCGTGCTGACCGCCGCCGACCGGCGCGCGCGCAAGCCGGTGAAGGTTCTCGGCGTCGGAGAGTCGCACAGCCACTGCTACGCGTCGAGCATGCGCAGCTTCACGCGCACCGACGCTGTCGAATCGAGCCGCGCGGCGTACGACATGGCGGGCACGGGCCCGGAGGACATGGACGTCGTCCAGGTCTACGACGCCTTCACGATCAACGTCGTCGTCGGACTCGAGGACACGGGGTTTTGCGCCAAAGGCGACGGTGGCAAGCTCGTCGAGCGAGGCATCGGACCCGGCGGCGCGCTGGCAGTCAATACCTCGGGCGGCGGGCTGCGCTACTGTCACCCGGGGATGTTCGGCATCTTCCTGCTGATCGAGGCGGTGCGCCAATTGCGCGCTGAAGCCGGCGAGCGCCAGGTGGCGAAGGCGCGGCGAGCGCTCGTCCACGGCTACGGCGGCATCTTCGCCGGCAACGCGACCGCCGTCCTCGGTCGCGGCTGACCCGTCGATCGGAACGTAAGCCATGCCCCAGATCCACCTGATCGATGTCACGATGCGCGACGGGCACCAGTGCCTTTGGTCGACGCGGATGACGAACGCCATGATCGCGCCGGTGCTCGATCTAGCCGACGACGCCGGCTTCCACACTATCGACCTCGTCGGCGGCGCCGTGTTCGACGTGTGCGTGCGCTACCTGCAGGAGAACCCGTGGGCGCGCATGCGAATGGCCGCGCGGCGGCTGCGCCGCACGCCGATCAACGTCTGGATGCGTGGAGCGAGCCTGTTTACGTTCGAGTACTTTCCGCACGACGTGGTCGAGCTGACGATCGCTCATCTTGCCGCGAACGGCGTGCACCATCTGACGACCTACGACGCGCTGAACGACAACCGGAACCTCGCGGGCTCGGTGCAGGCCGCGCGCTCGGCCGGCATCGGCGTCACCGGCGCCGTCGTGTACACGCTGAGTCCGGTCCATACAGATTCGTATTTCCAGGCCCGCGCGCGCGAGCTCGTCGCGCTCGGCGTCGACCGGATCTGCCTCAAGGATCCGAGCGGATTGCTCACGCCAGAACGCATACGAACGCTTGCGCCCGCGCTGCTCGCGGCCGCGCCCGGCATCGCGCTCGAGTTGCATTCGCACTGCCTGTCGGGCCTCGCACCGCAGGTGTACTGCGACGCGCTGGACGCCGGCATCACGTTCTTCCACACGGCGGTGAGACCTCTTGCCAACGGCGCTTCGCTGCCACCGGCCGAAGACTTCAACGCGACGGCGCTCTCACGCGGGTACCGCACGGGCATTCGCGCCGAACGGCTCGACGAGATGTCGGCGTATTTCGCATGGGTCGCGTGGCGCGAGGGCAAGCTCACCGGAAAACCGGCGACGCTTGATCCGCGGATGTACGAGCACCAGGTGCCGGGCGGGATGATCTCGAACCTGCGCACGCAGCTTTGCGCCGCCGGCATCGAGCACCGGCTCGACGAGATCCTCGACGAAGTCGCGCAGGTACGCAAGGACCTGGGCTATCCGATCATGGTGAGCCCGTTCGCGCAGTTCCTGATCACGCAGGCCACACTCAATGTGGTCCAGGGCGAGCGTTATTGCATGATCCCCGACGAGCTGCGCAAGTACGCGCTCGGCCATTACGGGCGTGCTGCGGGACCTCTCGCGCCCGAGTTCCTCGAGCGCGCGACGCGAGGCGAGCCTGTCGTGCAGGAGGCGCCGGCCGAGTTGCTTCCGCCCGCGCTGCCACGCCTGCGCGCGGAGCGCGGAGCGCACGCGGGCAACGACGAGATCCTGCTCGCCGCTTATTACGACGATTCGCTCGTGCGGCCGGTGCTCGCGCGTACGCGCGATGCGGTGGCGGGGCTGCGATTCCGCACGACGCCGCTGCGCGAGCTCGTCGCCTATCTCGCCGGGGCGGCGGACATCGAAAAGCTGCGCGTCGCGATCTCGGGCGTCGATCTTGCGCTCGGCAGCGCCGCTGCGGCGATCGACGCGGCGCGGCCGGCGACGACGACGACCGCCCCCGATACTGCGAACGGCAATCTGCGATGACAGAGGTGCACCCGCTCGACGCACTGCTACGCCCTCGCAGCATCGCGATCGCGGGCGCTTCGGACAATCCGGGCAAGCTCGGCTCGCTTCCGCTGCAATTCCTGCGCAAGTTCGCGTACGACGGCGACATCTACCCCATCAACGCCAAGCTCGACGAAGTGATGGGTTGCAAATGCTACCCGTCGCTCGCGAGCATCAGCCGGCCGATCGACTTGATGATCGCCGCGGTCGCCGCCGAACGCATTCCCGCGCTGCTCGAAGACTCGGCGCCGGGTCAGGTCCGCTTTGCGCTCGTGTTGGCGTCGAACTACGCCGAGGCGGGTGCGGAGGGCATGCGCCTACAGCGCGAGCTCGTCGAGCTTGCCAACCGCAAGGGCATCCGTCTCGTCGGTCCCAACTCGGTCGGTATCGTCAATCTGTGGGACAACGCGGTGGCGTCGATCAGCCAGGTGTTCGACCGGACCGATCTCGAGCCGGGGCCGGTGGCGTTCGTCACGCAGAGCGGCGCGGTCGGCACCGCGATCACCGCGCTCGCGCGCGAGCAAGGCCTCGGCATCGGCTATTTCATCAGCACCGGCAACGAGGCCGACCTCGAGTTCAGCGACTTCTGCGACGCCTTCATCGACGACCCGAAGGTGACGGTCATCGCGGGCTATCTCGAGAGCGTGCGCGACGGTGCGAAATTCCAGCGCACCGCGCGCCGGGCGCTCGAGGCGGGCAAGCCGATCGTGCTGGTCAAGGTCGGGACGACCGACGTGGGGGGTCGCGCCGTGCGGTCACATACCGGCGCGCTTGCCGGTTCGGACGACGTCTACCGAGCGGTTTTCGCGGCTCACGGCGTCGTCCGCGCCGACGGCATCGAGTCGCTGATCGATCATCTGAAGATGTTCGTCGCGTATCCGCGCACCGCGAACCAGGCGGATACGAGCCACGTAGCGGTGCTGAGCCACTCCGGCGGCGCCGGCGTCATGATGGCCGACGCCGCAGTGAGCCTGGGCCTCGAGATGCCGCCGCCGTCGCCGGGCCTCGTGCGCACGCTGCAGGCGCGGCTGCCCGCATACGCGGCGCTCAACAACCCGATCGACATGACGGCGAACGTCATATTCGATCCGCAGGTGATGGCGGGCAGCGTGCTCGATGCCGCGCAAAGCGGCGAGTACGACGCGGTCATGCTGTGCGTCAACCTGATCTGGCGTCAGGGCGAAGCGCTCGCCGACGCGCTCGCCGACGCGCGCAGCGCTACAGACCGTATGCTCGCCGTCACCTGGATCGCGGCCCTTCCCGGCCCGCTGCAACGGCTCGCCCACGCCGGTGTTCCGGTGTTCAGCGAGCCAGTGCGCTGCGTGCGCGCCGTGGCCGCGCGTCTTCATTGGGAGCGCGCGCGCCGCGTGGCGCTCGACAGCATGCCCGTCACAGTGGCGCCCAAATCCCGCACGGCCGGCGCTGACGGCTACCTCGCCCAGCAATCGCTACTTGAGCGCCACGGCATCAACATTGCGCCGGCGCGGCTCGTAAGCAAGCACGAGGACGCACGTCGTGAAGCGCAGGAGCTCGGCTATCCCGTCGCCGCCAAGCTCATGGCAGCGTCACTGCCGCACAAGAGCGACATTGGCGGCGTCGTCCTCGGCATCGCCACTGACGACGGGCTGGCACGCGCCGTCGACAGGCTGTTCAAAGTCCCTTGCGAGGATCGCGAAGGCGTGCTGATCCAGAAAATGGTCGACGACGCCGACGCGATCGAGCTCTTCGCCGGGTTCACGCAGGATCCTGTGTTTGGGCCCGTGGTGCTATTCGGGCTGGGGGGCGTGTTTGTCGAG
>Ga0137374_10007920_pt1 | contig 12611 bp, 9 predicted proteins | sample SagtaG_20_FD_104811 | JGI IMG/M metagenome (GOLD analysis project Ga0137374, IMG submission 104811) | Vadose zone soil microbial communities from Sagehorn Ranch, Mendocino, California, USA - Sage1_R_100_16 metaG | ecosystem: Environmental > Terrestrial > Soil > Vadose zone | place: USA...
CCGGGACACGTCCCGCGAGGCCATCGCCGGCGGAATGAGCTTCATCCGGGCGCTGATCTCCACCGGGAACGGCAGCGAGTCGGCGTAGTGCAGCCACGGCTCGCCCTCGGGGAAGTACATGACGTCGGGGAACCTGGCGAAGGAGAGGAACGCGGCGTAGGACTCGCCGCCTGGCTGCTCGAGCCTGAGCAGCGTCCGCCCGTTGTGCACCTGGCCTTCCAGCAGCGACTCGATCTCCCCGGCGCCCCATTTGTGCCGCCTCGCGGCAGACGGCCGCGGATCCCCCAGCGTGCCCATCAGGGTGTGCCGGAACAGCCAGGCGATGTCGTCGGAAGTGGCGTGCCGGGCGGCGAGCGCGCTGGAGCCGAGCGCCCGGCCGAGTCGCTCGGCCTGGTCGGTCCAGCGGGCGATCTCGGTGCCGCCGACCGCCTCGTCGTCCAGGCCCATCACCTGCTCGCCGGTCCGGTACAGGTTGATGAACTGCGAGAAGACCCCGCCGGACAGCTGCGCGCGCATGCCGCGCTGGCCCAGCCGGACACCCAGGTAGATCTCCTTGGACCAGAAGTCCTTCGCCCACACGTGCCGGTACATCTCGTCCAGGTAGTCCAGCCAGCCCGGGCCGCCGTCGGAGGTGGCGTCAAGCCCGGTCGCCCATTCGGCCGCCGGGTAGGGGCGGTGCGCGATGCGCAGGTGCACCTCGGCGTCGGCCATCCGGATCGCGGCGAGCGCGACGGTGACGTTGGTGGCCAGGGTCTCCCGGTCCTGCGGGGTCATGAACTCGTACGACACCGTCGGCAGCCGGTAGTACGCCCAGCCATGCGTCTCGGTCAGCAGGATCCGGTCGTCGAAGTACCGGACGGCGAGCCTGCTCCGCCCAGTGGTCCGCGCGCTCATCGTCCCGCCCAGCGCCCGGCCGCGGCCGGGCGGGCCAGCACCCGGCACCGCGTGGCCGAGCCCGCCGGCGCCGGGCTGGCCGGCGTTGTCCAGCGCGTCACAGCTGAGCCCGCCGCAGCTCGGGAGCGGTCGCGAGGCCGGCGACGAGCACGCCGGCCAGCGCGGTGTAGGCCTGCACGGCGGCCAGGCCCAGCAGCCTGCCACCTGGCCAGGCAAGCGGCGCTACCGGGTCACCACCGACAATCCGTTTCACCTCTGGCTTTTTCAGCTGGTCATCCCAGGGCACGCGGACGATCGCGCGGCACCTGCCCCGAGCCACCGCCTCCGCCTGCTCAACATGGCTCATCGTCGGCCGGCTGACGCCGTTGATCACCGTGGCGGAGTTCCGGGCCAGCTCGGCGTGGCCATGCGCCTCCAGCCACTCCAGGGTCATGGCAATCGCCCGCGCGGCATCCTGGCTGGCCGGGGCGACGAGGACCAGCTGATCGGCGATGGCCAGCACGCGCGGGACCGCTGACGCGCCGGGATCAGCGAGCGTGAGCGTGTAACGGGCCGAGAGCAGCTCGAAGATCCTGGCGACATCCCCCGCCGCGTCGTCCGGCGGCCCGCTCGCCGCTGCGGGCTCGCTGCTGATCACCGCGAGCCGCGATGGCGCGGGCGGGTGATGCAGATGATCCTGCCCGCCCCCGGAGGGCCCGGGCGCCAGGGCCGGCATCGAATCCGCCCGTTCCGCCAGCGAGCCGGGGCCGGGGTTGAGATCGAGCACGGCCACCGGTTCGTCCCGCACGCTGGCCAGCACTTCCCCGGTCATCAGCGCGGTCATGGTCTGGCCCGCGCCGACGGTGCAGCCGAGCACCACGATCCGGCGGCATCCGGCAACCGGCAGCTGCGCCCGTGCGCGGTCCCGCTGCTGGAAGTCGGGCCGCCCTGGCCGGTGCCCGCCGGGCACCACCACGACGCGGTCGTGCCAGCCGTCACCGCGGCTGTCGGCGGGCCCGCGCAGCGCGCGCTCGACGACACGCAGCGGGCGGCCGTCTGGCCGGTCGCCAGTCACGGTGACGTGCGGCGGGCTGGCCGCGGGGGCGTCAGCGGCCGGCCGGATGCCCGCCGCCGGGGGCCTGGCCACGGGGACGTCAGCGGCCGGCGGCCTGGGTGGCGGAATGTCCGCCGCCGGGGGCCTGGCCGCGGGGACGTCAGCGGCCGGCGGCCTGGGTGGCGGAATGTCCGCCGCCGGGGGCCTGGCCGCGGGGACGTCAGCGGCCGGCGGCCTGGGTGGCGGAACGTCCGCCGCCGGAGGCCTGGCCGCGGGGACGTCAGCGGCCGGCCGGATGCCCGCGGCAGGCGGCCGGGCTGCCGCCGGGGACCTGGCCGCGGGCGGCTGCGGCAGCGGCTGGCCGACGGCAGCCGCCGGGATCACGGGGAGGTGCGCGGCCGTCGGCGGCGCTGCGGCCGGCACACGGCCCGCGGCTTGCGCAGGGCGCTGCGGACCCGCGGCTTGCGCGTGGCCCGCGGCTTGCACACGGCCGGCGGCCGGCGCAGGACCGGCGGCCGGTATCCGCGCGGGAGCCCAGGCCCCGGCAGCGGCCGGCGCGCGCTGCTGCTCGATCGCAGCAGGCCGGGCATGCGCGCCCGTGGCTGGCCGGACGGCGGCTGCGGCAGGCCACGCTGGCACCGCAGCGGACCGGGCGCCTGCGGCTGGCCTGGCTGCGCCCGCGGTGGACCGCAGCGCTGGTGACGCGGGCCAGGCCGGGGCGCTGGGCGCGGGCGGCGCCTGCGGTTCCGCGGCGGCCAGCCTGGCTGTCGCGGTGACAACCCGTTTCGGCGCGGCAAGGATGCGCCGGCCAGCCGGCCCGGCCGCGCGCCGCGCCGCCAGTTCCGCCGGCGCTTCCGCGGCACGACACCAGACCCTGGCGACGACCAGGACCTCGTCCTTCTCCGCGAGCGGCGCCAGCCGGCACCAGGTACGCGGCTCGCCGAGATACCGCACCTGGGACACGATGAGCTCGGGTAGTCGCTTGCTCTCGAGCACGGGCCTGGTGGCCAGCCAGGCCAGCACCCCAGGGGGCAGGACGTAAAGCCAGAAAGAAGTGTGACTAAACGGGAGGCCGAGAAGTGTGAGGATAATCACATAGGGAATGGCGATGGCCGTGAATACCGCGATCTGACCTACCGGCAGCGGCATCGGCAGCCGGAAGTCGTACAGCTTGTAAAGCCGTTTCTCGATCCGCCAGATATTGGTATAGGTGGGCAGGTCCACCGGCTACACCCCTTCCGCCATGGCGGAGATCAGTGGACGCCGAGCGCGTTCGCGATGCCAGTGGCAAGCGTTTGCACGATGCTGGGGGTGTAGAAGATGACGGCGATCGCTACCGCGAGGACGACGAACTGCACGAACCGGATTATCTCACGGGTGAACAGAAAGAAAATAGCTACGATACTGACAATCCCAAGGAACAGCGGCCCGAACAGGCCCTGCAAATAGCTCACAAGGCCGGAGGTGCTCAGCGCCGCCGGGGACGCCGTGATGAGCAGGTGGGACGACATCTATCTACTCCGGGGTGAGGGGGGGTGCGGCAAGCGGGGGGACGCCTGCTGCCGGAAAGGTTCTGATCATGGCGGCGCCAGTGGCTGCGTGGAGGCGCCGATTGCCGCGACGTACCAGCTCCCGTTCTGCTGGACGACGGTCATCCGGTAGGTCATCTCGAGCCCGGCTGTCGCCTTCGTGACCGGCGGCTTCGCCGGTGGCCGGGCGGCGGCCTGGCCGGCCAGGTGCCAGATCACGCTGACCGTGATGTGCCGGGACGGGCCGCCGGGCGGTACCTGGATCCCGGAAATGGAGCCGTACGTCACCGTGCCGCCCAGGCCCGTGACGGTGGCGCCGCTGGCCAGGAACCGGCCGAGGGTGACCGGATCCCCGCTGGCGTAGGCACGGAAGAAGGCCGGCAGCTGCCGGCCGAGGGCAGCCGCCGTCGCCGGGTCGGTCGTCGCGCTCTGCGCGGCCGGCGGGGCTACCCGCGGGGGCGGCGGCAGCAGCGAAGGCTCCGCCGAGATCGCCAGGCCGCCGTCGGCCGCGTAAACCGGCACGCCGAGCTCCATCAGCTGGCCGCTGGCCCGCACCAGCAGGGTCACGACGGCGTGCTGGGAATCCCGGACGGTGATGCCGGCCACCTGCGCAGACTGCAGCTGCAGGGTTCCTGAACCATCCCAGCCGAGCTGGGCATCGGATCCGGCCGGCCGGAAGGTGGCAAGCTGCTGCGCCCGTGCCGCCGCCGTCGCCGGGCTGAAGTTGAGGTACACCTCGGCGAACTGCTGGGCGTACGCCTCGGCCATCCGGACGGGGAACCCGGTTGCGGGGGCCGCTCCTGCCGTCCCGCTGACCGCGCCCGCCTGCTTGGGCGGATTCACGATCGCCGTCACGCCGCGGTAGCCGATCACCAGCAGGACGGCCCAGGCGACCGCGCGGAACGCCCAGACGAGCCAGCGGCCGCCGGCCCCGCGCCAGTGCCGCCCGGTGCGCTCGGCCCGCTGGCCATCCGAGCCGGGCGCCTCAGCTCCCCCGCTGTACGCAGCCGACTCCGCACCGCGATCGAGGATTGCCCTGCGAGCCATCACACCTCCGTCCGATCCCGCGTCTGAGCAGCAAGGAGTTGCCGCACGCCGTTGCCCGCCTCGTGCACCATTCTGCGGTAAAACGCCCTCGCGATGACACCCTTTGGCCGACCCGGTATGCCGCGGCAGCGCCAGGCCGCGCGGCCATTCATGCGTTCCTGACCTGCGGGCATTGCCATCATATATAGCCTGACCAGCGATATTGGCGTCTGGCAGCCACCCGGGAGGCGTATCCGCCGGGATCGTAGTGTCGGCGGAGTTTCGCCGGGTATTGAGGGTCATCGTCCTGTTTCCTCCGGCGCGTACGACCGCCAAGAGCCGTTGAGCAGGCCAAAACAGGGCCAGACCAGCATGCCGGGTGTGACATGCTTGTGACACCAAATCGGACATAGGCACCTAGAAGGTGCATTCCGCGTGCCTGATGCCGACCTGGCGACGCTCCTCGGGCCGCCCCGGATGAGCCGGTCCCGGGCCGGCGTTGCCCCCGGGCGGGTGGGGCGGCCGTTCCGCGCAGACCGTGCTTCCTTTCGTGAGCCCGCGTTTCGCGGCGGCCTTCCGTCCCTGCCGGGATCCGGTCCCGGGCCGGCGATGCTTCCCCGGGTGGTTCCGGTTAATTCGGGCTTCCGGTCGCTCAGGAACTCGCTGCCCTGACGGTGCTGGTGATCCAGGCGAGCACGAACGCCTCCTCGTGCCACGCGTCATACCGGCCGCTCCGGCCACCGTGCCCGGCCACCATTTCCGTCTTCAGCAGGAACGGGCCGCCGCCTGCGGTTGCCTGGAGCTTAGCGATCCATTTGGCCGGCTCACGGTAGAGCACTCGCGTGTCGTTCAGGCTCGTGATGGCCAGGATCGGCGGATAAACCTGCTGGCCGGTGTTCTCGTACGGCGAGTAGGACTTGATGTACGCGTAGACCCGCGGATCGTGCAGCGGGTCGCCCCACTCCTCCCATTCGGTCACCGTGAGCGGGAGTGACGGATCAAGAATGGTCGTGAGCGTGTCCACGAACGGCACCTGCGCGACGATGCCGCCGAAGGCCTGCGGTGCGAGGTTCGCCACCGCGCCCATCAGCAGCCCGCCCGCCGATCCGCCCCGGGCAACCAGCCGGGACGGCGCGGTCCAGCCCGCACTGACCAGATGCTCGGCGCACGCGACGAAGTCGCTAAAGGTATTCGCCTTGCGCAGCAGCTTTCCGTCGTCGTACCACCGGCGGCCCATCTCGCCGCCGCCCCGGATGTGCGCGATCGCATAGCTGAAGCCGCGGTCGAGCAGCGAAAGCCGCGGGATGGAGAAGCCGGGGTCGACGGAGATCTCGTAGCTGCCATACCCGTACAGCAGGCAAGGCGCGCTGCCGTCCCGCGGCGTTCCCTTCCGGCAGACCAGCGAGATCGGGATCTTGGTGCCGTCGCCAGCGGTGGCCCATTCCCGGTGCTGCTCGTAATCGGCGGGATCGTATCCGGCGCCGTCCGGGCGCGGCAGGACCGGCCGCCGCCTGAGCAGGGTGAGCTCGCCGGTCGCCATGTCACAGTCGTAGACGGAGTCCGGGGTCACCATCGACACATAGCCCAGCCGGAGCTTCGCTGAGTAGTACTCGGGGTTCGATCCTGGCTGGACCCGGTAGACGGGCTCGCCGAAGGCGATCTCGTGCTCCGTGCCGTCACCGCGGAGGATCCGCACTCCGGTGAGCCCGTCCCGCCGGTAGTGGACGGCCAGGTAGTCAGCGAAGGCGTCGACGTCGAGGAGTCTGGTATCGGCCCGGTGCGCGATCAGCGGCGTCATGTCCGCCGGGTCAGCCAGCGGTGCCACCGCCAGCTCGAAGTTCTCGGCGTTGTCGTTGTGCAGGATGAGCAGCCGGTCGCTGCCGTCCGCGCCGACCTGGTGCTCGACGCTGTACTCCATGCCCTGGCGGCGCGGCAGCACCATGCTGAACTCGCCGTCCGGCCTGGCGGCGTCCAGCAGCCGTACCTCGCTAGTCAGCTTGCTCCCTACCGAGATCTGCACGAATCGCTCGCTGCGGGTCAGCCCGACGCCCACCCAGAACCGCTCGTCCGGCTCCTCGAAGACGATCACGTCGTCGGCCGCGGGCGAGCCCACGAGGTGCCGCGACACCCGGTACGGGCGCCAGGCGTCATCCACGGTGATGTAGAACAGCGCCGAGCCGTCCAGCGACCAGGCGCAGCCGTAGAACGTGCCGGGTATCTCGTCGGGCAGCACCGTCCCGGTTGTCAGGTCCTTGATCCGCACGGTGAAGCGCTCGCTGCCGGCGAAGTCGGTGGAGTAGGCCAGCAGCCCCCGTCCGGGCTCACCGCGAGCATGCCGAGCGAGAAGAACTCCCCGTCACCGGCTAGCTCGTTGCCGTCGAGCAGCACTTCCTCGCCGTCCAGAGGCGCGCCGTCCAGCGTCATCGGCGGGCTCGTGTCACCCGGCCTGACCTCGCGGCGGCAGTGCACCGCGTACTGCTTTCCCGCCATCGTCCTGGCGTAGTACCACCAGTTGCCCTTGCGGGTGGGCACCGAGAGGTCGGTCTCCTGCGTGCGGGCCTTGATCTCGCCGAAGATCGCATCGCGGAGCGCCGCCTGCCCGGCGGTGACCGCCTCGGTATAGGCGTTCTCGGCTTCCAGGTAGGCGACCGTCTCCTGGTTGTTCTTGTCGGCCAGCCAGGCGTAGTCATCGGTGAACGTATCGCCGTGGTGGGTCCGCTCCGTCGGAATCCGCCGGGCGACCGGGGCTGCCTCGTTGCATGCCTCAGCGCTTACGGGCTCAGTGGTCATAGTTCAGGAGTCTATGGAGCCCGCCGGCTAGACGTTGAAGCGGAACTAATGGGCAGCGGGGCGACTACCCGCCCGGCGACAGATTAATCACCTGCACCCTTTTTGGCCTGCGCTGACGGTTCAGGCTGTGCACGGCGGGTACATCTACAGCCGGCGGGGAGCGATGGCCCCCGTATTGCTGCCCCGCCGTCACGAGTCCCGCCGCGCTCACGTCCCCCCCCGCGTGGCGGGGCTCTCTGCTGCCGCCAGCGGGCACAGCGGGAAAACTGGACGCGGCCTGGGGGCCCCGAAACGGCTAGCGGCGCCGCTTCCGCAATCGGCGAATCGCCGCCCTGGGGCGCGCAGCGGAATTCATACCCCGGCGCGGTCAAGCACGCACGTCCTGAGGCATTTCTACGCCAGCGGCCTGCCCGAACGTGGCTGTTTACACGTTGAAGCGGAACTCGACGACGTCGCCGTCTCGCATCACGTAGTCCTTGCCCTCGATCCGGGCCTTCCCCGCGGCACGAGCCGCGGCGATCGACCCGGTGGCCATCAGGTCGTCGAACGACACGATCTCGGCCTTGATGAACCCGCGCTGGAAGTCGGTGTGGATCACGCCCGCCGCCTCCGGCGCCGTCGCCCCCGCCGGGATCGTCCACGCCCGCGCCTCCTTCGGACCCGCGGTCAGGAACGTGGACAGGCCAAGCGCGGCGAACCCGGCCCTGGCCAGCTGAGCCAGTCCTGGCTCGCCCAGCCCCAGCTCGGCGAGCAGCTCGGCGGCATCGGCCTCGGGAAGCTCGGCCAGCTCGGACTCGGTCTTCGCGTCCAGGAAGATCGACTCCGCGGGCGCGACCAGCGCGGTCAGCCGGTCACGCAGCGCGGAATCGGCGAGCTCGGAGTCATCCACATTGAAGACATAGAGAAACGGCTTGGCCGTCAGCAGGTGCAGGTCGCGCAGGTTGGCCAGGTCGATGCCAGCCGCCGCGGCGCCGGCGTACATCGCCGTCCCGCCATTGAGCACCTGCTCCGCCCTGGCGGCTGCGTCGGCCGCCCGGCTGCGTTCCGGATTCTTGGCGAACTTCGCTTCCTTGGCCAGCCGCGGCACCGCCTTCTCCAGCGTCTGCAGGTCAGCGAGGATCAGCTCGGTGGCGATCGTCTCGATGTCGCGTTCCGGCGAGACGTCGCCGTCGACGTGGCTCACGTCCGGATCGGCGAAGACCCGTACGACCTGGCAGATAGCGTCGGCCTCCCGGATGTGCGACAGGAACTGGTTGCCCAGGCCCTGGCCCTGCGAGGCGCCCCTGACCAGCCCGGCGATATCCACGAACCGGACGGCGGCCGGCACGATCCTGGCCGAGTCATAGAGCCCGGCCAGCGGGGGCAGCCTCGGATCAGGAATCCCGACGATGCCGACGTTCGGCTCGATGGTGGCGAACGGGTAGTTCGAGGCCAGCGCGGCGGCCCTGGTCAGCGCGTTGAACAAGGTGGACTTGCCGACGTTGGGCAGGCCGACGATTCCGATGGACAGGCTCACCCGGGCGAGTCTAGATGCCCGCCCGGGTAAGCCCGCCGCAGTACGCCGCCGGCGCCGGGTGAACGGGCCGTGCATTCGCCAGCCAGCTCAGCTCAGCTCGTCCGTCCGCCACCCGGCTGGTCCCCGCTTCCTGCGGATGGTGATGGATCTCGCGATCGCGTACCTTGCAAGGTCTGCGATCACGAGATCCATCACCTTGCGGCCGCTGGCCAGGCTGCCCGGCCAGCCGCCGGGCATCCGGCGCGCGGCCGCGCCGCAGTTCGCGCCGCCCTGCCCAGCGTGTCGGGCGGGAACTGTCGGGCCCGGCTGCGAGCATGGCGAGAATGAACGCGATCTCGCTGCTCACCGGGCTTGGCCTGGGCATCGCCCTCGGGGCCGTGATCGGCTACCTGCTCGCCAAGGGACGGCTGGCGGCCGCTACCGCCGACCTGACCGGCCAGGCCCGCGCCGCCGAGGAACGGGCCAGGGCCGCGCAGGACCGGGCGGAGCAGGTCGAGCGCACCGCGCACGACCGGGCCGCGCTGCTCGACGGCCAGCTCGCGCAGCGGTTCCAGGCCCTGTCGGCCGAGGCGCTTGACCTGAGCACCCGGCGGTTCCTCGAGATCGCCGAGGGCCGCCTGAACGCCGCCAACATCACCGCGGCCGGCGAGCTGGACAAGCGGCGGGACGCGGTCGAGCACCTGGTCGAGCCGCTGAAGGAGACCCTGGCCCGGGTGGAGGCGCAGCTCCGCGAGTCCGACGCCGCCAGGCACCGCTCGCACGCCGCGCTGGCCGAGCAGGTGACGATCGCCCGGCAAAGCTCGGACCAGCTCCGCGACCAGACCCAGTCCCTGGTGACCGCGCTGCGCCGCCCCGAGGCCCGCGGCCGGTGGGGCGAGATGCAGCTGCGCAGGGTGGTTGAGCTGGCCGGGATGAGCGCCCGCTGCGACTTCGACGAGCAGGTCAGCCTGAGCGGCACGGAAGGCGCGCAGCGCCCGGACCTGGTTGTCCGGCTGGCCGGCGGCAAGAACATCGTGGTGGACTCCAAGGTCACCCTGGCCGCCTACCTGGAGGCCGCCGAGGCGGGCGACGAGGCGGTACGTGACCAGCGCCTGGACGCGCACGCCCGGCATCTCCGCGATCACGTTGACCGGCTCGCCGCCAAGGCCTACTGGGCCGCGCTCAGCCCGTCGCCTGAGTTCGTCGTGCTGTTCATCCCGGGCGAGGCGTTCCTCGCCCCCGCGCTGGAACGCGACCCTGGCCTGCTGGAGCACGCGATGGCGCGCAAGGTGCACATCGCGACGCCGACCACCCTGGTCACCATGCTGCGGACGGCGCAGTACGCCTGGCAGCAGGCCGCGCTCTCCGACAATGCCCGCGCGGTCTTCGACCTGGGCCGGGAACTCTACGACCGGATCGCCGGGATGGGCAGGCACGTGGACAGCGTCGGAAAGGCGCTGACCAGCGCGGTGTCCGCCTACAATCAGGCGGTCGGCACGCTGGAGAGCAGGGTCCTGGTCAGCGCGCGCAAGCTCAACCAGCTCGGCGTCGTCGAGGCCGGCCTCGAGTCGCCGCGGCTGGTCGAGGAGACCAGCCGGGCACTGTCCGCACCGGAGCTCAGCGCCGAGGCCAGCCCGGGGCTCGTCACCGGAACCGGCCCAGAGCGGACCAGCCAGGCCGCCGGGCAGTTGCTGCCGGCGCCGCGCGCTGTCAGCGCGGCCCGCTGAGGAACTGGCCGCGACCGCCTGGGCTTGCTTACGCTGAGATCGGAAGGAGCATCGGTGCCCCAGCGCACACGGCACGCGCACGCTCGGCCGTCGCGCCCGACAGAAGATCAAGAACCAGATTTTACGGATGGTCGGGCGCCGGCCCGCAGGCCTGGCCGGCCCCAGCCGGGCGGGCCGCAGGGAACGCCGCCCCGCCTGACCGCCCGCGGCGCGGGCCTGGCGATGCTCTCTGTCTTCTTCCCTGGCACGCTGACCGCCGGCTGGCTGCACCTGGCTGCCCTCACCGGGCTGAGCTTCGTGGCGGGCTGCCTACTTGCGGGCCTGTTCACCAAGCGTGCCGACCTGCTGATCGTGGTCACCATGCCGCCGATGATCTTCCTGGTGGCATTGATCAGCGTCAAGGCGATCACGGCCACGGGAAACGCGGTGATCTCCACCGCCGAGGGCAGCATTCTCACCTTGTCGGCGGTCGCGCCGTGGCTGTTCGGCGGCGAGGCGGCCATCCTGGTCATCGGGCTGTGCCGCGGCCTGCTGCGCAGCATCGGCGAACTGCGGGCCGGCTTGCGCGGCAACGTGGAATCCGGCGGTCCCGGCGACTCGTGGTCCCGGTCCTAGGACCGGGCCCGCCCGTGCCGCAGCTCATGCGGCAGGGCGAAGACGGTGCCCTCACGGACCGCCTCAACCTCTTCGACCGTGCCGAAGCCTGATTCGGCGAGCCAGCCAAGGACCCCGGCGACCAGGTCTTCGGGCACCGACGCGCCGCTGGTCACGCCCACCGTGGTCACGCCTTCGAGCCACTGCGAGCTGAGATCTGAGGCGTCGTCCACCAGGTAAGCGGCCTTCGCGCCCGCGTCCAGCGCGACCTCGACCAGGCGCACCGAGTTGGATGAGTTCCGCGAGCCGACGACGAGCACGACGTCCGACTCATGCGCGATCTGCTTCACCGCAACCTGCCGGTTCTGGGTGGCGTAGCAGATGTCGTCGCTCGGCGGGTCGAGCAGCTGCGGGAACCGCTCCCGCAGGGCGGCGACGGTCTGGTTGGTCTCATCGACGGACAGCGTGGTCTGGGACAGCCAGGCCACCCTGGCCGGATCCCTGACCTGGACGCTGTCACCGCCGCGTGGCCCGTCCACCAGGTGAATGCGGGCCGGCGCCTCGCCAGTCGTGCCGACGACCTCCTCGTGCCCCTCGTGGCCGATCAGCAGGATGTCGTAATCCTGCGCGGCGAATCGCCTGGCCTCGTTGTGCACCTTTGTGACCAGCGGGCATGTCGCGTCGATGACATGCAGATTGCGGTCGCTGGCCTCGTCGTGCACCTGCGGAGCGACCCCGTGGGCGGAGAAGACGACGACCGAGCCCTCCGGCACCTCCTCGGTCTCCTCGACGAAGACCGCCCCGCGTTCCTCCAGGGAGCGGACCACGTGCGTGTTGTGCACGATTTGCTTGCGCACGTAGACGGGCGCGCCGAAGCGCTCAAGTGCCAGCTCGACGGTCTGCACGGCCCTGTCTACGCCGGCACAGTAGCCGCGGGGCTTGGCGAGCAGGACGCGCCGGTTCGGATCGGGCATGTGTCCCATGGTAGGCGACCACAGGAAAGTGACCGCAAGATGCCGCCCGCGGCCGGCGGCACGAGACTGCTTCGCTACAGGGGGTTCCGCTAAAGCCGCGCCACTGCGACAATGGCCCCCCTTGCTGTCGCCCCCCTTGCCGCGCAGCATGGCCGATGACCAGAATCACCCCCGAGGAGATGCCCTGCGCGCCGCGGGCGACCCGTGGTGCCCGGCCGCAGCGGCACGTTTGCAGGAAGAAGGATCGATATGCGCGTCCCGCAGGTCACCGAACGCATGAAGGAGGCCCCGGCACACGCGCTGCGGGCCGTGTTCGCCGGGATCGGCCAGGTTCTGCTCGTCGCGGACCGGATCAGGAACCGGCCGGCCGACGGGGCGGACGCGACGTCCGCCACCGCCCCGGCGCCCGCGACCACCGCCCCTCCGGCCAGTCCCCCATCCGCTGCCAGCCCCGCCCAGGCCACCGCCGCTCCCCCGACGGCCGCCGCCCCGGCACCTGCTGCCAGCCCCGCCCAGGCCGCCGCCGCTCCCCCGACGGCCGCCGCCCCG
>Ga0137374_10007922_pt1 | contig 12610 bp, 11 predicted proteins | sample SagtaG_20_FD_104811 | JGI IMG/M metagenome (GOLD analysis project Ga0137374, IMG submission 104811) | Vadose zone soil microbial communities from Sagehorn Ranch, Mendocino, California, USA - Sage1_R_100_16 metaG | ecosystem: Environmental > Terrestrial > Soil > Vadose zone | place: USA...
ATAGCACAAGCGACACTTGATGGTAAGACTGTAAGTAAGACCCAAAATGTTCAAGGCGTTAACAAAGTTGCCGTGCCATTGTTATTCAAGAAATTAAGTCCTTGTCCGATTGTCGGTGACGGATTCTCAGGCGACGTAAACGGTACAGCCTTTAGCGGAACACTTGCTGGTCTTAAGAAACCAAATAAGGTAAATGTAGCTCTGTCCTAGAAAATAGAATTCAACAATGGATGATCCATACGATCATCTATCCATTTTTTTACGAGGAAAAACAGATAAATGATTTCCCATATAAAGCAATCCTACTGTTAGATCTGGTTAAAGTTGGTTTCCTTAAATCCTTCACTTTTAGATCGGTGATAGATGGATATTTTCTTTTCCTAAAGCCATTACCCGTTGGCGAACATAAATTAGAATTCTAAGTAAGTGTACTGAATCCAACTAAAACCGAATATAATTACTTCCAAGATGTGATATATCATCTGAATATTATCTAGCATCAGAAAATGATTATTTCTGCAGATGAAAGAAGAACATCAACATTATTGTTACTACATATCACTACAATCTAATGAATAGCCACAATTAGGACACACCATTTTACAAGATCTACCAATCAATTCAGTATTACATCTATAACATTTCATTTTTGTTTCACTCATTATATTCACTTCCACCATTAAATTTTGATTTCAACCATCGTATTAATTTATGCTGTTCAAGTAGCAAAGCCATTATTACTGGTTCTGACGGAAACGGTTCAGCCTTTGCATTTATTGCAGTTGAATAGTCATGTAGTTTTTGAAGCATCTTAAGAAATTCTTGTTTATCGGTTGGTGGTAGACATTCTGCGAAGCCTCTCAAGATTCGATTTCATGTGAAAGGGTATTTTCTTCAGGAAATAGAAGATTGCGAAAAATGATATGTCAGAATGTTCGAATTTCTTTATATCATATATGGGTAATATGTTATTATGAAAACTTATGGAAAAATGTTTTCCATTCCCTTTCTTGCAATGGTACTTGTTACAGGTCTATCAGTATCCGCAGCGGTAGATTATGGTCATTTTGCAGAAGCTAAAAAGAAATCATAACAACTAATCGTGTATCTTGATGGGGCATTCGAGCCAAATAATCTTCATTCATTTAAAATCGTAGTTTATAACTCCGACCATAAAACAATTCTTTCCAAAAAGGTAACACCAGATTTTACTGATTCTCATCAAAAGATCAGTCCTAGAGCTGGTTATAAAATAACTGACAAGTCAAAGCAACATCCTAGCCAAATAGATGTGTGTGCACAACAGAGCTTTTCTGATAATGGAAAAACAAAAACGCATGACGATTGCTTTTCTATAAAACAAAATAAAGCCAAGACTTATTGGTACACGATATTTGATTATCCGTTGATAGAAGGATTTGAGGGTGATGATGGAGGTGGTGGGGGGAAACGATTGTGATCCTTCATATCCAGACTTCTGTATTCATTCACCACCACCAGACTTGGACTGTCCTGATATTCCTCACAAGGACTTTACAGTACTGCTACCAGATCCGCACAATCTTGATGGGGACAACGATGGTATAGGTTGTGAATCGTAAGAGTGAAATTCATTTATTCTATACGGACTAATTCAGATACAATATCCGTTAGTCTTTCAGGTTAACGGATAGATGGGTTGATGATGGGATTCTTGTGCGAATGAGTGTTCCCATCAACTGCTCTTATGTTTCTTCATAAAGTAAGATAATACGTCCGTCCGTCATGGAAATACTCAATGCATTTATTTTAGGATTGGCAATGAATTGATTAACTTTATCAACTGCCGTTTTGCCAGATGAATCGGATTCGAAGTCCTTCACTTTCTGCTTCTGTGTCATGTGAAGCTTAAGCGTTCGAAGCAATATTAAGTTTAAACGTGAACTTTATTAAATATAGTTCGTTTTCAGCTTAAGAGCATCACTATCCTGTTCTAGCCTAGAATCTTTTCTGTCAATTAATTGAAGTCAACGCTATATTCAGTATTATTAAAATGGTTAGTTATAGTTTTGGCATTTAAGAGGCAGCTCAATTTAGTGGGAACGGAAGAGTATTGGGTTTGTATATAAATGGCTTAGTGCTGAGGTCAGGGTTATCATAGTTAAGAATATTTCCGCAGTGAATACTTGGAAACCAATAGACAGAATTTGGATGAATTTCTCAAGAGAACAAGCGAACAATATAGAACTTATATTATTGGTCAGATAGAACTATTGCAAAGCCAAATAAAGTCAGCTATTAAAAATAGTAACGACATTATGATAGCTTTTAACAAGCCATTGATAGATGCTTGGTTCAATATGCTAAGACACAAGAATGAATAATTACAATCCATTGAATCGAAGTAACGGATGTGTGAATTCTAATTTTTATTAACTCGTATCTGTGCGTGTGAAAGACAGGGTAACTAAGCCGGAGAATAACCTTCACGGTCACAAAGCAGGCAAATATCTTCGCCTTTGTACGATTTTATATGGTCCGCTCTAACATGAGGACAGCTTTTACAAGGTCGTTCAGGTATACCAAGATCAGGAAGTTGGTGGTTAATTAAACATCGTATCTAAAGAATTCAAATTTTTTATTATAAAAGTTCCTAGCATATTCCAATCTATATCTATCATACTACCGATAGATAGACAAGGATCTGGAACCGAATATGGAAGATGAAAAGAAGCACATTGATGAAGAGAAGATATGTCCAAATCCAGATTGTGGAGCTTTGAACAAGACTACCGCCAGTCATTGTATTCGTTGTGGACATTGTAAATTAGGAACACCGCTCCCCTTGAGATCTTCAGTCGAAACTCACCTTTTGTATTCTTGTCTGCTAGATCTTAGGGCCTGCGACATCTTCTTCTTTCGGCAGGTACGGCTCGGTTATATCTCTCATTAGTACGCCAGGAAAATCCTGTACCGCTTTTAACAACTAGCCAGACGTTTCATTCCCAGAAGCAATAAAACAACATGTGATCACGGTTTACATTTCCGAAGAATAAAGAAAGAAGCATCAAAATGATATCAAGCAATTAAGGATAGATGCTATTGGGCTTGCCACATTTCTTTAATCTATTAACATCTGCTTAACTTTTTTCATAACTTCACCGCTAAACTTTTGAATATTATCTAAGGTTAAATAGGCTAAATAGCGGTTATTAGCCGTTTAGCAGACTGTCATAATATTGGTAACTGGACAACTACAATTTGTACGCCAGGACGTACAATTTCAATCCCAAATAGTTAATATAGACGCTCAAAGATGTCAAGTCAGGCACCTGCGAATAATTCTAAATACTGGAATTGAAAGTCCTTTGGGAGCTCGGCGAGGTTATAAATAAGTAGATTATTGAAACGAGGCGCTACCCTGGGTATCCCTATCATTGGGAACGACTGTCAGCTCTAAAACTTGATTTAGTTATGCTTCGATATATATAAAGCTGTTATTCACTCTAGATCAAAGCTCTCTTATTCTAATTTTCCGAAATTCTACAAGTCCAGTATGAGCTTGGATTCCAATATATCCTGAGAAGGGATTTGCGTCTGGAGGCTGACCCCTACTAGAATCGGTATTTGTAAATGAAGTTACTTTAGTTCCATTGAGAGCTACTGAATAGTTATTTTGTAGGACTTGAATTTCATACTCATTCCAAATTCCTGCTCCCAGAGTTGCTGGTCTATTGTACGTTTGCTGCCCTTTAGCCGTTCCGATATCTATGTTGTAGATTGCTCCCGTATGGTGTTTGTCTTCTGCGGCAACGTCGTCTATCTGAACTTCAAAACCAGTATGAACTGCCACCCATGCTTTGTTCCTGTTAACTCCTTCTTTCCCTGCAAGGTCAGGCCAAGATTTTAAAGGAGATCGAAAACGAACAAATACTCCAGAATTATCACTGTCATTAGCAAGTCGAAACTGAAGACGTAAATTGAAATCCTTAAACGGAGCTTTGGAGTAGAATAATACTGAGTGGTCATTCCCAGGATAGGTAACAATATTCCCATCTATTAAGAAGAATGCATGAGGTCCACCTTCTTGCCATGATTTGAAAGAGTCATCTGTGCCATCGAATAAAGGGAGATAGCCAGGCTCTACTACTGTCGCAGGAATAGACGTTACTTCAATTATTTTATCAGCAGTCCTCCTAGCAAGTGCTATCCCCGTTAGCATGGGATTAGGTGAGCCAATAGTAGGAAATAAGGATGGTCCGACAGCGTACACATTGACAATATCATGAAGGCGACAATCAGAGTTTGTAACAGAATTTGATGGGTCTTCCCCTATCCATAAAGTTCCAGATTCATGATGGGTTGTACCAAGACCATCGTGAATTTTACTTAATAATTCGTAAGGCACGCCTCCGGCAAAGACCTTTGCTGCATCTTCAGCACTTTTATCCATCGCTTCCCACAATTCAAAATCTTTTTTGCTCCTTGGATTGTTCAGACGGGTTTGGTCTACTCTAGGGTCGGCTATTTCCACGAATGCACGGCGAACGCCGAACTCGTCTGTCTCTGAGGAAAGAGTTACTCTAGTATCGGAATTCAGTGATTGTGTTTCCCCGATTCCACGAATCGTGATTATTACATGTGTATCATCCACCGACAGAAAGTTATTTATCAAATCTATGTCGGGTATTTTCTTGAATAATTCGGCCTCAGAGTCTGTACCCATACCATTTAGTCCCGCTGCTGTAATTTGTAAGTGAAAATGTCCAACTCCACCATCTGAAAAGTTATGACGACCCTTCACAAATAATGCCGATGCTGATAATTCCTTCACATTTGGAGATAGGGAAGTTAGTGCAGTCCTAGGAATTCGAATAGTCATATTAGACCTCATGTGAACCATCAAATTCTTGCCAATTAAATTGTAATGTGGTGCATCTTGAAATGAGAGGAGAGCTAACCTTGCGCTTTCTATAGTTCCCAATGCAATTATTACTATACCACCTTCAGGAACAAGAATATTCCCCTTATTCGTTTGGACCTCGGTTACTCGATATTCAGTACTCATTATTGGAATGTTTACCAGCCTAGTGACATGGATATCTGGTACAATCATCAGTCTTTTTCTAATGTCATCACCATCGGAATCATAATACGCTGCCCTAGCAGACTCTATAAGAAGAGGGACTGAGCTGAATTTATTGATTGGAAAGTAGCCAGGCCGAGGAGGACCCCCTTGTACGGCCAAGGGTGCTTCAAGCTTTAATAGATTTTCCTTAGATATTGGATACTTGTCAAGGTAATTAGGTAACTCCGTTAGCGGTATCGCATCTGTTATATTCCCTTTATTGATACCATCAAATAATTGCTTTCTAAGGGCCTCGTGCATCTTCCCAAAAATAAAATCATTAGTAATATTGGTGCCGAGTTGGGCTCTTGCCTCCTTATAGTAACCATTGTTTAAATCAGACACTAGATTTGGCGGCCAACTTTCTGATGGCATCTCTTCTGCTAGTAGCTGCGGGGACCAGCCTCCAAAATAAATCGATCTCCCACCTAAACAATATGCTAATCCAGGAAATCCCTGACTTACAGTAGAACGCCATGGCAGTCCCCAGACTTCGGCCCGAATTACCCCTGGGTCAGTGGTAGTTGATGGGGGTACGCCTAAACCAAACATTGGAAGATTTTGAACATGTTCAGGCAGAAGCATTCTACCAGCCTCCAGGATTAGAATTCTATGCCTGTGCTGCTTATCCTTAAAGAATAAATGCTGCGCAATAACAAGCCCAAAACTTCCTCCTCCAATAATGATTATACTGAATGGCCGGGCATCTGACCTTGAAGTCGTGTCTGTGCTACGTAATGCTTCATCTAATCCGTTACACACGTATCGCCCAATTACATCCCGAGTGAAATCGGTATTTACAGACTTCGGACTCGTAGCCATTACTAGTTACGATAACTAACAATCTTATAAGCAGAGCTTCAGAATCCAAGTTATTTCTAAACGTTATATCTGACTTTTTATCGAGCAAAACGCGGATTTGGGCAACCAATGGTTCACCAACATGAATACGGATTTTTCTGTGTCGCTTTAGTCTCTAATCTCATAACTCAGGTATTGGTTAACCCTATCAACCAGACAATGCGATGTTACCAGTTTTCATCCTTTCTTCGCTACTTTGCAGGGGTTTCCCCTGTCACATTCGGAGCGGCCGTAGAATTTGTTATATTGCCTGGCATAGTTCTGGTTGGAATACTAGATGCATTGGTCGCGTTGGTCGCGTTACTAGACGTTGCATTCGAAGAATTGTCTGCTGACTGATATTGTTGTCCATATGTCAAATTTACGGTGATAGCCGTGGCCAACGCTATGATGCCTGCAAGGATGACCATAGAGAATATAAAACCTTTCATCATAAGATGTTCAAAGCAATATAATATTTATCAATTTGTTCGCAGACCATCCTCTTCGATGTGAATTGGGATTTCTAATACTGAAGAGACATTTAGAGAACGAATGGCAGCAATTCAAATCGAGATTGTTTTAAGGTACTAACCTCGGTGTCACCTCTGAAGAATCAAGGTCAAACGATCTGTCAGGAAGCGGTTATTAATCTATTTTAAATCTCTGGGTTTATTGTCGTGCATGACAACCAACTGGTTTACTATGGATGGTAATTATCCATTTGATTCGTTTATCTTGTTAGTTCTTTCTTCATAACTAATATTTTCATTAATTATGATATTTGCGAATTCATCATCAAAAATCTAGTACTGCTACGTTTTCCTGGAAAGGAAATCTCCCCAGATGTTAAAAGAACAATATGCCATACTTGCCGATTCACGTCGCTGTTAGATTTATTTATCTATCACGTTAGGATATTGTTGACGTAATATGTGGGAAAGATGTAATCATAACCTTAACTGTCGGGATCGAACGGATTGAGTGCATATATGAATATATGCTCAGATGCAATGGATTTCTACGCAAAATTTGCTAATATATTCATAGATGCATGGATAGATTTCACGAGAACTATTTTTGAGTATAAGAATTGGTATGCTTCACAAGAGTTGGAAAAAGAATGGCTGTCTAAAAGCCGCGAAATTTTTGCCTCTAAATTAAAAGACGAAAATTTCGTCGCTTCACTTTCTACTGCCGTTGAATGCTATTCAAAATTAGCACGAACCATAGCTATAGGTCAGTTTTACCAAAATATATCTAATTTAACTTCATTTTGGAACAACTTCTTTATTGAACCCATCAGAGATACGCTCTGCAGAACACCAGACAGAACTTTTGCATGTGAAGAATGCGTTGGAGTTTTTTTTCAAAACTTCATCAGAACTCGAGGAACATAATAAAAAAATGCATGCTGTCTAATATTCGATAATTCAAGTTCTAAACTTTGACTTCTAATTGAGCGGACGGGACTCGCATGATTCACTATACTGCTATGCCAATTAGAGAATAGTTAACCAGGGCAAGGTTAGATGATATTCAGATACTTGTTTAGCTGTTAATGCTAAGATGATTTATTTGATGATCACTCTGACACCGGATCATTCTTCAGTTCATTCTTGAAAAATGTATGAGTAGAAGGAGCATACATGGCCGGCGGGTCTTCTGTAATAACTAAATTGTGATGTGGTATTATATTGCTCATTACAAGGTCCATTTCCTTATTATTAAGTTTGGAAACAACAAATGCACACATAATTGAAATATTCTTTCCGAGCTCCCTGCCCAACAATTCTTCGAGAATTTGAAGTTTCTCTTTGTAGCCATTTCTTAGCCACCAGCCCGCATCCTCCTCCGCTATTTTTAAGACAATAGGGCCTTTCGGAGGATTAGCTGAAGAGCAAGACGTTTTGGTCATATCAAAAATATTCCTTGCCATCTGACTAGGCTCAATACTAATTTGCCTGTATGTCAAGTTATTAATCTCTTTTTGTATTTCGATGCTCGGTCTATCCTCGGAGATATAGCATTTTGAAGTATTGGTTAACTCATCATCTGCAAAGAACGTGGAAATAACTTGATCCCTAAATCTTGTTGTTTCGTAGAGACAGACAGAATGCGAGTGTAATGGGAGAACCCTCACATGTCTTTTAATATCTTCGTAGTTTATCAGTGATATCATCTCTCTTATTGAAAGATCTGGTTTCTGAATAGCTTCAATGGTCTGGCCAGAACTGTTTAGCACCGCTTGCGTCAAGATCTCTTTTTTAATCAATGAAAAAATAATTTTGCTAGCTGCCTGTCCTAACACATCATTAAACGCACTTTCGAAGAGATCATAATTTCTTAGCAGCTCATTTTCAGATAACCCATAAATTGTGCAAATATAATGGATCACAGCCTTTTCGCCGGTTTTTCCCAGCTGTGATAGTGATTTACGAATAGACTTGTACAATATTTCCTCAGCTCTACACGCTACTGGAAAATATTCAAGCTCATCCAGTTTACGAACACATTTAGCAATATTATTCATTATTTCCCCCCTTTTTCGGTAAACATAGTTCTCTTGCAACAATTGAAAATGGAATCCTGGTGTTGCCCTCGCATGCTGCGAGATAATTCATCGCCATTTTATGAAATTTTCCATCAGGCATTGATTCTAAGCGATTCTGCTTTATTTCCCCTGATTCCCACGGTCCTCGCTACATGGTCAAGTAACTTACGAGAGTTGAGTTCAGGCACTTTCACGTGTCATTTCCAGCCCCAGATTAAAATAAGTACAAGGTAATGTGTAGGCTATTTCCTAATCAATATGCGTTCCATCGTTTCGTCATTTAGTATCGTTTTTACTAGCTTGATGCGTTCGTTTTCTGAAATTTGTCCTGAAGAACCGATCGAATCAATCGCTTTGAGCTTCCAATAGCTGTTGACTCCAGCTTGCGTAATTAACTGAGCATGATATACAACTGCCCCTAAGCTAGTAAGCGAAAAATTGCCTTTGCTCCTTTCTATTAATCCTGTTTTCAAAAGCCGACGGGTACTGGCATAAAATTGCTTGTTGGTAATCCCTGACTTTAGTTTTAAAACATCACTTTTAACGCTCTCTTTCGCTACTGAGAAAAAAATGTCAAGTGACCTGGGATCACAAATAGCTTGAAGTATATCGGCTAGAGAATGTCATTCCATGAATTAGATATCCTCGATAGAATTTGAATCCAAGTATTAGCTATATAAAGACACTTTCCCAAGAATTGGATTAATTGACATCAGATGTCCCTAAATCGGGAAAAAATTGGTAAAAAATCGGTATTAATCGACTTGCCACGCTATCAGTTCAAAAGGCATCATGACCTACGTGCAACGGTGGATTTCACGTAATACGGTTCGGCCGAATACCCAAAAATAGGACATTTTATTATCTTAATAGTTCATCTAACTCTTCTTTAGGAGGCTTATTCTCATTGTAATAATATTCGGAAGAGTGTCTCAGTAAGCCGAATATTGGAACTTAAACCATAATATTTTTTCCTAACCCTTTAATATTTCCAAACAGTGTTTAGTCACGCGATAACATGCTCGGTGGGCCGAGGCATTACGGAGTCTATCCTTGTCCTGGTCCATCGATTTTAACTTATTAATAATTTATTGCGCATTATTTTTTACTGTAAGACTCCGAAAATATTGGTGGGCCGGAAGTGGAGGTCATCACACAAATCCGGTCCGTCGATTCAAATTGTGGACATCTATGAAAACAGACGCGGCTCTGAGCTATAGGTATTGCGCCTTGCCCTCTCCAGTAAGTGATTTAATGTTTTTTAGTCGCAAATATACAATAATCGCAAAATAGGAAGTACCATCTTTCGAACGGCCAAGTCTGCTGAGTATACATAGGTCTAAAAATCATGTCAAATTTGACTTACAAACGGCCAGTTGTTCAATGTGAACGCTTCATACTCCATATCTATTTACAAGAGCTCATTATACCAAGATATCTTCGCCTGCCGGAGAATGCAGGCTCGAGTACTCCTTTTCTACACTTTACATATCCGTACATTTTCTCGTTAATCTTTTAGTTGAATTCTTTTTTGTGGAGCCAAACCATTATTTTTTGGAATTCTATTTATTTATATAACTATTAAAAAAATAGAGAATTGCTGTTTACTGCACTTTTAATTCCTTGACTTCGAAAGGGGGCACGTTCATATCTAGATATTCTTTTAACCTGAACTCAATATCATTAGCCGTAAGATCCTGCATGCTAGGTGATCCGATGTCAAATGATATTTTATCGGGCTCGGTTTTGACATTTGTTATGACAAAATCTGCATATTGATTCGTGATTTCGTTAATCCAATACTGTACTTCATCTGTCTTTTTAACATTAGAAACTTTCAGATCTACTTTTACAGGTTTAAACCTAGTTGTGCCTGCCATGTAATCCTTGCTACCTTCGTCAATGTTGTATCCTTCACTGGACATGACTTGTCTTTTGTAATATACAATTCATTGTTAATAAGCACTTTGCTCCATGAGTCGCTCTTTATTTTGTTTTTTGCTTTTTATTTACGAATAGTCCCTCATAGTTCGTTGACAGAGTGCGCACTAATTAGCCGATTATGGTTTATATTCGCTGTCTTTACACATTATTTATGATGATAATGAAAGCAAAATGCGGTCATGTGACGGAAAATTCGTACGCAGAGGCACACCACGGCCTATGTAGAAGATGTCATTCTAATTTTTCATTTATTCTAGAGCTAGAACAAAAGTATGGTGAAGATGCACTTGTAGAGTACTGGTATAGCAAAATACTTACACATTCAACAGAAACTAGTGAGGAGGTAGACTGCTTGATAGATCATTTGATTGAGTATTATATACGGAAGTTAGCCGAATATCCTTCAAAGAAAAATTATATCAAAAAGATGTTGTACATGCTCCGGTCTATACAAGACCCCTTCAACCTGCAAACATTAAAATAATTTTATATTACCTAGAGTTGTCGACAAGATAATTGATTATAGTGGTAACGTAGCCGATTGCATCATTATAGCTCTTATGGCTCTTTTTGCATCTTGGCTTTGATATCAGGGGACAGACGGGGAGAAGACAAATACATTCCTAGAAAAGAAATATTTGAGGCTGACCTTACAGTCTCCATGAATCGTAATTGTGAGCAGCAGTAGTTCCTAGTCTCATAGCAGGTGGGAGTTAAAAGACATTCCAACTCCAAAACATGGACCAAATCAGGTTCTCATTAAGATGTTTGCCAGTGGGATTTGTTATACTGTCGTCCATATGACAGAAGGTCTCCTTCCTGCTCAATTTCCTAACACTATCGGACACGAATCAGTGGGAGAAATAGTTGATTTAGGCGATGCTGTGACTTCTAGAAAAATAGGTGATAAAGTCGGAGTACCTTGAACCTTAAACCTGGTTCCGATAGTGACTTCGGTAACGCATACTGCTTTTGGGATTTTCGCGATCGGTCGTACGATCGATATTAATATTTATAGTCATGGTAAGAAAAACTTAAGAGTGTACTGTTCTATCATAAATCTGGGAAGAAGTTTTGAAAATAAAACAAAATCTTAACGGCTACATTTTGTATCTTTCAATTTCTTTAACGATTGTTTCACTTTGTATCAGCAATCAGGAAGTCCTTGGTGTTAGGGACACTTTTAGCGCTGATGGAGTAATAAGCTCCATAGTTTTTGGTATGCCTCCATCCACTAGTACTGTTAATATGAGCACAGTACAGAAATTTATCTTATCAGGCTACTGGCAGTTAAGTACCGAAAAAGGTAAAGTAAGTAATTTCACTTCAGAGTTCTACACAGGCCCTGTAAGTGGGGCAAATAATCATACCCACCAGTTAAGTAATCTCCGCCTTGTCTCCGATGTACCTATTCAGCTTAGTGCAGATGGTAGTACAAAAATAATTGGTTTGTTAAATGTAGGAACAAACGGTAAGAATGCATGGAATGAGGTACATACAATCATTACGATCTCTAATGGAAGGACAATCACATTTGCGCTTGCCGATAATGATACCCAGCGTCACTTCATGAACCAGCCAATCTATGGTTTAGTTAAACACATAAAAATGAGCTAAATTAGTGTCAATCATTTGTTAACTATGTGAATTACAGGCAAACATACTAGCTACGTTTAGTTAGTCTATTCCCCAAGGATTATCGATACCAAATCGTCAAGTTCCGTCAGGCTGTTGTAGATAACTTTAACATAGTCTTGAAGTACTAGGCTAGCCTAGCCTTGTCGTCTATCGAATATTAAATCATCAGATAAAATTCAATAATAGAGTGAGTACTGAAAGAATTGAAATAATATCGAAAAGTGTAGATAGCCTAGGATCAGATGTATAAAGTTTTATAAATTATAAAGACCCATTTAAAAATGATATAATGACACAGACAGAACTGTTACCAGTAATTGTCATCTTGGCGGCTGTAGTTTCTTTATTTGCTGCCGTAGGGATCAGCTCGGTGAACGCACAGAACATGACAGGCAACGAAACGGGCGGAAATATGACGAATGCCACAGCAGGTGGTAATATGACGAATGCCACAGCAGGTGGTAATATGACGAATGCCACAGCAGGTGGTAATATGACGAATGCCACAGCAGGTGGTAATATGACGA
>Ga0137374_10007926_pt1 | contig 12606 bp, 12 predicted proteins | sample SagtaG_20_FD_104811 | JGI IMG/M metagenome (GOLD analysis project Ga0137374, IMG submission 104811) | Vadose zone soil microbial communities from Sagehorn Ranch, Mendocino, California, USA - Sage1_R_100_16 metaG | ecosystem: Environmental > Terrestrial > Soil > Vadose zone | place: USA...
AGGAATCTTTATGGTTGCGATTTGGTTTTAAAGCCTAGGTACAAACGGAATTTCATGAATACCGTATATTCACTCTACAAAAGAGAGTACAAGCCGATAGTTGATATGCATAAAGATAAGCCTTTAAACCTTTCAATCCAGAATTTAGAGGCAACTAATTACCAAAATAACATGTTTGATTTTGTAACCTCATTGTCTGTAATTGAACATGGTGTTGATATCGAAAAATACTTCATAGAGATGAATGGATTCTCAAAAAAGATGGATATCTGCTGACATCTACAGACTACTGGCCAGAAAAAACTATCAACACAAAATGCGTTCTGTCAAAAGGAACGCCTGACAAAGTTTTTGATAGGAATGAAATAGAATATGCTATAATGACTGGTGAGAAATCCGGTCTGAAACTGATTGAACCAATAGACTATACACATGAGGATAAGGTTGTGCACTGGAAGGAAACTGGTCTTGATTATACTTTCATATTCTTTGCCATGAAAAAATAAGAGAAATCGCTCTAACCCAACACTTTTAGCCGTAATCCGATTAATAACATCATTAGTAACATCAGGGTCAATAAACCTGAATGATATTAACTCGTTATATTGTGAGATTAATTTGTATTGATGAGGAAAAAGAATTGAGAACCTTACGGTCTATTGGGCCAGTCACGAACATCGCTTTATCAGTTGAAAGACTTGTTCATTCCAATAGTTCATTTCTCTTATGCTAAAAGTATGAGTGACGAAAGTACTTAAATATTAAAATATATGGCAACTGTTAACATCTTTAGCATAAGGTTGGCTGCTTTCGGTATTCGACTCACCCATAGTCATACCGTAGTTTCGTCCGGCAGCCAGTCAACTTAAGAAAGTTGAGATAGCAAAACACAATAATATTGAAACAAGATAAACAGAAAAATGCGCCATCGTGAAAGACTTCATAATCATTGCTGGCATCTAGACCATGTACCGGGGACGCAAAGGACGATAACCTTCTGTTGCAACTGTAAGGCTCTGAAAGTCAGCGAAATCGCGAAAATGGAAAAGTCAGAAACTATATTCTAATATTTATCGCTGTGCTAGATTTTCTAATCCCGCGATATGTCTAATTGTATTAAACAACAGTTCTTTGTAATCTCGCATGATTCAGTTTAAGGCAGAATATTCAATTACAATTCTTTGTGCTAAATCTTGTTTAAAAAAGTATAAAAAATTATGGTTTAAAATCGATGGGCCAAGCAGAAGACCTGGACTGATTGGATCTTGGTTCGGTATCAAATTATAAGAACTTGTATTCTGGAAAAGTTTGCAAACTTCTTTTATATCATTAATTCAATTGCTAACTATATTATCGACACAAAATACCACTGGTGGACCAAGCTACGCCGCCATTGACATCCCATGTATGTCAAGATCCACTAGTTCGGTTAATATAGATAAATCATTTAGTTTCGCTTCAATTATCTCCTGACATTAATAGCGGATGTCCATCGATACAATAGTAAATTGTATTTCTTTGCTCGCAATTTTGACATTGTACCATACGTTCTAAATTATGAGAATTAGCATCTTTGTCTCCACATTTGCTACGATCTGCTCGTATAGTGTCTTCTGGAAGACGCAAGTTAAACGACTCATTACTATTAGAACACGAAAACTCACGAAGTGACATTATTCCTGTTTCCTTCACGATAGTATTAGACTCTTCTCATGCTCATCCACGAATCTCTGAAAATGTAGTGACATGAATCTTCCTTTTTTCATAGTTCGCAGATGTGCTTCAAATCATGTCATATGCTATGCTATTATGGCTTAATTGAGGCTATGACAACAAATGCCAGAATTACGGCTACGTCAATCCCAATTAAAATCAAAATTATATTAGTTATCTTCAATGAGTTTGTAACTTATTCAATATTTCGTTAATTAATAAGACTTCATTTGTGGGTAAGAAAAACTAACTGCCTATAAGAATAATCAGCACCACAACGGCAATAAGGGGAGCACTAATGGGAAAACAAGCATCACTCAAAAACACGTTGCAATTGTAATTTTTGTAAGGCACATACGGAGCTAATGAATAGGCAACAGTTGGATCGGAAAACCCCTGAGGAAAATAAGTTGTGAGACCCCACGGTGGTGATGATGTGTGCTTCTTCCCCTCTTTCCATGGCAGCAGATCACCTATAATTTTACTATAGCTTGGCCCGAATTAAACGTAATAAAGCCCTATGTCAAGATCGCTATCTACCACTCGACAAGTTCGATCCCACTTCTGCAAGCCCAGCTGCTCGATCTCCTTGAACATTGATCTGTTCAACGGGGAATACATTTAATTAATCGTTACCAAAGTTCTGAGCGATAAATTTGTGAAATCCTCTATAATCAGGAGGCGTAGCAATCGTATAACCAAGTGTGCTTCCACAACATGCGCAGATAGGACTGTCTGTAATAATGAATAACTCACAGCCAAGGCAGTGCTTCGCTCCCTTAACATATGTTTTATTTCCGAAACCCAAATTCGTACACAGTTTTGTACATCTCATAAAGACAATCAAACAACTTACCTAAAGAGAGTTGTCAGAAATTTTGTTGGCCACTTTGGTTAAATTAAGATAGCTAAATCTGGTTGACTCCTTTTTACCATCAGACAAGTTTAGCTGACTTTACGTTGGTACTACAGATATTTGTAACCTAATTTTTTCCAATAATTCATCAATTCCGTCGACTGTAACCTTCTCATCCAATAAAGTATAGCTTGATTCGCTAGGGTGGTGCTTGGCTATGAAATTCTTTGTGAATTCTTCGGTCGCATCAGGAGACATAATTGATTTACCGCCCTCTTTCATGGAAGCCATCAAATATCTCGTTTACACCTCCATCCCAAAGAATATCCTATTGCGATACATATTTTTGACTCGACTATTCCCTCTGTAAATTTGTCAATCTATGTCTTAAATGGTTCTCTTTGTTCTCCTTGCAAGGCGATAGTGTAGGTCTGATTAACAGGTCTTCAGCGTATTGACCTTCATTTTGTCGTATGTATATGCCATGTTATATACCGTAGCCATGAGACTGCAAATATCCGAAATCAATTTTCTCATTTATGATATTTATGAGATGCAGCTTGTATCTTACATAAATTACAATTCTGATCCAGATTCATTTAGAGTCGGATAGTAGGTCAGAACAATTACAAGTCAACGCGAATCAGATATGTCAGTCAAGAAACATCATTTAAATTTCTTCTTCACCAGTCGAACAAATAGTAGTGCTAGTTTTTTTTCAATATATGTGCTTGGCCTTTACCCATTCTACGATTGGTCCTGACCAGAACCTTTGTCTCTAAATTTTTAGAATCGTATGGCTCTTTAGGTTCCAAATCTGATTTCAAGATATCTGTGGAGTAAATCTATTCCATGGCTTAAAGAGAATAAACTAGACTAGCTAATTGTAACTTGGGATTAGATATTCCTTTTTGCAAAAATCGCATAACATCATAACATCATTGTCATATTCACATTCAAAAATATCGTCCATCTCCTTTAGCATGTCTATTCGGTAATGAAAGTTATCTGTTGTTTCTGGAATCTGGTGCGTTATTGATAAATGAAAGATCCGATTACGAAGTGCGAATTATTCTCAAACATACATTTATTTGATAATTTGTAAGATACAAGCAAGTGAATAACGATAACATAAAACCCGATGACAAAATGAAAAACTCGTCATTGCCAAGGTTTAAACCAATTAAGAGGCCATCTGCCGAAACCGAGAACCCTTTAGTCAAGATGTTAGACTCTATAGTAAGTGGCCTGGAACAGTCTACTGGTAAACGCACATATCTTTGCGGCAATCCTGATTGCGGGACTCTAATTATATTTCATAGCAATGAACGGCGACCGGTAATATGTCTTAGATGTGGCAATGAGATTGACTGGGAAGGCGAATACATAACCAGGATTAAAGTATGCCCAAAATGTAACAAGGAATATGATACTAATGCAAATTACTGTCAGTATCATTTTCCGCAGGTTTCTCTGATCGAAAAAGAGATAGAAAAATAAACCAGAACATCCTAAATGACTGATGCTATTCAGTTCGCACAACAGTGAACGATTATGTGCTTCTAGTGCGCCATCGGATCGTCCTAAAATAAATTAGGTTTTCTAATAGATCTAGAAGTTGATCCACATTATCCTATGATCCTAACATCGACACAATATATGGATGGGCAAGAGCCTTTTCAAATAGACCCACGCTACCAACTTCTCTTTGGGATCCTCTCACGAGGGCTAGATTTCTTGATTTCGTTGACACCAAGTTAATAGCAGGAACAGCTATGTGGCTTCTGAAACCTACCCAACGAGATGCATTCATAACTAATATTGCAATCCAAACCTCCTCTTACATCAGTGACATGGAGGATCCCGCTGATAGATTCATTATAACAGCTGTTCTTTGGGCAGGTTGTATGGGTGGGACAAGAGCAATCCGTGACAAAAAGGTTTTGGATGTTATACCTGCAGATAACGGACAAAAAATTATTGAAGGACATATATCAGATGCAGAACGCCTTGCAGAAAATAACAAGATTGAAGCGCTTACGGCTAGCGATTGTTTGTATAGACATGGCGTAGAAGTAAGTCCAATTCTGAGAAAAACAATTAGAGGTCAAAAGATATTCTATAACGGAATTCCTACTAATTCCACATTAATGGAATTTATAAAGCCATTTCTGGAATAATACACCGATGGCTAAAACTGTGTTACTCTATTAGATAGTATTAGGTGACCTTAACATACATCTGTTACTTTCTTTTACCTGCTGTACGAATTTTGGTGGGTTCAACTTTGCAGCTCCAATAACATTTTCAAGAGATCGCATACATTCATTATAGAAGTCTAGAATCCAGTGTTTTGCCAATAATACTGCTCATCATTTTTAAATTTGTTAGACAACCTTCTGCTGTAAATAAACTGCAGTAACCAGTAACACAGATTCAATGTCAGGCTGCGTCGATGAGCAATAAGATCCCTATTTCTCTTTGAGAACTCCAAGGTTACTAAAATGATATTTATGAGAACGCATTAGATTACTTGGTGCAATTGACTTACGAAATAATAATGTATAGAGTTATGATTTTTACTTTAGGCTGTTTCTGACGAGCTTTGCTTTAGATCAGCGGGAAGAGTATTCTACCAATCCGTAAAACTCCTTGTCATTAATAGAGTTTGGTCAATAAGACAAATAAGGTTTAGAATTCTACTAAATTATGTAAGTGGTCGTGAGCTGATCAGCATTTTAGAGGTGTCAAAATAGTTTATCGCCAAAGGTTCCTAAACAGGGTATGAAACTTAGACTGCAGTCTTTGAGATCTAAATGGGGACAAAGCTCTGGGTGGATTTTTATAATTTGAGAGTATTAATGGTCTCTTCAGAGTACCCACCAATGCAAGGTGGTGTTGGTCGCTACTGTAAGAAGTTGGTTAATGCATTGAGGATGGAAGGTACTGAGGTTCTTGTGATAAGTAACAGGTCTGGAGATGGGGATTTTGACGGAATCTCTCCGACTAACCTTAATACTTCGCAAGTACTTTTGAGATTAGAACAAGAAATTAAACCGGACCTAGTCCATGTTCAGTATGAACACGGATTATATGGAATACATTTGGACCCTATAAGCCCGAGGAAGACACACACTAATATAGAGTTATTTTACCATAATAGCAAAATTCCCATTGTCACGACATTCCATTCCGCTTATACGTTTAAGGAGTGGATGAACTTGGTCATTCCTGTGAGCAACAGAAGACTCGGAAGATTTGGACGCCTTCTTCGTATGGGCTATGATTACTGGACTCACATACTCAATTACAAATCGTTTCGTTTACTTAATACAGTAAAGATCGGTCCAAAAAGAGAGGGAGTAGTCTTTGCTAAATACTTGTCACGTATTATACCAGGAAGCCATCTTATATATCACGGTGCAGAACCGAGCATATTTCCAGAGCCAGACAAGCGAGAAGCTAGAAAGACATTTTCACTTCAGGCAGATATCAAGATTGCACTAGCAACTGGATTTATGACTGCAACCAAGGGTTGGGACATAATCCGAAAGATGAAAGTTCCAGCAGGCTGGAAGATTGTAATTAATACTTCAAGAAACCATTATAACAAAGAAAGAATTACGACAAATTTTGGGAGCCGAGACATCATTAATTTGAATAAAGGATTTCTGAATGACGAAGAGCTCTCGTTGCTGTACTATTCCGCTGATGCTCTTATACTCCCTTATAAGGTGACTTCTGCTTCCGGTGTTATGTTCGACGGGCTGGCACACAATCTTCCGTTCATATCAAGTAATATCGAATTCTTTAAGGAATTTTCCCAGTTAGGACTAGGGATATCGATCGAGCGAGACCCTGGGGAATTCTCAAGAGCTCTTATAAAACTTGAAAGGGATTATGAAAATTATAAGAATGCGGTTGAAACATTTCGGAAGAACCTGCTTTGGAAAGAAGTTGCGTCAAAGCACATTTTACTCTACAAATCGATTGTTGATGGCCCTGATTCTTGAAAACTATAAATATGATGGTAATAAGCTCTCAATATAAAATTTGGCAGTCGTGAGTCGGCCTAATGTTCAACTGTCCAGAGTAAAGAGTAATCCCATACTGATTCCAGACGAGTCTAATTGGTGGGAATCAAAGGCAGTTTTCAATTGTTCAGTTCTTAATGATGGGAACATTATTCATATGCTTTACAGGGCGGTAGGTGATTATGACGATTATGTGTCACGTATTGGTTACGCTACAAGTACCGATGGCCTTTCGTTTACGAGGAGGAAGGAAATTGCAATATCTCCAGAGCTGGATTATGAAATTTATGGTATGGAGGATCCTCGCTTAACAAGCATTGAAAATCAAACATACGTGACCTATGTAGTCCTCTCAAATCATGTCAAAAAGGGGCCTATGGCGTCTACCGCTCTTGCAATAACAGATGATTTTTCTTGCTATAAAAGACTTGGAATAATAACAATTCCCGGATCCGACAACAAAGATGTTGTTCTCTTCCCAAAAAATAATGGAGATACCGGATCAAAGAAATATAGGATATTACACCGACCAAACAAATGGACAGGTCCTACGTATAAGACGTGTAGGCCCAGTATCTGGCTTGGAGAAGGTGATTCTGTTACCAATTTCTTTCATCATTCTTTACTTATTAAACCTGAGCAAGCTTGGGAAGCACTGAAGGTGGGGGCAGGGATGTCACCAATTAAGACAAGAAAAGGTTGGCTTGTAATCTACCACGGTGTAAGTATAGACAGAGTTTATAGTGCTGGTGCGTGTCTACTGGATCCAAATAATCCTCATAAAATCCTAGGAAGGACTAAGGAACCCATATTGACTCCTGAAGAACATTACGAGAAAAGCGGTGATGTGAGTAACGTAGTTTTTCCTACAGGAGCTTGCATTATAGATAATGAGCTGTTTGTATACTACGGCGGTGCCGACAAGGTCTGCTGTGTAGCCACGGTTGATTTGGACCATCTTTTAGAGTATCTACTGTCACCATCATGCTTAAACTAAGCTTATGCTTTCATGTCACGTAGCATTTACAGCCAAATCAGTTAGCGAGATAAGAATATTTTAATATCTATTCATGGTAATATGGCTTGCAATCGGTTTAAGTAGATTAGTTGTAGATTAATCTTGGTTTGTAAAGGGATCTGTAGTCGCCATAAAGCAGTAAAGCCAAAGGGAATTGGCCGCTATGTCAGTGGACAGAAGCGCTGTCAGATATGTCAGATATTCATAAAGTGGGATGGATTCTGGTGTCCTTGTTGTGGATACAGACTGAGGACAAGACCTCGTAATCTTAGGTACAGGATTAAATTACGAGAAGAATTAAAAATAAAACAAGAAGCCCTCTTAATTCACTGAATTGTATTGGTTGAAAAAGTCTCCTTCTTGGCATTCCCGTTAGTCTTCGAAACCATTCTCCCATATAATTCGGGTCCCAGAAACTCATTTTGTCATCACTATAATTTAAGCTCAATTCTATAGAATCTTATTTCGTCATCTATCTAACTTGCTTTATGCGATTCCATTACATACGATATTATGTGGTTAAAGTGAACAAATAGAAAGTAATGACCAAGAGTGTCATCATTGATACTTCTAATGAATTTATGGCACACCGAGTACTATCGATCATAAAAAATAGACAGAATGGGAAATGTCATTTTTGCGGGATTGATTTTGTTTTAGGCAATATCATTGTAGGTTGCGGACATCGTAGAAGTTATTATCATAAGGGATGTGCTAGAAAACTGAATATAATTTAGTCTTTGTTCATAGCGAAAATTTTAACTCCTCGGAGTAATATCTTTGATATATTAATTGCAATTCTACATAGGTACTCCTGGGTGGAGTTACACTTCTTGGCAGGGAATAACATTGACACAGGAAATTAAAGAAAAAATTAAGGAACGATACGGTAAGATTGCATTAAGTGGAAATACTGAGAGCTGTTGTATGCCGGGTAGTGTTTGTTGCGATACGGAAGCTTCTGCTGAGCAAGCATTATTGACTGTGGGTTATAACAAAAAGGAATTAGAATCCATACCTCAATCATCCTTATTAGGAGTTGGTTGTGGAGCTCCACTGAATTTTGCTCAATTAAAAGAAGGGGAAACTGTAGTGGATCTAGGTTCAGGTGCTGGTATTGATGTGTTTTTGGCATCAAAGCAAGTTAAGGATAGTGGAAAAGGCAAGAATGTTGAATTTAGGAAAGGTGATATTGAGAGTAAGATCCCTGTTGAGGATCATTCAGTGGACATTGTGATTAGTAATTGTGTTATTAATCTCACTACTGATAAAGTGAAGGCATTCAAAGAGATTTACAGAATTCTGAAGAAAGGTGGTGAAGGAAGAATAGCAATATCTGACCTAGTTACAAGTAAAGAAGTACATGGAGAAGGCGTGAATCCTGATAAGTGGTGTAGCTGCGTTGACGGAGCGATAACAAGAGAAAATTATATCTACAGTATTAAGGAAGCAGGATTCAAAGATGTGAAAGTTCTGAGTGAACAAGTTTACATGGATGAAACACAAACCGATGGTAGAAAAATTACAAGCACAGTTATTGGAGCAGTAACATAATGAAATTCACTTTCGGTAAACCTAAACTGAAACAACCTACACAGACAATTCTTTTTGTTTGTGTAGAAAATGCTGGCAGAAGTCAAATGGCAGAAGGATTTTTCAACAAATATGCTCCTGAAGGATTCAAGGCAATCAGAGCTGGCACAAAACCAGTATCTGAAATCAATCCTGTTGCAATTGAAGCGATGGCCGAAGTTGGCGTTAATATCAGTAATCAAAAGTCTAAGGACATTACGGAAGATATGATGCGTAATTCATTCACAACGGTGAATATGGGTTGCATGGATAGAGAATCTTGCCCAATACTCTTTCTACCAAATGTTTTAGATTGGAATCTAGAAGATCCCAAGGGCAAATCCATTGAAAAGGTTAGGGAAATAAGAGATGAAATAGATCGTAAAGTAAGGGAACTTGTTGCAAGTCTCAAGACTTACTAATAGATTAACTTCTACTCAAAAGAAATTTTTTGCTGAAGTTATCGGTACGTTTATAGTTGTTGTTTTAGCCACTGGTTCGGTAGTTATTGATGCTAAACTTGGTGAAACATTAGGTATTCCGTTTATTGCAGTTGCACCTTTTGTTGGAGTTGCTATTGGTGTTTACCTTTTTGGTAAGATTTCAATGGCACATTTCAATCCTGCCGTGACAATTGGTTATTTAATAACAAGACACTTACGCAGGGAACTGTTATTCTACTATCTTGCTGCTGAAATAATTGGTGCTTTACTTGGAAGCTTGATTGTGAAATATATTATTGGTACTGATGCTAACCTAGGTGCTAATGCTCCAAACTATAATTTTCCACTTCCAGTTATTTTTGGTATAGAAGTCTTGGCTTCAGGACTATAAATGGCAGTAATACTTGCGGTCGTTTCCACGAAAGGTTTGAGAGGCTTCAGTGGAATTGCAATCGGTGGGATAGTTGGCTTAGACATATTATTTTTGTCATTTATTTCAGGTGCTTCAATGAACCCTGCAAGGTCTTTAGCACCTGCGTTGTTGGCTGCTGGTTCTGTGGGAGATTTATGGTTATATTGGAGTGCTACTTTTATTGGAACTTCACTTGTCGCATTGCTATTAAGAAAAAAATTTCAACATGATGAAGAAAGATATAGAGATCTTGGTTGACTCAGCAGATGGGGCAGAATTATCAAATTAAGATTATTAATTTTATTAATTAATGGCGAAGTATGCAGACAATACCAGTTATGGTGACAATTGCGACTCTCGCCAAATATTATAATACCTTATCATCATAGTCTTCAAACTCAGTACTCATAAGTTTCATAGGGAAGTAAATCGATAATTTCATCAAGTAAATCTCGCTAAGTATTAAATTTGGATATAGGAGTCCAACTGTTCTTAGATATGTACGTAAATGATTGATTACTTTTATGTTGTTAGAAAGTGGATTATCGATACCAGATAATATTCTAGACCAATCTTTAACATTGTACCTTGCTAGAATCGATAGACCGTACAGAAAAATGAACTCTCTATCAAGTTCTGTTAATGAAATCATTTCAGTATTATCGTTGTTGACTGTCTTTACTTGATGTGTAAACTCATAATAAGCTTGAGTGTCTAACTCCAATTGATTTATTGGACCACACATGATAATATCTTCTAACTTAATTTTTGGTTCATTCTGATAAAATGGATCAGTTGACTGAGAGTTATGTAAATTTGCAAACAATCCGTTCTTACAAATAGTAATTACATGCGTTTGTTTATCGTACTCTAATCCATGTCTGTACTTGGTTTTCTTGTAAGACATAAAGTATAACAACTCGGCTAGCTTTTCAAAACAGTAAAAAAGCAAAATGGGTTTAGACAGTAAAGGTAAGGATCTCGCTGCAAAGTAAATGTCTTTAGCTTGTAATATGATATTTTGTGCTTCATCAATAATGCCCGATACATCTTCATCCTTCAATACTTGAATTTGTTGTGCCCCTTTAGCATCATTAATATTGGAAATTACACTATTTGTCAGGTGTTTAAAATATTTACTATTAACCCGTTTTTTAATGATCGATTCCAAATACTTCACACCAGAAAGATTTTCAAAGGTAAGCCATATTTCCCCTTCAATGTCATTAGAGTATATGTTGTGTTTATCTTTCCACTTTAAGGGATAATCTCTTAATGGTTTCTTCACAATGAATGTAAAATGAGATATTGTTTTGAGTTTTAATCGTCATAACCACGTTTTAATGCACACTGTATGAAAAATGATGGCCAAAAACAAACTTTCTGTGGAAAAGTTCGTTAGTGTCAACCCAAATAAGGTTGCAACGCCTTCTGTGTAGCAATCTTTTTAATTATCTCAGTTAAATAAATAATATGAAACCCCTGAACGTAGTAGCTCTTGGAATGATGACAATAACTATTACATTAATATCTTACATTGTTATTCAAACAGCCACAGCAGATGTTTGTCTAACATGTTTACTTAAGCAGAAGGCGCAGGAAATCCAGAATAATCAAAACATTCCAGAGCCACATAGAAGCGAGATTGCGACAAAATTAAAAGAAAAAGTAGATCAGTTAAATGAGCATTTTAATGGGCGTTTAGGTTGTAGTTTCTTAGATCCACGTGGATGTTAAGTTTAAGTTAATTTATCAAAATAATCTCATTATTAGTATAGAAATTTGACTATCACAGCCACGTTCACGTTCAGTTTAGCCGACGAGGACAGCTCAACATTCATAACGTTAACATCATTTAGTTAAGCTGTCGCTGTTATCTGGTTGATATTTTTATGTTGCAAATACCACAAATACCACGATGCGATTTCTGAGGTTAATATGTCATCATTAGATAATGTTGTCATTATTCTCGGAGTAAATTGTTTTTATTTATAATGGCATGTCAGTTGGTGACAGGGAGAGTCATATGATCCTTGTAAATCCTTGGTATTATTAAAATTCCAACAGAACAACCCATTTAGAGAAAACACAAAAGCGAAATACTAGTGTGTTAAACCTGCTATTATGGAATCTCCCGAATGCAAAGAATCCCATTCTTTACAAGGAAGTATTACAGCCTGTTCGGATCTAGATAATTGTACCTGCAAGTGTCATGAAAAAATCAGAGAATTGAGATAGACGCTTAATGCGTTGATCACGCCTTCGGCGTTGTTAAGTTAATGAAAATGGGAGAGGCTGTAATTGTGAGATATGATTAAGTTTCAAACCACAACATGCGCATAATTCACTCTCTGTTATTATGAATATATCACAAACTACACATTGTTTTGAACCTTTAACATAAGACTTGCTGCCAAACATTAATTGTTTACAGATCCTATTACACACCATATCTTTCAAATTATAACCTCAACTATAACTGCTGTCAAAAATTTTTTTAGATATAATGGTGAAATAAAGATTAGCTGTAAGTTGGCAACGGATAGAGGGAGGGATTG
>Ga0137374_10007928_pt1 | contig 12604 bp, 8 predicted proteins | sample SagtaG_20_FD_104811 | JGI IMG/M metagenome (GOLD analysis project Ga0137374, IMG submission 104811) | Vadose zone soil microbial communities from Sagehorn Ranch, Mendocino, California, USA - Sage1_R_100_16 metaG | ecosystem: Environmental > Terrestrial > Soil > Vadose zone | place: USA...
AACATCCTGTGGGGAATAGCACCCAACAAGCTGTATCAGACGTATCAGGTGTTCGCCGATCGTGGCGATAGCCTCGAGCTACGCGCCCTGACCGTAGGACAAGGCTACTACTTCGCGGTCGAGGCATTCAACGAAAATGGGGTGTCGAGGCCGGGTGATGTAGCCTCTCTGCCGCGATGATTCCCACGCTCAAGCGTGGGCCCAGTGAGGCGCTGTGCTAAAGCACATCACGCGTTAGCGTTGTGCTGTACCGGGCCCACCCTTCAGGGTGGGAACACTTCGTGACGGGGGAGCACCAACGGATGAAGCGGATTGCGGTGCTGACGAGCGGCGGAGACGCGCCCGGGATGAACGCGGCGCTCCGGGCCGTGGTACGCGTGGGCGTGTCGAGCGGGCTCGAGGTGATCGGCGTGCGGCAGGGGTATTCCGGGCTCATCGAGGGCCAGGTCCAGCCGCTCGGGCCCCGTGACGTCGCCAGCATCATCCACGTCGGCGGCACCATGCTCGGCAGCGCCCGCTGCGCCGAGTTCCGCACCCCCGAAGGGCGGAAGCGCGCGTTGCAGGTGCTCGAGCAGAACCGGGTCGAGGGGCTCGTCGTGATCGGCGGTAACGGGTCGCTCTCGGGCGCCCACGCGCTGTCGCAGGCGGGGTTCCCCGTGGTGGGCGTCGCCTCGACCATCGACAACGACCTGAACGGCGCCGATATCACCATAGGTGTCGACACGGCCCTCAACACGGCGCTCGAAGCCATCGACCGGCTGAAGACCACCGCCTCCTCGCACCAGCGCGCCTTCGTGGTCGAGGTGATGGGGCGCTCCCACGGCTATCTGGCGTTGATGGCGGGGATCGCCGGCGGAGCGGACGTGGTGGTCATCCCCGAAGTGGAGAGCGATCCGGACGCCGTGGCGGCGGGGCTGCAGGACGCCTACACCCGCGGCAAGCGGCACGCCATGGTCATCGTGGCCGAGGGGGCGAAGTGGAACGCCACAGCCCTGGCCAGCTACTTCGCCAACCATCGTGACCGGATCGGCTTCGAGCTCCGCGCCACAATCCTCGGCCACGTGCAGCGCGGCGGCGGACCGGGCGCGTTCGACCGCTTGTTGGCCAGCCGCACGGCCGCGGCGGCGGTGGACCTCCTCGCGGCCGGGGAGTCGGGCGTCTATACGGCGCTCGTAAAGGGGCTGATCTCCGCCCTACCGCTCGAGCGCGCGCTCGTTCCCAAGCCGCCACCCGATCCGGAACTGGTCAAGTTAGCCCACCGGCTGGCACGGTGATGCGCGGCTGAAGCCGCGGCTCGGCGTTTACCGCTTAAGCGGCAATGCTCTGCCCGTTTACGGGTAACTGCCGAGTCGCGAGTTCACTCGCGGACATGACGACGCCGCAGCCTAGCGCTGCTTTGCGATCCACTCCCGCACGTCCTGCTCCAGCAGATCGAGCGGCAGGGCGCCGTTCCGAAGCGCTTCGTCGTGGTACGCGCGGATGTCGAAGCGCGGCCCGAGGGCAGCGGCCGCCGAGTCGCGCAGCTCGCGGAACTTGAGCTGCCCGATCTTGTAGGCGAGCGCCTGCCCGGGGTTCACGATGTAGCGGTCCACCTCGACCACGATGTCCTGCTCCGCCTTGGGGGCGTTGTCCTTGAAGAAATCGATCGCCTGCTGGCGCGTCCACCCCATCGCGTGAAGCCCGGTGTCGAGCACGAGTCGCACGGCCCGCCACATCTCGTAGGTGAGCTGCCCGAACTTGGAGTACGGGTCTTGATACATGCCGAGCTCGGGGCCGAGGCCCTCGGCATAGAGCCCCCAGCCTTCGACGAACGCCGTGTAGCCGCCGTAGCGACGGAACTCGGGCAGGGCGTCCAGCTCCTGGGCCAGCGCGATCTGCAGGTGGTGGCCGGGCACCGCCTCGTGCAGGCTGAGCGCTTCCATCTCCCACTTGGGCCGTGACTTCAGGTCGTACGTGTTGACGAAGAAGTACCCCGGTCGCCCCGCCTGGAGCGAGCCGCCCTGGTAGTAGGCCGTGGTCTGCGACTTCGCCATGAAGGACGGGATCGTCGTCACGCCGTACGGCAGGCGCGGCAGCCTGCCGAACAGCTTGATCAGCCCCGGGTCGGCGCGCTTCGCGATGTCGCGATAGGCGCGCACCAGGCTGGCCGAGTCGTCGTAGAAAAACTGCGGGTCGGTCCGGAGGAATCGCGCGAAGTCGGCGAAAGTTCCCTTGAACCCGGTCGCCGCGATCACGCTGTCCATCAGGCTCCGGATGCGCTTCACCTCGCGCAGGCCCAACGCGTGGATCTGGTCCGGCGTGAGCGACGTCGTGGTGAACTGCTTGACCCGATAGGCGTACCAGGCGGCGCCGTCCGGCAACTCCCGCATCCCGATCGACTCCCGCGTCTTCGGGAGGTAGGTCCCCGCGACGTAGTCGTACAGCTTCCGGTACGCCGGTGCCACGCGCTGCGTGTACGCGTCGCGCGCCGCCCGTGTGAGGCGCTCGCGCTCGCTCGCCGCGATTGTTGCGGGGAACTGCGCGAACGGCCGCAGCAGCGGGCTCGCCATCGGGTCGTCGGGCGTGATCCCGCGGATCTGATCGGGCACGTCGCGCAGCGTCACCCGCGGCGGCGTGATGCCTGTTTCCAATCCTTTCCCGAGCAGCGCGATGGTCTGGTCGACCAGCGCGGGGACGCCGTTCAGGCGCGCCACGATGTTCTCGTAGTCCTGGACGCCCGTGGTGGGCATCTGCGCCAGCAGCTGCCCCACGTCCTGCTGCACGCCGCCCAGCTGCGTGATCGCGAGGTACTCGTCCTTGAAGCGGGCGCCTGCGATCTGCTCCTCGAGCCCGCGCCGGAACAGGTCGTAGTTGAGCCGATCGGTGGGGGACAGGCGATCACGTCGGATCGCCTTGACGACGGCGAGCGGCTCTTCGAGCTCCCGTTTGCGCCGCTCGATCGCCTGGAGCGAGTTATCGGTCCAGCGGGCGTTCTGGCCCGCGTAACCGACGTATGTGGCGAATTCGGGGAATTCGGTCATCACATATTGCCAGTTCAGCCGGAACAGGTCGTGGAGGCGGGTGCTGTCACTCAGTTTGCGCGGATTGCCGACGAGCTCGGCATAGCGGTCGTGGAACGAGCGGCCGGACGGGGGCTGCTGGGCGGACGCGAGCGCCGCCGCGAATAACAAACACGTGATGGTCATCAAACCGAGTCGGGTCATGGGACGAATCTTTGGGTGTACATGGATCCTCAGTTTGTTCGCGCCCTGACAGCGGCGCTAAGAAGCGGATCCTTCGCGCCTTCGGCGCTCAGGATGACAGGCTCGCTCGCTCCGCGAAGAAAGAGAAAAGAGAAACCACCTTCTTTTTCCACTTTCTCAAGGCGCCCCGCGGCTTGTCATCCTGAGCGAGCGCGCGGTACGCGCGCGAAGCGAAGGATCTATGGCAATCACTTCGCCGTCTCCGGTGCGGGCCGCCGCAGCTCGGCAGCCTTGGCCACGATCCTCGACAGATTGGCCGCTCGGAGCGCCGCGTTCACCGCCTGGAGGTCGCCACCAAGGACCGCGCGCAACGCCAGCAGCTGACGCTGCAGCTCCGCGGCGAACATACGGTACACGTCGTATGCCTGCGCGGTCGGGCGGGCGTCGATGCTCGCCACGACCCCGCTCAGCCCGCTGATCCGCTCCACCAGCTTCGGGGGAAAGTTCAACGGGTCCTGGAACGACCGGTTGCGTACCTGGTAGAGCTCGGCTTCGACGCCCGAGAGCCGGTCGGCCAGCGCCCGAGCGCTCGGAGCCAAGCGCGTAGTATCGGCCGCCCCCCGAAGCCGGTCCTCGAGCTGCGCCTGGACGTTGCGGATGGTGATCAGCGCGGTGGTGGCAGCGTCGACCGTGTCGCGCAGCTGCTTCAGGAACGTGAACTGCTCGCGCAGCTCCACCGGCGTCACCTTGGAGCGGGGATCGACTTTGAGCGTGAGCCGCTGCGTGTACGTCCGGCCGCCGACTCGCAGGCGGGCCTCATACACGCCCGGCAGCGCCATGGGTCCGTCGGTCGAGACGCCGACCATCCCCCAGAACGCGGTGGCGTCGGGATGGTGCAGGTTCCAGACGAACATGTTCAAGCCCGCCTTGTTGGGCACGCGGGGCGGCGCCGGCGGGCGCTGAGGCCACGGCTTGTCCCGGTCCTTGAGGGTGTCGGAGACGATGCTGTCGATCTTCACGCTGTCCGTGACGCCCGCCTGCTTGAGACTGTCCATCCGGGCGCGCTTCACGCTGTCGGCGTGCACGCTGTCCGCCGCGGTGAGCGAGTCCGGCCGGCTCGTGAAGCTCCGCACGACCTTTCCACCCGCGTCGAGGATGTCGAGTGTGACTCGCTGGTCCTTGTCCTTGAGCCAGTAATAGATCATCGCCCCGTTGGGCGGGTTCTTGCCCACCGGATGCGCCTCGTTCGGCGGGAACGTGAAGCCGCCCGACCAGTCCACCCGATACGCATCGCGCGGCTTGACCAGGTGCGCGGCTTCGCGCGGTGTGGCCCGCACGAGCTCGCGCAGCGGCGAGATGTCGTCCAGGATCCAGAACGAGCGCCCGTGGGTCGCCGCGACGAGGTCGCCCTCCTTGATCACGAGGTCGTGCACCGGAACGATCGGGAGGTTGCGGCGTAGCGACTCCCAGTGGGCGCCGTCGTCGAACGACACCCACACCCCGCGTTCCGTCCCGGCGAACAGGAGGCCGCGGCGCACCGGGTCTTCCCGCACCACGCGCACGAACTCGGTCGCGGGGATCCCGTTCACGATCTTCGTCCACGTCTTGCCGTAGTCGGTGGTCCGGTAGATGTAGGGTGCGCGGTCCTCGAGCTGGTAGCGGTTCGCCGCCAGGTAGGCGGTGCCCGGCGCGAAGCGCGAGGCTTCGATGCTCGAGATGCGGGTGAACGAGGCGACGTCGACGGGCGTCACATTCGTCCACGTCTTCCCGCCGTCCCGCGTCAGCTGGATCAGCCCGTCGTCGGATCCCGTCCAGATCAGCCCCTTCACGCGCGGCGATTCGGCCAGCGCGAAAATCGTGGCGTAGTACTCGGCGGTCGTCTGGTCGAGGGTGATCGGCCCGCCGGACAGGCCGATGGTCGCGGGGTCGTGCCGGGTGAGATCGGGCGAGATGGCGGTCCAGCTCTGGCCCTCGTTCACCGACCGGAAGAGCACGTTCGCACCCGTGTAGAGCAGGTGCGGGTCGTGCGGCGAGATCAGGAGCGGCGCCGTCCACTGGAAGCGGTACTTCCCTTCCCCCGCCGGATGGCCGTCCGGACTGTCGGGCCACGCGTTGATGATCCGAAAGAAGCCGGTCTTGTGGTCGACGCGCGCCAGGAAGCCGGAGTTGTCCCCGCCGTAGGTGATGTCGGGGTCGTCGGGCCGCGCCTGCACGTGGCCCGATTCCCCGGCCACATCGTACCACTGACCCCGGTCGATCCCGACCGGCCAGCGGCTGGGCCCGCATACGCCGCTGTTGTCCTGCGGCGCACCGCACACGCGGTAGGGGAAGTGGTTGGTCGTCGTGACGTGGTAAAATTGCGCGGTGGCGTAGTCCTGATCGCTCCACGTCCTGCCGCCGTTGAACGACACGTTCGCGCCGCCGTCGTTCCCTTCGATCATGCGATGCGGATCGTTGGAGGCGATCCACATGTCGTGGTTGTCGCCGTGCGGATCGGGCAGCACCTTGAAGCTCGCGCCGCCGTCGGTCGACTTGTAGGCCAGCACGTTCAGTGCGTACACGGTGTTCGTGTCCTTGGGATCGGCGAAGACGCGCGAATAGTACCAGGGCCGCTGGCGCAGCTTGCGCTCGGCGTTGACGTAGCGCCACGTCGCCCCGCCGTCGTCCGAGCGGTACACGCCGCCCTGGTCGGCCTCGATCAAGGCCCAGACGCGCGACGGCTTGGCGGGCGACACCGCGAGGCCGATGTTGCCCAGCAGTCCCGCCGGCAAGCCGGGGTTGCGCGTGATCTCGGTCCAGTGCTCGCCGCCGTCGGTGGACTTGAACAACCCGCCGCCCTGCCCGCCGGAGATGAGCTTCCAGGGATAGCGCTGCGCCTGCCAGAAGGCAGCGTACAGCACGTCGGGATTCGACGGATCCACCACGAGATCGGAGATCCCGGTCGAGTCGTTCCGGAACAGAACCTTGTTCCACGTCTTGCCGCCGTCGGCGGTCTTATAGACGCCGCGATCGGCGTTCGGCCCGTAGGCGTGACCCTGCGCGCCCACCCACACGATGTCGGGATTGGTCGGGTGCACGCGCACCCGCGAGATCTGCTGCGTCTCGGCGAGACCGAGCGAGGTCCACGTCTTGCCACCGTCGGTGGTCTTCCAGACCCCGTCGCCGGCGGAGACGTTGCCGCGGATCGGGTACTCGCCGGTGCCGACGTACACGACGTCCGGGTTCGACTCGGAGACGCCGATCGCACCGATGGTACCGCCGAAGTACTTGTCGGTCACCGGCACCCACGTGTCGCCGCCGTCGGTGGTCTTGAACACGCCGCCGCCCGTCGTGCCCATCCAGTATTCGGCTGGCCGCGTGGCCGATCCCGCCACGGCCACGGAGCGGCCGCCGCGGTAGATCCCGATGTCGCGCCACTTGAGCGCGGCGAACACCGTGGAGTCGAAGCCTTGAGCGGATGCGGAGCGCGCGGGCAGGAGAAGCAGCGTGACGGCGACGAGGGTGAACGAGCGAACGGACACGGGGTTCGGGCCTCCGCTAGGGGTGTGGAACAGAGTCACCCACATAAGCACGGAAAGGCCGAACCCCGCAAGGGTGCCGCGACGAGGGCGGCGAGCCGCCCCCGTTGCGTTTCGTAACTCAGTCCTTGGGCATCGGCATGGCGGGCATCTCGAGGGGCTTCTCGGTGATGGATGATTTCGCGTCTGCACCGCGGCCGGTGAGCGCGAGGTCGGCCTGCTTGCCGTGCGTCTTCACGAGTCCGAACGGAACTTCCCGGGACGCCCACACCTCGCCTCCGTCTTCCGTCGTCACGTGCAGCGCGCGGAACGTTCCGGCGGGCACGGTCACCGACTCCCAGCCCACCACATGCGCCCCGCTACACCGCCCGGCCCAGTCGAAGGCCGACGTGTTTTGTCTCCCCTCCTTGCCCATCATCCCGGCCATCTCTCCGGAGATCCTCATGGCCGGCTGCGGGCCCACCTTGAAGACGAGCGCGCGCGGCGACTCGAGTCCGGACGCGAGGCTGCCGGTGAGAATCTGCACTACTCCGTTCTTCCCGGGATCCTTTCCGGCGAAGCTCACCTCGAACCAGTACAGGGTCGAGTCTCCCGACCGCTCCGAGCCGACGACCGCCAGGCGCAGCTTGCCCACACCCGCGCTGCCCGTGCCATCGAAGGAGGCCCACTGACCGGGCTTCGCGTCGCCGAGGACTTTGCAGACGTCCGCCAGATCGGTCGGGCTTTGAGCGGGGAGCGCGAACGGCGCGAGGGCGCCGAGCGTGAGCGCGGCGATGAGTGTGTCGAACCGGGGCATCAGAGCATCCTCCAAGAACTGGTGAGTGCGAGCATTGAAGTATATGGTTTTCTTTGAGGGATGAAACGCATCGCGCTCGCGACCGCCGCCAAGCTCCCGACCCTGAACGACGACGACCGCTTGCTGATCCCGGCCCTCGCGGAGCTCGGGCTCGCGGCCGTACCCGCCGTGTGGGACTCCCCCGATGTGTGCTGGGCCGAGTTTCGAGGGGGTGCCGTGCTGGTCCGCTCCTGCTGGGACTACCACCATCGGCTGGAGGAGTTCCTTGCCTGGGTGGCCCGGCTCGAGCGCGCGGGCGTGCCGGTGTGGAACCCACCGGCGATCCTCCGGTGGAACAGCCACAAGGGCTACCTGCGCGACCTGGCGGCACGCGGCGTGCCCGTCGTCCCGACGCGCTGGCTGGCGCGCGGCACGCCGGTCGGGCTCGCCCAGCTGCTGCGCGATGTGGGGTGGAGCGACGCGGTCGTGAAGCCCGCCGTTTCGGCGAGCGCGCACGGCACGTGGCGCACGTCCTTTGAGACCGCGGGCGCGGACCAACGGCGGCTCGACGAGCTGCTCCGTTCCGGAGACGTGATGGTGCAGCCATTCATGAGCGAAGTGCGTGACGCCGGCGAGTGGTCGATCCTGTTTCTCGGCGGCCGGTTCAGTCATGCAGTGCTCAAACGGCCGGGGGCGGGGGCGGGCGATTATCGGGTGCAGTTGGAGTTCGGTGGCACGGCAGCGACCATGGTGCCACCGGACACGCTGCTCGCGGATGCCGAGGCGGTCATGGCGGCTGTGCCCGGGGATCCGTTGTACGCGCGCGTGGACGGCGTGGAGCGCGACGGGCGTCTGGTGCTGATGGAGCTCGAGCTGATCGAGCCGCATCTGTTCCTGGGCTGGGACGCTCAAGCCGCAGGCCGGCTGGCGCGCGCCATTCGAGAGGAGACCCCATGACCACCGCGCGCTCCCGCTTCATCGCCGCCGCGTTCGACCACGGTCAGGTCCCCACGATCGCCTGCTTCAACAAGGCGAGCGGGAGCCTGGGAGTGGACTTCGGACGATTGATTACGGTCCTCCAGAAGTTCGTGGACCAGTACTTCGTCCCGGTGTGGGGCACGCCGGCGACGCTCATACGGACGACGGGCTTTCGGAAGGGGGCCTGGGCGCTGGCATTCCTGGACCGCGCCGACGTCGCGAATGCGCTCGGCTACCACGACCTCACTCCCGACGGGCTGCCCCTCTCCAAGGTGTTCGTGCGGACCACGCTCCAGGCCGGGCAGAAGGTGAGCGTCACCGCCTGCCACGAGCTCGCCGAGATGCTCGTGGACCCGGCGATCAACCTCTGCTCGACGGGCCCGGGCAACCTGCTGTACGCCTACGAGACGGCGGATGCCGTAGAGGAGGTCGAATTCACGATCGACGGCGTCGCGATGAGCGACTTCGTGTATCCGGCGTGGTTCGAGGCGTTCCGCAAGCCCGGGTCGGCGCAGTTCGACTACGCGAAGAAGGTCAAGCGCCCGTTCCAGATCCTCCCGGGCGGTTACATGAGCGTCTTCAAGAACGGGAAGTGGACGCAAGTGTTTGGCTCGCGCGCCAAGGTGCGCCGCTTCCGTCAGGAAGACCGGCAGCGCCACCGCAGCACGTACCGCGGGCGGACGCATCGCATGCGGCCGTCGCGGCCCCGGCGTTAAGGTTTCGTAAGGGTGAAGGCTACGACGTCGTCGCCCGCTCCCCACGCCCCGCCACCTCCCACCGCGATCACCACGAACTGCTGGCCCGACGCGAGGCGGTAACTCATGGGCGTCGCTTTGCCGCTCTCGGGTAGGGGGCCTCGCCACAGCTCGCGCCCCGTCTCGATGTCGTAGGCGCGGAGCCAGCGGTCGAGCGCCGCCCCGATGAACACGATGCCGCCCGCCGTCACGATCGGCCCGCCCAGATTGGGCGAGCCCCACTCGGCCGGGACCTTCGCGGCCTGCTCCGCGGTCAAGCGTCGGGCGAGGGAGCCGAGCGGCACTTCCCAGAGCCGGCCGCCTGTCTTCAGCTCGACGGCGACGAGCGTGCCGAAGGGCGGCGGAGTGCACGGCATGCCGGACGGGCTCAAGAGTATGCGCCGCCGCATGACGTAGGGCGTCCCCTGCATGCCGTTGTACTCATAGTCGTAACCGAGCCGGGTGTCTTCGGCCATGGCACGCCCGTGGTCGAAGCTTGCGCGTGGGATCAGCTGCACCACGGCCGCGACCCGGTTCACGGGCACGACCGCGATTTGTCGGACCGGGTCCACCGCGACGCCGCCCCAGTGCGCTCCGCCGATGTTTGACGGCATCACAAAGGTCCCGCGCACGCTGGGCGGCGTGAAGATCCCCTCGTTGCGGAGGCTGTCGATCGCCGCGTGACAAGCGGCGCGGTCCGCGTCGCTCGTGCCCCAGACGCTGTCGGTCGAAAACCGATGGGGGCTGAGCGGCGGCGTCACCGCGGTGAAGCGCTGGGTGCGCGATGCTTCCTCGCCGGGGATGTCGCTCGAGGGGACTGGACGCTCCTCCACCGGAAGGATCGGCTGGCCGGTTTCGCGGTTGAGCACGAACAGCATGCCGGTCTTGGTCGCCTGGACGACGCCCGGGACCGAAACGCCGTCGCGGGTGAGCGTCACCAGCGCCGGTGGCGACGCATTGTCGTAATCCCAGAGGTCGTGGTGTACGGTCTGAAAGGCCCACACCAGCTTGCCGGTCGAGGCGCGCAGGGCCACGATCGAGTTGGCGTACCGGTTGTTCCCGAGGCGGAGCACGCCGTAGTAGTCGGGTGCGGCACTGCCGGTGGGGACCAAGACCAGATCCCGCTCGGGGTCCGCCGCCAGGACCGACCAGGCGTTGGCGGCGCCCGTCTTGTGGGCCATCTCACCGCGCCACTCGCCGTAGGCCTGGTCTTTCGGATCCTGAGGAATCGGGTCCCAGGTCCACTTGAGGGTCCCGCTGCGAGCATCGTAGGCGCGCACCTCGCCGCTTGCCGGGTTGGGCCGGCTGTTGTCCGAGACCGAGGAGCCGGTGATCACCAGCCCGTTCACGACGACGGGCGGCGATGTCATGGAATAGGCGCCCGGCTCGAAGGGGGGAATCCGCAGGCCGGCCTTGAGATCCACCATGCCGTTGCGACCGAAGCCGGCGCAGGGCCGGCCGTCCCGGGCGTCCAGTGCAAACAGCTGCGACTGCGCCGTGGCGACGAATATCCGCCGGCGGCAGGCAGCGCCTGCGGGGGCGGGGGCGGGGGCGGGGGCGGATTCATCGAGCCAGGTTGAGACTCCGCGGCTCGCGAAGTCTCCGTATCGCACGTTGCGCTCGATTTTCGGGTCGAAGACCCAGCGCTCGCGCCCCGTGGCCGGGTCCAGCGCGATCACCCGCCCCAGCGGGGTGCCAACGTACATCGTCCCGTCCACCACGAGGGGCGTCGCTTCGAAAGCGGTGGGCTTCGCGGTCTTGAAACGAGGGTCGGTCTCTCCGGTGCGGTACGTCCACGCCACCGCGAGGCGGTTGACGTTCGCCCGGGTGATCTCCGACGCGGGGCTGTAACGGGTTCCCTGCGCGTCGCGCCCGTTGGCGCTCCAGTCCACTTCCTGGCCCTGCAGCGCAGCGGGTGCAGTCTCGAGCAGCAGCGCCGTCACCAGTGCACGCACGGCTCACCTCCCCCAAGCGAACGGTAGTATAATGTATGACCCATACTCATGACTATGAGCGTCAAGCATGATTCTCGAAACCCGCCATCTCCGCCTCGTCGCCGCCGTCGCCGAGCACGGCACCCTCACCAAGGCCGGGCGCGTGCTTCACCTCACGCAGTCGGGCCTGTCGCGCCAGCTGCTCGATCTCGAGATGAGGCTCGGGCTGCCGCTGTTTCACCGGCTCGGCAAGCGCATGGTGCTCACGCCTGCGGGCGAGCGCTTGCTGATAGCGGCGCGGCGCGCCTTGCCCCAGCTCACCGACGTCGAAGAGGAGCTGCGGCAGCTCGCCGCCGGCCGGGCGGCGATCCTGCGGGTGAGCACCGAATGTTACACCTGCTATCACTGGCTGCCGGGCGTGTTGCCGCGGTTCGCCCGCCGCTTCCCCCGGGTGGACGTGCAGATCGTAGCGGAGGTGACCCACCACCCCGTGCCGGCGCTGCTCGACGGCCGCATCGACCTCGCGATCGTATCCAACGACGATCATAACGACCGGCTCGCGTACGTCCCCCTCTTCACCGACGAGCTCGTCGCGCTCGTCCGCCCCGACCATCCGCTCAGCGACAAGCCGTTCCTCACCGCCGCCGACTTCGCCGACCAGCACCTGTTCGTGTACCTGCTGCCGCCGGGCGAGAACGACGTCTTCACGAAGCTCTTGAGTCCCGCTGGCGTCATGCCGCGTCGCGTGTCGGGCGTTCAGCTCACGGAGGCGATTCTCGAGCTCGTCAAAGGCGGCGCGGGGATCGCCGTCCTGGCACGCTGGGCGGTGGCACCCTACCTGAAGACCGGCGAGCTCACGGCGGTGCCGCTCACGCGCCGCGGGTTGGAGCGGCGGTGGCGCGCCGCCATGTTGCGGCAAACGCCGGTGCCGCTCCACCTGCGTGAGTTTGCGGGCCTGCTCACGGGGGGGCCCGCCAGGATCGCGCGGCGGGCGGTGCGGGCGTAGGCAGCCGGGGATCTGGCAGTCTCAGCCTTGGCCCGCGCAACTGCGCGAGTAAACTCGCGGCTCGGCGCGTGCCCGTAAACGGGCACTGCATTGCCGCTTCAACGGTAAACGCCGAGCCGCGGCTTCAGCCGCGACTCCTCGCGCAGCCGAGGCAGACCTGGTGGGACCTAGTCGGAATTCCTACGATGCGCCACGCGCATCGGCATCGCCACCTGCGCATTTGACCGAACCGATCCGGCCGGGGACATTGCGGTGAACCCCGTCAGGAGCCCTGCCGTGAGCGCGACCGCCACCACGAACCCCAACTTCTCATTCGTCCTCGAGCACCCTCCCGCGGAGCCCGCGGTAGCCGAGCGGCACTTTCTCTCCAAGCTCGCGGTCGAGACCGATCCCGCGGACGTGCATCTGGACCTGGAGCGGGGCCAGACGGGGATCGTGCTCGTGGACACGCGCAGCCCGGACGCCTACGCGCGCTGC
>Ga0137374_10007929_pt1 | contig 12602 bp, 13 predicted proteins | sample SagtaG_20_FD_104811 | JGI IMG/M metagenome (GOLD analysis project Ga0137374, IMG submission 104811) | Vadose zone soil microbial communities from Sagehorn Ranch, Mendocino, California, USA - Sage1_R_100_16 metaG | ecosystem: Environmental > Terrestrial > Soil > Vadose zone | place: USA...
ACGGGCAGCCGACCCTTGCACCTCTAGGTCGCTGGCGCTTTCCCGAGGAAGACCGCAGTTAGTTTCGATCCCGCAGACTGAGTAGAAGATGACGTTCCTGCGGAGAACGATGCGGGCTTGGATATCCAATACGATTATCGTTCACTTTCACAACCGCTGTGAGGCTTGTGCCCACCATGGCGGTGGACGCGCAGACAGTGGTGGATGCGCAGCGGTCAAGGGGCCTTGAACTGGACAAGGGAAACCTGTTGAAGCGGGTCCGGAACCTTATTCCGATATTGATTCCCCTTCTGCTAATCGCGATCAGGAGAAGTCTTGAGCTAGCAGAGGCGCGTGGATTTCCCGGAAAAGAAGGACGAACCTCGCTGTTCGAACTTCGATTCAAGCCTGTGGATTATCTTCTATTTATGACAAGCGCGTGCAATTCCAGCCGACCCCTCAAGTCGATGTTTGTAATTGAAAAAGGGCACCTTGCACATTGACTGATGCTGCGGACGGGTCTCTTGTTTGACCGGGGTGGCAAGGAATGAGAGGTTGGGCCTCTCAAACAGACTAGGAAGCGGGGCTCTTGGAAGGCCATGGATTGTGGCAGGCCAGCCAGTGGCCTGGTCGAACTTCCAACAGCGGTGGCTCTACCTTCGAGCAGATATCGATGCGCCTTGGACAGCGAGGATGAAACCTACAAGCAGGGGGCGGATTGACAGGACTCGGGACTTCACCCGGCAGAATAATCCTGTGTGTCTTCTTCTTCGGGTCTGGTACCGGAATCGCGGACAGAAGGGCGACAGTATATGGATGCAGAGGGTTTTCGAAGAGCTCGTCAGTCTCAGCAATCTCAACTATCTTTCCGAGATACATGACCGCCACTCTGTGACAAATGTGTCTGACGGTACTTAGATCGTGTGAAATGTAGAGGTAAGTTATGCCGAGTTTTTGCTGAAGTTCTTGAAGCAGGTTCAGAATCTGTGCCCGAACCGAAACATCGAGAGAAGCGACCGGCTCATCCGCTGCAATAAATTGCGGATCGACTGCCAGCGCTCGCGCAATGCAGACTCGCTGTCTTTGGCCCCCACTGAACTCATGCGGATATCTCTCCGCGTGGTAATCCTCCAATCCCACCATTCTCAGAAGTTCGTACATTCTATCCTGCCACTGGTTGCGTGGAATGTGCTTGTGTACTTCCAAGGGTTCCATAATGATGTCCGCAACCGTCATTCTCGGGTCAAGAGACGAGTAAGGGTTCTGAAAGATGTACTGCATCTGACGTCTAAGGGCGAGAACCTGATCTTTCCTTGCCTTCTTGAAAATCTCGGTAACATTTTTCCCGTTGAAGAATATGTTCCCTAATGTTGGAGGCTCTAAGTAGAGCATGCATTTCGCAATCGTGGTCTTCCCACAACCGCTTTCCCCGACTAGGCCAAAGGTCTCATTCTTCTTGATGTCGAAGGAAACCTGGTCGACTGCGTGGACATCTCCGAGTTTTCGTCTTAGTATCACTCCTTTCTCGTAAACCGGAAAATGTTTCGTAAGCTCTCTAACTTCGAGTACCGTTTCGGCCGTTAGGGTCAACTCGCAACCGGGGATTTCAGATCAAGCTCTTTCCATCTATGACAGTGAACCAGTCTTCCTTCCCCTATCGGTTCGAGCTCAGGCACCCTGTCGACACAGATTTGGCGGGCATAGGGGCACCGAGGGTGAAACCGACATCCTGAGGGCGGATCGATTAGGTTTGGAACGTTTCCTGGAATAACCGATAGTTTCTCCTTCCTCAGGGCAAGGTTTGGAACGGAAGTCAGAAGGGCTTCGGTGTAAGGATGCCTCGGTTTCGCGAACACCTGTTCGACAGTTCCAGATTCGCACACTTGTCCTGCGTATAGGACAGTTACCCTCTCACATATCTCAGCGACTATGCCCATGTCGTGAGTAATGAGAACCATTGACACATTCAGCCGGTTCTTTAGTTCTTTGAGAAGGTCGAGGATTTGCGCCTGGATGGTTACGTCCAACGCAGTTGTAGGTTCGTCTGCTAATATTAGGGTAGGGTCGCATGAAAGAGCTCTTGCAATCGCTATTCGTTGCTTCGTTCCGCCGCTCAGCTCATGAGGATACTGGTTGATCCTGATTTCTGGGTCAGGAATCTCCACGCTGCGGAGTAGGTCAGTAGCCTTGGCCAAAGCATCTTTCTTTGAGATACTGTGGTGCCGCATTATTACTTCGGATAACTGCTCCCCTACCTTGTAGACCGGGTCTAGAGTCGTCGTGGGATCCTGGAAAATATATGCAATCTCTTTTCCTCTGATTCTTTGCATTTCTTCTTCAGACAACTTGAGCAAGTTCCTTCCTTCGAATTCTATCGTTCCTTCCACGATCTTGCCCGGGGATGGGACGACTCTCAAGATCGATTGGGCAGTGACTGTTTTCCCAGAGCCGGACTCGCCAACGACGCCTAAGGTTTCTCCTTTGTTAACGTCGAGGCTAACTCCATCCACAGCTTTGACGATTCCTGCGTATGTGAAGAAATACGTCCTGAGGTTTTCAACGTGCAGGGTAGACTGAGCCAATGTGGACGGCTCGCTATTCTCTTAGCCGAGGGTCTAAAGCGTCCCTCAGGCCGTTCCCCAGGAGGTTGAAGCCCATCACCATTATTGTGACAAATATTGCTGGGAACAATGTGCCCCACCAGGCTTGTTCTATGTAGTCTTTCGAGATGAACATTTGTTGGCCCCAGGTGTTTGAGCCAGGAGCGCCAAACCCAAGAAAACTGACAGCGGCCTCCGTGAGAATCGAGCCAGCTATCTGTAGAGTGAGAAGTACAATAACGATGTGCAACACGTTCGGAAAAAGATGCCGGAAGAGTATTCTGAATGATGACGCACCAATCTGTCTAGATGCCGATATGAATTCAAACTCCCGGACTCGTAGGACTTCTGCGCGAAGAATTCTAGCAGCTCCCGGCCATGAAAAGATTCCAATGATAAAGACGACCAGCCATATTCCTCCAGTAGCTCCTCCAGCGAACTTAATCGATACTTGAAGGAAGACTAAGAGCACTAGGAAAAATGGAATCACAAGAACAACTTCAGTAAATCTCATCAGAAGATTATCAATCCAACCACCGAAGTAACCCGCCGTAAGGCCGATCAAAGCTGCGATGAGAATAGTTAGACCGGTGGCACCTAGACCTATGATGAGTGCAGGCCTGGTGCCATACACAATCTCACTGTAGACATCGTAGCCGAAAATGTTCGTTCCAAAGGGGTGCATGGCAGTTGGTGGGTTATTGAAGTGTCCTATTCCGTCACCTGGACAGTACGGACTTAGACCAACAGTGCACTGCGGTGGGTATAACGCGACGAGTCTATCGAAGGCGGCCATTACTACAAATATCCCGACTATCGCAAGACCTGCAATTGCAACTTTGTTAGTCTTGAGCCTCCGCCAAGCTAAGGCCCATTGGCTAACTCCTCGACCGCGGACTGTTCCTAGTTGTCCTTGTATGCTTGTCATATCTTTGCGTCTGCGAGAATCATTCGAGTCGTATCCTCGGGTCAATGTATGCATAAGCGACATCCGTCACAATATTTGCCGCTAGGGTCATCAAGGTAATGATCACTACGATGGCTTGGATTATTGGAAAATCGAGCAGACCCGTTGACGTTACGAATTGTCTGCCTACCCCTGGCCAGTTGAAAATAGTCTCGGTAACCGGGGCGCCGGCCAGCAAACCTCCAAAGTATAGTCCCACATAAGTTACGATGGGAATCAAGGCATTCCTCAAACCATGCTTGTAGATGACCGTCCGTTCCCTTAGCCCGCTGGCTCTTGCTGCGAGGATGAAATCTTGTCGCAGGACCTCTAACATGCTGGATCTTACGAGCAAGACCACAGGCGCCAAGAGAGCGAAGGTGTACACCGCCGCTGGGAGTGTCAAGTGCCATAGCCAGTCAAGGAGAAGACTGCCATAGGGATACTTGTCCGGAGTGATAGACTGAAAACTTCCAGATGGAAACCAGTGTAAGTTGTAACCGAAAATCAGGATGAACACAACTCCAAGAAAGAATATTGGAATAGATGTGCCGATTAGAGATGAGTTTGTAATGGTGACGTCGAAAAATGAGGATCTTTTCTTAGCCGAGAGAACACCGATTGGAATGGCAATCGCTAGAGAGAGTGCTAGACCCACAAATTGCAGTTCCAAGGTTGCCCATAATTCTTGGGAAATAATATTTGAAACAAGTCCATTACTACTATACGAGTATCCTAGGTTCAGAGTCAGCAGCTGTGACAACCACTGAAGATACTGAAGATGAATAGGCTGGTCCAAGCCTAAGAAATGGCGAAGAGCCTGACGCTGGGCTTCATTCACACGAGGATTGAGAGCAGTGTATAATTGGACTGGATCACCCGCGAGTCTTTCGATCGAAAAAACTAGGAGAGTAATGCCAAAGAATACAGGGATCAAGAACAGGGCCCGTCTCAGGACGTACTTCAAGACCGACATTAAGCGGGCTTCCAAACTGAAGCATTTGTGCCTCGAGCGGTGACCCCACGGCTATAGATAGCTAGCAATCCAAGATGTCAAGCTAACTCGTCTTCGAATTGGCTATTAGGAATATCGTAGACGAGCCGTCACGGTCAGAAGCGGGCCCAGAAATCCACACTATTGATGTCGGCATAAGTAATATACCCCTGAAAGTTGCCATTCTCCATTATGCATTCCCGATTGAAACGACGGAGTCTTGCATTATTTGTCGTGACAATCTCCGTGTTCATGATTCTTGCCCCCCTTTCCGTGATCCCAGTCCACGCCGTAAACTGCGTAGGTGGGTTGAATCCTCCTTTGCACATTACCTTGCTCGTCCCAACGTCGAACCCGGCTAGGAGAGCATGGGCTGCAATTGTTCAAAACAGTCTTCAATGCGCTGGGTTCGACGTGTCAAGACAAGAAGCTTCCTTCAGTCCGACGATTTTTGCTCGCGCCTTAGCTCCGCCGCCCAATGTGGTTGGCAAGACATACGATCAAGGTGGCTTTGACATATTGTTCGTGGGCTACAACCTAATCATAGACCCAGATCCTTTTCAACTGTATGACAGTAGCCAATTCGCATCCCTGGGAGGCCAGAACTACTATCTGTGGAACAACACAGAGAACAATCGGCTAGGTCAGTTGATTGATTCCACTCTTGACCATAACACCCGACTTAACTATGTGAAACAGTGGCAACAGCTCGCATATGATGAACTGCCGTCTATACCACTGTTGTACACGCATGAAATAGTCGCTTTCGATAGTGATTATTCAAATGCTCAAAGCGTCTTCAACGCGTATCACGCTCCAGCATGGCCTCCTATAGAGCATTTGACGAGCGCAGGTACATCGTCTCAGTTCATCTTGGCAGAGACAGGTCAGGCCCCTGGAGAGGGGGTCGTTCCTGAACTCAGTACATCATACTACGATCTGGCGATATCGGGCGAGATCTTCAACGGTCTCGCGCTCAGGAACGATACGATATTCAAGACTATGATTCCAGCTCTAGCTGCAGGGACACCTACGGCACCGGGTTGGTCGGTCGCCCCTGATAACAAGACATGGACTGTCAATCTTAGGTCACCAGTATTCTGGCATGATGGTCAGCAGTTCAACGCGACCGATGTTAAGTTCACTTTTGACCTATACCAGAACCCTGCATTAGGCTCGAACACTGCTGCACTCATCCAGAGCGTAATCGGGGGACGAAATGTCAATATCACGAGTCCGACGCAGGTAGTGTTCCACCTTCCGAAACCCTACGCGTATTTCGTTCAGAACATTCTCACAACGGCAATCCTTCCTGCCCACATACTCAACTCCACCTCGTTCTATGGTGGCGCAATTGATTATTCCAAGATAAAGGGCAGCCTCTTCAACCGACCGGATACAGGGGCGGGCGGAGTCCCTCCAATCGGTACTGGCCCCTACAAATGGTGCTCCAGTTCGGTTGGATGCGCAGCCAACGATGGCTGGAACTCTGCCACAGGCACTTCTCATCTAGTAAGAAATGACAACTATTTCGATTTCAACGACTGGGGAAAAAGTGACCTACTGGCGAAAAATCAGTTTGCGGTAAAGGATTACTACGTTAAGACCATCATCGGTAGTGACGCGGCAATCACCGCTCTGTCAAACCACGAAGTCGACTACCTTGACGGCCAATATCACTTGGAGACACAACAGAACTTTCTGAATTCTTGGGGAAAGAACAGAGAGACCGACTATGATGCGTTCGGCGTCCAAGAAATGGGAGTGAATATGCAACACCCAATCCTTGGGACAGGGACGGGAACACCGTATGCCCAGCAACACCCTGGCAATCTCACCGCGGCGGCTGACGCAGCACGATGGATAAGACAAGCAATCAGCTACGCTACCCCTAGAACACAGATAGTCACCGGCTTGTTGAACGGTGCAGGAGTCGAGGCCATAACCACGCCAATTGTAGGCAACTGGCACACTGGGCAATCGGTCATGGAAGGCTTCAACACGGCACTGCAACCGTATTCATATGATTTCGCAAAGGCGGGCCAATTGTTGCAGCAAGCAGGCTACACTCAAATTAGTTCCCCGGGGACATTTTTCGACCAGTATGGAATCTATCTTATCTCGGCGGTCGTAATCGCTGCGGTAGCAGTCGGAGGAGTCTACCTCTTACGAGTGAGGCGTAAACCGTTGCCGGGAGCAAGCCAACAGACTGCTGCGACCGCTACCCGAGCTACAACTCCTCCCCCCTTATAGAACCGTTATAGAAATTGCTTTTTCTGCGAAGTCCGCTAGATCATGGAGAGGGCAAACCCTGTTAGAATTATCACTGAAGAGGCAACAAACCACTTCCCTGCGACCTTTTCCGCATGCTTTTCGGCCTTCTTTGACCAACTTGCGGTCCCAATTGTCACTTCTCCAATCTTGCTGATAGAAGGCGTTGATGAAAATACAATAGCCGCGCCGGCAATTAGCCCTATACTCCCCTCCATGAACAACACCAGAACTAGGGTCGTACGTGGTATGGTTCTTGCAACGAGCACTATACCGACCAGATCAAGTAAAGTGATGATGAATGCAACAATCACTGGCTTCTTGGCGTAGAGTAGAGACCTCCTCACTATCTGGGACGAAACTCCGGCCCGCGGTGCATCCCGTGAACCGTCACGATCAGAACCACTCATATACGTAAGAGTCCCAAGATTATCGGAATTAGTCCGAGGCTGACTGGCACCAAGAGACCCGGAGCCTTTTTCCTCGATTTCGCAATCTGAAAGGTAAGAATTGCACCAGAGAGAATTAGAACCGACGTTTCAATCGCCCCCTCAACTCCGAGAACTTTCAACGACGCAGATGCCAAGATAGAGTAGGCAAGAAAATCGCCTAGGCCCACGAGGTACTTTTCTAATGGCGTGGTAGCCACGGAGAGAACATGATCGTAATCCACATCCCCTACAATGTTTACCAATGCGTTGGACTCCACAGCTAGGACGTCTAGGGAAGTTAGTAGGACCAAGAATAGCACCGCAATTATCGTGGGGAGAGAGGTTCCTATGAGCGACCCTAAGAGAGACGCTGAGGCCATAATCAAAATGTTCGTCTTTCTCTGTGACAAGGATCCAAAGTATCCTTTCAGGGACCAGTTGAGTCCGAGGTAGCCTATTGGCACTGATACGAGGAATAATGCGGGTGAAACACCGGAAGCTTGTAACGAGACCTTTAGAAGAATGAGACCGGACATTGTGCCTGCAACCGTAACACCGGCGACAATCAAACGGGCGGATTTCTCTGGATGACGTTTCAGGCCGAAGACTAGCAAAAGTAGCAGACCAATGCCTACTATGAAAGATGTCAGTTCGTCAAAGTTCCCAGTCTCGGGTCCAGCAGAAAATCCTGCGGAGTGCGAGTATAATGCTGCCGAGCCCGCGATAATCGCTGCCGTAATTGGAATAGCTATCAGCGCAGGATCTTTCAGGGAATTACTGTGGATCTTTGCTACCGTTTACGACTCTGCCCTAGCATAAGGCTAGGCTCTCAACTTGATAAAGATCGAGGTTTACTCTGCCCACCCTGTGGTATGAATTTCTAGGCGATTGGTCCTGCCCCGCAACTGGCCGGTGTAAGTAGTTGATTCATTAGCCCGTTCTCGATAGTCTTTTAGAGAACACACTTGAGCCCCCTTTGAGGGGATCCCCATTTTAAGCGTAATATTCGAGTCTGTTAGCAAACCCTATAGCCCAAATCACCACGACCGGAGCGTGATAAGAGGAACGTTTTCCACATGAAAAGAGAAATCTTAGCAGTAATAGTCGTGGTAATAATTGCAGCCGCCGCCGTACTCATTACCCCTATTGCACTCGCCGGCGGCTCCAACGTGAAAGTGACCAAGGTCTCATTTACAGAGAACAATAGCGGGACAGCCATAACTTTCGGGCAGCAGATTACCAGCAACTCTACCACCTCCCCGACCGCGTATGAATATTACTTCCTTCTGCGATCAGGCGGAAGCATATCCTCGACCAGCAATAATGTGAACAGCACAACCGGGAATACCAACACCACTATTAGTTGGCGCCTCAACAATCCGTCCAACCAGACCGTAAGTCAAGGAGACTACACGTTTTCCGGTGGACTCGGCAACCGCACCCACACGTTCACCTTTTCTGCCGACCAAGGAGTCCGTTCTTCTGGCACCTACCGGCTATACATATTCGAGCAAGCGGCTGCCGTTATAACACCATCAACATCCGTACACCATCTAGCGCAAACTATGCAGTATACTTGGAAAGTACCATAAGATCGACGAGCTCAGAAAACCCCCCATTTCCTCGACTTAGCCGGCTCTTGTCTGAGACGAAGATAGTCTAGGCGAGGTCGAATCTTGAGAGTAGAACTTGCCCCACTATGATCTTTACCTGGTCTACAACTCTTTCGGTGTCCGTTGATACTCGAGCCAAGATGTGCAAAGCTGCCTGAACAAGATCATGGCCACCGAATCCATCAATTTCGAATCTAGAGGATTGTGCTGGAACGTGGGAATGAATTCGCGACATATGTTCATCTAAAGAAGCAAAGTGAAATATCGAGAGTGATGTCCCTGACTTCCGGTCCTTAGGCAGTGTCCTCACAATTCAGCTCTGGAGAAATCCTTTCCATCGTTGTCGCCTGGATAGTGCTCTCGGTTGCAATCACGTACCAGAAGCTTGTTGGTCTTCTGACCGGAACGGGTAGTCTTGACGTCGTGATAGCGGGGGTTTGTCGCAACCGCGACTGGATTTATCCTCCACGAGATGGGACACAAGTTTGTCGCGATACGACGGGGATATCTCGCCCACTTCCGTCTCTGGATTTGGGGACTCGTGCTCACCATTTCCGTCGTAACTCTCTCGAGTGGAGGACTCGTCTTCGGCGCTCCTGGGGCTGTTTACATTTCCCCTTCTGCAGCAGGATTCTACGGGTACGATTCAAGCCGAGGAAGGATTGATCCGGAAGAGGACAACATGATAATCTCAGCGGCGGGACCAGGCATCAACCTCGCTTTCGCCATGGGGTTCTTAGCTCTGCTGTTCTCCGTTCCATTAGGGTTCCTCCATACAGTCGCCATTTTCGGACTATTCCTCAATGTGGGACTTGGATCTTTCAACATGCTGCCCGTTCCTCCATTGGATGGCTCCAAGATTTTCCGGAAGAGCATTCCAATCGCTCTTGGATTAGCACTTCCTCTGTGGGCGATGTTCATATTCTTCAATTTCATAATATAGAAGAGAATCAGTTCCTGTGGCGAAGCCTTCGTCCATCAGACTAGGTTGCCTCTTCCGCTGTTTGAAGGGTTTCGATAGCTTGTCGGACTTCCTCCACTGAAGCGTCGTCCTCAAGGGTTGAGAGGTCTCCAATCGCGCCGCCCGCGGCCACCGCTTTGATGACCCGACGCATTATCTTACCGCTCCTCGTCTTCGGGAGAAGCCGAGCGAAATAGATGGATTCAGGAGTCGCGATAGGACCAATCATCCTCCGGACATGTTGCTTCAACTCCTCAGAGAGATGACTCGAGGGGTTAGCCACTTTTCTTAACGTCACAAAGGCAACGATAGATTCGCCTTTCACCGGATCGGGTTTGCCAGCGACCGCAGCCTCGGCTACGGAAGGATGGCTGACGAGCGCATCTTCCACCTCCTTCGTTCCAAGTCGATGACCCGCCACCTTGATAACCTCGTCCGCTCGCCCGAGGAGCCAGAAGTAACCATCCGAGTCGCGCATTGCATAGTCCCCTGGATAGTAGAGCCCCGGAAATCGGGTCCAGTAGACCTGACGATATCGCTCCGGGTCCTTATAGAGTGTCATGAACATGCCAGGCCAAGGTCTCTTGATGACGAGGAATCCCTTCTCGCTAGGTGGTAGGGGTTTACCCTTCTCGTCGACGACATCCGCCTCTATGCCGGGCAGCGGAAACGTGGCGGACCCAGCTCTCAACTGGACCAGCCCCAACCGGGGACTCGGCGAGATCATGATCCCCCCAGTTTCGGTCTGCCACCATGTATCTACAACAGGACAACGGCCCCGCCCAATCAAGTCAAAGTACCATTGCCAAGCAGCAGGATTGATCGGCTCGCCAACTGTCCCAAGCAAGCGCAAACTATCCAGGTCATGTTGCTTGGGGAGATCGTCTCCGTGTCGCATCAGCGAGCGGATTGCAGTTGGTGCAGTATAGAGAATCGAAACCTTGTAGCGTTCCACTATTTCCCACCATCTATCGGGTTTCGGATAATCCAGCGCCCCCTCGTACATCACTGACGTGAGACCGTGCATCAACGGAGCAAACACAACGTACGTGTGCCCCGTGACCCATCCTATGTCTGCAGTGCACCAGTAAACATCATCATCTTTCGCGTCGAACACCCATTCCTGGGTTGCATAGGCGAACACCAGATAGCCGCCTGTCCCATGAGCAACGCCTTTCGGTTTACCAGTCGTCCCTGACGTATAGAGAATGTACAGAAGATGAGTCGACTCAACAGGCACGGGCGCGACATAAGTGGAGGCCTTCGCCATCAGATCGTGCCACCAATAATCCCGACCCTCAAGCATTGGCACGACATGTCCAGTCCGCCGAAAAACAACAACATGCTTCACGCTAGGAGTCTCTCTTACAGCATCGTCGACAACGGTCTTCAGTTCCAAGACCTTTCCTCGGCGATAGCCACCGTCAGCGGTCAGGACGATCTTGGCCTCACAATCCTGGATACGTTCGGCTAGGGCTTTCGCGCTGAACCCCGAGAAGACAACGGTGAACGGTAGCCCTATTCTTGCGCAAGCGAGCATTGCGATCGGGAACTCAGGGACCAAGGGCATGTAGATCGCCACTGTGTCACCTTTCTGGAGCCCAAGATTCTGAAGGACACTGGCTAGCCTGTTCACTTCACGATAGAGTTCTCCGTAGGTAATTGTCCGACGTTCTCCGTTTTCACCCTCCCAGAGATATGCCGCCTTGCTCTTACGCGAAGATTTCACATGCTTGTCCACGGCATTTTCTGACGCGTTCAGCAATCCTCCGACAAACCATTGGGCAAACGGCGGGTCCCATTTCAGAACCTCGTCCCATTTCCTGTGCCAGTCAAGCTGATCCGCAATCTTGGCCCAGAAGGATTCTGGGTCCCGGAGAGAATCTCTCTGCAGGGAGAGATACTGCTCCCTCGGCTGGTATGTCTTAGCCACGGGTAGTTTGCCAGCGTCCGACATTTGAAGAGGTAGAGTTCACCATAACTTAAAAACGGGTCGCTTGGAAATTGGACATCGAAATCCGCATGTCCAAGCTAATTCCATCCAGGCAGACCCGAAGCCTTGAGGAACGGTATGAGTTGCTGAGGAAGACGTTGGCTCACTATCTCCTCCTCCAGGTAGGCACCTTCGTTGGCCTCGCGGGCTTTGACGCGGTTGGGCCTGCGATGAACATGCTGACAGACATGAAGGCCAATCTCAAAGTTGAGGAGATCAAGGTGAAGAACCAGGGAAGTAGGGTCGAGGCTCTTTCCCAGAACCTGGCTGAAAGCATGGGTGAGACATTTGCTAGCGACTACGATGTAGAAGCAGGCGAGGGGTCTAGGACAGTGAGGCTGGACCGTTGCGGGTGCATAGAATCCGTGCTCGCACAGGCAGAAGCATACGGGCTGACGAAGCCCCAGGCTAGGTCGATATTTTGCAGCACCTGCATTGGCAGCTACAGGAAGGCCGCGGAAACTCTAGAGATTGGTTTCCAAGGAAAACTTCGCGGCGAGCATGGTTGCTCGATGAGCTTCTCCAAGAAATAGTCGCCCCTGCTCTGGACGGATGACCGTGCGTTTTCCCGAGTCCATGAAACACTAGCGGACCAAACCGTTTGTCCTGATTATGCAACCTCCTGATTCCATCGAAAGTCACCGATGGTTGGGTTTTTACTGGGATTTCTCTCTGCTGGATCCTAGTTGGATGTCGAAGAAACAGACCCGCGTGAGGAGTGGGGGTCCTCTCGTGGCTGGCTAGGTGGATTATTCTCGCCCTTGAACGATTTGAACCAGACCGGGAAGAAGCTCTGGACTGCCAACGCCAATAG
>Ga0137374_10007942_pt1 | contig 12595 bp, 9 predicted proteins | sample SagtaG_20_FD_104811 | JGI IMG/M metagenome (GOLD analysis project Ga0137374, IMG submission 104811) | Vadose zone soil microbial communities from Sagehorn Ranch, Mendocino, California, USA - Sage1_R_100_16 metaG | ecosystem: Environmental > Terrestrial > Soil > Vadose zone | place: USA...
CGGTCCGCGGAAGGAAGCGGATCGCGGAAGCATCTATCTCCTGAGGGCGGACGGCTCCGTGATCAGCAGGCGCAACAGCGGACTATTCCTCAGCTCGTTAGGCAGCACCCGGCCAATGCCCGGCGACGCCATCGTGGTGCCGGAGGATCTGACGCGCACCACGTTGACCAAGGACCTGAAGGACTGGACCCAGATCTTGTACCAGTTCGGGCTAGGTGCAGCGGCTATACAAGTGATTCTGAACCGGTGAGCGAGCCGCAACAGTCAGAAGAGGCAATGCGGGACGAGGACGAGATCAGCCTTCTCGACCTGCTGATCGTCCTCGCGAAGCATAAAAGACTGGTCCTGGGACTGCCCGCCGCCGCGGCAGTCATATCTGCTGTCGTATCTCTGCTACTGCCCAACTACTACACCGGGACGACGAAGATCCTGCCGCCGCAGCAGACGCAATCGACTTCTGCCGTCCTTTCGCAGCTCGGCGGCCTCGCGGGGCTGGCAGGTAGCGCGGCCGCGGCCGGCCTCAAGAACCCGAACGATCTTTACGTCGGCATGCTGAAGAGCCGTACGGTAGCCGACAACCTCATCCAGCGCTTCGACCTGAACAAGCTCTACGAGCAGAAATATCAGTCGCTGACCCGCAAGCGGCTGGAAAAGGAAACAACGATCACGGCGGGCAAGGACGGCATCATCGCCATCCAGGTCGACGACAAGGATCCCAAGCGAGCGGCCGAGCTTGCCAATGCCTATGTAGACGAGCTGTTCAAGCTGACCAAGGTGCTGGCGGTGACCGAAGCCTCGCAGCGCCGCCTGTTCTTCGAGCGCCAGCTCGAACAAGCCAAGGACAGCCTCGCCAAATCGGAAGCATCGACCCGGCAGGCCTTGCAGAAGGGAGGACTTGTCCTGGTGGAAGGACAAGGCCGCGTCATGGCGGAAACCAGCGCCCGCCTGCGCGCCGAGATCACCGTCAAAGAAATACAGATTGGGGCGATGCGCACATTCGCTTCGGAGCAGAATCCGGAGTTGCAACGCACTCAGCAGCAAGTGGAAGTCCTGAAGCGGGAGCTCTCCCGTATCGAGGGCACATCGGGCGCTGGATCCAGCAGGCCCGAGGAAACCAACGGAAAAGGCATCGAGAACCTGCGCCTGCTGCGCGAAATGAGGTACAACGAAGTGACCTACGAGCTGCTGGCTAAGCAATATGAGATCGCCAAAATTGACGAAGCCAAGGACTCCGCGGTCATCCAAGTCATGGACCAAGCGATTGAGCCTGACCGCAAGTCAAAGCCGGCACGCACGACGATCGTTCTTCTCATTACTTTCGCATTCGGGATTTTGGCGCTGCTTTTGGTTTTTGTGAAAGAAGCTTACCAACGCGCACAGTCGGACCCTGCGCGTGCAGCGCGTCTAGGTTTACTCAAGTCGCAATTACGAGCACGTTCGCGCCCCATCTTTTAGTATCAAAGCAAGTTACTCCGAACGCTTTCGCCAGCTTTTACACGGAAAATTCCATATAACGGAGCGCCCAGCTAGCTGATGTAGTACTGCTACCGACAGCGTTTCTCGAACCCGGCTGAGTACAAGGAAATTGCGCGGCGATGACACCGGCCACGCCGCCGAATCCTCGCAGCAGCAGCCAAGTAAGGTGGAACTCGTCGAGTGGCCGCCCACGATTAGCGAGGAGCGGAGCTCACTGAAGTGAGCAACAAAGCAAACCTACATCCAATTGCGGATCTAGTGATAGGGACGAATTAGATTTTTTATGCTCTCTCCAATTTCGATGACGTCTTTCCTACTGGGCCATAGGGTTTCCTTTAGCCCGATGTTCACATATGCAGCGAGAGCTGTACTTATTGAGAACAGTTCAATGAGCCCGCCAAGCAACATTCCATAGGCAAGACGATGCTCTGCGGCGTGATGCAGAGGAACGGCCAAGCATGTCAAAGCGGCTGCAATATACATAAGGCGGGAATTTATCCCTGCCCTCGTAACACCGCGCCCCTTCAATATTTCGTCAACCACAGACGATACACCAGATAACCCTGCGGCCAGCACAAGCGGCATTGCTAAGAACGATGCACCAGAGAACGCCGATCCAAATATCAACGTTACCAGGAATGGTGTCATGAGCTGAAGTGCAAGCACGCACATAAGGGTTAGTGCAATTACCTTTCTAAGGTTGGTCACTACTGGCAGGACCGCGCTAATGTCTTTTGCGCGAGACGCCTGGGAAAGAAAAACCTTAGCCGCAGCGCCAGTAACAGTAGTAACAGCGGTTGCGATTGTTGTCGCTATTACGAAAAGCCCAATTGCCTCGGCTGATCCTAGCCGAGTGAGGACAAGCATGGGGAATTGCGCGTAACAGACATAGACAGCGAAACTGATCACATTCCCACGGCTCTCACTGAGGAGCTCTCGAAGATGTACGGATTTCGCGTTCCGATCCGTAACCCTGTCGCGAATAAAGTATAGATAGCCATTGATCACTGGGGCTGCGCTGGCCGCAATAAGAAACATTGCGAGGCAGGAGTTAACTGTCACCTCGTTGGCTAGGACCAAGGTAATGAGGAGCGCGAAATAAAGGGGATAAAACGACAAGCGAGACCAGTTGTACTGTGTGTATCGACCTGCGCCCAGAAGTACCGAAGCCAAGTAAACATTCAGCAACGAAAACGGTATGACGGCCAGTGTGTAGGTCGATTGGTGAAGAAGATATGCTTTAGATTCCCCAAGAATACTCGGAAGGGTGAGATAACCTACTAGGATGCCGCATCCTCCCAATACCAGTGCAATGCAGACGGCCGACATAGTAAGGGGGAAAACGTCGGACGACCTCTTTGCCGCCGCGCGTGCGAGACTCGTTTCGGCGCCGAGCAAAAACAATGAAGCTAAAGTTTGAGGCCAAAATAGTGCAACAGCGAAGTCACCTCGGCCGGCGGGACCTAATGATCGAGCTAGCACAATACCTGTCATGAGCCCGAACAATTGCATTAAGACATTTGTGGCCACCCCTCGGCTAAGCTCTGCTCTCATGCTCGAGTCCTTCGTCCCGGCTTAGAACGCATGGCGAACGCGTCTAGCAGGTGCCGGCTTCACAATGGATGCTCACAGCGGCTAAGCAATTGATCACGCCAAGGGCCATCAACGGCACTCAATTAACGGTGTGCGATCTTTGTGCAGCACCTGGCCCCTTCATTCGGGTCACTCGGAGCCAGTCTCAACCGGAGAGTCTCCTTCAGAGAATCGGTGTGCACGAGGTGCAACACACTGTACTTTGCAGTGTGTGCGGGTGGGTATTTAAACCACTCGTATTGACCTCTGATCAGAACAGAGAACTTTATTCACTAGTCGGGGGTACCAATACCTATGATACAAGTAGTCATTGGCAGACGAGACGTCGTGCGGGCGGTATTTTCAACCGTGTAGTGGCCTATCAAAGCGGCGTGTCAAAAACAATGAGGGTGTTAGATGTTGGCGGAGGCGTAGGACAGGCCTCATTTGCCTTCGCAGAAAACGGAAATGAAGTTCACATACTCGACATCGCGACCGGAGCGACGCTGCATCCTCGGATCGTCGTGCACGCATCGTCATTGGAGGCCTTTCAAACCGATGTACAGTACAGTGTTGCCGTGGTAGCGCACGTGCTAGAACATCTATGGAGTCCTAGCACGGCACTGAAAAAGATCCGTGACCTACTAGTTCTAGATGGAGTTATCTACATCGAGGTTCCTTTCGAGCTCTACACGCCTCTTGTCCTTCGAAAACCGGGCGATGTTGCCCATGTAGGTTATTTTTCCCGCAGATCGCTCAAAGCCTTTCTGACCAATGCTGGATTTGGCGATATAGCAACGACTTTTCGATTGGATACTTACGGATTGCGCAAAGTCGTCGTTATATCCGCCCTGGCAAAGAAGACCGGATGCAGTCAGGCCGCCACTCCGCCTAAGCGCCAACTCGGAAGACTGCACCTCGCGTATGACCTGCTGTCCTTGAAGCAGATCCTCTTTACCGTTGCGGCTCGATTGTAGAAGAGCCTTCTGATCACCCCGATGGAGCTACTTGTCTACCTAGTTCATGTTTCGGTAGCTCTCGCATTGATCATTACTAGCATCGCCTACACGCACCGCCTAACACATCCGTACACGTTGTTTTGCGTACTGGTCGTTGTGCTTCTAATGTCGGATTTTGCGATTCGAGGATATTCCGCGGAGACAACAGATGATGTGTCAACAGAGTACTTGTATGAGCTGCAACTCTTAATAATTGGATTATGTACAACGATATGCGTGGTTGCCTTTGCGCTAAATCGTAGCGGTCGGGCTTCCCCTCCGAGCGCACCAATATTGCTGCCACATCGCTTTGCGAAGGTCGCGGCCTCCATTGCATGGTCCATCGTGCTACTTGAAGTCATTAAGCGCCTCTATTTCTCGGACTGGTCTATGACGATGGCATTGATGTACAGCATTGGGCCAAGGGGAAGTGCCCCGTGGCTTCCGCGCGCTGGCGAGCTAGGAAACTTGGGTGACGAAAAGATTTTTCTTGCGCCAACGATAATTCTTATGCCACTTGCCGGGATGTTGTTCGGTTATTTGGCAGTGCTTTCGGAGAAGCGTCGCGCTCTTTCACTCGCCGGCCTCCTGATCACTTTGGCGATTCTTGTTGTGGATGGTGGCCGGACGCCGGTCGTTGCCGTACTAGGCGCTACGGCACTCGTTGTACTTATCCATAAGAGGCCGAGCCTACGAACATATATCGGTTTAGCGTTAGTCGCGTTGCTAATTGCTGCAAGTACCTCGGTGATGTTTCATTTTCGGTCGGAAGGTCTAGTTCAACTTGCCGAGGAAACAGCTCCCGAGTTCGAACTTACTTATCATCAAGATGACAATTACAGGCAAACGCTTCTATCGCTCGAACGCTCGTTGACCACTTCTGAGCGCTGGGACCCCTGGACATTTGCCTATGTGGTCGCAGTTAATCCGATTCCACGAGCATTGTGGCCTACGAAACCTGCACTCTTAGCGGACTACTGGGGTAATTATAAGAATGAGTGGACAACCATAACGTTTATTGGAGAGTTAGCAGCAATGTTTGGATTCTTTGGTGGATTGATCGCGTCCGTGATCATCGCGATATGCGTGTTTCAAATGATAAGTCGAGCATATCGGCTGGTTGACGAATATGGTGGTGTGATCGTTTATTTGCTCATTGCCCTATATGGATACATGGTATTGCGCTCACTTCTTAATATCGCGCAGTTCATTTACTTGCCGGCAGCCTCTCTTCTCATTTACGGAGTCCTAAAGCTCGTACTCAGTGGCGCCAGGTCGGGAAATCGCCGCGCCCCAACTAATGCCGACGACATTGCATCGCCAAGGCGTCAATGAAGCGGTCTAGCCGCTCGACTTCACTAAATCTGCCGTCCTCGGCGTCACCGCATTGTGCTCGGCGTATGTCCGCGAAGCCGTGCGCGCGCAACTTGTTAGCCATAGCTTTTTCGTCCCACATCCATCTGTGCGCCGAATTGCCAAGCCATGCGACAAGGCCGCGAACACCACGAGGCCGATGCACTTGCCCCATGCCAGTCGCTTCGATGAACGCCATTGCATCTCCGTCAGCACGGTAGCGCTCAACAAGAGCCGCGATGTCAGGGACTACGAGACGGAACGTACCGCCATACTTCAGGTGCCCAAACGTATTGCTCAAAGCGGCGTCGAAGTCCTCCAACGCCAGATGTTCGAGGACGTGGGAACAATAGATTGCCGCGCAAGAGCCAAGCGGAATCGGAAGACCCTTAACGATGTCGCCGTACCTGACATTCACAGGGAAGCGATGCTCGTTCCTGCTGTAGAAGCGACCAAGTACCGGAAGACGTTCAAAGCGCAGCGTAGGGCTCGCATCGAAATTCAGCCAACCTTCGGGAGCGATGTCGCCGCATCCGTATTGGGCGTACATGTCACTAGTTTAACAACCGGCACACAACTGCACGAATGGTAATAGTCAATACCCTGAAGTAAGCGGCTCTCCGTCCAATCACCCACAGAGGAATGCGTGAACCTCAACAACGGTATCAGCCTCTACCGGCTAGCTGAGGATCATCTCTTGGTTGGTGGGTCCAGGAAGCAAAGGCCCGTGTTGTGGGAGGACCTGATCGCTAACGTAAGTGAGACGATATCGGGAAGACCGCCATCTCGCTTAAGCATAGTGAGCGCATTAGCGACTGACAAGCTGACAATATCCTGGAGTCCCAATCTCGCTACACTCACCGCCGCACTGGTAGGTCGACCCCTCATCCACCTATGTTGGGGAATTCCACGACCTTCCTCATCCAGAATCTGGACTTCAATTCGGATGTTTAGATTATCCCTGCTTCTGCGTCGCGCATTGGCCGTTCTTGTGAACGAACCTGCAACATTGGAGGACGTACGGCGCATAGCGAAGCGCGACGCAGTATTGATCCCTTATGTCGTAGACACCTCGTTTTTCTTTGTTGACGCCGACAAGTTAAGGAATGATTTTGTTCTCGTCCCTGGCAACAACGGTCGCGATGAGGAACTTGTCTGCGCCCTTGCGGCGACTGGGGTGAGGATTATCCGGGTTACCTTTGATCCCGCTGTACGCGAGTACTACACGAGTACAGGTCCGAATCGTGAGCTGGTCGGAGTCCATTTCGCCGTTAGCTATTCCGACTTAAGAGATCTGTATCAGCGGGCAGCAATCGTATGGCTACCCCTCAAGCTACGGAATCATCCCGCTGGGCAAACCGCGGTTCTTGAGGCACTCGCATGCGGAACACCTGTACTAATGTCACGCGGCCGCATCGCCGAGCTCTTTTCAACCTACCCGGGGGTGCATCTGTGCGATACGGACTCCGTGCAAGCGATTCGCGAACAAATAATCAGATTCACTAACATTTGTAGCAACGATCGTTCAACGATGTACAAGATTCATCAGTATGTAAAGGCGCGACACTCTCCTGAACTGGTGACTGCACACGTGCGAACATTGCTGCATGAAGTAGTCAATGATCTCCGATAAAGCAATTTCGCATGAGAACCTTTAGTCATTGGACCCTCAGATACGTAAAAGATAGAGCGGCTTTGTTTTGGTACGAAGCGTTCCACCCAGAGCATCCATGGTTGACGCGCACAGCTAATGAAATTATCGCGTCATACTTGAAACCAACGGATATTGGACTAGAGTTTGGCAGTGGCCGAAGCACCGTATGGCTGGCTTCCAGGATCGCGCATCTAACAAGTGTGGAGCACGACCTTCGCTGGGCTCACCGGGTCCGCTCAATGCTCACTGAGCATTCTATTACCAATGTCGACTACCGATTGATTCCTTTAGATCAGGACGAGGATTCTCCTTCGGCGGTCGACGCAGAGTACACGCGGGTTGCGGACTTATTTAAGGCGGATGCTCTCGACTTTGTTCTAATCGATGGAATTTACCGCGATAACTGTTCACTGAGAGTGATGGATAAGATTCGACCGGGTGGGATTCTCGTTATCGACAATATTAATTGGTACATTCCAGGCGGTTCTCATTCACCAAACTCAAGAAGGATGCTTGACGGACCAAAAGGTGACACGTGGCACAAAGTCGCTAAACGTCTTTTTGGATGGCGCAAAATCTGGACAACATCCGGCGTTACTGATACGGCGATTTTCTTTCGTCCGTGCGAATAGCAGCGTCGGGATTACGCCAACCCGATGCCGGTTCTCAGTTGCACTCGGGTGTGCATTTCTCAAGAATTGAATGAACGATCGCGTTCTGATTTTTCACAACATCCTCTGGTCGCATTACAAGGCGGCAGTATTCACGCAACTTTACAAGTGCTGCACCGAGCGGTCCATCGATATCCACGTCGTGCACTTTTCTTTCAGCGACAAAGGCCGAGATAATCTCGGCCCTGCAGACCGTGAGCTACATGACTATCCGTTCACCGTGCTTTCAGAACGCAAATTCAGTGATATGAGCGCCTGGGAGAAGATCTATCGATCCCTTCGAGCACTACATGCAAGTAAGGCCAAAGTTGTTGTGCTGCCAGGATATTGGGATATCTCATTTTGGTTTCTTCTAATCGTCGCCCGTTTACAACGAAGGGCAATAATTTTGACCTTTGATTCAACCGAAAATGATCGTCCCCGTCACTGGCCGATAGAGCTACTCAAGCGTCTTTTTGTATCGCAATGCGACGGCGCCTTTGCTTATGGGCAACGATCGAGAAAATACTTGCAGACCCTTAGCATGCCGGACCGAGCCATCACGTTACGCTGTCAAGCTACGGCCAACGATGAAATCCGTAAACAGTTCGATGTCTCGGTACCGCAACGGCGTGACATCATTGAGCGCTACAGTTTAGGCGTACACAATTTTTGCTTTGTCGGGCGCTTGAGCCCAGAAAAGAACCTTGAGTGCCTCGTCAATGCATTCGCGACATTGCAAAGGACTAATGCGCGCGCACGACATTGGGGTCTGTTAATAGTTGGGGATGGGCCTGAGCGAGCGCGTCTCATAGATCTTTGCCGTGAGCAAGGTCTACAAAGAGCAAGTTTCGTCGGGGGCGTCTCTTGGAGGAAGGTGCCGCACTTTTTTGCCGCTAGCGATGTACTCGTCCTCCCCAGCACATCCGAGCCTTGGGGTCTCGTAGTAAACGAAGCCATGGTTTGCGGTCTACCGGTCATCGTATCGAATCGGTGCGGTTGCACAGAGGACATTGTTCTACCGGACCGCACCGGTTTTCTTTTCGATCCGTCTAGTTCCGAACAGCTGCGTGCTCACATGGAAACCTTTGTCGACAGACCTACGCTTATCGCCCGATTTGGCGCGGTTGCGGAGGGACTAATCCAACAATTTTCACCGACCGCCGCGGCTGCGCAAATGTTGGTAGGTCTACAGCGAGCAATCAAGACCGAATAATTTGGGCACGATCCGGAATATCCACGGGAATGTTTGCGTGCACGCTCGCTTGCTCTCTATAGAGTGAAATCGCTTGAACATCACGTTACTTACAGGCAGATTATGTGAGCGGGCCGGCGGTCTATATCGCGCGATAGTTGATTTGGGAAACTCCCTTTCGAGATCTGTTGGACTCCACGTAACTCTCAAGTGCCTTCGCGACCCGACGGGTGACCCGATCCAGGAGTCGCAAGGACTCAAGGTAGAAATATTCGAATCAAGCCCGCTTGCCGGGGGGTTCGGTTTTAGTGCATGTTTGCGTAAGGCGGTATTGAGCGATCAGGCTGACGTACTTCATGTTCATGGACTTTGGACCTATCCTTCCATAATTTGTAATGAGTGGTATTTTCTTAAGAGGCGTCCTTATATCGTATCTCCGCATGGCATGCTTGACGCTTGGGCGTTGAGGCAATCGCGTTCGAGGAAGTTTTTGGCTACTGCCTTATATCAGCGCAAATGTCTGGCTCGTGCCGCATGCATTCATGCGCTCACAGAGCAGGAACTAAACGCCATCAGGGACTTCGGGGTCAGAACTGCTGTCCTCGTCCAACCGAATGGCGTTGAGTTATTGACTGAAGACGAACTGCTTCGCGCAAATAGAGAGCGCCGCTTATCGAACTACCGCTCGTTGCTGTTTCTTGGCAGGCTCCACCCGAAGAAGGGGATTATTGAATTACTCGACGGGTGGTACCTCGCGAAGAAGCGAGGAATGCCGAACAACTGGCGTCTCGTCGTCTGCGGATGGAAGGAAGGGGAATACAAGACTTGCATTGAGCTTAAGATCCATGAGCGGCGGTTGCATGAAAGCGTTGAACTTAGAGACGGAGTGACCGGGGCGGGAAAGCTCGCGTTGCTAGAAAACGCTCACGCGTTCGTTCTCCCCTCATACAGCGAAGGTCTCCCGATAGCCGTACTCGAGGCCTGGGCCCATGGACTTCCAGTTATCATGACGCCGCAGTGTAACCTTCCTGCTGGATTTGCTGAGCGGGCAGCACTTCGGTGTTCGCTCGACCCTGAGGACATTGCGCGAGCGATATTCGAACTAACATCGCTTTCGGATTCCGCAAGAGAGCTAATTGGCGCCAAGGGCCACGGACTAGTCCACAGAAACTACAACTCAAACTCCGCGGCGCAGTCGCTTCTTGAAACATATCAATGGGCACTTGGCCAAAGTCCTGCGCCTAAGAACGTTTTTGTCTGATGGCTCGAATCTGGGATTAAAGCGGAAGGATGTGCAACGGCTTTCCAGGTTACGCGGAGCTTCAACACTTCGACATACCGTCGCTCAATGCTTGTATTAGGAATAAACGCCTTTCATGGGGATGCTTCGGCTTGCCTAGTTGATAGAGGGATTCTAATTGCCGCCGCGGAGGAAGAAAGATTCCGGCGCATTAAGCATTGGGCCGGATTTCCCACTGAGGCGATCCGCTATTGCTTGCGCGAGGGCGGAGTTGGACTTGCCGATGTTGCGCACGTTGCGCTAAATCAGGATACGCGCGCGAATTTCGGGCGTCGGCTGGCGTATGCACTCAGATCGCGTCCGTCGCCAGCGCTCGTGCTTGAGCGCCTGCGCAACCGCAGGCGGCGCAGTGGCGCAGAGCAGCTGCTCGAGAAGGCCTTTCCCGGTGAGCGCTTCGCCGGGCAGGTGCATCGCATTGAGCACCATCTGGCCCACCTCGCCTCCGCGTTCCTGGTCTCACCGTTCGAAGAGGCTTCGTCGATTTCGGTAGACGGGTTCGGCGACTTCGCGAGCGCGGCCTGGGGGCTGGGTCGTGGGCGGTCCGTGGCCGTTGAGGGACAGGTCTATTTCCCGCACTCGCTTGGCATCTTCTACCAAGCGCTCACGCAGTACCTCGGTTTCCCGCATTACGGCGATGAGTACAAGGTAATGGGTCTCGCGCCTTACGGCGAGCCCAAGCATGTCGACGCGTTGCGCCGGGTCCTGCTACCGCAGGATGACGGAAGTTTTCAACTCGATCTTAGCTACTTTCGCCATGCGAAGGAGCGCGTCGAATACGTATGGGAGGCGGGTGAGCCGAAAATCGGCCCACTGTACTCGCGGGCTCTCGAAGAGCTGCTAGGTCCCCCGCGTAGGTTTGAGGAGGCACTGACGCAGCGGCATATGGATATCGCGCGCTCCGTGCAAACGGTTTACGAGGAAGCATTTTTTAATTTGCTGAACCACGTCCATGCGAGGCATGGCGCCGATCGGCTGGCGCTCGCAGGGGGTTGCGCGATGAACTCTGTCGCCAACGGGAAGGTCGCGCTCCGCACGCCGTTTAAGCACGTTTACGTTCAGTCAGCGGCAGGTGACGCGGGCGGCGCGATCGGCGCTGCGTTCGCAGCGTGGAGCCGCATCTCGGGAGAGAAGCGCAGCTTCGTGATGGACCACGCATTTTGGGGTCCGCAGTTTTCGGAAGGAGAGATCTCGGAATTGCTCAGATCGAGCGCGCAAAACCTTGAGCGCGCGGGTTGCAGCGTACTCCGTGGTAGTTCTGACGCGGAGATCTGCCGCCGAACTGCGCAGGCTGTGGCGGACGGCAGCGTCGTCGGCTGGTTTCAAGGCCGCATGGAATGGGGTCCGCGGGCGCTGGGAAACCGATCGATCGTGTGCGATCCGCGCAGGGCCGACATGAAAGACATCCTTAATCGAAAGATCAAGCGGCGCGAGTCGTTTCGCCCTTTTGCCCCGTCCATTCTTCGAGAGTCGGTGAGCGATTGGTTCGAGCAGGATGGTGACGTGCCGTTCATGACGCAGGTATACCAAATTCGAGAAGAGAGACGACCGCTCATTCCTGCTGTCACGCACGTTGACGGCTCGGGTCGCCTGCAAACCGTTGCACGGGCCGCGAATCCGCGTTACTACGGCCTCATCGAGGCGTTTCGCGATATAACCGGCATCCCGATGGTGCTGAACACATCGTTCAACGAGAACGAGCCGGTGGTCTGCAAGCCGGAAGAGGCGCTGGATTGTTTTCTCAGGACAAAAATGGATGTGCTGGTGCTGGGGAACACGATTATCGAGCGCACAGGCGCCGCCTGAAGCTCGTTTTCGTCAATCGTTTCTTCTACCCAGACATCTCGGCAACCAGCCAGCTGCTTGGCGATCTCGCTTTCCATTTATGAGTAGCGGGATTTCGTGGTAGTTTAGGTGGGAGGAGTCGGGGATGAATAATAGAGTACTCGTGTGTGGCGCCGGCGGCTTTATCGGCTCTCACCTCGTGAAGCGCCTCAAGCGCGAAGGCTTCTGGGTGCGTGGCGTGGATCTCAAGCGCCCGGAGTTTTCCGCTACCGCAGCTGACGAGTTCATCGTAGGCGATCTTCGCGATCCCCCGCTCGTGGCGAAGGTCGTCACTGGCGTCGACGAGGTTTATCAGCTAGCGGCCGACATGGGTGGCGCCGGTTATATCTTTACTGGCGAGCATGACGCCGAGGTGATGCACAATTCCGCGACGATCAATCTCAACTTGCTCGAGTCGATGCGCCTGCAGAAAGTGCGCAAAGTGTTCTATTCATCGTCCGCCTGCATATATCCGGAATTCAATCAGCTGGATCCGGACAATCCGAACTGCGCGAAAGATTCCGCATACCTTGCGCAACCGGTTAGTGAGTACGGCTGGGAGAAGCTTTTTAGCGA
>Ga0137374_10007946_pt1 | contig 12593 bp, 9 predicted proteins | sample SagtaG_20_FD_104811 | JGI IMG/M metagenome (GOLD analysis project Ga0137374, IMG submission 104811) | Vadose zone soil microbial communities from Sagehorn Ranch, Mendocino, California, USA - Sage1_R_100_16 metaG | ecosystem: Environmental > Terrestrial > Soil > Vadose zone | place: USA...
CGATGGGCGGCCACGTTGCCATCGCGTTGCTGGAGCTTCGCCCCGAGGTCTATCAGGGCGGGCTGATCGAGTGCGGCAACGTCGATGGTGTCGGGCTCGTCGACTGGCTCTACGCCTACACCGCGGCCGCCGACTATCTGTCCGGCGTCCGCCTGCTGGATACCCCGCGCCCCGGCTTCGACGGGCTGGTCAACGGCACGTGAATCGGGCTCATGGGCATGCCGGGGGACTACACCGAGCGGGGCCGGCGCTTCGACAGCGTCGTGAAGCACCTCGCGGGGGGCGACCTTCCCCTCCGTCTCGAAGGGCTGAAGGCGCGTTACCTGCTGAACCTCAACTCGCGCGACCCGGGACCGCTGCGCGCGCAGGAATTCGCCCGCCACGCCGACACCCGCCACATCCGCTACGCGATCGATCCGGGCCTCGGACTGGACGACGCGACGCTCAATCGCGAGATCCGCCGCGTCACGCCCGCGCCGGGCGCGCGCTCACGCGAGACGAATCCGGTGTTTGCCGAGCTGACCGGGGAGATTCGCGTCCCCGTGATGACGATCCACGAGACGGCTGACTTCCGCGTCCCCTTCCGCCTCCAGCAGGACTACCGCCGCCGCGCGCTGGCGGCCGGCACCGGGCACCTGCTCGTGCAGCGCGCAGTGCGCTGGGCGGGGCATTGCTCCTTCGACGGTGTCGTGCGCGAGCGCGCGTTCGACGACCTGATCGCATGGATGGAGCGGGGGGTGGTGCCGGCGGGCGACGACGTCCTCGGCGACGTCGGCAAGCTCGGCCTGCGCTGGACGCCCGCGCTGCATCCGGATGACCCGGCCCGCCGCCCCTGATGGTGGCGGAATTCAAGGCGATCAACCCCGACTACATCATTCCCATGCACTGCACCGGTTTGAACACCATCATCGCCGTGCACCAGGCCATGCCGGCGAAGCTCGGGATGCCGTCGACGGGCACGCGCGTGATCTTTGGCGCCTGATCGCCTCCTACCGGCCAGACGCGGACGTGAAGGTCAGCTCCGGCATGTCGTTGTTCGGGCGATTGACGCGCCCGGTAGCTCACCGTACACTGCGCTTCGCCATGAGTCGCACCTCCGGGCCGCGCGAAGGCACCCTGTCTCCGCGCGGCTTCCGGCTCCACTACTTCGAGTGGGGAGACGCGAAGGCCCCGCCGCTGGTGCTCCTCCACGGCATCACCGGGCATGCTCGTACCTGGGACACGCTGGCGTCGGCCCTCGCGGATACGTGGCACGTGCTCACGCTGGATCAGCGCGGCCACGGCGACTCCGATCCCGCGCCTGACGGCGACTACGGCGTGGGGGCGATGGCGGACGATCTCGGCGCCTTCGCGGACGCGCTGGGGCTCCCCACGTTCGCCCTGCTCGGCCTGTCCATGGGCGGGCGCGTGGCCATGGGATTCGCCGGCGCGCATCCACAGCGCGTCCAGCGTCTCGTCATCGTGGACATCGCCCCCGAGATCCATCCCCCCGGCATGGCCCGCATCCGGTCCATGATCGCCAACGCCCCCGAGGCCATCGAGTCGGAAGAGTGGGCGGTGGAGACCGCGATGGCGGCCAACCCGCGCGCCGACGTGGCCGAGCTGCGCCACCGGATCAAGCACGCGCTCCGACGCGAGCCCGACGGAACGCTCACCTGGAAGTACGCGCGCGACGTGCGGGAGATGATGCGGGGAGGCGGCCGCCGCGAGCCGCTCGATCTCTGGGAGCGGCTCACTCGCATCACTTGCCCCACGCTGCTCGTGCGCGGTGCCGAGTCTGACGTGCTCTCGCGGGAGCTGGCCGAGCGGGTGGTCGCGGCCCTGCCCGACGGCCGGATCGTAGAGGTGGCCGAGGCCGGGCATACCGTCCCCGGCGACCGGCCCATGGAGTTCGTCGAGGTAGTGCGGCGCTTCCTCTCGTCCAGCGCGCGCTAGACTGCGCCGCTACCGCTCGTACCCCGCCGCCGCACTCTCTATGCGAGAGACGGCATCGAAGGCCAGCCACTGCGTATTTGGGCTCCTGCGTGGAGCCTAGAACTGCACGGGTGCCGGCGGCATCTTGCCGCTGGCGTAGAGAGCCGGGAGCTCCGGGGAGGCGTTCTCCCAGACCAGGAGCATCGACCGCTTGGGCGAGAAGCCCCGGTGCCGAATGTCGGCGGGCATGGCGGCCACGTCGCCGGCCTTCATGGTGACGCGGGCCCGGACCGCGCCGGTGTCCCGGTCCTCCACTTCCCACTGGATCTCGTCGGAGAGCTGCACGAACCACTCCACCCGATCGTTGCCGTGGATGATCGGCAGGATGTACTCCTCCGTGGTCGGGCAGTAGAGGCTGTTCTTGCACACCGACACCACCGAGGGGTTCCACGTCACATCGGAGCGCGAGAGATAGGCGAAGAGGTTCACCGACACGACCTCGTGCTCGAAGCCGGGCTCCGCGTGCACTTCGGGGGCGTCCTGCGGCACGTCGGTGAAGTGACGGTTGATCGGGAAGCCGTTGTCGTCGGTGCGGACCGGCTCGTCTCCGGGGGCCCCGATCATGCGCTTGGCCGTCACGCGGTGCCGCGTGATCGCGCGCTTGTTGCTCCCGTTCTTGGGCCCGAACGCGCTGCCTGTCTCCTCCGGGGACGCGAAGGGATCGAACGTCGCGTTGGTCCAGTCGGCGAGGATCGCCTCGAAGAGCCGGCTGATCGCATCGGTCTTGAAGTTCTCCGTATAGTCCAGCCCAGCCTGCCGGTACTGGGCATTGAAGCGGCCCGCGAAGAGGTCCACGGTGCCGTAGTGGTTTACCGTCCCGATGACGGTATCGAAGTTGACGATACCGTAGAAGAATCCCCACGCGACGTCACGCTGGATCGCGCGGAGAAACGCGTCCACCGCGAGCATGTGCGTGCCGTTGGGCCAGCGGATGTGGACGAAGTATTCGTCCCGGCTGAACGCGAACTTGCCCAGGGTGAACTCCCGGTACCCGTGCTGATTGGGCTCGATGCTTCCGAGCTCGGGAAGCGTATCGGTCGTCATGGCGTCATCCTCCCTGTGCGTGCTCAGGCCTGGGGCCGGGGCGAGGTCTGGCAGATCTGGGCCCAGCGCTCCACCGTGTCGCGTCCGGCCAGCGTCTGGAGCAGGATGACGCTCGGGTGGCCGGCGTGGAACTGATACGCCGCGCCGGCGGGCAGCAGGGTCATGTGGCCGCGCCGGGCCCGCACGTGTCCCATCTTCTTTCCGGGGGGCGTGGCGGCCAGAGGAATCGAGCCCTGGCTGCCCGACGGCACCAGGGACGGATCGTCGGGCTTGAGAAGTCGAACCTCGACCTCGCCGTCCATGACGAGGGCGAACTCGTCCTGTGCGGCCACCCGCCATCCGGAGGTGCCCTCGGCCCGTATGGCCTCGATCACGTACTCGATGTTCTTGCCGACCGCGATCTTCTCGTAGGGCTTGGCCTTCGAGGCGACCTCGAACACGTTGGAGAAAACGTAGTTCCGGGGATCGTCCTTTATGACCTCGACGCCCCCCTTCTCAAAGTGCTGAAGCGAGCCGAAACGGGTAACCTGTGGCGCCATTGCCGGTCTCCTTTTTACGACCCTCCCGACATCCCCGACCGAGCTGCCGGGAGAGCCGGCCCAGCTCTGCCTGATCCGCCAGAGAGAGCGCGCGCATCTCGCGCACGACGTGCCGCGCGTGGCGAGGGAAGATCCCGCCGATCAATCGGCGGCCCTTGTCCGTGAGCGTGACTGTGATGAACCGCCGATCGTCGCGCCGCCGCGTCCGGCGCACGAGTCCCCGCCGGGCAAGATTGCCGACCACGATGGTGGTGTTGCCGCCGCTGCGGAGCAGCTTGTGGCCGAGATCCCGCTGACAGAGGCGCCCCAGATGCAGCAGAGCCTCCAGGGCGCCGAACTGTCCGACGGTGAGATCGGCCGCCCGCATCAGCGGCTCGAGGCGCGCCGTCACCGACTCGGCGGCGCGCATCAGCTTGATGTAGGCGTCGAGGGCCGTCTTCTCCTGGGCGTTGCCTCGGTAGTGGGTAGGCATAGTTCGAACTTGAACTGTTCTCTTAGTACGCGGACCGGGTCTTGTCAAGCTCGGGCATCCCTCTCCCGAGCACCATCGCCAATGCGCTGATCCTGATGGCAATGGGCTTGCTACCGCTTGGATCGTGGTGCGCATACAGCCTATGCCTTTAATCCGCGGGCTGCCTTGCCTCGTGCCAGTTGGCCCCCGCCACCGACCGAGGGTGAGGCCAAGGGTTCCCACGCCGAAGGCCAGCGACCTGTTGGCCTGCAGTGATCGAGGGCCCGGCGCAACCGCTGAAATCAATCGCTGAGGCCTGGCGCGGGCGGTTGAGGATTTCAGCCCCTTCCCGTGCGCGCGGTATCTTCCCACGAGAGCGTAGAATCTACCGATCGTCCAAACGACTAAGTCGCCGCGGAACCGGCTCCATACTCTCGTTGTTTTGACCGAGCAAATACGCTGAACCCGACAAAGGAGACCCTCATGGAACAGATCGGACAGATCGACAAGCCCGGCGCGCTCACCCGGACACTTTTCCACATCGGAGAGCGGATGTTCGGTCAGGTGCCAACTCCCGAGCGACTCATGGCTCATCGGCTGCCGCTCCTGCTTGGGCTGGGGGGTCTGTACGGCGCCATCGAGTGGTTCGGGAAGATTGACGCTCAGCTTCGCGCTCTGCTCAACGTCCAGGTGGCCGCCCTCTACAGGGCGCCGTACTGAATGGACATCCGCCACGCCGTCGGCGTGAAGGCGGGGGTCCCGACGAAGAAGCTCGCCGATGTCTTGACGTACGGTGAGAGCCCACTCTTCAGTGAGCGGGAGCGGGCCGCGCTCCAATTCTGCGAGCGCATTACCCGCGACGACCTCGAGGTCTCCGAAGCGTGCCTGGAGCAGGTGCGCGAGCATTTCACAGAGGCAGAGATAGTGGAGCTGACCTTCATCATCGGCTTCCAGACCTTTGCCAGCAAATTTGCGAAGGCCTGGAGGCTCGCGCCACAAGGCTACTCTTCCTGAGCTGCGAATCTGACGCCGCGCCGAGCGCACCCGATATCTGTGTGGTACGGTGAAGGACGTCCATCGGGTGGTGGACGAGGCCCGCGCTCGGCAGCACGCGGCTCAGCATCGAATCTTGGAGGCAAGACTGACAAGGAGGGCCCATGCTCAACCCTGGGGACAAGGCGCCCGATTTCACGGGGCGCGACCACAACGGCAATACCGTGAAGCTGTCGGACTTCAAGGGCAAGACGGTCGTGCTCTGGTTCTACCCAAAAGCCGACACTCCGGGCTGAACGGCGGAGGGTTGCGGGTTCCGCGACCTGAAAGCCGACTACGACCGGAAGAACGCCGTCATTCTCGGTGCGTCCTTCGACAGCGCCGCCGACAACAAGAAGTTCGCCGAGAAGTTCAACTTCAACTTCCCGCTGATCTCCGACACCGACCGGAGTATCGGCACCGCCTACGGCGCCAACACCGACCCGGACAAGGGTGCGGCGCGCGTCGGCGTGGTGATCGATCGCGACGGCAAGATCAAGGAGTGGCACGCGCGTGTCGACGCCCGCGCCTGGCCGGCCGAGGTCGTCAAAACGCTGTAGGGCGCATCCGACCCACGATCACATCCGACCCGACCGGAGGCGAAGCCACGATCGGTCGATCGAGTCCTTGATCGTGGACGTCGCACGGGGGCGTCCGCAGGGGGCCGCAGAACGATTGGGAGACGCTAGAGTTCGGTCTCCCAGGAGTCTCGGCGACCTTTCAGATTCTCTGGCCCGCGATCCGGACGTCAAGGGCAACTCTGCGTCCCAGCGGTGGTCCCGGTTTTATCGGCGGAAGGCAGCGGCTTCCTGTACACTCGCTTCACCTCGAAGATGCGCTGGGCGGGGCCGGGCGCCCCCGCCCCCGCCACCTCTCGAATTCCCGAGCAGTTCGCGCTCTCCGTTCGGCGCTGTCACCGTTCCTCGCGGCTCATCCTCAGGCGACGACAGGGAGATTGATGGCTGCCGCTCACGCGTTCACGGTGCTGACCCCCGAGACGCTCGAGGAGCCGATCCGAGCAGAGCTCTTCGGTGTCGAGCGCCTCGAGCAGCACGCCGAGAGCCTGGCGGCCGCCCAGCCCGTCCTCAGGGGAACCGTCAGGGGCCGTCCGCTGCTCCCGCGCGTCCAGGACAACGGCCGCGTCTTGCGCGAGACGTATCGCGCGGTCGCCAAGGCGATTCGCGAAGAACGCTCGATCGTGCCGGCGGCAGAATGGTTCGTCGATAACTTCCACATTGTGGATGAGCAGCTGCGCGAGATTCGCGACGATCTGCCGCCGGGCTTTTATCGGGAGTTGCCCAAGCTCGCCGACGGACCGTTCGCCGGTTATCCGCGCGTCTACGGCATCGCCTGGGCCTTTGTCGCCCACACGGATAGTCGTTTCGACCCGGACCTTCTCCGGCGATTCGTGCAGGCCTATCAACGCGTCCAGCAGCTGACCATCGGCGAGCTGTGGGCGGTAGCCATTACCCTGCGGGTGGTGCTGGTGGAAAACCTCCGCCGACTTGCGGAAAGCATCGTGCGCGGGCGCATCGCGCGCGAGGCCGCCGACGCTTTGGCCGACGATCTCCTCGGGCTGAGCGGCGAGGAATCACGCACGGCCACGCGCATGCTCCAGAGGCTCGAAGAGGCGCGGCTCGGGACCGCCTTCGCCGTGCAGCTCGTTCAGCGACTCCGCGATCAGGATCCGGCGGTGACTCCCGCTCTCGTATGGCTGGATCGGCGCCTGACTGCCCAAGGGACGACGCCCGACGAGATCGTGCGCGTCGAGCATCAACGACAGGCCGCGATGAACGTCACCGTCCGGAACGTGATCATGAGCATGGGCCTGATGTCCGCGCTGGATTGGACGGAATTCTTCGAGAGCGTGAGCCTGGTCGACCGCGTGCTCCAGGCGGACGTCAACTATGCCGCCATGGACTTCTCGACGCGCGACAGCTACCGGCATGCCATCGAGGAGTTGGCAAAGGGCTCGGGCCGCGCTGAGCTCGACGTGGCCCGTGAGGCAATCGGGCAGGCGGCACGGAGCGACGTGCACGACGGCCGCCGGAATGATCCCGGCTTCTATCTCGTGGGGGCGGGGCGCCGCCCGTTGGAAGCGATCCTCGGCTGCCGAGCCTCGCTGCCGCGCCGTCTCCTCCGTGCCTATATCGCGGCGGCGACGTTCGGGTACCTCGGTACCATCGGCCTTCTCACCTTGGCTCTTCTCGCGTTGCCCCTCTTCGCCGCGTGGGCATCCGGCGTGCGACCAACTGTTCTCGTCGTGCTGGGCCTCCTCGCCGCCATCCCATCGTCGGATCTGGCCATAGCGCTCGTGAATCGCTTCGTGGCGGCGGTGGTGAAGCCGGGTGCTCTGCCACGCTTCGAGCTTCGCGATGGTGTGCCGTCGGCTCTCCGCACCATGGTGGTCGTTCCCACGCTCCTGTCCGCTCGCGCCGAGATCGACGAGCAGATGGAGCGGCTGGAAGTGCACTACCTGGCCAACCCAGACGGCGACCTGCGATTTGCCATCCTCTCGGACTGGACGGACGCGCCCCGGGAAACTATGCCGGGCGACGAGGATCTTTTGGCCGCGGCGCGCGAGCGCATCGCGGAGTTGAACCAGCGCCATGGAACGGCGCCGGATGGGGGCCACCGATTCTTCCTCTTTCATCGCCACCGGCTCTGGAACGAACGCGAAGGGGCGTGGATGGGGTGGGAACGCAAGCGCGGGAAGCTTCACGAGCTGAACCGCCTGCTTCGAGGAGCGACCGACACCACGTTTCTGCCGGCTTCGAACCCCGTCGACGGAGTGCCCCCGGATGTCCGCTACGTCATTACCCTGGATGCGGACACGCGCCTGCCGCGGGGGGCCGTCAATCGGCTGGTCGGCACGATGGCGCATCCGCTCAATCGGCCCAACTTCGATCCAGCCACGGGCCGCGTCGTCGAAGGGTATGGCGTACTGCAGCCTCGGGTCACGCCGCCCCTCCCGGGGCGGCAGGGTTCCATCTTCCAGCAGCTCTCGTCCGGTCAATCCGGCATCGATCCGTACGCGGCCGCCGTGTCCGACGTCTACCAGGATCTTTTCGGCGAGGGGTCGTACACCGGCAAGGGGATCTACGACATCGACGCCTTCGAATCGGCCCTCGCGGGGCGCGTGCCGGAGAACGCGCTGCTGAGCCACGATCTCTTCGAGGGGCTATTCGCGCGGGCCGGACTGGTCACCGACGTCGAGCTCTTCGAGAGCGCGCCGTCGCACTATGGGGTCGCCGCCGCCCGCCAGCATCGGTGGGCACGCGGGGACTGGCAGTTGCTGCCGTGGATCCTCCGCACGCGCGTGCCCCTGATCGGCCGCTGGAAGATGGCGGACAATCTGCGTCGCACCCTGTCCGCCCCCAGCGCTTTCCTTACACTGGTGGGCGCATGGACTATGCGGGGCACCTCGCCCGCGACGTGGACTTTCTTCGTCCTTGCCACGATCGGCGTCCCGGCGTTCCTGCCCGTCCTCAACGGGCTGATTCCCCGGAAGCGCGGTATCTCCAAGCGCAGCCACCTGCGCGCTATCGGCCGCGATGTCTTCCACGCAGTCTCGCAGACGGCGTACACGTTCACGATGTTGGCGCATCAGGCCTGGCTGATGAGTGACGCCGTGGTGCGGACGCTCTGTCGCGTGTATGTGACGCACCACCATCTGCTGGAGTGGGTCACGGCGGCCCAGGCGAAGGCCGGGCTCGGGCTCGATCTCCGGGGATTCTATCGCCGCATGGCCGGAGGTCTTGTCCTCACCGTGACCACGGCGGCCCTCGTGGGCTGGCGGCGGTACGAAGTGCTGGGCGCGGTGATGCCCCTCCTGCTGTTGTGGTTGGGATCCCCGGCGCTGGCCCGATGGGTCAGCCTGCCCGGGCTCGCCGCCCCGAACGCGCCACTCTCGGCAGCCGACACGCGCGCACTTCGGATGATTGCGTGTCGGACCTGGCGCTTCTTCACGACGTTCGTAGGTCCCGAAGATCACTCGCTGCCTCCGGACAACTTCCAGGAAGACCCCAAGCCCGTGGTGGCTCACCGGACGTCGCCCACCAATCTGGGACTGTATCTGCTGTCGACGGTGGCCGCCCGGGATTTCGGCTGGGCGGGCACCCTCGACACCGTTGACCGGCTGGAGGCCACGCTCCAGACGATGCAGCGACTCGAGCGCTTCCGCGGCCACTTTTTCAATTGGTACGACACGACGGACCTCCGCCCGCTCGATCCGCGATACGTGTCATCCGTCGATAGCGGGAATCTCGCCGGTCACCTCATCGCGCTGGGGCACGCCTGCCGGGAGATCATGGAGCGGCCGCTCCTTCCTGACGCGGCCCTGGCGGGGATGGAGGACGCCGCGCTGCTCGTTCGGGACGCCGCGCGCGCTCTTAGCGATGGCCGGCGCACGCGTTCGGTAGTCCGGCAGCGTCTGAACGAGGCTTTGGATGCCGTATTGGACGCGGTCAAGGCTGGGCCCGGCGTGGGCGACTGGTCGGAGCGCATTGCTGAGTTCAGAGTCCATGCCAGCGCGGTGACGGACCTCGCACGTAGTCTGGTCGCCGAAGAGCGCCTGAGCTCGCCCGCCGTCGAGCCGTCCGAAGAGGTGATCGTGTGGGCTCTCGCCCTGCACGCGACGGTGGAGAGCCACAGCCGCGATCTCGCCATGATGAGTCCTATGTCCGGACTCATCGTCCAGCGCCTCGCGAGCCTCGCCCGAAGCGCAGAGGCGCTGCTCAGGGCCATGGATTTCGGCTTTCTCTTTGATCCCGTACGCAAGCTCTTTTCGATCGGCTACCGTGTCACGGACGGCAGTCTGGATTCCGGCTACTACGATCTGTTTGCCTCCGAAGCCCGGCTCACGAGCTTTGTCGTAATCGCGAAGGCCGATGTCCCCGTCTCCCACTGGTTCCGGCTGGGCCGCGCCTTGACGCCCGTGGAACAGGACTCCGTGCTTGTGTCCTGGTCGGGCTCCATGTTCGAGTACCTGATGCCCGCCCTCGTCATGCGCGCGCCGGCGGGCAGCCTGCTCGACCAGACATACCATCTCGTTGTCCGGCGCCAGATCACCTACGGCGCGGAGCGGCGCGTGCCCTGGGGCGTCTCGGAGTCCGGCTACAACGTGCGCGACCTCGAGATGACCTACCAGTACTCGAATTTCGGGGTGCCCGGCCTCGGGCTTCGCCGGGGGCTGAGCGACGATGTCGTGATCGCGCCGTACGCGACGGCTCTGGCGGCCATGATCGATCCGGGGGCCGCGGTCCGGAATTTTCAGCGCCTCGAGGAGGCCGGGGGCAGTGGGGCCTACGGTTTCTACGAAGCGCTCGACTACACGCCCTCCCGGCTGGCCGAGAACGCAGAGGTGGCCATCGTGCGCGCGTACATGGCGCATCACCAAGGCATGTCCCTCGTCGCCCTCGACAATGTGGTGCACGGGGGGATCATGCGCGCGCGTTTTCACGCCGAGCCCATCGTCCGGGCCACCGATCTCCTGCTCCAGGAGCGGACACCGCGCGATGTCCCGGTGGCCCGGCCGCCCGCGGAAGACTTGATGACCATGGGCGATGCGCGGGAGTTCGTCCCTCCCGTGGTCCGGCGCTTCACCACGCCCCACGGAGCGCTTCCCCGCACCAATATCCTGTCGAATGGCCGCTATGCGGTGATGATCACGGCGGCAGGCTCCGGATATAGCCGGTGGCGCGGCATCGCGGTGACCCGCTGGAAGGAAGACGTCACCCTCGACGTGGGAGGCACCTACGTCTATCTCCGCGATGCGCAGAGTGGCCAGGGCTGGTCGGCCGGCTATCAGCCCACCGGGCGCGAGCCGGACAGCTACGAGGCGGTGTTCTCGGAGGATCGGGTGAGGATCGCGAGGCGGGACGGCTCGATCAACACCACCCTCGACGTGCTGGTCTCTCCCGAAGACGACGCCGAGGTGCGTCGTGTCTCGGTCATGAACCTGGGGACACGCACCCGGGACATCGAGCTGACCTCGTATGCCGAGGTCGTGCTCGTGCCATCGGCCGCCGATGAGGCTCATCCTGCGTTTTCGAACCTCTTCGTCCAGACGGAGTGTGTTCCTGAGCTGGACGTGGTGCTCGCGACGCGCCGGCCGCGATCGTCGGACGAGCCGCGACTCTGGCTGGCGCACGTGGTGGCGGTCGAGGGCGAAATCGTGGGCGACCTCCAGTGGGAAACCGACCGCGCTCGGTTTCTTGGACGCGGGTGTGGGGCCCGGAGGCCCATCTCGCAGTCCGACGGCCGAGTCCTCTCCAACGCGGTAGGTTCCGTGCTGGATCCGATCGTGAGCCTGCGGCGGCGCGTGCGCATTCCTCCCGGCGCTACCGTTCGGGTGTCGTTCTCGACCATGGTGGCGCCATCGCGCGAAGAGGCTCTTGGCCTCGCCGAGAAATATCGGGACGCCGTCACCTTCGACCGTGCCGCCACGTTGGCGTGGACCCGGGCCCAGGTGCAGCTGCACCATCTCGGGATCGGGCCCGACGAGGCCCATCTTTTCCAGAGCCTTGCCCGGCGTACGCTCTTCCTGGACCGGACCCTCCGGTCCTCCGGGGACCTGCTCATGCGCGAGACGGGCGGGCCTCCATCTCTGTGGCCCCACGGGATCTCGGGGGATATCCCGATCGTGCTCGTGCAGATCGACGAACCCGACGATGTGGGCATCGTGCGGCAGCTCCTCCGCGCCCACGAATATTGGCGGCTGAAACAGCTCCCCGTGGACTTGGTGATCCTGAACGAGCGGGCGCCGTCCTACGTTCAGGACCTGCAGGCCCTGCTGGAGACACTGGTCCGCACCAGTCAATCGGCCACGGCCCATGAGGGACACGCGCCGCACGGCAGCGTGTATATCTTGCGATCGGACCGCATCACACCATTGCAGCGCGATGCTCTTCTCACGGCGGCTCGCGCGGTGCTGTCGAGTCGGCGCGGAACGTTGGCCGAGCAGATCGCGCGCGACCTTCGAGCGGAGGCCACGCCGGTCGCTCCCGTGCGGCGGCCGCCCCGGACGGGGCCACCCGCAGATCCCCCGTTGCCTCGACCCGAGCTCGAGATCTTCAACGGCCTGGGAGGTTTTGCCGCCGAGGGGCGAGAGTACGTGACGCGACTCGAAGCGGGGGAGCACACGCCCGCCCCCTGGATCAATGTCGTGGCGAATCCTGCCTTCGGCTTTCAGGTCTCCGAGTCTGGCTCCGGCTACACGTGGTCGGTCAATAGCCGGATGAACCAGCTGACCGCGTGGTCGAACGATCCGGTCAGCGATCCGCCCGGTGAAGTCATCTATGTGCGCGATCAGGAGACCGGCGAGGTATGGGGTCCCACTGCGCTGCCCATAGGCGAGCGGGGCCAGCCGTATATCGCCCGTCATGGCCAAGGCTATAGCCGCTTCGAACACACCTCGCATGGTATCTCGCTCGAACTGCTCCAGTTCGTGCCGCTCGAGGATCCAATCAAGGTGTCACGGCTGACGGTGCGGAACGGGTCGGGCCGGACGCGGCGATTGTCCGTAACCGCCTATGTGGAGTGGGTGCTCGGGA
>Ga0137374_10007948_pt1 | contig 12591 bp, 10 predicted proteins | sample SagtaG_20_FD_104811 | JGI IMG/M metagenome (GOLD analysis project Ga0137374, IMG submission 104811) | Vadose zone soil microbial communities from Sagehorn Ranch, Mendocino, California, USA - Sage1_R_100_16 metaG | ecosystem: Environmental > Terrestrial > Soil > Vadose zone | place: USA...
ATCGGAGAAGCGCGTCGGATCGCGCCCGACCAGCTGCCGCACCTTGGCCAGCCGATAACTCACCGTATTCGGGTGCACCGACAGCCGCTCTGCGGTCACGCGCACCGCCATGTCGGCGTCGGCGTACGCGAGCAGGGTTTCTACGAGCGCGCGGTCGGACTCGGCCGCGGAGTCGAACAGGCGGCGGGCAGACGCTGGCACCATGCGCAGCGCGGTCGCGTCGGCCCGCTGGAGCACGTACTCGGCGACATGCATCTCGAGCAGGGCAGTCACATCGGAGCGCGGCATGGCCCACTCCAGCGCCTGGCGCGCCTCGTCATAGCCGCGCCGAACTTCGGTCAGCCCGGAGCACAGCGTGCTGAGTCCGCCTGCCCAGCGGTCACCCCGCTGCGACAGCTCCGCATGCGCGGCGCGGATCAGCCGCGCCCAGGCGGGCGCGCGACCGCGACCCAGTGGCAGCACGCACACGATCTCCTGCTGCCGCACCACCACCAGTGGCTGCGCGATCGTGGTACACAGGTGTTGCCGCACGACGTCAGCGGCGCGGGTGACAGGCAGCGTCGCGCCAGCAGTTGCGACGACGGCGACCACGGCGACCAGCAATTCGGAGTTGGCGGCGAGGTCGAACGTCGTTGCCAGGCCAAGCATGTCCGCGTGCGGGGATAGATTGCCCAGCAGCAGGTTCTCGAGCAGGTCGCGGCGGTCGCGGTCACGATCCAGCACCAGCAAGCGCTGTTGTTCGAGGTAGCCTTCGGCCAGCGCGGAGCTGATCGCATCCGTGTAGCCGAGGGTGAGCGTGGTGAGCGCGAGCACGGCGTCGAGGGCGCCATCGCACTCGCCGAGGAGGTGCACCAGTCGCTCCCAGACCGTGCGGTGCCCCGCGCGCTAGCTGTGCAGCAGCGCGTTGAGCGGCAGTTGCTGGGTTGCGCGCAGCGCGCCCTGGCTGCGCACGAAGCTCAACTCCTCCGCCGACGGCAAGGTCCAGGTGCGGATCGTGCGCACGACGGCGTGGACGTGGTCGACGCTGTGCTTGAGAACGGTCCGCTGCAGATCTGGGGTGTGGTGGGCGTGGTACGCGGGCACGTCACGGAAAACGTCTTCCGCCATGGCCCGAGCGAGGGAGTCCGTTTCGGCTTCCAGGCGATCCGCCACTGACTGGCACAGCTGGCGCGTCGCAGGCGCGAGCAGCGGCAAGCCGAGTGTGCCGTTGCTGCTGGCGGCGATGACCTCCCCCATGCGCTCTCCGCGAGCGCTCAGCTTACCGCAGCGCGTTTCCTCGTCAGCGTGGTCAGCAGGACAACGCACACGACCGCGGTCGCGAGGTGGAGCAGCATCAGCACCAGGACCTGCTCGATGGGTGTGCTAAAGCCACCGCCGCCCGGGGGCGGTCCACCGCCCGGGCCACTTGGGCCGCCCGGGCCACCCCCGCCCGCGCCAGGCGGCGGGCCGCTCGGGCCAGCCAGGCCGATGCTCGTGAGTGGCCCGACGAAGCGCATCGCCAGGAACGCCGGCTGGCCCCCGATGCCCAGCGCGATGTCCGGGAGCCAGCTCAGCAGCAACGCCCCGATGGCGATCACGCGGTACCAGAAGAACGGCCTTTTGAAGACCAGAGCCACCACGATGAAGGCGACGATCGCGGCCAGCGCGCCGAGGACCGTGAGGGAGATCATCGGCGAGTCGAGTTGCGGCATGCGCGTCAGGCTCGGGCTGATGGTCTGGACGATGAACCTGATGGCGAAGTTGACGGCAAGCGACGCCACGACGGTGAGCGGCGCCACCCACACGAGTCGTGGCCAGGCGACTTGCGATGCGACCTGTCGCGAGGGCGCGGCGACTACGGCAGTGGTCATGATCGTTTCACTCTACGTATGCAACCTTGGAGCCAGCTTGTAGCGCGGTGCTGTTCACTATGCGGCATGGCTACCAAGCGTCTTGCTGTCGGGGATCGCGCGCCGCTGTTCACGTTGCCGTCATCGACCGGCACGCCCGTGTCACTCGCCGACGAGCTCGCGAAAGGTCCCGTGGTCCTGGCGTGGTATCTGTTCGACTTCGGCCGTGTCTGAACGCTCGAGCTGAACGGGTTCCGTGAGAACCTGTCGCGCTTCGTGGATCTCGGCGCAAGCGTGCTCGGCATGTGTGTGGAGAGCGACCGGGCGCACAAAGCCTTCGCGGAGCATCTGTCGCTGGAGTTCCCGCTGCTGAGTGACTTCAACCGCCGCGTGGTCTTGGAGTTCGGGATTGCCTACACCGAGGACGATCCGTTCAGCGGGTTCTGGGGCATGAGCAGGCGCTCGGTGTTTGTGCTCGACCGCGCAGGCGTGGTGCGGTATGTGTGGGTCACCGACGACCCGCTGGTCGCGCCCGAGATCGGCCCGGTGCTGGCCGCGGTCGAGGCGCTGTCGGGACACTAGCCGTCCATTCCGCGCTGCCGCAGACCGGGCGTCAAACCACCTCCTCCTGGAAGGAATGACGACCGGTCTCGTTTCGGCTTGCTGTGCCGTGTTGCTGCTCCGCGAGGCCACTCCCCAGACGAAGAGAGAGCGGCCCCGCAGAGGAACGAAAAGACTTGCTAGCGCGCTCCTTCGACGGCGCGCTGGGTGAGCACCGTCGCCAGGTGGCGTTTGTACTCCGCGCTACCGCGCAGGTCGCTGGCCGGGTCGAGGCCCTGGTTGGCTTGCTTGGCAGCATCGGCGGGGCTCGCACCCTGGGCGAGAGCCTGCTCCACCGCGGACGCGCGCACCGGTGTGGGCGCGGCGTTGGTGACGCCGATCCGCCAGCCACCGTCCTCCATCTTCTGCGCGCCAACACCCACGATGGCCCAGTCCGACAGCCGGCGACGGAACTTCTCGTACCTGTGCGGCCCGGTCGCTACCGGGAACGACACCTCCGTTACCAGTTCATCGGACGCAAGCGGCGTGGTGAACACGCCCAGGAAAAACTGCCGCGCCGGAATGCTGCGCTTGTTGGTGGTGATCGTTGCGTCGAGCATCAGCGACAGCGTCCCGTAGTCACCCGCGGGATCGGCGTGCGCGAGCACACCGCCGATGGTGCCCATGCTGCGCACCTGCGCGTCGCCGACCTCGTCGGCAATCTCGGCTAGCAGCGGCAGGCTGCGCTTGATCTCGTCCGACTGCGCGATCTGGTAGTGCCGCGTGAGCGCGCCGACCCGCACCGTGCCGTTGTCGCGGCGCACGTAGCTGAGCTCGCGCTCGAGCCCGTTGATGTCGACCAGCACACTCGGTTGCGCGAGCCGCAGCCGCATCAGCGGGATCAAGCTGTGCCCACCGGCCAGCACCTTGGCGTCGTCGCCACCTTGCGCGAGCAACCGGGAGGCATCCTCAACGGAGGAGGCGCGATGATAGGCAAAAGCAGCAGGAATCATCAGCGTGCTCCTCCCTGCGCTTGCTGAATTTGCTTCCACAGTCGATCCGGACTGGCCGGCATGTCGACGTGGTTGATACCGAGCGGCTTGAGCGCATCGACGACGGCGTTGATGACCGCCGCGCTAGCGGCGATCGTGCCCGCTTCACCGATGCCCTTGACGCCCATCGGGTTGCTCGGACTCGGGGTGATGGTCCGGTCGAGCACCGGGGTGGGAATCTCCGCGGCCGTGGGTACCAGATAGTCGACCAGCGAGCCGGTCATCAACTGCCCGCTCTCCTCGTCGTAGACGACCTCCTCGTACAACGCCTGGGCGATGCCCTGCGCGATGCCGCCGTGTAGCTGGCCTTCGACGATGAGCGGATTGATGATGTTGCCGCAGTCGTCGACCGCGACGTACTGCTTGATCGCGACGTCGCCAGTTGCGGGATCGACCTCGACCTCACAGATGTGGGCGCCGAACGGCCATACGAAGTTGGGCGGATCGAAGTACGCGATGGCTTCCATGCCGTGGTCCTCGCCTTCGGGCAGACTCGGGCCGTAGGCGGCGAAGGCGATTTCACCCATCGTCTTGGCGCTGCCGGGATTGCCCTTGACGTGGAAGCGGCCCTGGTCGAACACCAGGTCGTCGGGCGAGGCCTCGAGCAGGTGCGCGGCGATCTTGAGCGCCTTACTCACGATCCTGCCCGATGCCTTGTGGACGGCCATGCCGCCCACCGCCAGGCTGCGACTGCCGTAGGTGCCAAAGCCGAACGCGGGTCCTTCGCCGGTATCACCGTGGCGAATCTCGATCGAGTCGTACGGGATGCCCAGCGTATCCGCGGCGATCTGCGCAAATGTCGTCTCGTGGCCCTGACCGTGGGCGTGGCTGCCGACAAATACCTGCGCGGTGCCCGTGGGGTGCACGCGCACCATGGCGGACTCGGTCAGCCCCAGGCCGCCGGTCGCACCCGCGGTGGCCGCGCTTGGACCGAACCCGCAGATCTCGATCCACGTGGACAGCCCGATGCCGAGGTAGCGGCCCTGCTCGCGGGCCTGCTCCTGCCGCTTGCGGAAGTCGTCGTAGCCAGCGAGCTGCAGCGCCTTGTCGAGGGTGCCGTCGTAATTGCCCGAGTCGTACACCAGGCCGAAGTTGTTGGTGAATGGGAACTCGCTTGACTGGATGAAGTTCTTGCGCCGAATCTCGGCCGGATCCATCTTGAGCTCGCTGGCCAGCAGGTCGACCATGCGTTCGATGAGGTGGGTGGCCTCGGGCCGCCCCGCGCCGCGATACGGATCGGTCGGCACACGATTGGTCAGGATGCCCACCGTGCGCGCCGCGATCCCGCCCGGCCACTTGTAGGCGCCGCCGGACAGCAGGCAGGCGCACGTCTGGAACGCCCCAAACGTGCCGATGTAGGCGCCCACATCCAGGTACTGGATCACCTTGAGCGCCTGGAAGGTGCCATCGCGCTTGGCTGCCAGCTCGACGTCGAAGATCTGGCCACGCCCGTGTGTCGTTGTCTGCAGACTCTCGGTGCGGGTCTCGGTCCAGCGCACCGGCCGCTTGAGCATCCGTGCCGTGGCGGCAACCAGGTAATCCTCGGGGTACGGGCAGACCTTGCTGCCGAAGCCACCGCCGACGTCGTGCGAGATGACGCGCACTTTGGTTTCAGCCATGCCCAGCGCACCTGACACGAACAGCCGGAGGAGGTGCGGGTTCTGCGTCGCCATCCAGATCGTGAGCTCGTTGTCGAATGGGCTGTATTCGGCGCGCACGTTGCGCGTCTCGATCGGAGTCGGCGCCAGGCGCTGCTGCAGGATGCGCTGCTTGATCACGACTTCGGCTGATGCAAAGGCGTCCTTGACCGTGTCTTCGCCCGTGAATGCGAGGTCCCAGCCGAGGTTGTCGACGAGATTGGTGTGCGTCTTCGGGCTATTCGGCTCGAGCGCCTTCAGCAGGTCGGTGACCGCGGGCAGTGGCTCGTAGTCGACCTCGACCGCGGCGGCGCCGTCGGCAGCCAGCTTGCGGTTCTCGGCGATGACGACGGCCACTGGTTCGCCCTGGAACGCGACTTCCGATTCGGCGATCGGGAAGCGCTCTGGGATGGTGTGCTTCTCGGCGACGAAGGCGGGCGCGACAGGGTGCGTGCCCGACAAGGCCGACTTGAAGTCAGCCGCGGTCAGCACCGCGACCACGCCTGGCAATGCTTGCGCCTGGGTGATGTTGATACCCGTGATCCGCGCATGGGCGTGGGGGCTTCGGACCACGACCATGCTGAGCGTGCCAACCCGGATCATGTCCTCGGTAAAACGTCCACCGCCAGTTATCAAACGCGGATCCTCACGGCGGTGAATCTTGGCGCCGACCAGTTGCGTGATAGCCATGCTCTAAGCCCTCCCCGCCGTGGCGCTGACCGGGACACCGGCGCCAGTCTGAATCGCCTGGCTGGCCGACTGAACCGCGCGCACGATGTTGGTGTAGCCAGTGCAGCGGCACAGGTTGCCTTCCAGACCCTTGCGAATCTCCGCCTCGCTCGGGCGCGGGTTGCTCTCCAGCAGCGCGGCCGCGGTCATCAGGAAGCCTGGCGTGCAGAAGCCGCACTGCAGTCCGTGCTCATCCCAGAAGGCCTGCTGGAGCGGATGCAACTGGCCATCGGTGGCCAGTCCTTCGACCGTTTTCAGCTGGTGACCATCGGCGGTGACCGCGAACATCGTGCACGACTTCACGGGCCGACCATCCAGCAGCACCGTGCATGCGCCGCACTGGCTGGTGTCGCAGCCCACGTGCGTACCGGTCAGGCCGAGCTCCTCGCGCAAGAAGTAGACGAGGAGATCGCGGGGCTCGACATCTCGGGCATAGCTGGCCCCGTTGACAGTAACGCTGACGGGGACCCTGTCAGCCATAACGCCTCCCTTAAAGATGGGAACGGCGGCCCACGCTGGCCGCCCTAAACGCCGTCTGACCGGCCGGGACTCGCGCCCCGGGCGGCCTATCTCCCCGGCTGGCGCCCAGTCCCCCTGACGGTCTCGGGTCTTGACGATATGCCCCGCACGGGGCGCTGTCAATTCAGACCACGCCGTGTGCGCACAGGTCCTCGTAGACCGTGTGCAGCGCGGGAATCAACACCGGCCGCGTCGATTGCACCGCGACCCAACCCAGCTGCCAGCTCACCGCCAGCAGCGCCGCCGACAACGGATCGGGTCCGAAGTGCTCGGCTACCAGGAAGGCTCCCCCGAGCGGCAGGGCGACAGGCAGGCTGGCGATGAGAAACGTCCCCAGCAGCAGCCAGAAGTAGCGGCCGCCGAGGTGCCATGACGCGAGCGCGGCTTGCCGGCCATCGAGATTGCCGTGGACCGCCAGGTAGGGCGCGAGCACGGTGCGCACGTGCTGATGGATTGCGACCGCGCCGATCAGCGCGACCCAGGCCGCCGCGGGCACGACGTCGCCGAGCGGACTGTGATCGCGCAGCAGCACCAGCGTGCCGACCGGAACCCAGAACAGCAGCGTGGTGTGGACATTGGTCCAGACGTAGCGAGGCACGCTCGGAACCCCGCGGCGCGTGGCCTCCAGGACACCAATACGCTCGCCATCGTGGCCAGCATCGACGGCATGCATCAGCACCACCGGCGCCACGACCATCGTGATCACCGGCAGCGCGAACGCCAGTGGCTGGGACAGGGGTGGGCCGAACAGCACGACCCAGGCAGCGGCCATAGGCGGCAGCGAGTACAGGAAGACCAGCTTCAAGTACAGGTCGGGCTGCTGGCGGGTGATGTCGAAACCGCGCAGCAGGTGCTGCCAGGGTGCCAGAAGTGGGGGCGCGCTCACCGTCGAGCTCACTGCAAGGATCATAGTGGTAACCCTCTCCCCCTGGAGAGGGCAGGGTGAGGGCGCGCTGCCAGCCGAGACCTAGCCCTCACCCCCCACCCCTCTCCCAGAGGGCGAGGGGAGCACGCCCGTAGAATCAAGCGACCGTGTCCCCCGCGCTGCTCATGTCTGAGCCGGCTCCCTATCCGGCTGATCCGTTCCCCCTTCTCGAGCGCGGTTCGGTCGACGGGATCGAGCTCATCCCGTGGGGCTCGAATTACACGTTCGCGGCACGACTGAACGCTGACGATGGCAGCAGCTGCTTCGCCGTCTACAAACCCCGTCGTGGAGAGGTGCCGCTGCGTGATTTTCCGAGCGGCACGCTCTACAAACGCGAGGTCGCGGCGTACCTGTTTTCGAAGCACCTGGGCTGGGATCTCGTGCCGCCGACGGTCGTTCGCGAGCAGGCGCCGCACGGCATCGGCAGTTTGCAGCTCTACGTTCAACCAAAAACCGAGGCGGCAGCGCAGTACGACCAACTGCGCGATACACACCGCTGCGAGCTCCAGCGCATGGCGCTCTTCGACCTGCTCTCCAATAACGCCGACCGCAAGGGCGGCCACTGCCTGCTCGACGTACGTGGCCACGTGTGGGGCATCGACCACGGCCTGACGTTCCACCACATTCCGAAGCTGCGCACCGTGATCTGGGACTTCTGCGGCGAAGAAATCCCGGACGAGCTGGTGGACGACATCACCCAGTTTCGCAAGGACCTGCCCAAGGTGAGGCGCCTGGAGCAGGCGCTGAAGCCGCTCCTGGCGCAGCACGAGATCGACGCGCTGTGGCAGCGCTGGGACCGCCTGCTGGACGTCCCGTGCTACCCACAGCTGGATCCGTACCGCAACGTGCCGTGGCCGCCCTTCTGAGGGGTGAGGGGTAAGGGATGAGGGGTGGGGCGGGCGCGGCTTTGCTCCATACTCAATGACGTGGGCGGGCGCGCTCGCGTGGCCAGCAGCGCGTAGACCCTCACCACTCAGACCTCACCCCTCACCCCTCACCCCCCCCCCCCACCCCCACCCCCACCCCCCACTCCCCACTCCCCATTCCCCACCCCGCACCCCTCACCCCTCACCCCGCACCCCGCACCCCCCACCCCCCGATGGATGTATTACGCGCAGCGCAGCTGCTGACTGATTTCGCCTTCCTCTTCCTGGGCGTCGCGGCTGTCCGCGCCGCGCTGCGCGTTCGGAAGCGCGTGCGGGTCGACGTCGCGCTGCTGTTCGGCACCCTCGGGCTGGTGGTGGTGCTGCAGGAGCTCGCACTGCTCGGCTGCGCCGCCGCGATCGGCTGCGGCGGTGCGCCCGTGGCCACGATCGTCTCAGCCGTGCTGATTCTGGTGCTGCCGTACGCCCTGCTGCGCCTGCTCGACGACATCGCCGACGTGCCCGACTGGCAGTTGTGGCTCGCGCTGGTGCTGCTGGTGGCCTTCTCGTTTGCGTTCGTGCTGGCGGCGATGCAGCAGGCCCCATCCTGGCTTGCTCTGTTGCTGCTGCTGTACCTGGTCATCGGGACTGCCTATCCGGCCTGGGAGTTCATTCGTCGCGCGCGCGACGCCACGGGCATCACCCGGCGGCGCATGGCCGCGGTCGCGTGGGGCTGCGGCTTTCTGGCGCTCACGTTCATCCTGAGTCTGATCGGCGCGACCAGCCCGCGCGAGCTGGCGGTGTTGCAGCCACTCGGCCGACTGTCCGGGCTCGTCTCGGGTGTGTGCTTCTGGGCTGGCTTCTTCCCGCCCACGTGGTTGAGCCAGACGTGGCGCCTGCCGGAGTTGCTCGAGTACCTGCGTCCGGCGCGGCTCATGGCTGGCACCAGCGAGCAGAACGGCGTCGTCACCGAAGCTGTAGCGCTCGACCGATTGAGCGCGGCGACCGCGCGCACCACCGGCGCGCGCCGCGTCTTGCTGATCCTGTATGACCCCGTCCAGCAAGACCTCTACTTGTGGGGCGCGCCGTCCGCGCGAGTCGATCCGAACGAGGGCCTGATCGGCGCCGTGCTCGCTTCGCGCGACGCTCGAGTCGAGACACTCGCCACGGCGCAGCTCCCGGCCAGCATCACCGCGGTGTTCGCGAGCGAAACCCTGCCCCGCACGGTCATGCTCGTGCCGATCCAGACCGAGGGCCGGGCAATGGGCGTGCTGGCAGCGTTCGCGGACAAGGGCCCGATGTTCGTGGACGATGACCTGCTAGTGGTGCGCTACTTCGCTGGTGAAGCCGCCGCGATTCTGCAGCTGCGCGCGCTGCGCGAGACCGCGAGCGAGCTGGAGGCGCTGCGCGAGGCGGATCGACTCAAGGACGAGTTCATGGCCGTCGTGTCGCACGAGCTGCGCACGCCGTTGACCGCCATCAGCGGCTATGCCGACATCCTGCTGCGCAAGCTCTCCGGCCCGCTGACCGAACGCCAGGAGCACCAGGTGACCGGCGTTCGCGACGCGTCGCGGCGCCTGCTGGCGCTGATCAACGATCTCCTGGACGTCTCGAAGCTCGAGGCCGGCACACTCGATCTGCATCTCAGCGCGGTCGATCCGCGGGCGGCCATCGATCGAGCGGTCGCAAGTACGCGGGTGATCGCCGCGACCAAGGGCGTGCAGCTCGTGGTGCGCGAGTCCGAGGCCGAATTGCCGCCCGTGCGTGCCGACGACGAGCGGCTGCAGCAAATCCTGAGCAACTTGCTGGTGAACGCGATCAAGTTCACCCCACAAGCTGGCTCGATCTGGATCGACGCCAGATCTGAGCCGAGCGAGCACGTCCACGAGATCGTCTTCCGCGTCGAGGACACCGGGGTCGGGCTACCACCCGGTCAGGCAGAGCGCGTCTGGGATCGCTTCTATCAGGTGGAGTCGTCATCGACGCGCCGCTTCGGCGGTGCTGGTCTGGGGCTATCCATCGTGCGGCGGCTGGCCGAGCTGCATGGCGGTCGTGTCGAGGCCAGCTCCGCCGGCGTCAACCGCGGCAGCACCTTCGAGGTTCGACTAGCCGCGTTTCAGGGCGACGTCGAGCGCGTACCAGTACAGCTGCCGCTGCGAGCTTCGAACGCCGCCGTCACGCCGCCGCTCTCGCAGAGCGAGCCAGAGCCAGATGCGCAGCGAGGTCGCGAGTTGGTGATGGTGGTCGAAGACGATCAACCAATTGCCACAGTCCTGACCACGTATCTGGAAGCCGACGGCTATCAGGTCGAGGTCGTCTCGGACGGGCAGCAAGCGATCGTCGCCGCGCGAACGAAGCTGCCGTTCGCAATTACGCTCGACATCAGCCTGCCCAAGCTCGATGGCTGGAGTGTCCTGAACGCCCTGAAGCGCGACCCGATTACCGCCTCGATTCCGGTGGTCATCATTTCTATCGTCGACAACCGCGACTTTGGCATGGTTCTGGGCGCCACCGACTACATGGTCAAGCCAATCGACCACGAGCGGCTCCAGCGCGTGCTGCGAGAGCTGCGTTCCCGCCGAGCGAATGGCGAGGATGGTCTGATCCTCGTCGTGGACGACGATCCCGCGCTGCGCGACATCTTGAGCAGCTCGCTGGCCGATGATGGCTGGCGCGCGGCCACAGCCAGCAATGGTGAGGCAGCCTTGCAGGCGCTCGAACATGAGCGACCCACGGCGATGGTGCTGGACCTGATGATGCCGCGGGTCGATGGCTTTGAGGTGCTGCGGACCGTGCGCCAGCGTCCATCTATGCGCGACCTGCCGGTGATCGTGGTGACCGCCAAAGACCTGACGGAGGAGGACCAGAGCCGACTGCACGAGAGTGCCCAGGCGGTGATCGTCAAACAGGCGCTGCGCATCGAAGACCTGCTGCAGGAGATTCGCGCCCAGCTGGCGCGCCACCGCACGTACGATGGAGGAAACGGGTGAGGGAAGACGACCTGGTCCTCATCGGCGAAGACGAGCCGGACAATCAGGTGATCATGCAAACGGTGGTCGAATCGCTGGTTGGCGCACGGGCAAATGTGGCTGGCGATGGGCTGGCTGTATTGGCGTCAGTCGAACGCGAGCGGCCGCGGGTGATCCTGCTGGACCTGATGATGCCCGGGTTGGACGGATTTGAGGTCACGCGGCAGTTGAAGGCCGACCCGGCCACCGCGAGCATCCCCATCGTGGCCATCTCGGCGCTCGCGCGCCCCGACGATCGCGAAGCCGCCCTGGCAGCGGGCTGCGACGAGTTCGTGCGTAAGCCGTTCGAGCTCGATGAGCTCGAAGCGCTGATCAAGGGCTACCTCAATTAGGTCTTCCCCGTGCTTTGGAACGGCCCTTCGGGCCGAGGGGGCGCTGCCCCCTTCACCCCCGCCCTGGAGGTGCACCTTCGCAAGCGAGCTCAACCCTTAGGCGGCAAGGGCAAGACACCCTTAGCAACGCCTGCAGCATAGGCCCGGGGGTGAAGGGGGCGGAGCCCCCTCGCCCGAAGGGCGTCCCAAAGCGTCAGAAACGTTCCACTACCACTTTGGCCTGCATGAACAACTGCAGGTAGTCGGGGCCGCCAGCCTTGGAGTCGGTGCCGCTCATGTTGAATCCGCCGAATGGCTGCGCGCCGACGAACGCCCCGGTGATCTTGCGATTCAAATACAGGTTGCCCACGTGGAACTCGGCCCGCGCGCGCTCCAACCGCAGGCGATCGCGGGAAAAAACGCCACCGGTGAGCCCGTACTCGGTGTTGTTGGCGATTGCCAAAGCGTGGTCGTAGTCGCGGGCGCGGATAAAGGACAGCACCGGTCCGAAGATCTCCTCCTGCGCCATGCGACCGTCCTCGGGCAGGTCGGCAAAGATCGTCGGCTGGATGTACCAGCCGTCGTCGCCATCCGTTTCGCCACCCACAACGAGCCGACCCTCGCGGGCGCCGACGTCCATGTACGAAAGAACCTTATGGTACTGCCCCTCGTCGATGACCGCCGCCACTTGCGACCGCGGGTCTTCGGCCGGGCCCATCCGCAGGGCCTCCGCGCGCCGCGCCACACGGCCCAGCACGTCTTGATACACGGGTTCCAGAACGATGGCGCGCGACGCCGCGGAGCACTTCTGCCCCTGGAAGCCATACGCGGAGGCAGTGATGCCATCGGCTGCGGCGTCCAGATCGGCCGTGTCATCGACGATGACCGCGTCCTTGCCACCCATCTCGGCGACGACACGCTTGAGCCAGCGCTGCCCCTGCTGCACTTGCGCGGCTAGCGCGTAGATGTGGGTGCCAACCTCGCGCGAGCCAGTGAACGAGATGAACCGGGTTTGCGGGTGCCCCACCAGGGAATCGCCGATCTCACCGCCCCCGCCCGGCAGAAAGTTCACCACTCCCCGCGGCACACCTGCCTGAACCAGCAAATCCACCATTCGGGCAGCGATCACCGGCGTGAGACTGGCCGGCTTCAAGATG
>Ga0137374_10007951_pt1 | contig 12585 bp, 15 predicted proteins | sample SagtaG_20_FD_104811 | JGI IMG/M metagenome (GOLD analysis project Ga0137374, IMG submission 104811) | Vadose zone soil microbial communities from Sagehorn Ranch, Mendocino, California, USA - Sage1_R_100_16 metaG | ecosystem: Environmental > Terrestrial > Soil > Vadose zone | place: USA...
GAGCCGATGCCCGGCCGGCGATACCAGCAACCGATCGCACGCCAGGCGCTGCAGCTTGCCCGGGCAGCCGGAGCTGCCGGAGGCCACCCCACCAGATCAACGGTTGTTCAGCGCGGTCCTAGGAAGGGCCCGGATGGACTCAACGACGTTGCTCGGCCTGGCAGGCATCGGCGGCACGCTTCTCGGCACGGCTGTTGGTCGGGTGGCGCGCTCGGCGCGGCCAGGGTCACCAGCCGAGGGCAAGCCGATTTGGAGGAGCAGAAGGCCCGCCGACAGGCGTACAGCGTGTGCGCGACCGCTCTCCTCGCCCGGCGGGACGCTGTCGTCGCGCTCCTGGAGACCTTCCCAGAAGACGTCTTCGACCAGGCCGCCGCGCAGGTCCAGTCGCAGAACCTCGACGAGCAGCGAGCCGCCGTCGCGCGGGCGGTCGGCGCCGTTGCTGTCGAAGGCCCGTACGCAGTCGCGCACAGCGCCGAGTACGCGCCTACGCAATCGAGGTTCTGGCCGGACGGCTCCGCGACTGGGTTGCCTCCGTCGTTGGCGGTCAAGGCCGTGAGGAGCTGGTCCAGAGTCAGATGCGCTACGGCCGCGAGGACCAGCGCCAGGTGCAGCAGGACGTCGACGACTTCACCGCCGAGTGCCGCAAAGCGCTGCACGCCGCCGAGGGCGGCCGACCGACGGGCTGGCTGCGGCCGCGGCGGTAACCGTGGTGCCGTCCTCGGGAGTCAGGACGGGCGCTCATAGGTGTCGGCGCCGCCGAAAACCGCGAGCTAAAAGGGCTGGCCGGGTGCGAGGATGTCGCCGTGATCGTGTCGTACGACCAGACCTGGATTGACCAGCGAACATCGTGGTGGGCCAAGGCCAACCGCGCGAAAGAGCACATCCATTCGCTTCGTCGCCTCATCGGCGAGTTCCGGGCGTCGTCGCCGTACTCGCTGACCCCTGAGCCGACCGGCATGCCCGGCCGCCTGGCCTATCGCCTCAGATTCACCAACCCGATTCCGGTCGTGATCAGCACGACCGTCGGCGACGTGCTGCACAACCTGCGCGCAGCCCTGGAAAGCCTGGCGTTCGAGGTTGCCCGGCGGAGCCAGAGCACACCCTTGAGCCCCGGCCAGGAAAAAGCGTCAGCGTTCCCGATCTGCGCGACCCCGCAGGACTTTGCCCGCTTCTTCACGGCGAAGAAGGACAGGAAAGGCCTCTACGACTCCTGGGCGCGAGAAGCGTTCCGCGCGGTCCAGTGCCTGTCAGCAAGCACGCGACACCCGATGGAGCCCTGGCGCAACCAGCGTGCCGGCCTTTACCGGCCCCGGCTGCCGTCGCGGATCCCGCGCAGCGTTCCCGACGCCGAGTTCCACGAGATCTTCGCCCGGCTGCCGTCGCACCGAGACCGGGCGCTGGTGGCGTTTTACGACTCGACCGGCGCGCGGGCCTCGGAGCTGCTGTCGGCCATCCAGGGCGGCGTGGACCCGGGGCGGCAGCTGATCGCCGTGGTTCGCAAGGGAACCCGCCAGGTGCAGAAGCTGCCCGCGTCGGCGGATGCGTTCGTGTGGCTGCGGCTCTACCAGCAAGAGATGGCCGGGCTGATTCCCGCGGGGCGGCGGCAGCCGCTGTGGTGGACGCTGCAGCGCCCGGTGCGGCCGCTGACCTATCACGCGGCGCACCGCATGTTCGAGCGGGTAAACCAGAAGGCGGGCACCGCGGCCACGCCGCACTCGCTGCGGCACACGGCCGCCTACCGCATGGCCGAGGACCCGGCGCTTCCGCTCACCGACGTGCAGCTGGTCCTCGGGCACGCCCAGCTCGCCACCACTCAGATCTACCTCACGCCGCGTCCTGAGGATGTGATCGCCCGGATGCTGGCGCATCACGCCGGGCAGGCCCGGCGGGCTGGCGAGCGGGCAGCACCGCCCCCGGCGCCCGGCTACCAGCCCGCCAGCCTGGACATCTTGTTCAGCATGGGCGCACCATGACCGTCACCACCGCAACTCGCCCCGCCCGGCAGGCGCCGCGCCCGCCAGCGCCCGCTCGTGCCAGGTTCCCCGCCCGCCCGGCCAGGCCGGACTGGCCGGCCACAGGCCAGGACCGGCAGGCCGTCCTGGCATGCCTGACCGCTCCGCCGTTCGCGCGCGAAAACCCAGACAGCCGGTCCGCTCGCCGGCGCGGGCTGCGCCTGCTGCTGGACTGGCTGGAAGACCAGCCTGGAACCACATGGCAGCAGCGGTGGCTTGCCCCGCGGCGCTGACCGGGCCGGCCTGGCCTGGCGGCAGGAGACGGCCCGGTGGCTGCACAGCCGCGGCCGGGGCTCGCGGTGGCAGCACGACGCGATGTCCGCCGCGATCGTGCCCGCGATCTGCGCTGACCTCATCCGTCCCGCGCTGACATGGTTCACCAGCGGCGCCACCGCACACGGCCCGCTCGCCCCGCTCATGGCCGCCGCACGCGACCCGGCCGGGTTCGCGGCGCTGACGGCGGCCTGCGACGACGACCCCACCGTCTCGCCGGCCGTCGCGCGGCTGGCGGCCTACCGGGCCGCCGTGATCTGCGCCGCCAAAGGCGGCAGCCTGCCGGACATCACCGCCGGGGACGCCCTGGAACTGCTGGAGGCCGAGACCAGCACCATGCCGGGCGCGGCATCGGAGCCGCCGTGTTCTACCAGAAGCTGCACCAACTCGGGATCCTCGAGGCGCAGGCGCCGGCCACCCTGCGCGAGCTGCGGGTCCGCGGCCAGCGCGGCGTCGGGGAGATAGTCGACCGCTACCAGATCACCTGCCGCCCCGTCCGCGGCCTGCTCGTGGACTACCTGCGGGAACGCCAGCCAGCCCTCGACTACACCAGCCTGAAATCCCTGGCCTACCACCTGGCCGGGGTGTTCTGGGCCGACATCGAACATCACCATCCCGGCATCGACAGCCTGCACCTGCCCGCCGACGTGGCCCGCGCCTGGAAACAGCGGCTGCAGACCAAGACAGCCACCGTCACCACCGCGACCGGGGAGAAGACCACGACGACCGCCGAGCGGCTCAGCTACCGCGAGTGCCTCACCCCAGTGCGGGCCGTCTACCTGGACCTGGCTCACTGGGCAATCGAGGACCCGGCCCGCTGGGCCCAGTGGGTCGCGCCCTGCCCCGTCGGCGACGAGGAAGTCAGCCGGCGCAAATCCCAGCGGCGCCGCAAGGCCCGCATGGACGCCCGCACCCGGGAGCGGCTGCCCGTTCTGCCCGCCCTGGTACGCACCGCCGGCCAGCGGCGCGACGGTGCAGCGGCCCTGCTGGCCGCCGCCCGCGGCACGCTGGCCGGGCGGAGTGCTGCGGTACGACCAGCCGGCCCAGCTCAGGCAGGGAATCACCAGCCGGCCCAGCTCAGGCAGGGAATCACCAGCCGGCCCAGCTCAGGCAGGGAATCGAGGACAACCTGCGCAGCCTGGCCGTCGGCCATCTCGCTGCGGTCAACTTGCGACTGATGGACGACGCCGAGCCCGACCAGCGGTTCGACGACCAACTCGCCGCCATGGTGAAAGCGCGCGACGAGCCGCGAGCATGGAGGTCCGAGATCACGGGCAGAAGAATCACGCTGGTGAACTGCTGCAGGAAGGGCGTGATGTCCATGACTAGCCGCAGTACGCCGCGTTATGTCCTGGGGACGGCAACCGTGTCTCGCGTCGGATTCGGCGCGATGCAGCTTCCGGGTCCGGGGGTGTTCGGACCGCCGCGCGACCGCGATGAAGCCATTGGCGTTCTCCGCCGCGCCGTCGAACTCGGCGTCGATCACATCGACACTGCCCAGTACTACGGTCCCGATGTCGCAAATGAGCTCATCCGGTCAGCGCTGTATCCCTACCCCGAGGGTCTCGCCCTGGTCAGCAAGGTTGGCGCGCGCCGGGACAAGTCGGGCGGAGTGCTGCGGTACGACCAGCCGGCCCAGCTCAGGCAGGGAATCGAGGACAACCTGCGCAGCCTGGCAGTCGGCCATCTCGCTGCGGTCAACTTGCGACTGATGGACGACGCCGAGCCCGACCAGCGGTTCGACGACCAACTCGCCGCCATGGTGAAAGCGCGCGACAACGGGCTGATCGGCGGCGTCGGCCTCAGCAATGTCACCCGCGACCACCTGCTGCACGCGCTCTCGGTCACAGACATCGCCTGCGTGCAGAATCCGATGAACCTCGCGGACCGGGCCTCCATGCCCGTGCTCGAGGAGTGCTATGCGCGCGGCATTGCCTTCGTGCCCTTCTTCCCGCTCGGCTCGGCCTTCACCCAGGGCAATCCCGTCCTTGGCAGCCCGCAGGTCATCCGCACCGCAGCGCGCCTAGGTCACACACCAGCCCAGGTAGCCCTGGCGTGGCTGCTCAGCCTGCGGCCAAACGTGCTGCTGATTCCCGGCACGTCCTCGATACGCCACCTCCAGGAGAACATGGCCGTCGCGAACATCGAACTCGACGCAGAAGCACGCGAGCTGCTGGCCCCGATGGCATAGCAACTCAAGACCAAGCAGCGCTGGGGGTCGCTGCGACCCTAACTAGACGAGCTTGCCGCAGCCGACGCGCTGCTCTGACGATCAGGACAGGAGGATGTCGGATTATGAACGTGACACTCACTGGTTCTACCGGTTTCCTCTGATCGCACATACTGACCGAACTGCAAGAGCACGGCCACGAAGTGACCGCGCTCGTCCGCGACGACGCCCAGGCGGACCGCGTCGCCGCCATCGGCGCCACACCGGTGGTGGTCGACCTCTACGACCGGCCGGCGGTCACGAGCAAGTTCAGCAGCGCAGACGGCGCCATTCACACCGCCAGTCCCGGGGACGCTACCAGCGCGAACCTCGACTCCGCAGTGGTCGCCGCGGCGACCGACGCGTTCGCGGGCACCGGCAAGCCCTATCTCCACATCAGCGGCGACTGGATCTACGGGGACAATACCGCCATCACCGAGGAGTCTCCCATCAACGCACCTGCGATGGTTGCATGGAGGGAGCCGATCGAACGCCGGGTACTCGACGCGGCAGGCATGCGCGGAGTCGTGATCGTCTCCAGCGTCGCCTACGGGGACGGCGGAGGAGGGATTCCAGGGCTCCTTCTCGGTTCCCCGCGTGACGAGGCCGGCAACCTGATCATGCTCGGCACCGGACAGCAGCGCTGGTCCACAGTGCACGTCGCGGACCTGGCCGACTTCTTCCGGCGCGCCCTGGAAGACGAGTCGGCCCGTGGCCGCTACGTCATCGGCGACGGATCGAACCCGACCGTTGCCGAACTAACGGAGGCGGCCGCTGTCGCAGCCCGCGCGCCGGGAGCGGTCGCCGGCTCCGACGATGAGGCACGGGCACGGCTGGGCGACTATTTCGCAGAAGTCCTTCTGCTCGACCAGGGCACCGACGCGGCCAAAGCTCGAGCCGAGCTCGGTTGGCATCCGTCCCATCCCGTGCTTGCCGACGAGTTCCGCCACGGGAGCTACCGAATGAATGGAAGCTGACCGACCAGCGCTGGCCGGAGGATGGGGCTAACTAGGCACGGTCAGCTGCAACCTCCGGCCTAAGCCGCGGTCCGCTCACGGAAGGACAAGTCAGGTGGTTCCAGAACGGTCGCCGGCGCCAGGCGCGGCTGACTCCAGCAGGTCGCCGCAGCCCCGCTCCGGCATGGCTAGCCGGTCCGGTTATCTGCCGGTATCTGAGCATGGTCTCATCGGTGACCTGCACACCGTGGCGCTAGTGGGAACCAACGGGACCATCGACTGGCATTGCAGCCCGTCTTTCGACGCCCCGAGCGTTTTCGGATCGATCCTGGACGCGGACGGCGGCGGATGCTTTGAGCTGGCCGCCGCCGTGCCCGCGAAGACCCGGCAGTTCTATCTCCCTGATACCAACGTGCTGATCACCCGTTTCTCCGCACAGGATGGCGTGGGTGAGATCCAGGATTTCATGCCGGTCGGCGGCGCGGCTGAGGCGCGGCGGCGCCGGCTGATCCGGCGGGTGGTGTGCGTGCGGGGGGCTATGCCGTTCCGGGCTCGGATCGCGCCCCGGTTTGGCTACGGGACGGACCCGCACACCCTCACCGAGACGGAGGCTGGCGTTGTACATTCGGTCGGCAGCCTGCTGGTTGTTCAGTCCGTGCGCGACGAGCTCGGCTGTAAGGCGTTCGGTTTCGGTAAGGCTCTGCCACCCTGCCGCGGCCCTCTCGGCCGGTGATGCACAGTTTCGCCGTCGCACACCGAGCCCGCGGAGCCGTCGCCGGACGCGGGCCAGGTCGATGGCCGACGGCGAGGGCCTGCCGGTTTGGCCTGCAGATCATGGCGCCCGTGCCCGGAGACGACCGGACGTACCGCGTCGGCGCGGCGGCAGAGGCGGCATGTACCAAACGCTGGGGCCATGTCAACGCCGACGTTGTACTTGATAAAGAGGAGACGCGATGACGGCGCTCAGGCCTTATGACGACGCGGTCGCCAGGTATGACCCGGTGATCGGCTTGGAGACACATGTCGAGCTGAGCACCAAGACCAAGATGTTCTGTGGCTCACCCGTGGGTTTCGGTGGCGAGCCGAACACCCGGGTTTGCCCGGTCTGCCTGGGCCTGCCCGGATCGTTGCCGGTCATCAACCGGGTGGCGGTGGAGTACGCGATCCAGATCGGGCTGGCGCTGCATTGCTCGATCGCCGCGTGGTGCCGCTTCGCGAGGAAGAACTACTTCTATCCGGACATGCCGAAGAACTTCCAGATCTCCCAGTACGACGAGCCGCTGTGCACAGATGGCTGGCATGACGTCACGGTGGATGACGTGGGCACCGGGCCGCTGGAGATCCGAGTGGAGATCGAGCGCGTGCACCTTGAGGAGGACACCGGTAAATCCGTCCACGTGGGCGGGGCGACCGGGCGCATCCATGGCGCCGATCACTCGCTCGTCGATTACAACAGGGCCGGCATTCCGCTTGCCGAGATCGTGACCAAGCCAATCCCTGGAACAGGGGAGTCCGCTCCGCAGGTCGCACGAGCCTACGTCACCGAATTGCGTGACCTAATGCGGGCGCTCGGGGTCTCTAATGCGCGGATGGAGGAAGGGTCGCTGCGTTGCGATGTGAACACGTCGCTGGCCCCGCGCGGCTCGGTGCACTTTGGCACCAGAACCGAGACCAAGAACGTGAACTCGCTCCGCTCGGTCGAGCGGGCCGTCAGCTACGAGATCCGGCGTCAGGCGGCGGTGCTCGACGCTGGTGAGCGGGTGGTCCAGGAGACACGGCACTTTCACGAGGGCACCGCCGTCACGTCCCCGGGCCGTAGCAAGGAAGAGGCGCAGGACTACCGCTACTTCCCCGAGCCCGACCTGGTGCCGCTCGCGCCAGCCGCCGCCTGGGTCGAGAAACTCAGAGCTGCGTTGCCGGAACTTCCTGCCGCGCGGCGTGCCCGCCTGCAGGCGGAGTGGGGTCTTTCTGGCCAGGACATGTCCGCGCTGCGTAACGCTGGTGCGCTCGACCTGGTTGTGGCGACCGTTGAGGCCGGCGCGGCGCCCGCGGATGCCCGCAAATGGTGGCTCACCGAACTGTCCCGCCATGCCAACCAAACCGGCACCGAGCTTTCGGCCTTGCCAGTAACGCCGGCCCAGGTGGCACGGGTGACCGAGCTCGTCGCTTCGGGTGCGCTGAACGACAGGCTGGCCAGGCAGGTGCTCGCGGCTGTGCTCGCGGGGGAGGGCGGCCCTGACGAGGTGATCGCGTCCCGTGGTCTCGCGGTAGTAAGCGACGAAGGCAAGCTCGCTGCGGTTGTTGATGAGGCGATCGAGGCCAACCCGGAGGTAGCGGGCAGGGTACGGTCGGGCAAGGTCGCCGCGGCCAGTGCGCTGGTCGGCGCCGTGATGAAGACGACTCGCGGCCAGGCCGATGCCGTGCGCGCCCGCGAACTGATCCTCCAACGTCTTGGCCAGTCCGGCTGACCGGCTGCCGACGGAGGGGTCAGGTGGAAATTCGCGGTACCCGAGTGAGAGCCGATGACCATGTGCTTGGTCCGGCCGATGCGCCAGTAACGGTCCTTGAGTACGGCGATTACGAGTGCCCGTTCTGTAGGGCAGCAGCACGGGATGTGCACCGGCTGCTCAACCTCTACCCGGACATGATCCGGTTCGTGTTCCGGAACTTCTCTTCCGTCGGGTTTGTATAGGCTCAAGTCGGCTTGGGGCCAAGGCCCGGCCTATGCCTCGTGCGCCCGCAGGATCGCCGCAGCGCCTCGATCCCGGCGCCGACATCGAGCCCGGGATCGAGTAGCGCGCGCAGCAGCAGGCCGTCGCCGGCCGCTGCGAGCACCTCGCGCTCGTTCACCGCGGCGGGCACGATGCTCCGGGCCCGCACGATCCGGCTGTCCAGGTCCGTCTTGATCGCCAGCCGGAAGCCGTAGAACCATTCGGCGTGCGCGGCATCGCGGCCGAATCGCGCGTGCCGGCCATCCGGCCCGGTCCAGGAATCGGGGCCGCGGACCCGGGAGGTGTGCTTGACCGGCAACGCGCTGGTGTCGATCTGCTGGCAGTCATCGACCGGAACGCCCGCGGCCAGGTGGGCGCGGAACTGCCCGGACGCGCCCCACAGCCAGCGGATGCGCCGGTTGGCCTCGCTTTGGTGCGGCAAGACCGGGAATAGGCCCGCCCAGTCGCGGGCCACCTCGGCCAGGAACCCCGCCTCGCTGCGGCGGCCCAGCACATGGCGCACCTGCGCGATGGTGAGCAGCTCGGCGCGCTGCAGGCAGGTGCGGGGCCCGGCCGCGGCGGGATGGCGATGGCACCGGAGGAAATCGCGTCATCGATCAGGACATAGACGTAGACGAACAGGTCCTCGGTTGGCAGCATGGGAGTGGCCTCTGCGGGACAAGGGACTTCGACAATCGCTTGTCTCTCGCAGAGGCCATCCCATGATCAACTCGACACGCCGGGATCAACCCACATAACGCGCCTAAGGAGAGCCATGGGCTACGCCAGGCAGATGCTGGACACCTACCCCCACACCTTCAATGTCGACGCCGGCGTGCTGGCGGCCACCATCGACGCGCTCACCGACTGCGCCCAAGCCTGTACCGCCGACACCGACGCCGACTTGAGCGAGCAGAACGTAACCGACATGGTCAAGTGCATCCGGCTGTGCCTGAACTGCGCCGATGTCTGCACCGCCACCATCGCGGTCACCAGCCGCCAGGCAGAGTACGACGCCAACGTCGCTAAGCCGCTCCTGGAGGCCTGCGCCGCTATCTGCAAGAGCTGCGGCGACGAGTGCGAGCAGCACGCCCAGATGCACGAGCACTGCCGGATCTGCGAGCAGGCCTGTCGGCGCTGCGAGCAGGCCTGCCGGGAACTCCTGGCCGCCATCAAATAACAGACCGGCCACTCCGGCAGGTGCCAGCTGTCCCAGCGAACATCTCAGCCATGGCCGTCCCGGATAACCCTGCCCACCTATCAATGCCCGGCACGCCCTCACTATGCCGCTGGCGCACGCCGCACCGCCACGTCGGCCATTGCGACCGGGTGCGGGCGGCGCGCCTGGCCCGCCGCCCGCGCCGCGAGCCAGTCGAATCGAGCTTCTCCATCAAGCTGGGCGGCTCGGTCGATCCGTGGAGCAGCCCAAGACACGGCCAGAACTGGACGATCGGCGCGCAGTCACCATCGCAATCGGTACATCTTTCAGCCGCCCCGAGTCGGCGATCTGCACGAACGCCCACGGCGAACGCTTACGCTCCGTGACAGTCGCTGCCCGACTTGACGGCTGTCATCCGACCGTCCCGATTGCCACCATGGTCACGGAGCTATCGCTGTCGGTGAGAAGAGTCCGGTTGGATCAACAGGCAACAGCCAGTAGCAACATCGTGGCCAGGTTCCAACTCACGCGTCCCGGCTCAGCAGCAGCACCCTCGTCATAAGCGACGCCACATAGCGCTGAAAGTTCTGCGCCATCAAACGCAGACCGGAGCGGGATGACTTGGAGCACAGGTGCCCGTTACGCTCGACAGCTCGAACGCGGGTTCGGATACTGGGCTGCATGCAGCACGCGCCGTGGGCTCCGCCGCTAGTCGAGATGTCCGGCGGCCAGGTCGGCCACCTGCTGGAGTGGCGGCAGCACGAGCGCGACGGATCATGGCACGCCTGGGTGTCCTGGGTGCTCACGACTGGTGATCCGCCCCGCCACCAGCACAAGGTCGTCTCAGTCCAGGCTGAGAGCCTTGCCCCGCTCGAAGAGCCGGACGCCGTGGCGGAATGTGGCGGAACCAGGAAGGCGGCCCGAACCGCGTCACGCCTGGTCAGGACCAATTTCCGCTGATGATCGCGGGGCGCCCCCAGCAGGATTCGAACCTGCGCACACGGCTCCGGAGAGCGTTGCCCTGTAGGTGCCTGACCTGCAAAGACGTATCCCAGAGTGGGTCTAGCGGTCGCCCCTCGGACGCGGCACCTCGGCACGGAGGCGCCGTCCAGTCATACTGCAGGTGATCCCGCGCCTGCCAGCTCGTACTGGCGGGCGGCGATGGCGGATTGCGCCGGGCCGGCTGAGCGATCGCGTGCCGAGCGTGAATCCAGCCGAAGCGTGCCTCCACGGATAGTGCCGGCCTTCGAAAAGAATGCGGGCAATCGGCATGAGCGTCGAAGCGATTTCATGGGCTCTAAACCTTGTCCCGGTACCGCGCGATCGAGGCGAGACAACGCCTGCAAATTCGTGCCCGTCGGGCTGGCCATGCCCGGCGGGACCGGACGGGATCGGAGCGTTTCCTGGGCGTCTCGACGCTGATCCTCTACATGGGCCTGTCTGAGCGCACGGTCCGGACCGCGCTGGACCGAAGGCACCATCCGGCCCGGAGTCGCGGCGGAAGTTACCCCTCCGGAGGATCCTGCCTTGCGGGCCGGTGAAGACAAGAGTGGAACGTCTGCCCGGAGATCTCCAGGTGCCGGGCCATCGGCACGTCATGACCAGGAGCAGGATCGCTGCACCACGGTGACTCATCCGCTGCCTCCTCGCTGAACGCCTGGCACCGGCAGCAACCTAGCGCCGATGCCAACCGCCGCATTGACCTGTCCGGCGGGCTGCTATGACGGTGACGTCGGGTCAGGGGTCGGTGCGGCGGATCGGCTGCCGGGGTGCCTGCTTGTTCCTCGCGCCGCCGTGGCGGGCTGCTCCGGGCACGCCGACCGGGAGTGTCCGGGTGGCCGGGAGGTCAAGGGTGTCGAAGTCCGGGTCGGGCATGGGCGGTCGAATCCGATGGCTTTGTGGGTCATCGACAGTGACAGAGCGACGGCGTGGCCGGCTTGGATGAGGCCGAGTTTGCGGGCGGCGACGGCGACCCGGGTCTGGCAGCGGCAGTCGATGGAGTGGATCGCGGCGGTCTTGGCCGCCGATCCGACGGCGATGCCGAGGTCGATGTCGCGCAGGTTGCAGAGCGGGTCGGCGAATTCGAGTTCTGCTGACTGGCCGCGCAGGGTTTTGGTGTGGTGCAGGAATTCGGCGCAGGTGGCGTATCCGCAGGCGCCGCAGTCGTAGTTCGGCGGGTACCAGCCCGGCAGCAGCCCGATGAACAAGATCGCGTCGGCGGCCTCGGCGGCTTCGGCGTCGCGGAACCAGATCCGCTCCCGGCGTTCCTTGCCGCGGGCCCGCATCCACGCGGCGAGCTGGTGGCGGGTTTCGGTGTCGTCGGCGATGACGGTTTCCATGAAGCCAGGTTTGCCGGCCAGGAACAGCTGGCCGCCGGATTTGGGGCGGTGATCGCGGCGGCAGCCATCAGCTGGGCGACCTGCCGGACCGTGGCCGCGCGGATGTCGTCGTAGCCGAGGGTGCCGGTCATGGGGCGGCGGTTACCTGGCGGCGGCACCAGGCGTAGAGAGCGTCGTAGACGAAGGTCGCGCGGTCCAGCAGCCGGTGGTCGTCGGCTTCGACGTCCAGGCCGCCCAGCCCGATGGCCAGCAGCCCGGGCCCGGCCGGGTCGGTGCCGAGGTCGGCGGCGATGTCGGCGGCGTGCACGATCCGGGCCAGCCGGACCAGCGCCGGGTCGGCGGCCAGGTTGTGGTCGTCGATGAGGACCTCGAAGGTGCACTTGCCGTCGCGGTGGTCGTACCGGGCGCCGGGCGCGTCGAAGCTGACGGCGTCTTCCCGGCTGGCCACGTCGAGTACCTGGTCGGCGGGGACGTAGAGGATCTGGGCGTCGGGGTCGATGAACTTGGCGATCAGCCAGGGGCAGGCGATCCGGTCGGTCTTCGGCCGGGCGCGGGTAACCCATTTCATGGCGTCTCCTCCGGAGTGACAGGGCTGGCGGCGGTGACTGCCAGGCCGGGGTGGTTGAGGTAGCCGCCGGTGATGTCGTAGCGGGTGATCGGCTGGTAGCTGACGGCCCGGTGCACGCCGGAGGCGGTCAGGCGGGCTCGTTCGGGCGTGGCGATCCAGGCGTCGAACACCTCGTGGCTCGGCCAGATCGTCAGGACCACCGTCTCGCCCTCGCCGTTAGATGGTTCGAGGACGAGCTCGGCGAGGATGCCGTGCGCCTCGCGGACGGCGCGGCCCTCGGCGATCCAGGCCAGGTAGCGTTTCCGCACCTCGGGCGGGATGCCGACGGTGCGCAGGCAGGCGATCATGGATTCTCCTC
>Ga0137374_10007952_pt1 | contig 12585 bp, 10 predicted proteins | sample SagtaG_20_FD_104811 | JGI IMG/M metagenome (GOLD analysis project Ga0137374, IMG submission 104811) | Vadose zone soil microbial communities from Sagehorn Ranch, Mendocino, California, USA - Sage1_R_100_16 metaG | ecosystem: Environmental > Terrestrial > Soil > Vadose zone | place: USA...
CGCGCACGCGCGGCGCGACGAGCACCACGGCCACCAGCAGCACCGACAGTGCCGCCAGACCGCCCCAGATCACCAATAGCAGCCGCGACTGCCGCTCACCCTGGAGCACGAGAAACACGGCCAGGGCAGGAGCGCCGAGGCCGAACAGAAAGAAGCGAGCAGCGAGCAGCGAGTAGCGAGTGATCCGTCGCCCACTCGCAACTCGCTGCTCGCTACTCGCTACTCCGTTAAGCCAGCTCGCTCCGACTGCCACGAGCAGCGACGCGCCGAAGGTGTAGACGAACAGCCAGCGGGCGGGCACGCGAAACGACGCGAAGCCAGGCGCCCAGTCGAACAGGGTGTGGTAAAGCGGGTTCAAATCGCCGACCGCGAGCCCAAGCCCCAACACCACCATCGTCGCGCCCAGCACGACCGGGCGGCCCGGCCCGACCACCAAGCCGAGCCAGGCCAGCGCCAACACGATCGTGCCCGTGTGCCCGTAGAACTCCGTCGTGTGGAGGTGCTCCCAGAAGCCCGGAAAGAGGGCAGGCAGCAGGAGCCGCCACGGCAGCGAGTCGAACGTCGCCTCACGGAAGTCGAGCCCGCCGCCGCGGATCGAGAGGCGCGACAGCTCCAGAGTCGGCACCAATTGAATCGCCGCCGCACCGAACGCCAGTCCAGACGCCAGCGCCAGGACGCCCAGCCCCCGCGCCAGCGCGGCCGGACCGTCGGCCCATCGTCGCCACGCCGCCACGGTCACCAGCACGGCGAGGGTCATGTACACCTCTTGCGGATGCCCGGCCAGGAGCTGCAGCAGCAGCCCGGCGAACAGCGCCGCGAGGGCCCACTCGCGCGTGCGACGCTCGCCGCTCAGGGCGACGTCGAGCGCTAGCGCCAAGGCGGGCAGCCAGGCCGCGACACTGAGCTGATTGATGTGGCCCGACTGACCCCCCATGAACCCGCTGAAGGCGAAAGCGGAGGCTCCGAGCACGCTTCCCAGCCGTCCTAACCGAAGCGACCAGCGGGCAAAGGCGTACAACGACGCCGCCGCCAGGAACAGGTGAGCTAGCAGGTTGGCAACGTACGCGCGCGGGACCGGCAGCAGCCCGAACAGCAGCGTGCCCGGGTAGAAGACTGCCGTCTGAGGATTCGCCAGGAATGGCGAGCCCAGGAACAGGTGCGGGTTCCAGAGCGGCAAGCGGCCCTCGGCCAGCCCCTGGGCCAGGTACGCTCGCAGCGGGTAGAAGTAGACGAAAACGTCCAGGCCGCCCGGGACCATCCCGCGAAAGGCGAGGTCGGGGTTGAAAAGCAGGACGAGGAGCAAGATGGCCAGGACGGCGAGCGCGTCAGCGAACTGAATTTCACCGCGAAGGCGTGGCGCCCCCACCCCCTCGCCCGCTCCCCCAAGCTTGGGAGAGGGGGTTGGGGGCGGGGGCGTAGGCGCCGCGTGACTCTGCGCTGAAATCGCTCAGGATCCTGCAAAGGTCAGGGCAGGAACCGGTAGCGGAGCAGGGTTAGCAATACCCTGGGGCCATCGCGCCACGCGACGATCTTCTTGCCCTCCCAGTGCTCGCGGCCGGCATAGGAGATCGGGACCTCGTAGATCCGATGCCCCATTCGAAGGATCTTGGCCGTGACCTCCGGATCGAAACCCCAGCGCTCCGATCGCAACGTCAGCCGCCGCGCGATGTCCACCGTAAAGACCTTGTAGCAGGTCTCCAAGTCGGTCAGGGTGGTATCGAACAAGATATTGGTCAGCAGGGTCAGCATTTGGTTTCCGAGGGCGTGCCAGAAATACATCGCCTTGTGCTCACCCAAGAAGCGTGAGCCGTAGACGACCTTGGACCTGCCGTTCAGGATCGGCCGAAGCAGGATCGGGTAGTCGGCTGGGTCGTATTCGAGGTCGGCGTCCTGGATCAAGACGATGTCGCCCGCGACGTGTCGCAGCCCTTCGCGGACGGCCGCGCCCTTGCCCCTGTTGCGAGGGAGCACGCGCAGCAGTACGTCGCCGCGTGCCGCCTGCCCTTCGAGCACCTCGCGGGTCCCGTCCGTCGAGCCATCGTCGACGGCAATAATCTGCTTTTCGATGTCACCCAGGTCGACCGCTCGCACCTGGTCGAGCAGCTCGCCAACCGTCGCTTGCTCGTTGTAGGCGGGAATGATGATCGACAATTTCAGGGTTGCGCTCCGGGCAGCTATCAGCAGTCAGCATTCAGCTTCTGGAGGAACGGACTCGAAGAGCTCAGCCTGGCTGCTGGCTGGCTGATGGCTGGTGGCTGGTGGCTGATGGCCGATGGCTGCGGCAATCGTACACGCTACCTGGCGCCTGGCGCGAAGACCTTTTGGCGAGTCCCGTTGACCTGGTACTCCTCGAAGAGAAAATAGTAGCGCCCGATCGCCTCCAGGACAGGCTCCGGATACAACTCCGCGTCGAGGACTACGTAGCTGAACCGTCGCGCGGCGAGATCGGCGACGAGGTTATCTGGCCGCCACGCGCCGGCTTGCTGGAGGTTGCGCAAATGCGTCGCGTTGCCCACCACTTCCTTGCCCGCCGCCAGACTGAAGCCAGGATCCTCCACCAAAATCGGGCCGTGGGCCTTACGCAGACGCTTGACGAGCCTGGCGCCAACCTCGCCTTCGCCACCCGGTTCGCGGCCAAGGAATGAGGCTTGAGCGCCACGGTCGACTAGAAATGGGGCCACACTGTTCAGCGGGCCGTGGGCAAACAATGCCGCCTGCAGGAAGACGAGCGCGCCAAGCGCCCCGATGAGTCGGGGGCGTCGGGACTCCCTCAGGCCGTTCGCGAACGTCGAACCGGCGAGCACGCACGAGGCGGCGATTGGGGCCAGGAAATACGACTCGCCGGCCCCCCACTTTCCGACGCTGACGGCCAGCCCGAGCGCCAGCAGCCAGTACAGCTCGAAAGGGCCCCACTCCTGTAGGCGAACCGCGCGCAGCACTTGCCAGGCAGCGAGCACCAGCAGGACCCCATGCAACTCGACGAAGTTTCGGTAATAGCCGAACGCCTGGCCGATGCTGAACGGGTTGACGTTGCCGATCACGACGTTGACGAAGAACTCTCCGCCCGAGGCGAGGTCCAGGGCCAGCCAGAGCAGCAGGCCGATCAGGCCGACCGCGGCACTGGCCACCAGCCCGCTACGTCGGTCCCTGGACAGCAAGAAGAGCAGCCCGGCCGCGACGGCGTCCACCATCGTCTGCTTGGTGAACAGGGCCAGCAAGAACGCCGCGACCGCCCCGCCCAACCAGCCGAGTCCCGAGCGAAGACAGCAGTACAGGCCGGCCGCGGCGAACAACGCCGCCAGGGCGTTCACGCGCGCCAGCGGCGTCACGTGATAGACATAGTTCGAGCCGACGTAGAGGAGGCCGGCTGTCAGTGCCGCCGGCCTATTCGCCGTCTGGCGGTTGACGATCGCACCGACCAGCGCCGCGGTCGCCAGTCCGGCCGCGGCTGAGAGCAATCGGCCTGTCGCGAGGGCCGGGCCGTAGATGGCGACGAGCGGCGCCAAGAGCAGCGAAAAGACGGGCGGGTAGTTCGACGAGTAGTACGGAAAAACGGTGTTGTCCGAGTAGATCGGCCGACCTTGGGCCAGCAGCCAGCCGCCGTTGACGTCGTACCCCTCGCCCTGGTCGAAGTCGTACGGATAGAAGCCCAGATTCAGAGCATGGGCAACGTAGAAGAGCAGGTAATACGAGAGCAGAGTCAGGCCGAGGGCCCAGAGAAGCAAACCGAAGCGTGGGCCAGGTAAGGGCGAAGCATTCGCCCCTGGTTTTGGCTTGACCTCAGGACCCTGTGGGCGAATGCTTCGCCCCTACTCAATCGACCGCGGCCGCTTCGCGCTCCAGGACCTGGCGCGATTTGCCGTCCTCTGATGGGCCGATCACGCCGCGTTCTTCGAGGAGATCGATCAGGCGTGCCGCGCGCGGGTAGCCGATCCCGAGGCGGCGCTGAAGCAGCGAGGTAGAGATGCGCCGGTACTGGCCCGCGACCTCGACGGCCTTCTCGTACAGCTCGTCGCCATCGTCATCGTCGCCGCCCCGGCCGAGGCTCTCTATCTCGCGCACGTCTTCCTCGCTGTAGCGCGGCCCGCCCAGCCGGCGCCAGAAGCCCACCAGCTTGTGGATCTCCTCGTCAGAGATATAGGCCCCCTGCAGGCGGATAGGCTTGCTCGAGTCCTGTGGCAGGAACAGCATGTCGCCTCGCCCGAGCAGCTTCTCGGCGCCCACCGTATCGAGGATCGTCCGTGAATCGATGTGTGAGCTGACCGCGAAGGAGATTCGAGTCGGAAAGTTGGCCTTGATCAGGCCCGTGATCACGTCGACCGACGGGCGCTGGGTCGCCACCACGAGGTGAATGCCGGTCGCTCGGGCCAGCTGCGCCAGGCGACAGAGGATGCGCTCGACCTCGTCGCCGGCCGTCATCATCATATCGGCCAATTCGTCAATGACGACCACCATGAACGGCATCCCCTTCTGAGTCGGATCCGCCTCGACGGACTTGTTGTACGCGTCGATGTTGCGGGTCGCCCGAGCCGCGAACACGGAGAAGCGCCGCTCCATCTCCCTCACGACCCACTTCAGCGACCCAACCACGCGCTCCATATCGGTTACAACCGGCATCCGCAGATGTGGAATGCCGTTGAAGCTGACCAGCTCGACCATCTTGGGGTCGATCATCAGGAACTGGAGCTCGTCGGGCGTACACTGGAACGTGAGCGAGGCGATGATCGAATTGATGCAGACCGACTTGCCGCTGCCGGTCGCGCCGGAGATGAGCAAGTGAGGCATTCTGGCGAGGTCGCCGATGACGGGGTTGCCCGAGACGTCGCGCCCGAGGGCTAGGCGCAGCTTGGAGCGGACCCGGCCCCACTGCTCGGATTCCAGCAGCTCGCGCAGGCTCACCAGCGCTCCCGCGCGGTTGGGCACCTCCACGCCTACCACACGCTTGCCCGGCACGGGCGCTTCCAGCCGCAGGGCTCCCGTACCGAGCCGCAGCGCCAGGTCATTACTGCGAGCCAGGATCCGGTTCACCGACACGCCGGGGCCCGGCTCCAGTCCGAACTGGGTGACGGTCGGGCCCGAGTTGACCTCGACCACGCGAGCCTCGATGTTGAAGCTGGCAAGGGTGTCCTCGATGATCCGGGCCTGAGACCGCACATCCGCCTGGTTGAGCTCGGCGGCCGTCGTCGCGGCCAGGAGACTGGGAGGCGGCACGTGCCAGCCAGACTGCGCGCCGGGCTCGCGGGCCTCGGGAGCGAGCGGCTCGGACAGAGGCTCCGTCGCGGGCGCGTGGCGCGGCCGGCCGACCACCCTGGCGAGCCGGTGGCTCAGCGGGCGGGCCGGCACGGCGCTCGGGCGGGCCTGGTTGACCCGCAGGCGTGGCCGCCTGAGTCCGCGATACGCGGCCATGAGTCCCCCGAACAAGAGTCGAATCACTCGATAGATCGCGCGAGCGATCAGCAAGCCAACCACCGCGACGCCGACCGCCACCTGGGTCAAGGTCAGCTCCAGCATGAGCAAGAGGCCAAGCAGGAGCCCGGCGGCCAGCACCACGCCGGCGGCCGCCTGGCCGAGCGCCTCACGAAGTCCCGCGGAGAGGTAGTAGCCGATCGCCCCACCGCCGGAGTGCAGCTCGAGCGCTCGTCTGGCCGGATCCGGGTCACCCAGCGGAAAGAAGTGGATGAGTGCCGGCAGCGCCAGCGTCGCGAGCACCGCCCCGATCAACCGACCGGTCGGCAGGGTGACCCCCGAGCGAGCCGCGACCAGGAGGCGAAGCAGCCCGAAGGCGACAAGCCAGGCCGGCAGCAGGACGGCCGTCGAACCCAACGCCAGACCCATCCACCAGAGCAACGGCCCAGTCAGCTGTCCGGACGGGAAGGTGAGTGCGAGCACGCAGATGGTGCCCAGGACAACGCTGCCCAGGGCCGCAACGTCGGCCAGGATGCGCCGATCCACGACCAGCCCAGATGGGAAGCTCGAATGGCCGCGCACGGGCCTGCGACGGCCCGTGGTCCTCAGCTGACGTGTCGTCATGGCATTGTTGTCAGAGTGGTGTGCTGATGCGGCCATTCAGAACAGGCTCAGCTGCTCGGCGTCCCGCGTGGCGGCTACGCGGTCCGGCGAGTCGGCGCCAGCGTTTGCCTCGCCCGCCCGCTGGCGCGCCTGTTCGAGGGCTCGCGACAGGCCCCCGAAGTCCCGCTCGAGCTCCTGGCGAAACTTCGGCTGGTGCAGGGCCGCGGCGGGGTGATAGCAAGCGTAAGCCGTGATCCCTCGCCACACCGTCGTCGTGCCATGCACCTGGCTGATCCGGGCGTTCGGCCCAAAGAACGTCGCCATCGAATAACGGCCCAGGGTGACGATCAACATCGGCTTGAGCGCCGCGATCTGCTGCTCGAGGTGGCCGAAGCAGGCATCGAGCTCGTCCGGCAGCGGGTCTCGGTTGCCCGGCGGACGATGCTTGATGACGTTCGTGATGAACACCTCGTCGCGCCGAAGACCGGCCCGGGCTAACAGGTCGCTGAGGAGCTGGCCGGCCGGCCCGACAAAGGGTCGACCTTGGGCGTCCTCATGGAAGCCCGGCCCCTCTCCGACCAGCATCACCTCGGCGTTCGGGTTACCCTCGCCGGGCACTCCGTGCTTGCTGGTCTGGTAGAGTCGACAACTCGTGCAGCGGCGGACTTGCTCGGCGATGACTTCTAGCTGCTGGGACACCAGACCCTCCCGCGCAAGCCCCTCAGCCATCCTAACATCCGCCGGACCCTATAACAATTGACCCGGGGGTCACAAGTTCGTATCCTCTGCCCCAGTCACGAGTCGCGGGTCACGAGTCACAAGTCGAACTCGCGGCTCGTGACTCGCGACTCGTGACTCGTGACTGGGAGGATCCGTGCCTGGACCGCTCGATCGGGTCCGCGTAGTTGACCTGACGCGTGCGCTGGCTGGACCGTACTGCACCCTGATCCTGGGCGATATGGGCGCCGAGGTGATCAAGGTGGAGCTACCCGGCTCGGGCGACGAGACGCGCGTCTGGGGTCCGCCCTTCCTCGAGGGCGAAAGCTCGTACTTTATGAGTATCAACCGTAACAAGAAAAGTCTGACCCTAGACCTGAAACGTCCAGCCGGTAGAGAGGTTCTGGGCAGGCTGGTGGCCCCCGCGGACGTGCTGGTGGAGAACTTTCGCCCCGGAGCGATGGCTCGGCTGGGCCTGAGCTACGAGCAGGCGGCGCGGCTCAATCCTCGCCTGGTCTACTGCTCGATCTCCGGATTCGGCCAGACCGGCCCGCGCGCGGGCCAGCCAGCCTACGACCAGATCCTACAGGGCATGGGCGGCGCCATGAGCCTGACCGGCCCGGCCGACGGCCCCCCGACCAAGTTCGGCATCCCGATCGGCGACATCGCAGCCGGCATGTTCGGCGCCTACGCTATCGCCTGCGCGCTGTTCGCGCGCGAGCGGGGCGGGCGCGGCCAGTGGATCGACACGTCGATGCTCGGGAGCCAGGTCGCGCTGCTGACCTTTCAGGCTGGGCGCTACTTCGCGACGGGCACGGCGCCCGGCCCGGGCGGCAATCGCCACCCGAGCATCGGACCCTACGAGACCTTCGCGGCGCGCGACGGCTACGTCAACGTGGCGTGTGGCAACGAGAGGATGTGGCAGCGTTTCTGTAAGGCGCTTGGTTTGAGCGAGCTGCTGGGCGATCCTCGATTCAGCAGCAACGCCGACCGAGTGGCCAATCGCGAGCCGCTGAGCGATCGCATCCAGGAGCGCCTGGCCGACATGCGCGCGGCGGAGGTGATCAGGACGCTCGAGGCGGCCGAGGTCCCCTGTGGCCCCGTCTACAGCCTGGCCGAGGTCTTCGACGACGCCCAGACCGAGCATCTCGAGCTGCGTCGCCGGCTTTCTCACCCGAGAGCAGGCGAGATCAGCGTGACTGGCTTTCCCTGGCGCCTGTCCGAGACGCCCGCCGAAGTCCGCCTCCCCCCGCCCCTGCTCGGCGAGCACACCGACGAGGTGCTTCAGGAGTTGGGCTACTCAGGCGCCCAGATCGAGGGGTTGCGAGACGAGGGCGTCGTCTGAGGTGCGGCAGCTAGGGCAGCGCTGGCTCAGGCGTGCGCACCGTGGCGATGATGATGCCAGGCTCCTCAGGGACTGCCTGACCGTCCTCCTTCAGTGCCTGAATGTGCGATCTGATCGCCTCCCGTGCCTCGGCCAGTAACTCCTCAAGGGTCTCGCCCTGGGCGAAACAGCCCTCGAGCGCAGGCACCTCAGCCCAGTAGCCGCCCTCCTCGGCCGGGTGGATCACCAGCACGTACTCCACTACCGCTCGCCTTCCAGCAGCTGTTGGAACTCAGCTTCGCTGAGCCCGGCTTTTCGCAGCATTGCCTTGAGCAAGCCGATCTTGATAGGCTCGCGCCTGCTGGAAAAGGTGACGATCTGGCCACTGGGCATCTTGATGTTCACGTGGTCACCCTTGCCGCCTTTGCGGACCACGCCGCCCGCTCGTTGGAGCGCGGAAATGCCACGCCTCGGCCGGACGTCTCGCAGTTCAGCCACGCAGAGTCGCTGCCCACCTCAACGCCAAGTTGGTCAGCCAAAGCTGCCGTGTAATCGCCTCGCATTAGGCGGCCATGGAGGCAGCCGCCGCACCACGAGTTGGTCCCTCTAAGTGTACGGCATGATCATCGACGCAAAGAAGAAGGACGCGCTGGCCAGGCCGCCCGGCCAGCGCGCCCATCTTGGCGCGAGCCGAGGTTGCTACGCTGCTGGCACGGCTGCCAGGCCAGCCTCCCGAGGTAGTGCCGCCCGGGCAACGTCGCTCAAGTGCATCCGCCGCAAGACGGTGATCGCCAGGGTGGCGGCGGCGATGTCGAAGACGACCGCCACACCGAAGATCGGTAGCCAGCTGCCGGTCGCGTCCTGGAGGATGTGCCCAACGGGACCAGCCGGGTCGCAGCGCAGTCCGAGCTTTTGTTGCGCTTCAGGCGAGGGGGGAGATACCATCGGCTGCTTGTATGGCCGGCTGCCCGGCTCGACGGGTGTCGCCCCACGCGGCGCGCCGTGGGAGCCCAAGTCGGGTCCGAGGCAGGAGGAGGGACGATGTTGCGTAGATCAACGAGGCTGGCCTGTGCAGCGGTCAGCGTTGTCGCGGTCCTCGCGGCGGCGTGCACCGGAGTCGGTGGCGGAGCGGCTACAAAGGCCGAGGAGCCAACGCGTCCGGTGGAGTTCGTCATCAGCACGGCGCCGGGCGGGGGCTCGGACATCTACGCTCGGTTCATGCAGGGTGTAATCGAGAAGAACAAGCTGTTGACGCAACCCCTGCAGCCCATCAACAAGGAGGGCGGCGCGGGCGCGGTCGCATTCCAGTACGTCTTCGAGAAGAAGGGCGACATGCATTACATCATGATCACCCTCAACAGCTTCTTCACCACCCTGATTGTCCAGAAGGTGCCATTCAAAGCGACCGACTTCACGCCGATTGCCAACCTTGCCCTGGACCCCTTCTATCTGTGGGTCCACGAGGAGAGCCAGTGGAAGAACATCAAGGACTTTATCGCGGCGGCGAAGGCGGAGGAGATCACCGTCTCGGGCACCGGCTCGAAGCAAGAGGATGAGATCCTCTTCCTTCGGATCCAGGAGGTGGCGGGGACGAAGCCCTTCCGGTACGTGCCGGGCGCCGGCGGGGGGGCCGTGGCGGCAGCACTGGCCGGCCAGCAGGTCCAGGCCACGGTGAACAACCCAAGTGAGGGGCTGCCCTTCTACCAGGGCTCGCCCCGAAAACTGCGCCCGCTGTGCGCCTTCACCGCGGAGCGTCCCAAAGCGGGCCCGTTCAAGGACCTGGACACGTGCAAAGAGCAGGGCCTGGACATCACCGACTACTACATCATGCGGGCGATCATGGGTCCACCGGGCCTCTCCGCGGGGCAGGAGCAGTTCTGGGTAGACGTGTTCAGGAAGGTCTATGACTCCGAGGAATGGAAAGATTTCATGGTCAAGAACGATCTGGACCCTGCCTTCAAATCGGGCGAGGAGTTCAAGAAGTTCATCGCCGACTACGAAAAGCTCCACCGCGACCTCGCGACTAAGGCGGGCTGGGTGCAGTAGCGCGTGCGGCCGTATCAGGTGGGCACGGCGGGTGTGTTCGTGCTGCTGGCTGCGGTCGCCATGCTCGACTCGCGCAAGGGCGCGCTGATCGGCGCTTCCAGGGATCCCGGCGGAATGGGCGCGGGCTTCTACCCGTTCTGGGCGGCTGCGCTCATGGGGATCGCGGGGCTCGCAGTCATGTACGCGGTCGCGACGACACCGCAACCGGCGGAGGGCGTGTTCCGCGGTAGGGAGAGCGTCTTCGCCGTGCTCCAGCTCGTCATTCCCATGCTCGTCGCCACCGTCGCGCTGGTGTGGCTGGGTATCTACATCGTGACCGCGCTCTACATGGGCTTCTTCGCGCGCTACATCGGTCGCTACCGCTGGGTCTGGGTGGTCCTGATCGCGGTCGCGGTGCCCGCGGCGACCTACCTCGGCTTCGAGCTGGGCTTCCGCGTAGCCCTGCCGAAGAGCGTCTTCTACGGCGCCCTGCTGCCGGTCTGATGGAAGTCTTCGGCAACCTCGCCCTCGGCTTCGCGACGGCGCTCCAACCCTTCAACATCCTCATGCTCTTCATCGGAGTAACGCTCGGCCTCATCATCGGCGTCCTGCCCGGCCTGGGCGGCACCAGCGGCGTCGCGATCCTGCTGCCGGTCACGGTCTTCATCGCGAGCAGCGGGCCTGGCGGCCCGACGAGCGCGGTGATCCTGCTCGCGGGCGTGTACTGGGGGGCGCTCTTCGGCGGGGTCGTCACCTCGATCCTATTCAACATCCCGGGCGAGCCCTGGGCGGTCGCCCTCCTCTTCGACGGCTTCCCGCTTGCCAAGCGCCTCGGGAAGCCGGGCCTGGCGCTCACCTGCTCCTTCCTCGCCTCATTCGTGGGCGCGTTCATCGCGACGCTGTTGTTCACATTCTTCGCGAAGCCGCTCGCGGACATCGCGCTGGCGTTCGGCCCACCAGAGCTCTTCGCGGTGTTCGTCCTGTCCTTCACCACGCTCGTCGGCCTCGGCTCCGAGTCGCCCCTCAAGAGCGTGATGATGATTGGGTTCGGTCTCCTTCTCGCCGCCGTCGGCTTCGACACGATCACCGGCGAACCGCGGCTCACCTTCGGCCAGACCACGGTCCTGTCTGGTATCGGCTTCGTCCCGGTGACTATCGGTCTGTTCGGCATCGGCGAGATCCTCGCTTCAGCCGAAGAGTCGGGCATCGGCTACGTCGAGCGGCTCAGCACGAGGCTCGGCTTCAAGGACCTCTTCGAGGCCCTCGCCGCGATGCGCCAGCGCATCTGGATGGTCGTCACGAATTCGGTCATCGGCTTCTGGTTCGGCGTGCTGCCGGGCCACGGCGCGACGGCCGGCTCGTTCCTCGGCTACGGCCTGGCGCGGCAGTACTCGAAGAACAAACAGAACTTCGGCAAGGGCGAGATCTCCGGGATCATGGCCCCACAATGCACGGCCGACGCCGCGGCCGTCGGCTCCCTGGTCCCGATGATCACGCTGGGCGTCCCAGGCTCACCGACCTCGGCGGTGATGATGGCCGGCCTCTTCATCTGGGGCCTCACCCCCGGGCCGCTCCTGTTCATCCAGCACCCGGACTTCGTGTGGGGGCTCATCGCGAGCATCTACCTCGGCCATTTTATGACCTTCGTGATCTGCCTGCTCGCGGTACCACTGCTGGCGGCGATCATGCGAATCCCCTACGCGATCCTCACGCCATTCATCATCGTCATCAGCATCATCGGCTCGTATTCGATCAACAATAGCCTGTTCGACGTGTTCATCACGATCTTCTTCGGACTCGTGGGCTACTGGCTCCGCAAGCTCAAGTACCCGCTCGCGCCCCTGGTCGTCGCGATCGTGCTCGGCGACTCGACCGAGCGCGAGCTACGCAAGAGCCTGATCATGAGCGGCGGCAGCCCGCTCATCTTCTTCTCGAACGTGCGCGCCGCGACGCTGATGTTGATCTCGTTCGCGCTCTTACTGCTCCCCCTCCTCCAGACCATCCGCCAGCGCCTAGCGGGAGCGCCCGTCACCACCGACGGGTAGGGGCGCACCCGCGTGTGCGCCCCGCATCGGGTCGCTATCACTGGGGCGGACACGCGGGTCCGCTCCTACGATGGCAACTATCGGCGTAAACATGATTCGGCATTACGACGAGGCTTAAGCCCTCACCCCCTCCTCCCTCTGCGGAGTTCGGCAAGGGAGGAGGGGGTGAGCGGATCCTTGAGCGACGACCCGTCGGCTGCTGGTCAGCCCTTTTGCTGCTCCATGAGCGTCTTGTTGAGCGCCTTGAGACCCTCGACGCCGAAAGCGATCACGCCCGGGATCACCCAGTCGTCCCACTGCCGGTCGATCTTCTTCTGGAAGAACTCGATGTCCTCGTCGGTGAAGTGAGCGAACCGGCCCTGGCGCATGAGGTACTCGCGGACCGGCTTACGCTGGAACCGACCCTCGGCGATGGACTTGGTGGTGCCGGTCAGCCGAAGGATGTTGTCCTCGACCTCGAACAAC
>Ga0137374_10007957_pt1 | contig 12582 bp, 12 predicted proteins | sample SagtaG_20_FD_104811 | JGI IMG/M metagenome (GOLD analysis project Ga0137374, IMG submission 104811) | Vadose zone soil microbial communities from Sagehorn Ranch, Mendocino, California, USA - Sage1_R_100_16 metaG | ecosystem: Environmental > Terrestrial > Soil > Vadose zone | place: USA...
ACCCACGGCCGCCTCGGCGTTCCACACGTCCAGCCACACGCCCGTGCCCCCGAGGAGCAGCGTCATGCAGTAGCCGTACAGGAACCCCGTCTGGTGGCCGAACGTCGACGACATGAGCGTGACGTCGCGCTCGCTGAAGCGCAGCCGCTCGATGAGCGGATAGATGATCGAGAGCACGGTGTTCGACGTGTGCATGACGCCCTTGGGCTCCCCCGTCGTCCCCGAGGTGAAGATGACCTCGCTCACCGCGTTGGGATCGGTGCCGTCCAGCGGACGGCGGCCGGCCCGAGCCTCCCATGCCGTGTCGAGCAAGGAGGCGAACGACAGCATGGCGGGCTCCGGCGTTCCCCGCGCCACCCAGACCCGCTCCAGCCGAGGCGCGTGCGCGCGCAGCTCTGCCGCCATCTCGACGTAGTCGAAGTTGCGAAATCGGCCGGGAATCACGAGCGCCTGAGCCTCGAGCGTCTCGAGCATGAAGCGCAGCTCGCTGGCCCGGTACGTGGGCGGGATCGGGTTCAGGATCGCGCCGAGGCGCGTCGCCGCGAGCGCCAGGACGACGAACTCCGTCCAGTTGGGCAGCTGGCAGGAGATGACGGAGCCCGGACCGATGCCGTGCTCGGCCAGCCCATAGGCGACGCGCTCGACGGTCCGCGCCAGCTCCGCCCACGTGAGCCGCCCGCTCGCGTCCACGACCGCCGTCTTGGCCGGCCGCTCCGTCGCCCAGCGATCGAGATAGGTGTCGACGGTCTCGTCGCGCCAGTACCCCGCCGCCGTGTTCGCGCGAATCCGCTCCGCCGTGAGCGCCGTCTCGATCATCGCTGAGCCGCGCGCATTACATCATGGTATAGCCGCCGCTGACGCTGAGCGTCTGGCCCGTGACGAAGCCGGCGGCGGCGGAGGCGAGGAAGAGCACGGCGCCGGTGACGTCTTCCGGGGTGGCGACGCGCCGGAGGGGATAGGCCTTGGCGATCCGCGCCTGCATCTCCGGTGTTCGCCAGGCGCGGTTCTCCTGGGCCTGCCACATCGAGAGCGCGCCGATCTCGTCGTCGCTCGCGGGCATCGTCATGCCCGGGCACACCACGTTGAGACGGATGCCGAACTTGCCGACCTCCCGGGCGATGCTCTTGCTCAGCGCCATCACGCCCGCCTTGCAGGCGCCGTAGACGCCTTCCCGGAACTCCCCCATGCGCCCCGCGTCCGACCCCATGCTCACGATCGCCCCGGCCTTGCGCGCGATCATGCCGTCCAGCACCGCGCGGGTGCAGTTGATCATGCCCCACAGGTTGATCTGGACCTCGCGCTCCCACTCCTCGCGCGTCTTTTCCACGAACAGGGCGTCGCGTGTCCAGCCGACGTTGTTGACGAGAACGTCCACACGCCCGAACCGCTGCTCGACGGTCCGGACCATCCCCTGCACGCTCTCCCACTTCGTCACGTCCGTACGGATCGCGAGCGCCGGCGCGCCCAGCGCCGTGGCCTCGGCCGCCGTCTGGCCGCCCTGCGCCTCGTCGATCTCCGCGACGACGACGTTGGATCGCTCGCGCGCGAAGGCCAGCGCGATGGCTCGCCCGATGTTGGACCCCGCCCCCGTCACGATCACGGTCTTCCCCGAGAGATTCAGCTCCATCGACCGATCAATGTCGGGGGGAGCGGTCGCCGCTCCTCCCCGACACCCCCCACCGAGTCTGACGTCGATCCATATCGGTTCTCCTTGTCACACCGGATGGCGCATCCACACGTTGGGATCCTCGTAGCGTCCCTCGTCCCGCTCGCGGTCGATCACGACGGGCTGAAGGGCTCCCGGCACGACGTAGGGCCCGCTGTCGGGGAAGCGCATCTCCGTCCACTCCTGCCATTCCGCGACCGTGCCATGGATGACGATGGCGCGCGGGATCACGCGCATGACCTGCGCGCCGAGCCGGACGTGCACGCGCATCCAGGGATCGAGCGGCAGGTCCTCCGCATTCCTCCAGTGCACGTAGCGCTCCATCGGCGCCAGAGGATACGCGGATTTCTGCGTCGGACGCACGGGCGCGACGAACTGATCGAGCTTCCATTGCGCCGCCATCCCCTGCATGGTCTCGAGGATGCGGCGACTCAGGCCCTGGCCCCGCTGCGGGGCGCCGACCAGCGCGGCCAGCGCCGACAGCGCCGTCGGGCGCCGCTGCTCGGCCCGGGCGTGCACGGCGCGCTCGAGGATCGCGGCCAGGCTGTCCGGCAGGTCGGCCGGCGTGCCGTCCCACGTGAACGGCACGCTGTGGCCCCCGGCGACCACGCGGTCGAAGCTGTCGCACACGACGAACTGCCAGTCCGCGAAATCGCCGAAGAGCTTCGGCCAGTAGCGGCCGACCCCCCGCTCGTCGCGCTGGCGCATGAAGCGCGGCCAGCCCTCCTCGGCCAGCCGCTCGAGCTCGTTCGCCAGCTCGGGCCGCTCGCGCAGCGTGAAGGTCTTGAACGTCCGCCGCGCGTCGCTCAATAGGGCAGCGCCTGGCGCCCCATCAGCTCGCGGGCGACGATGATCTTCATGACCTCCGCCGTGCCGTCGCCGATCTCGAGGCCGATCACGTCGCGCATCCGCTGCTCGAACGGCAGCTCGTCGGTGTAGCCGTAGTGCCCGTGGAAGAGCAGGCACTGGTGGATGGTGTCGACGGCCAGCCGCGGGCCCCACCACTTCACCATGGCCGACTCCTTCGTGTACGGCTCGCCGCGATCGGCCAGCCACAGCGCGCGATGGCACAGCAGGCGCGCGGCGTCGATATGCGTGGCGGCCTCGGCGAGCGGAAACGACACGCCCTCGTACTGCGCGAGGGGACGACCGAAGGCCTTGCGCTCCTTGACATAGGCCATCGTCTCCTCGAGGGAGACCTGGGCGACGCCGAGTGCGGCCAGGGCGATGATGACGCGGTTGTAGTCGAAGCCTTGCATGACCTGGTGGAAGCCCGTGCCCTCGGCGCCCAGTCGGTGGGAGACGGGAACGCGGACGTGATCGAACGACAGGACCGCGCGCCCCACGGCGTGCGTGCCCATGTCGCGCAGCGCGCTGCGGGAAACGCCCGGCAGATCGAGCGGGACGAGGAAGGCGGTGACGCCTCGCGCCTTGGCCGCGGTGTCCGTCCTGGCGAACACCATCGCGGCGTGGGCGACCATGGCGAGACTGATGCCCGACTTCTCGCCCGTGAGCACGTACTCGTCGCCCTCGCGGACGGCGCGGCACGCGAGGTTGGCCGCGTCCGAGCCGACGCTCGGCTCCGTCAGCGCGATGGCCACGATGGTCTCGCCGCGGACCGTGGGCGGCAGCCAGCGCTGCTTGACGTCGTCCGCGCCGTTCTTGCCGATGATCTCCCCGGCGAGCCCCGCGAGCTGGATGCCGTACGTGGCGCTGAAGTCGCCCCGCGCGATCTCCTCGGTCGCGATCCCCATCGTCAGCAGATCGGCCTCCTGGCCGCCGAACTCGGCCGGGGCGCGGAGACCGAAGAGTCCCAGCTCGCCCATCTGACGCCACACGTCCCAGGGAAACTCGCCGGTCCTGTCCCAACGGGCGGAGCGCGGCGCCAGCTCCTTGCGCGCGAAGGCGCGCAGCGTGCGGATCAGGTCGTCCTGCTCCGGGGTGAAGGCGAAATCCATCAGACGGCGCGGCAGAGCTGCATGAGGCTGCGGATCTCCCCCAGCGCGTCGAGGCCGAGCGCGGCTCGCTCCAGCGCGGCCGTGCGCGCGCCCGAGATCGCGCGCGCGGCGTTGTCACGGAACTTCTCGACGATCGCGCCCTCGGGCAAGGGCCGCGCGGGGCCGCCGCGGCCGTCGGCCTCGTGCGCCTCGACCCTGCGCCCATCCCGGAGCCTCACCCGTACCCCGCCGGGAAAGCCCGGGGGCAGGGCGGGATCGCGATGGGGACGACAGGTCACCCGCTCGGCCAGGGTCAGGATCCGCGCGTCGTCGAGCCGTTCCGCGGCGTACGTGTCGAGTCCGACCCGCCCGTCGATGAACGCCGCCGCCACCGAGAACGGCAGGCTGAACTGGGCATCGTACGGCGTGCGCGGACGGAGCTTCGCCGGGCGCGGCTCGCACACGATCGGCATCCCCGCCGGCGGCACCAGACATTCGATGGAGTCGATGGCCTCCGGGGCGAGCCGATGCGCCTCGCGCAGGGCCAGCGCGCAGTCGAGGAACGCGTGCAGGTAATGACAGCACGGATACGGCTTGAACCCGATGGCCAGCGTCTCCCACGTCTGTCCCAGGGTCTCGAATGGCCGCGGATCGGGCGTGGTGTCGATGAACGTCCGGTACAGACCGTAGCGTCCCTCGAGGATCGTCGCCGGCCCCGAGAAGCGCGCGCGGGCGAGGGCCGCCGCCGTCGCTCCCGCCTGACCGGCCCAGCCCGGATGCAGGCGCTTGACCCACGAGCCGTCCTCCAGGAACTCCATGACGCCGGAGGCGAAGCTGCCGGCGATTCCCAGCGCGGCGACGAGCCGATCGCGGTCGAGACGCTCGCAGACCCCGGCCGCGATGGCCGCGGCGAGCGTCCCGCACACCGAGGACGCGTGCCAGCCACGGGCGTGGAATGCCCCGGGCGCCGCCATGCCGATTCGCGCGATCGCCTCGTACCCGGCCACGGCCGCGGTGACGACGGCGCGGCCGTCGAGACCGGCGGCCTCACCGAGTGCCAGGACCGTCGGCAGGACGACGGCGGAGGCGTGCGTGACCGACGCGGCGTGCGTGTCGTCGAAGTCGAGACCGTGGGCCAGGGTGCCGTTGGTGAGGATGGCCAGCGGTACGGCCGCGGTGAACTTGGCCCCGATCACCGTGCAATCGCCGCGTCCCGCCCATGACTCGAGCCCGGCCCGCAACGGTGGGCCGACCTCGTGGGTGGAGGCCGCCAGCGCGATCCCGAGCACGTCGAGGATCCGGAGCTTCACGCTGTCGACCACGGCCGGCGGCACGTCCTCGAATCGAAGGTCCGCGGCGAATGCGGCGAGGCGGTCGGCAAGCGTCATGGCGCCCATGATACTCCGCGGTGATCTACGCGACGGCCGGGTTCCTCGGGCGGATCGCGCGGATCACGCGGCCCTCGTGATCGGTCACCTCGAACTCCTCGGCCAGGCCCGCCTCGATGAGCTGCTGGACGAGCAGCTCGCGCTCCTGCCCGACCGGCGGCAGCTGGTGCGAGCGCCAGCGCGTCACGAAATATCCCCGGCTGACGTGTGGCAGCCGCGCCTGCGCGCGCTGCAGCTCGGCGAGCCCGTGCTCGAGGGTCGGCTCCTGCGGCGGCCGCATCGGCCGCGGCGGCATCCGTGTCTCGAACCGCTGGCCGACCCCGTACCGCTCGCGATCGGCGATCCGTGCACGCTCCACCTTGAACGCGGGGATGCCCTCGCTCAGCCGGATCTGGCCGAAGCAGCGCACACGCAGATCGCTCGACAGCTCCTCGGCCGACCACGTCGCGACCCACACGCGCTTGCCGAGGGCATTGACCGCCTCCACCGCGGGTACGAAATCGTCGTCGCCCGACACGAGGACGGCGGCATCGAAGGCGCCGTTAGCCGCGTACTGGATCAGCTCGGCGACGAGCCGCGTGTCCACCCGCTTCTCCGTCGTGTACTCGTAGTCGACGCCGCAGCTCGGACACCGGCCGCCCCGGCGCACGCGCGGCTCGCGGCGGACGAAGTAGCCGGGACGCAGCTCGAGCCCCTTGAGAAACCCCTCCACCAGCGGCGGCGCATCGGCGGAGATCCCGACGTAGTAATAGGCGCCGCAGAACACCCCGGCCGGGCCCGCCACGGCCTGGGTGATCCAGGTGGCGAGCCGGTCGTAGTCGACGCGCAGCGAGTCGTCGTAGCGAAGGAGTGCGCGATAGAAATTCTGTCCGTCAAAGAAAATCTTCACATTCATGAACGACCTCCAGCCAATGTCAAAGTCTAACGCGCGCGTCAGTGTAGCACCGGTCTCCGCCCATCGAGACGCGCCGGTGGCGACGTCGGATGATTTCGATCATTGAAGGGCTCGGCTCGCCGTCCAGGGGACGGCTCACCTCACACTTACCACTCCGAGCCCACGACCCGCGTGAGGACGAAGCTCACGACGGAGATGACGAGAGCGCCGAGCAGCGCGGCGCCGAAGCCTTCCACGCGGAAGCCGAGGTGCAGGGCGTGGGCGATGCGGCTCGTGAGCATGAGCATGAGCGCATTGATCACGAACATGAAGAGGCCCAGGGTCACGATGGTGAGCGGGAACGTGAGGAGGATGACGATGGGCCGGATGATCGCGTTGATCACGCCGAAGATGAGCGCCACGATGGCCAGCGTCACCCACTCGTTCAGGCCCGGGCTCGTCCCGCTCGCGGTGAGGCGGATCTTGGGAATGATCAGCGCGGCGATCAGGAGCGCGACCGCATTGACGAACCACCGCCAGAAGGGGTGCATGAGGTCCTCCTCCATCCTTGAAGGGGCACGACGCGACCCCGCCAGAGTACCGTGTTCGGCCGGGGTCTGCCGAGATCACGATCCTGTTGGCACGGCACTAGCGTCCAGGAGCCAAGGACGTCTCACTTCACGCTGAGGAGGCAGGTCACTATGAAAGCGATTGCATGTGCCCTGATGTTGACGGCGTTGCTGACCGGGTGTGCACGGATGCGAGCCAGCGAGCCGAGCGCGTCGCCGGCCACCACCCCGGGGACCGAGGACAAGGTCGCCTGCGACGCGTCCGGGGGTAAGTGGAACGCCGTCACCCGGAACTGCGACCGCTGAGGTCGTCGGCGTAACCCTCGCCCTCGAAGACAGGACCGCGGAGGCGAGAGGCGCGTCAGGGCTTCGCCGTCCCGATGATCCTCTCCGCCTCCGCGATCCTGTCCGAGGCACAGGACCAGAGCACCCGGACGGCTCGGTCGCTCGACGCTCGGTCCACCACCAGCTTCGCCCTCTCGTCCTGATCCCTGTTGTCGGCGTAGCGTTTCGTCACCGCCTCGACGAGCGACGTGAGCGCGGGACACGGGAAGTGCTCGAGCAGGATGGTGAGTTCCTCGAACGAGGACAGCGGCAAAGCCCCATCCCGCCGGAGCGTGGTGGCCCACAGAAACTGTGCGAAGCGATGGTAGTTCATCGCCGCCGCCATCGCCGCCTTCGCGCTCGCCTCGGGAACAGTGGTGACCTTGCCCTCGGCGTACCGATCGAATGTGTTCTTCGCGTCGATCAGCTGGCGATGATAGCCCTCGTAGTCGAGGCCGGTGGCCAGCCCGGCATGTAACGTCTTCAACGAGATCAACACGTCCCGGGCCGAGATCGGCGCGGCGCCGCCGACCCCCGCCAATGAGAGTGTGAGCGAGGCGATCAGGATCAGCAGCTCGCGTCTCATCGCCCCGCGCGCCCACACCTCGGAAAGACCAAACGCGGGGTGAGTGACCCCCGCGTTCTGGATGGTGGACGATACTGGACTTGAACCAGTGACCTCTGGCATGTGAGGCCAGCGCTCTGCCAACTGAGCTAATCGTCCGTGCCTGAGAAGTTACACAGTCACGGAACGTGCGTCAACCGCCGGCCCCGGCCTGCTGCGGCCCTATTCCTTGGCTTGGCCGCGCGGCGGCAGCTTCTCCTGCTGGCGGGCCTCCTCTGAAGCCGGATGATTCGAGATGCCCTGTTGATCGTTCCTCGGGGCATCGGCGGCACCCGGCGGCTGGCGGTGTTCCAGCGCTTCGTCCACCGTCTCGCGCTCGTCTTCGGCCTGCTCTTTGTCCGAGGTTGGATTCGACGAGTGTTTCTCTGCCATGGCGCACCTCCGACTACGCCGCTCTCGCGTTCGTCCGCACGCGGCGCCAGTGTTCACCACGCAACCGCGGTGCCAACGGTCGTGGCCGCGCCCCGAATGTTCTGACGTATCATGCGAACGACGAATGCCGATTTCTCCGCGCGTCCTCGCGATCACCGCGGTATTCATCCTCTTGGCGCTCTATCTCGCGTTCTCGCGGTGGTATCAGCGCTGCCCGCATTGCGGGGCATTCACGACTCGCGCGCGACGGGGATGGCGGCGCTGCCGCCGGTGTCATCGGCAGTACCACCGGAGCGTCCGGCACATCAGCGGTCGATAGCTAGACGGTCAGGAGGGCGGTGAGGGCGCGGACGTCCTTGACCTCCTCGATGCGCTCGACGGTGTCGACGACGGCCTGGGCGCGGCTGTCGCCGAGGATGGGTGCGGCCAGCGCCCGGAACTTCGCGATCAGCTCGGCGTGGTCGATCGGCGCGGCGGCGTCACCGCGCACCACCGTCGTCGTCTCCGTGAGGTGTCGGCCGTCGCGCAGCGTGACGGTGACCACCGCCGTCGGGTAGTCGTCGGGACGGCGGGGGTTCATCGCGGGATCGGAGCGCACCTCCACGCGAGCCGCCAGATCCTGGATGCGAGGGTCGGCGAGGGCGGCGTCATCGAACGCGGAGAGATCCACCTGTCCATGGACGATCGCCGCCGCCACGGCGTACGGAATGGAGAACTTCGCACCGAGCATCGTGCGCGGCATGGAATCGGCCATCCGCTCGGCGAAGGGGATCGAGACGATCGTCACCCGGTCCACGTCGTCGGCCGCGAAGCGATGGGCGCGCATGAGGGCGAGGACGGCATCGAGCGCGTAATGGTTGATGCGACAGCAGGCGTGGAGCTTGAAGTAGTTGGTCGCGATGCGGTACTCGTCGCCGAGCCCGGCCACGACCGACGCGGCGTCGAAGCGTTCGCCGAGAAGAGTCCCGTACACGTCGGTGGGAGCGTCGGGGAGCCCGGTGAATCCGCAACGCTGCAGGTGCACCGCGAGAATCCCCTGGAGCCCCGAGCGGCCCGGATAGAGATTGCGGATGGTCGCGCCCTCGAAGCAGGGCGTCCACGAGTTGGCCGGGCTCATGGAGACGGCGAGATTCATGGCCTGGCGGATCACGGTCGCGTCGGTGTCGAGGATCTTCGCGACCGCCGCCGCCGTTCCGATGGTCCCCCAGGTTCCGTGGGTGTGGACGTTGAAGCGTGGCGTGGTGGCGCCGCCGACGCGCGACGACACGTCGTAGCCGGCGACGAGCGCGGCGAGGAGACACGGGCCATCGCTCCCCGTCTCCTCAGCGACGGCGAGCAGCCCGGGCAGCACGTGGATCGACGGATGGCCGCCGCCCCAGCGGTTACCCTCGTCCACCTCGAGGGCGACGCCCGCCGTCGCGTTCGAGAGCGCGGCCAGCATCGGCTCCGCGCGCTCGGCGTGCCCGATCAGGGTCGCCGTGCGCGGCCCCGAGCGCTCCGCGACCAGCCGGGCGAGCCGCGCGTTCTCGGGGAGCCGGCTGCCCGCGAGCATCGCGCCGATCGTGTCGAGGACGACCAGCCGGGCGGCGCCGATCACGGGCGCGGGAAGCGTCGCGTACGTCGTGTCGCGGACGAAGCGGGACAGCCGCTCCAGATAGTCCATCCGCTACCGCACCGGACCGGCGACGGGCGGCTGCGGTCCCCCGCGCGCCAGGAAGCGACCGAAGCCTGCTTTCTGGTGCAATCGTCCGTCCTTCAGCAACACCTCGCCGCGCAGGAGCGTCATCCACGGCCGGCCGTGCAGCTTCCAGCCCTCGTAGAGCGTCCAGCCGGCCATGCCGCGGTGATCGCCGACGGTGATCGTGCCTTCGTGGTCGGGGTCGTAGATCAGCAGGTCGGCGTCGGCGCCCACGCGGATGGCGCCCTTGCGTGGATAGAGCCCGAAGGTCCGCGCCGGATTCTCCGCGAGCACCCGCGCCATCCACGTCAGCGGCAGGCCACGATTGACGACGCCCTCGCTGTAGACGAGCGGCACCAGCGTCTCGAGCGAGGGGCTGCCGAAGGGGACGGGCTTGCCCTGGTCGTCGACGAAGATGTTCTTCCAGCCCGGCTCCTTGAACTTCTTGGCCCGCGGCGAGTGATCGCTCGCGATGTTGGCGATGTAACCCTGCTCCGAGCCCTTCCACAACGCCTCCCGATCGTTGCCGCCCGCCGGCCGCAGCGGCGGACCGATCTTGGCGAGCGGCCCCCAGCGCTCCATCTCGGCGTCGGTCAGCAGGAGATACTGCGGGCACGTCTCGGTCCAGACGCGCTGGCCCTGCGCCTGCGCCTCCTTGATGCGCTCCAGCCCGAGCCGCGTGCTCAGATGCACGACGTAGACGGGGCAGCCCGTCAGCGCGCCGATGCGCACGGCCCGGTTGATCGCCTCTTCTTCCGTCCAGTCCGGGCACGTCTCCGGGAAATGGCGCGGCTCCACGCGGCCGGCCGCGATGGACTTGTCCTCGAGGAAGCACAGCACGTCGCCGTTCTCGCAGTGGAGCTGGCAGAGGCCGCCGTGCGCGCCGATCAGCTCCATGGCCTTGGCGATGAACTCGTCGGAGCACATCCGCTTGGGCCGCTTCTTGTAGGTCATGAACAGCTTGAACGAGGTGACGCCGAGCCGGATGGCTTCCGGGATCCCCTCCAGGATGTAGGGCTCGTTGTTGAGGATGTAGTGGACGCCGATGTCGAGCACGGAGGCGGCCTCGATCTCCTCGCGCTGCCGCGCGACGGCCTGCGGCAGCGTCTCGCGCTTTTCATCGTCGTAGAGCGCGAACGGGATCAGCGTGGTGAGCCCCGCGTGGGCGGCGGCCAGGGGCCCGCCGCGCCAGTCGTCGTACTCGGCGCCCAGATGGACGTGACAATCGATCGCGCCCGGCAGCACGATCTTGCCTGCCGCGTCGATCACCCGGTCGCCCCGCGGCAGCAGGGCCTCGGCGCCCAGCGCCACGATCTTGCCCCCGGCGATCGCGATGGCGAGGTCGTCGACTCCCGTCGGGACGACGACCCGTCCTCCGCGGACGATCGTATCGACGGTCATGGATTCACCGCCGGGGCGCCTGCGCAGGGCTCCGGCGCCGCGGCGGTCGGCCGTTGAATCGGCTGAGATTCAATCATCCCCGCATCTCCGGCGGTACGGGCTGGGTCACGAGCCCGTAGTGCTCGGGATGCCGGCGGCCGAGGAAGTTCCAGCGCTTGCGGGCCGGGATCATCTGGTCGAGATCGATCCGCGCCGGCACCAGCTCATCGCCGTTACCGCCGGCCTTGGCGATCACCTGCCCCATGGGGTTGATGACACAGCTGCCCGCGATGAAGTCGACCCCGTCCTCGAGCCCGGCCTTGGCCACGCCGACGACGAAGAGATTGTTCTGGTAGGCCCCCGCGCGCATCACCAGCTCGTTGAGGTCGAGGGCCAGCGGCGACAGCGGCGTGTTGTAGCCGATGAGCACGATCTCGGCGCCGAGGATGCCGAGGCTGCGATAGGACTCCGGGAATCGGCGATCCTGGCAGATCGCGATGCCGACCTTGGCCTGGCGCGTCGGGAACACGCGGTATCCCGTGTCGCCCGACTCGAAGAAGTGAGGCTCGTAGACCTGCGCGTGGCCATCCGGCTTCGTCACGCCCGGCAGGTGGATCTTCCGGAACGTGCCGCCCAGCGCGCCCGTCTCGTCGGTCAGGATCGCGGTGTTGAAATACCGGCCGCCCGCCTTCTCGGCGAAGCCGATGTGACAGACGACCCCGGCCTGGCCGGCCCGTCGCAGGAGCGGCTCGAGGCACTTGGGCGGGACCTCGGTCTCGAAGAACTGGTCATAGTCGTCGCGGATGCGCTTGGGGAAGTAGGGGGTGAGCGCGAGCTCCGGATACGCCAGGATCTGGACCTGCTCGCGGATCGCCTGCTCCAGCAGGGCCAGCATCCGGTCGACCATCTCCTCGCGGCTCGTGCCTTCGTTGATCGCCCCGAGCTGGGCCGCGGCGACTTTCACGTGGCGCGCCATGCGTCATCCTCCTGTGGGGCCTCATCTTACGTCAGCCCGGCCGTGACTGCCGGCCGTTGCGTTCCCGCCGGGGCGGGATACGATAAGCGCAGCCTGCCATGCGCGTCCTCATCCTCACCGCGAGCTACGGGTCCGGCCACAATGCGGCCGCGCACAGCCTGGCCGGCGCCTTCGCGGCCGCGGGCGCCTCGGCGACGGTCGTGGACCATTTCCGCGAGCTCGTGCATCCGCTGTTCGATCGGGCGACACGGGCCATCTACGGCGCGCTGCTGCGTCGCGCGCCCGCGCTGTGGGGCCTCGGCTACGGACTCGGCGATCGCATGGCCAGCGACTCGCCTTGGGCCTGCGGGGTGACGCGGCTCGGCGCGCGCCGTCTCGTGAAGCTGCTCGACACGCTGGCTCCCGACGCCGTCGTCACCGTCCACGCCACGCCCGCCGTCGTGCTGTCCACGCTCGCGCGCGCGGGCCGCCGCATTCCCCCGCACACCACCGTGGTCACCGACTTCGTCGCCCACAGTCAGTGGATCGCGCCCCGCGTCGACCGTTACTGTGTCGCCGCCGAAGAGGTCAAGCACGAGTTCGTCGCGCGCGGCATCGCGCCCGACCGGGTCGTGGTCACGGGCGTGCCCGTGCGCGCGGATTTCGAGACCCCGCTCGATCCGCTGGCCGCGCGGCGAGCCCTCGGCCTGTCGCCGGACCTGCCCACGGTGCTCGCGATGGCGGGCGCGCAGGGCTCGTTCGGCCGTCTCACCGAGGTGGCCCGCGCGCTGGCCCGGGTGGGCCTGCCCGTGCA
>Ga0137374_10007960_pt1 | contig 12579 bp, 7 predicted proteins | sample SagtaG_20_FD_104811 | JGI IMG/M metagenome (GOLD analysis project Ga0137374, IMG submission 104811) | Vadose zone soil microbial communities from Sagehorn Ranch, Mendocino, California, USA - Sage1_R_100_16 metaG | ecosystem: Environmental > Terrestrial > Soil > Vadose zone | place: USA...
ATCTTCTATCAAAGGAATTTTTACAAAAAAGCATTGTTCATTTTCAATAATTATAACAGGTTTACTGCTTAAGTAATGATATAGTGATTGAAGACTGGAAAGCCCTTGCTGATTGCTTGTTTCAACAAAATTTTTCTTCTGCAGATTATTTTTTACAACGAGATAATTATTTTCTGTGAAGATGTCAATTATCAGCGGCGATTCATCATCAATAATATTGTGCTTGATGGCGTTCTCAACTAAATTCTGCAGTGTAACAGGTGCAATTTTACTTTGATTGTATGCTTCATCAATATCAATATTCACCTGTAATCCTTTAGTGAAGCGGGTCTGCTGAAGGCGGATAAAACTTTGCACGAATTTTATTTCTTCGATTAATGATACTGTTTCATTATCCCTGCTTTTTAAGATATACCGATAGATCCTTGACAAGCCATCTAAAAATTCACTTGCCAGCTTTTGATCAAAACGGATAAGGCTGCTGAGTGAGGTTAGTGAATTAAAAAGAAAATGCGGGTTAAGATGCTGTTTAAGATTTTCATATTTAGCCTGGGTTTTTTCTTTTTCCAATACTTGCGCTTTTGTTTCCAATTGAAAAATCTTTTCCTGCTTTTCCAGTTTAAAACGATAAAGTGCGTATAATATAGCGGCAACAGAAAGTATCACAAAAACAATAAATATCCAGGTTGCATAAAAGGGTTTATCAATATGAAGTGGAATTGAAATAACCTGCACATTCCAGTTGTCAGGCGCATTAGTTGCTTTTACTTTAAAAACATAATTGCCACCCGGAATATTTGTATAGCTAACATAACGCCGTTGACCAGCCATTATCCAGTTTTTATCGAAGCCTTCCAGCATATAGGCATATTGTTGTTCATCAGGCCTGCTGAAATCGAGCGCTGCAAATTCAAAAGAAATAACGTTTGCATTGGCAGGCACAATAACTGACCTGTTTACTGCTACTGCTTCTTCATAGTGCTGTTCTTTATCATCTACTTTAAAGGATGTAATTACAACAGGCAATGCAGTTTTCTTATCATGAAAAGATGATGGATTAAAAACATAATACCCTCCTGATGAAAGCAAATACATGCTGCCATCTGAAGCAGCATACAAATTGTTAACATTTTTATCAAGCCCGTCTAATTTTCCAAAAACAGTTACGTTATTGGTTGCTTTGTCAATTTTACAAAGGGCATCAACAGTAATACACCATATATTTTTATTGTAATCTTCTTTTATTTCAGCAACAATATCACCGCGCAGTCCATCCTCACCTGTATATTTTTTTTTCAATTCAGGCAATAATTTCCTTGCATCATAACAAAATAAACCAATATCCGTTCCTGTCCATATATTTCCATTTTTATCAGCATACAAAGCATGGGTACGATTGTCTGTAATTTTTTCAGACGAATTGTTTTGCAGATTCAAGTTGATAAATCTATCAGTTGTATCAAAATATCCGAAACATCCTTTTGTGCCCCCAATCCAAACCCTTCCCAATCCATCAACTGCGATACTTTCTATAACATTGGAGCGCAATGATTTTTTATCTGACAAATTATTATAATAATGCTTGTAAGTTTGAGTTACAGTGTTAAAGCAAAATATACCATTGCGGGAGGACGTAATCCAGATATTTCCATTGTTATCTTCCTGCACATGATTAAAGTGATTTGATTTTAATTCTTTTCTATAAGGAGGCGGTTGCGGTATCGCCACGAGGTTTTCAGTAGATTTATTGTACTGGTAAATAAAGTCTCTTGTAAGTACCCATATATTTCCTTTACTGTCCTCCATAAGGTCTTCTACAGATAATAAACTTTCTTCACCAGGCAGTGTATTAAACAGGATAATTTTTGTTTTACCTGTTGCCTTATTCGTTACATGTAAACCATCAGCAAAAGAAGTTCCTATAAAAAAATATTTTCCTTCTTTATCTTCAAGCATACATTGAATACCATAATATGTGCCATTATCACTTCTGCTAACAGCAACCGGCTGGTAAATAAATTTTTTCTCGGTGAGCTGCATTTTACACAAACCGTTTTCATGTGACAGCCATATATTTTCCTGTTTATCCTGCATTATTGCATAGCAAAATTTTCCGGGAATGCTATTAGGATGAACGCTGTCATCACCGGGAAAAGAAAAACTGCCATTCTTTTTATTAAATATCCTTAAACCTTTATCATTGGTGGCAATCCATAATTCGCTTTCATTCTTAAATTTTACATCATTAATAATGTTGGTAGTTGCAATATTTTTATTGCGTTGATTGAACTTATAATTTTTCCATTCCCTTGTTTTAATATTATAATGTGTTAGCCCACCTGCCCATGAACCTAGCCACAGCTCATCTTTATCCGCAAGCAATGTAGTAAACAAATCGTCCCTAAGCACAGTTTTTAGTAAAAAATTTTTCCTTACAGCAATCATTTGTTTTGTTTGATTATTAAAACAATACAACCCGTCATGGGTGGCTAACCAGTATAAACCATCTTCATCTTCATACATTGCATATGCAGTGTTGTATATGCTCCTGATTTCCTTTGTGTAAAAAGTATCTCTTTCAGACACGATGTTGTAGTGCTTGATTTTTTCGGTTTGTATATTTAGCTGCAAAATGCCCTTCTGCGTAATACCTATCCAAACATTATCCTGTTTGTCAATAAACAGCATGGAAACTGGCGCCATAAGAGAAGTTACACTGTCAACATTTTTCAAATCATAATTTTTAAAATTACCCAAAGCAGGGTTATAACAACTGATGCCATCTTTAAAAAATCCTATCCATATATTTCCTTTATGGTCTTCTGCAAGTCTTGTAACATAATTGGCAGGAATAGTATTATTTTCTTCACGCGTCTTTTTGAAAATTTTAAATCCGTAGCCGTCGTAACGGTATAATCCATCTGCCGTGCCCAACCATATAAAGCCACGCGTATCCTGTAATATAGCGGTTATGATACGGCTTTGGAGGCCGCTTGTTTCATCATAATTCGTTACACGAAATCCTGATTGCGCACAGGATACTGCTACAACAAATATTAATAGCAAATGAAAAATGCAAACAAATTTTTTAATTGCAGAGATTGACATGTTTGTTCCGATAACAATACAAGTTAATAAAACAGTTTACCATTTGAAACTAAAGGATAAAAGAGTTTTGTATTCCGCGATTGAAACTATTTAACTTCTGTGGACTACCTATTTGTGAGTGCAATGCAACAGGATTAATTGTAAATTAAGTCTCTGCTCAAAAATATATCACCTGTCAAACCATTTTTTAAATGCAGGTGCTTTTTCGCGGCTTATATCCACTTCAAATTTTAAAGGTTGTTTTAAAGTAAGCGTAAGCTTTGCATTTTCGTGCGGCTTCGCACTTTGTATTGCATCAACATGAACAATGAACTGCCTGTTGGCGCGATAGAATTTTTGCGGGTTAAGTAATTCCTCCACTTCATCAAGTGTTGCAAAATCAAGAATATATTTTTCACCACTGAATGTGAAGAGATAGTTGAGATTTTCCCGCATAAAACAGGCAATATCATTTGTGTTTACGGGTATCCAGTTGTTGCGTACATTAATGATAAACTTTTCTTTATATAAAGACACTACAGCACCGTGTTTTAAACTGTTTACCAATTGCTGAATATCCAAAGGCGCACCGGAATTATTTTCTGCTATCGTTCTGCATTTGTCTATTGCTCTTTTTAATTCTTCTTCATCCACTGGCTTCAGCAAATAATCAACACCGTTTACTTTAAATGCACGTAAAGCATATTCATCGTAAGCCGTTGTAAACACAATAGGACAACTAAGTTTATACACATCAAACAGTTCAAAGCTTACACCATCACTCAACTGAATATCCATAAATATCAAATCGGGTTCTGCGTTTTGCATAAACCATTTTCTTGCCGTCTTCAAACTCGGCAATATTTCTACAATATCAATATCGCCTGCAACGGCATTTATTTTATTTTGAAGTTCTTTCGCTATTAGCAATTCATCTTCTATTATCAGCGCTTTCATATGTGGTGATTTTGGGATGGTGAATATCTTCTATCAAAGGAATCTTTACAAAAAAGCATTGTTCTTCTTCAATAATTACAACGGGTTTACTGCTTAAGTAACGATATAAAGATTGAAGATTAGCAAGTCCCTGATGATTGCTTGTTTCAACAAAATTTTTTTTCTGCAAATTGTTTCTTACAATTAGATAATTATCTTTTGTGAAGATATCAATCATCAGCGGCGATTCGTCATCAATAATATTGTGCTTGATGGCGTTCTCAACTAAATTCTGCAGTGTAACAGGCGCAATTTTACTCTGATGGTATGCTTCAGCAATATCAATAGTCACCTGCAATCCTTTATTAAAGCGGGTTTGCTGCAGACGGATAAAAGTTTGCACAAATTTTATTTCTTCTCCTAACAATACTGTTTCATTGTCCCTGCTTTTTAAGATGTAGCGATAAATTTTAGAAAGGCTATCCAAAAATTCCCCGGCATGTTTTTGATCAAATTTTATAAGACTGCTCAAAGATGTTAATGAGTTAAATAAGAAATGAGGATTAAGATGCTGCTTCAAATTTTCATACATCGCAAGGGCTTTTTCTTTTTCCAACTCCTGTGCTTTTGTTTGTAAAACATATATTTTGTTTTGCTGTAATAACCTGTAACGATAAATTGAATATATCAATCCAGTAATAAAAACAAATACGAGTAAGAAGAACCATGCTGTTCTGTAAAACACAGTTTTCACATGAATGGCAATTGTTTTCCCAGGAACATTCCAGTTGTTGGGATCTATTGTTGCTTTGAATTGAAAAGTGTAATCACCGCCGGGTACGTTGGTATAATTAATATTTCTATCCTGCGTATATATCCAACTCTTATTTAAAGGTGACAGCTTATACGCATACCATGTTTGTCTTGGGTTTGCGTAATTAGGTGCAGATAATTCGAGAGAAAAAAAGTTTTCATATGGTTTAAGATCAATGGCTGTTAACTCTTCAGGATTTACGGATGTATTATATTCTTTACCTGATATTTTAAATGAAGAGACGTACACATTTATGGGTGTGGAAATTTTTGAATACTCCAAAGGGTTAAACAAAACAAAACCATTAAGGGAAGGAAAAACAAAACGCCCATCCTTCATTTTGTATGCAATTTGATCGTTAAACTCATTAATTGGTAATCCATCTTCTCTGTTGAAGTAGCGGAAATTTTTCCGTGTGGGATCAAGTACTACTAGACCTTTGGAGGTGCCAATCCATAATCTGTTTTTTTCATCAGTCATAAGACATGAAGCCCTGAGGGAAGTAAATCCATCATCACTTGTATAAGTTGTGAAGCTGTCTTTATTGGAATTATAAGCGGTTAGGCCACCAAGAGAGCCAATCCAGATAATTCCATTTTTATCTTCACTGAAGGAGCATATTAAATTATTTGGTATAGTGCTTTTTGTACTGTCTGTTCTCTTCCAGAATCTGCATTCCTGTAAAGAAGCATCATACATCAGTAAACCAAAACCGTTTAGACCGATCCATAATCTGTTCTTACTATCTTCAAATAGTGAGTGTACACCCACTCCTTTATATTTGGATAACACAGGATGAACACCAATGCTGTGAATTTCTTTATTGACTGGATTATAAAAATATAGACCGTCCCTGGTGCCAAACCATATTGTTTTATTGTGATCTTTCAGTATTGCCCAATAAAATGAATGAGGAAGAGAATCTGCGTATTTTATATTTTCTTTTTTTAGTGTTTGAGTATTGATACAATCAACTCCGTCAGCCGTTCCTACCCAAATATGATAGTTGTCATCGTATCCCAGAGAGCGTGTAGAGTTATTATGCAACTCATCAGGATGCTCTTTTGTTTTTTGCCAAAGTTTCGCCTGGTTTGTTTTTACATTATAATATATTACTCCTCCTGCTACCCCCAACCATAAATTATCATTTTCATCCTGTGCAAATGCGCGGCACCATTTGTTGGGTAAAATTGGTAGTGAATTAACTGATGGAAGAATGGCCTGAAATAAATTGTTATCCGGATGAAAATAACTTACACCATATCCTTCTGAACCAATCCATATAAAGTTATTTCTGTCCTGGTATAAAACATGAAGATTATTTGCCACAATACTCATGGGTTGCTGTGCATCGTGTTTGAAAGACCTGAAAGTATCTTTTACCGGATCATATAACACAATACCACTCCAGGTAGAAGCTAACCATAGGCGGCCTTTATTATCAGTTAAAAAATCAGTAATGCTGTTATCATAAATTCCATAAGAAGAGTGCGAAAAATTATCATACACTTTAAATTTCGAAAATAAAATATCTGTTCTCAGCAATAAACCATTGTTATAACCAAAGGTCATCCATACATTATCAGCGCTATCAACAGCAATTCTCCGAATGCCACCATTACGCAGCGGCTCAAGAGGAATGTGTTTTACTAAATTTTGTTTTATATCCAGAAGAATAAGCCCGGTATCGGTGGCAAGAAGTACTTTATTATCCTGGTAAACGCATATATCATATACTCCTTTTTTCAGAAGCTCACCTGAATAATTATTTATAGTGTTTGCATACATTTTAAATTCGCGGTATTTCTGAAGATAAACAGCAAGACCCTTATTGGTGGCAATAAACAAGGTATCCTTATTTAACTCAGCAAAACCAAGGATGACGATATCTTTACTGCCTGTTTGCAATTCAAAATGATCATTCTTAAAATTACATTTATACAAACCAGTATTCATACCTAACCAAAGATTATCATTTTTATCGCTGTATACACATCTTAAATAACCATAGGGGAAAAAAGAACTATCCTTCTGTGAATAATTAAAAGTTTTTACTGAATAGCCATCATACCTGTTCAGGCTGGTGACTGTAGCAATCCACATATAACCATACTTATCCTGGGCTATTCCCCGTATAGTGCCATCACTTAAACCTTCGGCAGTTGTGAGCCTGTGAAAATTGTATGATGTTGTTTGTGCTAAAGCAAAAGAGAGAAAAAATACCTGGCAAACTAAAGTTAATATGGTTTTGCGTGTCCGCATTTCATCCTTAAAATACCAACAAAACTTTGCTTGTGCAAAAAGTAAATTTTAAAAGCGTAGGAAATTTTAAATGAAGCGTGGAAGAATTCAAATAAAGCGTTTTTTGGGCCTTGCTTTTAGTACTGTCATGGTCTTTCGTTGCGCCTGCGCCGATACTTCGTGGGTTGCACTCTTTTACATTCTGTTCACTACGCAACTTTAATAACTCCATTTACGTTCTGATAAGTATAATTCAGCAGGGTAAGCCTTATTTAAAAAATATTCTTTCCGGCAAGCCATAAAATTATCAGCCAGATTACTCCTTTAAAAAGAAAAAACAAGAATGCTGACCAGCCTAACCGTTTTAACCAAAGCTTTATGTGTATTGATTTTCGCATAATTATTTAATTAGCAGAATGCAAGACATTCTTTTATTTCTTAATAGGTAATACTGTACTATACCATTTGATTTTCGGCGGCGTTAATCATTATATTAGCAATCATAGTATAACAGGCCAGCCATGCTTCTTTTAATTTATCGTTCCAGTCATTGCCAAGTCCTTTTTCCAGTGTCCATATAAGCGCCTCACCCACCAAAGCATAATGTTCGCGCTTAACACCATAATCTACATGTCTTATTGCCAGGGCTTTTAAGTCATCGTCAATTTCGTCTGTTTTATCAAGCCTGGTTATAATTGAAGTAAGCATATCAATCAGTTTTTTATACTGCAAATTCATATACTTCGGAAACATTCTTCGCAGCCTGGGATTATCAAAAAAAAGCTTGGTATAAAAAACGTCAGCTACGATTGCAGGGTCTATATTGCCAAAAATCTTCCAGCTATTCTTTACCAGTGTAATTTGTTCTTCAGTCATCATAAAAGGTTTGTTGGTTGTATGCTGCACAAAAGTTGAGGTATAAAATTAAATTAAAGCCTGCACACAGCACAGGCTTTTTTATGATTACCCCACGTACATAAACTATGCTGCTTTCGCCTGCGGATATGTTGCCTCCATCATTGCATTACAAAGCGTAGTATAACATTCCAGCCATGCTTCTTTTACTTCATCATTCCAATTTTCACCCAGTCCTTTTTCCAATGTCCATAATAATGCAATTCCTCCTGTAATATAATGCTCAGGCTCCACTCCATATTTTGCATGGGCTTGTCCAAGCTTCCTAACTTCATTAGCGATATCCTGCAGTTTATCCAGTCTACGTATAATGTAATTCAGCATACTCATTGCTTTTCTTGCCTGTTCTTCTACTGAAACGCTAAACATTGGTTTTGTTTGTGGGTCAATTTCAAATAAACGATTATAAAAAAGACTGCCTACTGCAATCATATCAAGCGTTTCCACAATAGCCCATGTGCTTTTTACAAGGTCAATTTGTTTTGTTGTCATAATATAATGATTTGTGTTGATAAATAATTTTAACAACACAAAAATGAATTACAGTTACACCTATTAAAAATTTATCCAACTGAAGTGTAGTGTTTTTAAAATGAAGTGCGGCAATTCCGGTACAATGTAAAAAATACAATAATAAATTTTATTGGAGCAGAAGGCATACACTTAAGAGCACATTGCTTTACTGCTTCAAATTTAAAGAAGAAAACGTAATGCAACATGGAAGAAAAAGTGACAAAAAGCGTTACAAAAATATTATGTAAAAATCCGGATTTTAAAAACAACATAACCCATTTCATTTTTTATTGAATACACTTTATTGTAATTATTCTACATTTTAAAGGGATAAATTTTTCTAGCCGTTTTTTCCTTTCAAATTTTGACTGTTAATCATTAGAACATAAAAAAATAATTCATGAAACGGACAAAAATCAAACTCATTATTTTACTGCTTACAGTGCTGCAACAAATTTCAATTGCACAAACCGGTAACTGGAAATTAGCCGGCAATAGTTTAACCGGAACCGAAAAACTCGGGAGTAAAAACAATTTCCCGATTAACTTTATTACCAATAACTCTACACGAATGACGCTTACCACTTCGGGCAATGTGGGTATAGGAACAAATGCGCCTGAGGGTAACCTTCATGTATTTAGAGGGAGTGCCGGGTCTGTATCCGCCTTTTTTAATGCTCCATTGGTTGTTGAAAATTCAACCAATAATTATATAAATCTGCTTGCTCCCAATGCAAACGAAACGGGAATCTTATTTGGAAAACCAGAAAGCAGTATTAGTGGAGGCTTAATATACAATAGCTCTCCTACCTTAAACGGTCTGCAATTCAGAACTAATGGCAACTTTACGAGAATGGTTTTAACAAACGCGGGAAATCTGGGTATAGGAACAGTTACGCCTGATGCTAATCTCCATGTTTTTAGAGGAAACGCCGGTGTAGAACCGTTTTTTAATGCTCCATTAGTTGTTGAAAATTCTACTCACAATTATATAAATCTGCTTGCCCCCGATGCAAACGAAACAGGCATCTTATTTGGAAAACCGCAGAGCAATGTTAGTGGGGGCTTAATATACAATAGCTCTCCCACCTCAAACGGTCTGCAATTCAGAACCAATGGCAACTTTACAAGAATGGTATTAACAAACACCGGCCGTTTGGGTATAGGAACCACTGCTCCAGCAACTGAGCTGCATTTAGTCCATGGTGATGGATTCTTCGGCACCCATGGTTTACGACTTCAAAACAGCGGTGCAAACGGCGTGAACTGGACTATTTATACTGACAATTTCGATGGTAAATTATACTTATTTTTCAGAGATGATTACGTTGGACATTTTCATAATATTTCAGGAGAATATTTTAGTACATCAGATGCAAGAATGAAAAAAGATATTGAGACAGCGCCTGACGTACTGGATAAAGTATTACAATTGGACGTAAAGAAATATCATTTTCTTAAAAACAAGCCTGATGATAAAAAACATTATGGCATGATTGCGCAGGAAGTAGAAAAAATTTTCCCTGAAGTAGTATCTCATCGAGAAAATAATGGCAGCGACAAGGATTATTATGCCATGAACTACAGTGCTTTTGGTGTACTGGCAATTAAGGCTATACAGGAACAGCAACAAAAGATTCAGGAACAACAACAAAAGATAAAAGAACAAGAGCAAACTGCACAGCAACAGCAACAAAAAATTATTACTCTTGAAGACCGCATTGCAAAATTAGAAGCAGCCATTAATCATAGCAGTGTCAGTACTACAGGCGGCAGTAACAACGTGATAAGTAAAGAAATAGGCAGTGCTGCACTTGAACAAAATCAACCAAACCCCTTTAATCAAAGTACAGTGATCCGATATCATTTACCGAAGGGTACTGCTGGGCAGATTAGTGTGTACGACACTAATGGCACTCTTGTAAAAACTTTAAAAGCTACTGATAGCGGGCAGGCAGTAATTAACGGTAATGATTTAACGGCAGGCACTTACACATATACTTTAGTGGTTAATGGTAAAATGACTGCATCGAAAAAATTGGTTTTAATAAAGTAATAAATATCAAGGCGCATAACATGTAAACATAGCACGCCTGAACCGATATACATTGATAAATCTCCTGTTACAAAACGGGAGATTTTTTTGTACATCATTACCCCAAGAGATAATGCTTTCAACGGTTTTAAAGATTGTTTTGCAATATTGAAATAAAATTTAAACCCTCTGCCTCTATCAGTACCTTACTTCAAATAAGAATAATTTCTTCTTATTTCTTATTTACTATGCTTTAATGAAATTCTTCCACATTCTGTAGTGATAAATTTTCGTGATCTTTTTTTCCTTTCAAATTTTGGCTTGCTAATCATTAGAACATAAAAAAATCATTTTATGAAACGGACAAAAATCGCATTCATTATTTTACTGCTTATGGTGCTGCAACAAATTTCATTTGCTCAAACCGGTAGCTGGAAATTAGCTGGCAATAGTTTAGCCGGAACAGAAAAGCTGGGAAGCAAAAACAATTTCCCGCTCAACTTTATAACCAACAACATCAGACGAATGTCGCTTACTGGCGCAGGCAATCTTAAAATTTCTTCCGACCAATCATCTATTCAGTTTCCTATTGCTACAATATCTAACAAACCAATGATCTTTATGTTTTCTTCCGGTATATTTAATGCAAACCGGATGGTAATAGCGCATTCCCCAGACTTTACAGATTTCGGGTTACGTTATAATGATGTGGCTGATCAATTTGACTTTATCGGAGATGGCAGGATACCACTAAGCATTGGTCTTGGCAGTGGAAAGACAGGAATTGGTTCAAGTTCTCCTGTCGTTGATCTGCATGTATTACATGGTGACGGAGATGATACCAATCATGGTTTACGGCTTCGAAACAGTGGAACAAACGGTAATAACTGGACTCTTTTTACTGATAATACCTCCAACGGATTGTTGCAGTTATGGGCAAATGGTAATTTAAAGGGCGCCTTTTTGAAGACTTCAGGAGAGTATGGTTTTTTATCAGATGCAAGAAGAAAAAAAGATATAGAAGAAGTACAAGATGTATTACAAAAAGTAATGCAGCTCGATGTAAAAACATATCGTTTTCTTGAAAACAAACCTACCGATAAAAAGCATTATGGCATGATTGCCCAGGAGGTTGAAAAAATTTTCCCCGAAATAGTGTTTCATGACGAAAAGAATGACAGCAGCAATGATTACTACTTAATGAACTACAGCGCTTTTGGTGTACTTGCAATAAAGGCTATACAGGAGCAGCAACAAAAAATAACAGGGCTGGAAGATCACGTTGCAGAGCAGCAGGTAATTATTAATGATCTTAAATCCAGTGTAGATCAATTGCGACAGTCAATTTTATTAAGCAGTCAATCGTCTTCATTAAGCAGTAAAACCACCGAATTAGCTGGCGTCCGTCTTATCCAGAATACACCCAATCCTTTTAAAGAAAGCACTTCGATAAATTATTATTTGCCGCAAGATAAAAACAATGCAATCATTGAAATTATATCTGCAAACGGGCAGTTAATTAAATCCATCCCTCTTACTCAAAAAGGTAATGCGCAGATTAGCTTAAATGAAGGCGAGCTTTCTGCAGGTACTTATTTCTATACATTAAAGGTAGATGGAGTAAAAGTTGATTCAAAGCAAATGGTGTTATTGAAATAATCAACATAGCATTTATGATCTGTCAAAATACAATTACATTTTTCTTTCAGAAAGCTCTTCATAGAAATGCTTTTAATGGTAAAATCGAAAGCAGATAATATAAAGATGATTCAAAGCGAGTGGTGATAAGCAAATAAAATATAAACACAATATTTTTTTAAAATTAAATCGAATCGGTATGACAACAACAATTGACATTGACAACAACAAATTAATTGCCTGTAAATTCCTTGAACTCGTTAGCGAGGGAAATGTCGAGGAGATTTGCAAATTTATTGCTCCGGAATGGACAATGCACATAGGTTTAAGTTCCTTTGAAATTCCCACAGGACCAGAGGGGATGCGTAAGCTTTTTGAAACTTTTGGTCAAATTAAGCAA
>Ga0137374_10007961_pt1 | contig 12576 bp, 23 predicted proteins | sample SagtaG_20_FD_104811 | JGI IMG/M metagenome (GOLD analysis project Ga0137374, IMG submission 104811) | Vadose zone soil microbial communities from Sagehorn Ranch, Mendocino, California, USA - Sage1_R_100_16 metaG | ecosystem: Environmental > Terrestrial > Soil > Vadose zone | place: USA...
GACCGCGCTGGCACCCGCGGCGCGAAGAGCCGCGGGCTCGTCTCCGGCGGACGGTCGAAGCCGTGGCGCCAGAAAGGCACCGGGCGGGCGCGTGCCGGGACGACCCGGGCACCCCACTGGACCGGTGGCGGCGTCGCGTTCGAGCCCCGGACGAAGTTCGAGGTCAAGGTCAACCGCAAGGCGCGTCGCTCGGCGCTCCGCGGCGTGCTCTCGGAGCACGCCGCCAACGGCACCTTCGGCGTCCTCGACGGCTCCGGTTTCTCGGAGCCGTCGACGCGTACGGCTGCGGATCTGCTCGCGACGTGGGGCAACGAGCTGCCGCTCGTCGTCGTCACGAAGGACGAGCAGAACATCGTCCGCTCGTTCCGGAACATCGACCGCGTCGTCGTGGTCACGCCGGGAGAGCTCGAGGTCGCGGCGCTCGTGTGGGCCCGCTCCGTCCTCGTGACGCAGGACGCGCTCGAGCTGGTGCAGGAGCGTGCCTCATGAGCCTTCATCCGAACGAGGTTCTCCTGGCCCCGGTCGTGTCGGAGAAGAGCTACGCGCAGATCGAGGCCACGAACACGTACTCCTTCCGCATCCATCCGGACGCGCACAAGACGCAGGTCCGGCAAGCGGTCGAGGAGCTCTTCGACGTCAAGGTCTTGCGCGTGAACATCTCCAAGGTTCAGTCGAAGCCGAAGCGCCGCGGCCTGCACCGCGGGCAGAGGCCCGGCTGGAAGAAGGCCATCGTCCAGCTGCAGCCGGGCGACTCGATCGAGATCTTCACGGGAGCCCAAGTCTGATGCCCATCCGCCGCTATAAGCCGACGTCGGCGGGTCGCCGCTTCATGACGGTCTCCACCTTCGAGGAACTCACGAAGTCGAAGCCCGAGAAGGCGCTGACAGGCAAGCTGACCAGGAAGGGCGGCCGCAACAACAAGGGCCGGATCACGACGCGCCATCAGGGTGGCGGCCACAAGCGCCGCTATCGCGAGATCGACTTCAAGCGCCAGAAGGACGGCGTGCCCGCGAAGGTCGCTGCGATCGAGTACGACCCGAACCGGTCGGCACGGATCGCGCTGCTCCACTATGCCGACGGCGCCAAGAGCTACATCCTCGCGCCGGCCCGGCTGCGTGTGGGCGCGACGGTCGAATCCGGCCCGGCCGCCGACATCCGGCCCGGCAACGCACTGCCGCTCGAGAACATCCCGACCGGCACGCTCGTCCACAACGTCGAGCTGAAGCCGGGGAAGGGCGGCCAGATGGCGCGCAGCGCCGGCTCGGGCGTGCAGCTGGTGGCGAAGGACGAGGGCTACGGCGTGCTCAGGCTGCCGTCGGGTGAGATGCGCCGCGTATCGCTATCCTGCCGGGCCACCGTCGGGCAGGTCGGCAACGTCGACCACGAGAACATCACCGGCGGCAAGGCAGGACGCAGCCGCTGGAAGGGGCGCCGGCCGGCAGTGCGCGGGTCGGCGATGAACCCGGTCGACCATCCGCACGGCGGCGGTGAGGGCAAGTCGAAGGGCGGCCGGCATCCGGTGACGCCGTGGGGCGTGCCGACACTCGGCAAGCGCACGCGCCGAAAGCACAAGGAATCCGATCGGCTGATCGTCCGCGCACGGAGACGCGGGAAGGAAAAACGATGAAAATGCTGCGCATTTTCATCGTGATGCCCGAAAAAATGCTGCGCATTTTCCCGGGGTATGGGGTTAGAACTTCGCTCCGCTCGTTCGAATTGAGGGGGAAGGTTGAGTAGGTCAAGCAAGAAGGGGCCTTTCGTCGAGGAGCGGCTGATGAGCCGCATCGAGGCGATGAACGACACGAACGAGAAGCGCATGGTCCGCACCTGGTCTCGGACGTCGACGATCTTCCCGGAGATGGTCGGGCACACGATCGCCGTCCATGACGGCCGCAAGCACGTGCCCGTGTTCATCTCCGAGCAGATGGTCGGCCACAAGCTCGGCGAGTTCGCGCCGACGCGGACGTTCCGCGGCCATTCCGGCGACCGCAAGACCGAGGTGAAGAAGCGAACGTGAGCACCGTCGAGACACCGACAGAAGTGCGCGCAGAGGCGAAGTACGTGCGCATCTCGCCGCGTAAGGCGCGGCTGGTGGCGGAGCACATCCGTGGCCGCAGCGTGCCCGAGGCCCGGGCCGTGCTTGCCTTCACCTCCCGCGAGGCTGCCGGTGCGCTGGAGAAGGTGCTGCAGTCGGCGGTCGCGAATGCGGAGACGAACCACGGCATCGCGGAGGACCGGCTGTACATCAAGGCCGCGTACGTTGACGGCGGGCCCGTGCTGAAGCGCTGGCGCGCGCGTGCGCGCGGCCGCGTCGCGCGGATCCGCAAGCGCACCTGCCACATCACTGTGCGGCTTGCGGCGATGCCGCAACCGGCACCAGCTGCCGAGCCGGCGACGCCGGAAGTGGCGGAAGAGACAGAAAGGCCGAAGAGCACCGCAGCCAAGAAGAAGCCTGCGACGACTGCCAAGAAAGCTGCCCCGAAGCGCAAGACGCCCGCGAAGAAGAAGGAGGCCGCGTCCTAATGGGTCAAAAGGTTCATCCCGGAGGGATGCGCGTCGGCGTCATCCACGACTGGAAGTCGAACTGGTACACCGGCAAGAAGGAATTCCCCGAGTACCTGATCGAGGACATCAAGATCCGCGAGCACATCACGGGCAAGCTCTCGCATGCCGGTCTGTCGGACATCCTGATTCGCAAGGACAAGCAGCGGATCACGATCGACATCTACACCGCGCGGCCGGGGATTGTGATCGGGAAGTCGGGCGTCGAGGTGGACGCGCTGCGCAAAGAGCTGCACGCGATCACGAAGAAGAACGTCCACATCAACATCAACGAGATCAAGCGCCCCGAGCTGGACGCGAAGCTGGTTGCGCAGTCGATCGCCGAACAGCTGCAGAACCGCGTGAGCTTCCGGCGCGCGATGAAGCGCGCGCTCGCCTCGGGCATCCGCTCGGGCGCGAAGGGAGTCCGCATCCAGTGCGGCGGCAGGCTGGGCGGCACGGAGATGAGTCGCTCGGAGGCCTACTCCGAGGGCCGCGTGCCTCTGCACACGATCCGCGCCGACATCGACTACGGATTCGTCGAGGCGAAAACGACCTTCGGCCGGATCGGCGTGAAGGTCTGGATCAACAAAGGCGAGATCATGCCGGAGGGGTACGGCGGTCTCGACACCGAGAAGGACGTGCGGCTCGGCGAGCAGGACCAGGCCCGCCGGCGCCGCGCGAACGTCGAGGGCCTCGGTGCGTCGCGCGAGAGCGGCCGCGACCGCCAGCGAGATCGCGAGGGACTCGGGCCGGTTCGCCCGCAACGTCGCCGAGGGGGCCAGGGCCGCGGCGGCCGGGGCGCACCGCGTGATCGCGCCCGCGGCCAGGACAACGTCGAGCGGCCACGCACGGACGAGCAGGCGACCTCGGCGGAGGGCCGCGAGCAGCCTCAGATCGAGCCGCAGGTCGAGACGACCCCGGCTCCGGTCGCGGACGCTCCGGACACGACGACCCCCAAGAAGCAGACGGAGGACCCGACGAAGCTGGAGCAGTCGGGTGACGAATCGGCGGAGAAGACGGACTGATGCTGCTCCCCAAGAAGACCAAGTTCCGGAAGTACCAGCGCGGCCGTCGCCGCGGCTACGCCAAGGGCCAGACGACGGTGCAGTTCGGCGACTTCGGGCTCAAGGCGCTCGAGAACGGCTGGGTCACCAACCGTCAGATCGAGGCGGCGCGAATCGCGATGACGCGCAAGATCAAGCGCGGCGGCAAGGTCTGGATCAACGTCTTCCCGGACAAGCCGACGACGCAGAAGCCCGCGGAGACGCGCATGGGTTCGGGCAAAGGCTCGCCCGAGCACTGGGTCGCCGTCGTGAAGCCGGGCCGCGTGATGTTCGAGCTCGCCGGCGTGCCCGAGCAGCTGGCGAAGGAAGCGTTGCGTCTCGCGGGGACGAAGCTCGCCGTGAAGACGAAGTTCGTGAAGCGGGAGGCGGATCTCTTTGAAGGCTAGGGACCTGAGGGACATGACCGACGAGGAGCTCGAGAACGCGCTCCACGATCGCCGGCAGGAGCTGTTCAACCTGCGCTTCCAGTCGGCGACGGGCGCGCTCGAGAACAGCGCGCGACTGAAGCTCGCAAAGCGCGAGATCGCGCGCATCCTCACCGTGCGCGTCGAGCGCGAAGCGAACGGACGGAGCTAGATGGCTGACGAAAAGAAGAAGACGACGCGGAAGAAGAAGGACGAGGAGACGCCCGAGGCCGTCGCTGAGGAGACTCCGAAGGCCGGGGAGGAGAAGACCAAGCGCAAGCCTGCGGCGAAGAAGCCTGCCGCCGAAAAGAAGCCGGCGGCGGAGAAGAAGCCGGCCGCCAAGAAGGCTGCTCCGAAGAAGAAGGCCGAGGAACCGCCGGTCGAGGAGGAGGCTGCCGAGACGCCCGTCGAGGTGGGCGTGCCCGAACCGGTTGCCGAGGCTCCTGCCGAGCAACCCGTGGCGGAGGAGCCTGTGGTTGAAGAGGTCCCCGCGGGAGAGCCTGCTCCGGAGCCTTTGGCGGAGGCCGAGCCGGAGCCGGAGCCAGAGCCTGCGGCCAAGGAGCCCGCGCCGGAGATCCCGGCCGAGGCGGTCGAGGAAGCGCCCACCCCCGAGCCCGATACCGGCGTCGAGGAGGCGCCCGCCGCCGCCGAGGCGGAGGCTGAGCCTCCCGAGGCGGAAGCGCCGCCCGCGCCGGCCGTATCCGAGCGCAAGAAGAAGCGGAAGCACGTTCCGCGAGCGGAGCGCCGGCAGCGTCCGAAGCCGCGCCGCGAGCGCCCGACCGAGCGCAAGCAGATCACGCGCCTGCCCAAGCCCGGGTCCGAGCGGGGACGCCGCCAGGAGCGCCGCGGCGTCGTCGTCTCGAGCGCGATGGACAAGACGATCATCGTGAAGGTCGACACGATCAAGGCCCACCCGCGCTACAAGAAGGTCGTCCGCCGCAGCGTGAAGTTCCACGCGCACGACGCGGAGAACACGGCGAACGTCGGCGACGTCGTCCGGATCGTCGAGACGCGTCCGCTCTCGAAGACGAAGCACTGGCGTCTCGTAGAAATTGTGGAGGTTGCAAGGTGATCCTCCCGGCGACAGTTAGTGCGCCTCCGACGCGCGATGCGCGGCGCATTGCCGCGTCCTCACCCGCGCCCGGGCCTCCTGGCCCGACCGCGGGCTGCGTCCTTGCACTGCTTGCGCCTCGCACGCCAGAGACGCGAAACCGTCACCGGAAGGATCACCAATGATCCAGCAGGAGTCCCGTCTGCGCGTCGCCGACAACACCGGTGCCCGCGAGCTCCTGTGCATCCGTGTCAAAGGCGGGTCGCACCGGCGCTACGCGCGAGTTGGCGACATCATCGTCGGCACCGTCAAGCAGGCCGCACCGCAGGGCGCGATCAAGAAAGGCGAGGTCGTGCAGGCCGTCATCGTCCGTACGCGGAAGCCCTTCGGCCGCGACGACGGAACCACGATCGCCTTCGACGAGAACGCGGCCGTGATCATCGACAACCAGCGCAACCCGCGCGGCACGCGCATCTTCGGGCCGGTCGCCCGCGAGCTGCGCGAGAAGAACTTCATGAAGATCGTCTCACTCGCCCCGGAGGTGTTGTAAGTGGCTCACACGATGAGAGTCCACAAAGGTGACCTCGTGCACATCCTCAGCGGCAAGGACCGCGGCAAGCAGGGCCGTGTCATCGACGCGCGCCCGAAGGACGGCAAGGTCGTCGTCGAAAACCTCAACCTCGTCAAGCGCCACACCAAGCCCCGTCCGATCCAGAACACGAGCCGGATGGGCACGGCCGGGATGACGCCGGGCGGCGTGATCGACAAGCCCGCTCCGCTTCCGGTAGGGAACGTGATGGTCGTCTGTCCGGTGTGCAACCGGCCGACGCGCGTCGGGATGAAGGAGAAGGAGTCCCACGGCGAGCAGGTGAAGGTGCGCGTCTGCAAGCGCGTCGACTGCGGCGAGGAGATCGATAGATAGTGAACGGAGTGCAACTTCTGGAAATGGCATCTCAACGAAACGTGGACGCGTAGCGTGGCTCGCCGGCGCAGCGCACCCGAGACGAACGGCGCCCCGTACGCGCCCCGCCTGAAGCAGCTCTACGAGCAGGAGCTGCGCCCGCGCCTGAAGGAGGAGTTCGGTCTCTCCTCGCTGATGGAGGTCCCGCGCGTCGAGAAGATCACGCTCAACATGGGCGTCGGCGAGGCGAAGACCGACGCGAAGCAGCTCGACTCCGCGCTCGAGGAGCTGACGACGATCGCCGGACAGCGCGCGCACGTGCGCCGCGCCCGGAAGTCGATCGCGCAGTTCAAGATCCGTGAAGGGATGCCGATCGGTGCGCGGGTCACGATCCGCGGCGCCCGCATGTACGAGTTCCTCGACCGGCTCGTGTCGATCGCGCTCCCTCGCATCCGCGACTTCCGCGGCCTGAATCCGCGGTCGCTCGACGGCCGCGGCAACTTCTCGCTCGGAATTCGCGAGCAGATCATCTTCCCGGAGATCAACTACGACGACATCCAGCAGGTTCGCGGCCTCGACGTCGCGATCACGACCACCGCGAAGTCGGACGACCAGGCGCTCGCGCTCCTGCGCGGGCTCGGCATGCCCTTCGCGGCGGACGGAAGGGAGCAGGAGTAACTGCATGGCAAAGAAGTCACTCGTCATCAAGCAGTCCCGGCCGCAGAAGTTCCGCGTCCGGAACTACTCGCGCTGCAACCGCTGCGGGCGGCCTCGCGCGGTCTTCCGCAAGTTCGGCCTCTGCCGGATCTGCCTCCGGGAGCTCGCGCACCAGGGCGTCGTCCCCGGCATGACGAAATCGAGCTGGTGATCTAGGTGCTTACGGACCCCGTCGCCGACATGCTCGCCCGCATCCGCAACGCCAACAAGGCGCTGCACGAGAGCGCGGAGATGCCGACCTCCCGCCTCAAGGAGGGCATCGCGCGCATTCTCAAGGAAGAGGGCTACATCTCGGACTACCACGTCCGAAAGGGCGAGAGCTTCGATACCCTGGTCATCCAGCTGAAGTACGGCCGGAGCCGCGAGAGGATCATCACCGACCTCAAGCGGGTGTCCAAGCCCGGCCGCCGCGTCTACGCGCGCAAGGACCGTCTGCCGCGCGTGCTCGGCGGGATGGGTGTGGCGATCCTGTCGACTTCCAATGGTCTCGTGACGTCACGTACGGCCGAAGAGAAAGGAATCGGCGGCGAAGTCGTGTGCTTCGTCTGGTAACGAACGAATGAGTCGAATCGGCAAACAACCAATCGAGATTCCAGGCGGAGTGAACGTCTCGATCCTCTCCGGCCGCGTGATGGTCAACGGGCCGCTCGGCGAGCTTTCGCAAGACGTCCCGGCTCGGATGAAGATCGACCAGGCGGACGGGCACATCACCGTGACGCGTCCTACCGAGCGCGGCGACGACCGGGCGCTGCACGGCCTGACGCGGACGCTGATCGCCAACATGGTCGAGGGCGTGACGAAGGGCTTCGAGAAGCGCCTCGAGCTGCAGGGCGTCGGCTACCGCGCCGCAATGCAGGGCGCCGACCTCCGACTCGACGTCGGCTTTTCCCATCCCGTCGTGATGAAGGCGCCGCAGGGCATCACCTTCGAGGTGCCGACGCCGACGGAGATCGTCGTCAAGGGCGTGAACAAGCAGCAGGTCGGGCAGACGGCCGCGGAGGTGCGGAAGGTCCGTCCGCCGGAACCGTACAAGGGCAAGGGGATCCGCTACTCGGGCGAGTACGTGCGCCGCAAGGTAGGTAAGCGAGCATGACGACACTCACCGTTCGCGAAGCACGTCAGCGCCGTCATCGTCGAGTTCGCGGGAAGGTGCGCGGGACATCCGAGCGTCCGCGCCTGGTGGTGTCGCGCTCCAACAAGGGCATCTCGGCGCAGCTCGTCGACGACATGGACGGGAACACGCTCGCATCTGCGAGCTGGCTGGAGCTGAAGACGTTCAAGGGCAACAAGTCCGAGCAGGCGGCCGCGGTCGGGAAGCTCCTGGCCGACAATGCGAAGCAGGCGAACATCGAGGTCGTCGTGTTCGATCGCGGCGGCTACCTCTACCACGGCCGCGTCAAGGCACTCGCCGACGCAGCGCGCGAAGGGGGCCTCAAGTTTTGAGTAGACCCGGGTTCACGAGCGTCGAGCGCGCGGTCATCTCCAGAGAGGAGAGCCGCGAGCTCAAGGAGCGCGTCGTCGAGATCAACCGCGTCGCCAAGGTCGTCAAGGGCGGCCGGCGTTTCTCGTTCACCGCGCTCGTCGTGATCGGCGACGAGGTCGACCGTGTCGGCGTCGGCTACGGCAAGGCACGCGAGGTGCCGCTGGCGATCACGAAGGCCGTCGAGGATGCGAAGAAGAACCTCTTCACGGTGCCGAAGCACGGCACGACGATCACCCACGAGATCCTCGGTCGCTCCGATGCCGCGCGCGTCCTGCTGCGGCCGGCCAGCGAGGGCACTGGCGTGATCGCCGGCGGCGGCGTCCGCGCCGTCCTCGAGCTGGCGGGAATCCGCGACATCCTCGCCAAGAGCCTGGGCACAACGAACCCGATCAACATGGCCAAGGCGACCGTGAACGGGCTCAAGCGCCTCCGGCGGCCCGACGAGGTGGCGAAGATGCGAGGCCTCACGGTCAGCCAGGTGCTGCCGTACAAGGCTCCGGCGGTGGAGGAGTCGGCGGAGCCGACTCCGGAGCCGCCTGTCCGCGACAGCGGACCAGTCGAGGGGGTTCGGGGGAACCGGGAGGTTCCCCCGGCGGAAGCCGAGGGGTAGATGGCGAAGATACGGATCACGCAGGTTCGTAGCCAGATCGGCCAGTCCGAGAAGCACCGCGGTACGTTGCGCGCGCTCGGCCTGGGCAAGATCGGCAGGACCGTCGAGCACGACGACGGACCGGTCCTCGCAGGCATGCTTCGCAAGGTCCGTCACCTCGTGAAAGTCGAGAATGGCTGAGCAGCTCAACCTCTCCTCGCTGAAGCCGGCGCAGGGCCGCAAGGATCGCAAGCGTGTCGGCCGCGGCCTGGGCTCCGGCAAGGGCCGCTACTCGGGACGCGGCATCAAGGGGCAGAAGTCGCGCTCCGGGTCGCACAAAATGCGCGCCGGCTTCGAGGGCGGGCAGATGCCCGTGTACATGCGCATGGGCAAGCAGCGCGGCTCCACCTCGAAGGACGCGATGCCGATCGGCCCGTTCCGGACGTCGACCGCGCCCGTCAACGTGGGCGCCCTCGACCGCTTCGACGACGGGGCCGAGGTGACGCCCGAGTCGCTCGTCGAGAAGGGCCTGCTCAAGAACACGAAGACGGACGTCAAGCTGCTCGGCGGCGGCGACTTGAAGAAGAAGCTGACGGTCCGCGTGCACGCGATCTCCGCGAGCGCGCGAGACAAGGTCGAGCAAGCCGGCGGGACGGTCTCGCTCCTCAGGGAGCCCAAGTCGAAGAAGCAGAAGCACGCGAAGCCCAAGCCCGCGGCGCCCGAGCCCGAAGCCGAGGCATCCGAGGCGCCGGCCGAGCTCAAGCCTGAACAGGCCGAAGAACAGCCTCCCGAGGAGTCGTAGTGTTCTCCTGGCTCGCGAATGCGTGGCGCGTCCCCGAGTTGCGGCGGCGCGTCATGTTCACCTTCACGATCCTCGCGCTGTATCGCCTCGGTTCGTGGATCCCGGCTCCGGGCGTCGACTCGGAGACGATCAAGGACTACTTCCAGGGCCGCGGCGGCACCATCCTGGGGCTGCTGAACGTCTTCTCCGGCGGCGCGCTCTCCCAGTTCGCGCTCTTCGCGCTCGGGATCATGCCTTACGTGACCGCCTCGATCATCCTCCAGCTCATGACGGTCGTCGTCCCCAAGCTCGAGCAGCTGCAGAAGGAAGGCGAGTCGGGCTACGCCAAGATCAACCAGTACACGCGCTACCTGACCGTGGCTCTCTCGGCGGCGCAGGCGACCGGTTACTCGTACCTCTTCAAGCGCGCGGGGAACCTCGAGGCGAATACCGGCCGCATCGTCCTGATCGTCGTCACGCTAACTGCGGGGACGACGTTGCTGATGTGGATGGGCGAGCTGATCACGAAGCGCGGCGTCGGCAACGGCATCTCGCTGCTGATCTTCGCCTCGATCCTCTCGTCGGCGCCGACGGGGATCGCGGCCTGGTACAACGGCGGCACGATGGAGCGGCTGTTCTTCCCGCTCGTCGCGCTCGCGATCATCGCGGCGGTCGTCTTCATCCAGGAGGGCCAGCGCCGGATCCCGATCCAGTACGCGAAACGGATGGTCGGCCGGCGACAGACCGCCGGCGGATCAACCTATATGCCGCTGCGCGTGAACATGGCCGGCGTCATCCCGGTGATCTTCGCCGCCGCCGTGATGGCCTTCCCTCCGACGATCGCGCAGTTCTTCCCGGCGACGCAGAGCTTCATCAACGCGCACTTCCAGTACTCGTCGCTGCCGTATCTCACGCTCGAAGGCATCCTGATCATCGTCTTCACGTACTTCTATACGGCGGTCCAGTTCAACCCCGTCGACCAGGCCGACAACCTGCGCAAGTACGGCGGCTACATCCCGGGCATCCGGCCGGGGCCGCCCACTGCGCAGTACCTCGACCGCGTGCTCACGCGCCTGACGCTGCCGGGCTCCCTCTACCTCGCGCTCGTCGCCGTCCTGCCCAGCGTGTTCATCCGCTACGGCGGGTTCTCCCAGGCGACCTCGCGCGCGCTGGGGGGCACCTCCGTCCTGATCGTCGTCGGCGTCGCCCTGGACACGATGCGCCAGATGGAGTCGCAGATGATGGCGCGCAGCTACGAAGGCTTCCTCAAATAGCCCTCAACGTCCTCCTTCTCGGCCCGCAGGGGGCCGGCAAAGGCACGCAGGCGAAGCGGATCTCGGCGGAGTACGGTATCCCGCACGTCGCCAGCGGCGAGATTCTGCGCGCCGAGATGGAGGCCGGGACCGAGCTCGGGCGGCGGGTCAAGGACGTCTACGACCGCGGCGACCTCGTCTCGGATGATCTGGTGATCGAACTGATTCGCGCTCGCCTCGAGCAGCCGGACACGGAAGCCGGCTTCATTCTCGACGGTTTTCCGCGGACGACCGTCCAGGCGGAGGCGCTGGACAACATGATGGGCGACATCGGTCGGGCGTTTAGCGTGGTCTTCGCGCTCCAGATTCCCGATGAGGTGGCATTCGAGCGGCTGCGGCGCCGCGCCGACGTCGAGGGGCGCGCCGACGACACGGACGAGGCGATCCAGAGGCGGCTCGACAACTACCACCGCGAGACGGAGCCGTTGATCGAGTACTACCGCGTTCGCGGCAACCTTGTTCCCATCCACGGCGACCGCAGCGAGAACGAGGTCTTCGCCGAGATTCAGGCCGCGTTGGAGCAGGTGCCGGCCGCGCAGCGGCCTGTCCGCGACAGCGGACCAGTGGAGGGGATCTGGGGGAACCGGGAGGTTCCCCCAGCGGGGACGAGGCGGCAATGATCGTCAGAAAATCCGCGGCCGAGATCGAGGGCATGGCGCGCGCGGGCGAGCTGGTCGCGGAGACGATCGCGCTCGTGGGCGAGCACGTGCGCCCGGGAATCACGACGGGCGAGCTCGACCGGATCGCCGAGGAGTTCATCCGCGAGCACGGCGCCGTTCCCACCTCGAAGGGCTACCGCGGCTTCCCCGCCGCCACCTGCATCTCGCCCAACGCGATGGTGGTGCACGGTATCCCCGGCGAGCACCGGGTCGAGGAGGGCGACCTGATCTCCGTCGACGTCGGCATCACCTTGGACGGCCTCGTCGCGGACAGCGCCTACACATTCGGCGTCGGCGAGATCGACTCCGGGTCGCAGCGCTTGTTAGAGGTCGGAAAGGAGGCGCTCGCCGCCGGCATCGAGCAGGCACGCGCCGGCAACCGCGTCGGGGACATCTCCCACGCCGTGCAGAAGGTCGTCGAGGGCGCCGGATTCTCCGTCGTCCGCTCCCTCGTCGGCCACGGGGTCGGCCGCTCGTATCACGAGGAACCTCAGATCCCGAACTTCGGCGATCCCGGCCGCGGGCCGGCCCTCCAGTCGGGAATGACCCTGGCGATCGAGCCCATGATCACCGCGGGGGGGCCGGGCGTTTACCTCCACGACGACGAGTGGTCGATCTCCACCCAGGACGGCTCCATGGCCGCCCATTTCGAGCACACGGTGGCCGTCACCGAGGACGGCCCCCCGAAGGTGCTCACGACCGCAAAATCCCGGGAAAAAGCCGGTTTGCTACCATGATCTGCTCGCGGCGGGGCCTGCTCCGCCGTGTTTTCGTGCCCAGATAACAGAAAGGCGATGGCCAACAAGGAAGAGAAGATCGAGGTCGAAGGAGAGATCACGGAGGCGCTCCCGAGCACGATGTTTCGGGTGCAGATCGACGGCGGCCATTCCGTCCTCGCCACGATCTCCGGGAAGATGCGCAAGCACTACATCCGCATCCTCCCGGGGGACAAGGTGAAGGTCGAGCTCTCCCCCTACGACCTCACCCGCGGCCGAATCACATACCGACACCGATGAAAGTTCGAGCTTCAGTCAAGCCCATGTGCGAGCGCTGCCGCGTGATCAAGCGGC
>Ga0137374_10007963_pt1 | contig 12574 bp, 11 predicted proteins | sample SagtaG_20_FD_104811 | JGI IMG/M metagenome (GOLD analysis project Ga0137374, IMG submission 104811) | Vadose zone soil microbial communities from Sagehorn Ranch, Mendocino, California, USA - Sage1_R_100_16 metaG | ecosystem: Environmental > Terrestrial > Soil > Vadose zone | place: USA...
CGCGTCGGCGATGACGCGCGCCCACCATCCCAGCCCAACCACTGCTACAGCCAGCGGCTCATACGTCATGAGGAGATGCCTACGGCCGGGGAAACGGCCCTGGACGGCGGCTGGGGGTGGGGAGGGGCAGCGGGATCGACGGGGGCTGGCGGCCGGGCACCACGCGGCCCGGGGCCGGGGTGGGCGTGTAGGTGGCCAGACGCTGCCTGGCCTCTTCGCCATCCGGATTGACCTCCAGCGCCCGCTGCAGCACGGGCAGGGCGGCTTCTCGATCGCCGGCGCTCAGCAATCGGTCAGCCTTGCCGATCAGGAGTGTGTACAGCTTCTGGCTGACCTGCCGATAGTCCGGATCGAGCTGCATGATCTCCTCAGCTGCGCCGATAGCGGCCTCGTCGTCCCTGCCCCAGGCGGCCTCCATCTGGGCCCAGTCCTTCGCTAGCACCACCTGCTTCCGACCCTCCAGCGCGGCCGAGTCATCTGGCTTGAGCTTGAGCGCCTCGCCGTACTCGACAAAGCTGCGGTCGTAGTCGCTCTGGTCGAGGAACTGTCGCGCATAGCCGAAGTGCGCCTGATACAGCGCGTCGTCCAAGCCTGGAGTGGTCGGATCGCTCTGCTTCAAAATAGCCAGGAGCACAAGCGCCCCCGCAAAGTTCCCGGCGTCCAGCGCCGCCCGGGCGAGCTGGATTCGCTGTTGTGGCGAAGGCGTGGCCGTGGTTGGCACGGTGGTCGCGGTCGGGGGCGGGGTTGGCGCGGGAGCCAGGGCCGGGACACCCGTCGCGGCCGGCGGAGCGGCCGTTGGCGCCACGGCCGGCGCAGCGGGCGCGACGGTGGGCGCGAGGGGGGTCGGTTGATCGACGACGCTGGACGGCGCCAGAACGCTCCGCTCGAACAGTACGAAGGTGACCACCGCGGTCAGGCCGACAACCAACGAGCCGCCGATCGCGACGACCAGAAGTCCTGTTCGGCGACCAGTTCCAGTCACGCGCACGGTCGGTGGCCCGTCGTCCAGGTCAGGCTCGGCCGAATCGACGGCTCCAATGCCAGCAGGATGCTCAGTGCCTGTGGGCGGCATTATAGGCGCGGGGGCAGTTCCCAGGCGTCCACCCGACATATGATCTGCGAGGAGCGCCGCTACGAAGCCGTGCGGCGAGGCAAAGCGGTCGAGGGGGTTTGAGGCGAGTTGGCGGAGCAGCGTTCGATCAACGGATTCTGGCAGGCCTGGCCTGAGCGAGCTAGGAGTCGGCGGCTCGCGTTGTCGAGCGCTGGGGATGTCGATGAACGGCAGCTGGCCCGTTAGCATCTCGTAGGCCACCACGCCAAGGGCATACAGGTCGGCCGCGGCACCCCCGCCCTCGCCCAGGGCTGCCTCGGGTGCCAGGTATCCAGGCGTTCCCACGACAGATTCGGGCGGCCTCGCTCGGCTGGCTGCGCGAGCGATGCCGAAATCCACCAGCGTCACGTGGTCGGCGGGCCCGACCAGGACATTGCCGGGCTTGACGTCGCGGTGAGCGACGCCGTGGGAGTGCGCGTAGTCGAGCGCGGCGGCGACTTGCTGCAGCATCGTGGCCGCCCGCGCGAGCGGTAGCGGCCCATCCTGGTTGATCAGTTGGCGCAGCGAGATGCCGTCCACCAGATCCATCGCGATGAGGTGGTGGCCTTCATGTTCGGCCACGGCGTGGATAACGACGATATTCGGATGGCGCAGCCCGGCCGCGATTCTGGCATCGGCGCTGAACTGGTCGACGAAGGCCCGCTCCGCGGCGAACTCTGGCAGTACCACCTTAACCGCGCGCGGCTGGCCGAGCGACCGGTTCACGGCTCGGTAGACGACCGCCATCGCGCCGGACCCGAGCCTCTCGATCAGCTCGTATGGTCCCAGCGTGTGGCCACTCAGGTCGTCCATGGCCGGTCACCAGGGCGCTTGTCGCCAGCGACCATCATACACGAGCGCCCCGGGCCCCCTTGACGCTGCGCGCCGCAGGGCGCATGATGGCCATGAACAGACCTTGCGACTCGTGACTCGCGACGGGCGAGTCGAGGTGGCAGATCATGAAGCGCGTGAACATCAAGGACGCGTTCGTCGGGGAGCCGGACTCCAGCCAGGAAGGCGTCGAAGCCGAAGATAGCGATGAGGCGGTGATCGTGGCCGTAAGGGGGGGCGAGATTGTGGCGGTCGTGCCGGCCGGGACGCCTGACGACAGTGCAGTCGCCGCCGCGAGCACCATCCGCGGCGCGCTGCGGCTCGAGAACGAGCGAGTCCTGACCTTCGAGATCCACGAGGGCGCAAGCAGCGCCTTCTTCGAGGACGAGTCGGCAGAGCTTCATCGACGCCGCCAGGAATCGGGCAGCGTGGGACTGTCGACGATCCTGGGCGAGGACTACATGAGCGGCTCGCGCACCGCCGGCCAGGTCATGACCCGCGACGTGCTGACCGCCGATCCGGGCATGCCCATGGACGAGCTAGCCAAGCTGCTCGCCTTCCACAACGTCAGCGGCATGCCAGTCGTGGACGAGGCCGGCAAAGTGGTGGGGGTGGTTAGCGAGGCTGACGTGATCGGCAAGCAGGGCGCCACGGTGCGCGACATCATGACCCCGGACGTGATCAGCGTTCCCGAAGAGACCTCAATCGAGGAGATCGCCGCCCTGATGGCCGAGCGCAAGATCAAGCGAGTAGTCGTCATGGACGGCGAGTTGTTGCTGGGCATGGTCAGCCGGGCCGACATCGTCAGGGCGCTCGCCGCCCGGGCGTAACCCTACCGAACCCGGCTGCCGCCTCGCTCGATCGTGACGTCATGGGCCTCGAACAGGAATTCGTGCTGTTTCTCGCCGTCTCCAGACAGGTAGTCTCCGACGCGGATCGAAGCGCACGCTTGGCGGCTCTTGTACAGCAGTTGGACGGTTTGTAGACCGTCCCGATTGGCGATCAGCACAACCGGCACCCCCTCATCGCACTGCACGGCGACCACGTTGCCCTCCGCACGAGTGTCGTCCAGGCTGCTGCGGTCAGTGCGCAGGCGCTGCTGCCGTTGCTCCTCGGTCAAGCGGCGTCGGTGGCGCTCCTGGGGCTCGAACTGCTCGACCTGGACGCTCACGATGCCAAAGCTCAGGCGCGCGACCTGCGGCTCGTGATCGCTCGACTGGACGGCGAACTCAGAATTGAGGTGAACGATGTCGTACTCGATCCGGGTCTTCAGCAGCTGGCGGCTGACCAGGATGTGGTCGAGTACTTGTGAGTTACCCTCGAAGATGAACGTGTAGCGGTCATCTTGGGGCAGCGTGTCGACGAGGTCATTGAGGACGCCGCCGCTCTTGAGAATGCTCAGCGTGTTGGAGAACTCGAAGTCGTTCAGGTCGCCTAACACGATGATGTTGGCGTCAGCGTCCAGCGCCAGGATCGACTTGACGAAGTCGTTCACCACCTGGGCCTGCTGGGCGCGCTGGACCTCGGTGGAGCGGGCGGGCGGCTGGAAGCGACCGAACAGCGGCTGGTCGCCGGTCTTGGAGTTGAAATGGTTGGCGACGACGAAGAGCTTCTGATTGAGGAATGTGAGCTCGCCGGCCAGCGGCTTACGGCTGGCGTTGAAGGCGGCGTTGTTGGGATCGAGCCGGCCGGGGCTGGAGGAGAGCTGCGGCCCGCCCGGGCCGCTGAGGACGCTCGTGGCGATAGTCGACCCGCCACCGGGGCGGTCGATGAAGGCCAGACCGCGGTCGGTGCGGACAAGGAAGCCGACACGAATGTTGCCGCCCGGTTGGCCGCCGTCCTGATTGTTGACCGGGTTGATGCTTCGAAACTGGTAAGTCGGCCCGCCGGCCCCCTGAATGGCCGAGATGAGCGTATTGAAGGTGACGGTGGCGTCTACGACGCCGTTGTCGACCGGACCATTGTTGTCCTGAATCTCCTCGAGCGCGAGCAGGTCCGGCGACTTGAGGCTGTTGACGATATGGCCAGCCAGGGTGTTGAACTTATCCGGTCCATCGGCCGGGCTCAGGTTCTGGACGTTGAAGGTGGCGACGGCGAGCTGCTGGCCGCCGGGCGGCGATGTGATCTCACGGGTCAGGCCGCCTGATGTGACGGTCAGTGACTGGGTGATCTCCAGCTTGAAGTTGCCGAAGCTGTAGTCGAGAACCCCCACGACCAGCGGGAAGCGGTCGCCGACGTTAGCGGATGGCGTGGCCAGGATCTCGTCGTCCAGGATGATCCGCTCTGGGTTGAAGTCGGTCGGCCTGACGACAATTCCGCCACGCGCGGTGCGAAGCCCGGCATTCGCGCCGTTGTCACTCAGGACCGGGATCTCGCCGAAGCTAGACCGCGCCCCCACGACGACGGCGTTGTTAATCTGCACCAGCATCCCCTCGAGACTCTCATAAAAGTCGATGCCGTCCGAGGCCGGGTCGAAGACGCCGCTGGTCTCGACGCTGCCTCTGGCGTCGTCCTCGATTACTTGCTGAGGCGGGATCCGGCCCCCTATCCCGATGACGATCGGGGCTGGAAGGGCGTTGCCGCTCGACACTTTGACGATGGCGGGCGAGTTGATCTGGGTGGTCGTCAAGTTGGTGCTGGTGGTGCCACCCGATCGAAACTCGGTTACCGTGCCGCCTACGAGCACGGAGTCTCCGACGCTGACCGAGCTGGGCGCCGACGAGGTGAAGACGAACATACCGTCCGAAGTACGCTCATCGCTGTCCGGGCTGGGGTCCTGCATGTAGAAACCGTTCGAGCGCTTGGCGGTCACGATCCCGGGCACGTTCGAGACGCTGGTGCCGTCCAGCGTCGAGATATGGCCGACGCCCTGGATATCATGGATCCGAGGCGGTTGGCCCGCGTGCCGGACCGCGAGGCCAACGCCACTGGCCTGCGCGTTCGGGACACCGCCCGCGGGGCCGGTGAGCAGCAGGCCGACGACGAGCAGCGGCACCAGTCGGCGACCGGGTCGGGCCAGCGAAGTCAACACGAACATCGGCGCTCACTCCCACGCGCATTGCCCGTCGCCCCGCCGGGTCGAGCGAATATAGCACCGCGAGTGGCGAGTTCCAAGCTCCGAGTCGAGGCCGGTGGGCCGACTTGGAACTTGGAACCCGAAACTGCCTAGAGTTAGCGCGCCAGGAAGCGCTGGACGGCGGCGCTCCAGACCGAGACGGTGGTTCCGAAGAAGGAGTGGCCATCCAGGTACGTGCTCCCGTTTAAGAGTTGGGATGTCAATCAGGCTAAGGATGACAATGAACAGTTGGGATCGGGATAGAGTCAGGTAAGGAGAGCACACATGCTGATCGACACGAACACGGAGTTCGGCGCGCGAGTGGCACGGCGGTTAGAAGAGGAGCGGATCATCTGGTTAACCACGGTCCGGCCCGCGGGCACCCCGGAGCCGAGCCCGGTCTGGTTCCTCTGGGATGGTGAGACGTTCCTGATCTACAGCCAGCCGAGCAGCCCGAAGCTGCGGAACATCGCGCGCAACCCGAGCGTCTCGCTTAGCCTGGACGGCGACGGGCGGGGCGGAGACATCGTCGTGTTCACCGGCCAGGCCCGAGTCGAGACAGACGCCGCTCCGGCCACCAGGATCCCTGCCTACCTGGAGCGCTACCGGGACGGAATCGCTCGGATCGGCATGACCCCACAGGGCTTCGCGGACGCGTACTCGGTCGCCCTCCGAGTCACGCCAACCAAACTTCGCGGCCACTAAGAAGCGCGACCAGTCGGGCGGCAACCTTTCCGCCGCCTCCGGCGTCATTGAGAGAGGGGGTGCAAGATGGGCCTGGTCGTCATCGTGGTCTTAGTAGCACTGGTGCTCGCGCTGGGCGCGGCGATGTGGCTGGCAGTCGGGCTGCTCGGCCTGATGCTGACGCTGTTCGTCGCGGGCTTGATCGGCTGGGCGGCCGACGCGGTCGTGCCCGGGCGCCTGCCGGGCGGCTGGCTCGGGGCAGTGTTGGCCGGGGTCGTCGGCGGTTTCATCGGCCACCTGGTGCTGGGCAACTTTGGTCCAGCTCTGTTCGGAGTGCGGATCATCCCCGCCTTCGTCGGGGCCGTCCTGATCGCCGTGGCGGCTGAGCTAGTGACCAGCTCGCGCTCGCGCCAGTACCTTAGCTAAACGCCACGGTCGGTCATTCGCCTACCGGCCGCCGGTGCCTGCCGAGAACATTACCGTCCGAAGGGGCGGGCGCAAGATCACCTAGCCAGCGGCTCGGAGCCTCGTTATGTCCCGCCCTCGGCCTCAAGCCTGTAGACGCGGTCACCGCGCCGCACACGCTCGGGCACCTTGACGCCCACCGACTGCCCGGGCTGGCCCACCTGGACCTCCTGGCGGTCCACTTGCATGGAATCGACCCGGACCTGGAGATCCGTTGTGTGGCCCTTGATAAGGATCGTGTCTCCCACCCGCAGCTCGCCGCTGAGATCGATCCCGGCCACCACGGGCTGCGCGAAGAAGTCGTTCACCACCCCTACTTCAACCTCTGCCATCGCCGCCTCCGCTGACAAACCCCTCTCCCCGACATCGAACAGTATAGAACGCCTACAGGCACAGCCTTGTGCCGACGCTCGGGAAAACGTACGCCTCGGGCAGCGCCTGGGCGATCTGGTGGATCGCCCGCCAGCCGCTGCAATGGGTCGGCACGACCACTTGAGGCGCCACGGCCCGCAGCTCGGCCACGGTGGGCCCGATGATCGGCTCGAACAGGCCGCCGGTCAGGTGCAGACCCCCGATCACGGCATAGATCCCCTGGACTCCAGTCTTGGACCGTGCGTCACGCAGGATGTTGATCACGCCGGCATGGCCGCAGCCCGTAATGACCACGAGGCCCTTGCCGCGCACCTGAGCGACCAGCGCCTGGTCGTCATAGATCCAGGGGTCTGGCTGCCAGACGCCGTAAAGTTCGGCCTGGTGGATGCGGAACCCCTGCTCGAAGTCGGTCGTCCTCTCGACCTGACCGGTCAGCAACACGCGGTCCTCGAACAGGAAACTCGGGCCCCGCTCATCGACGAGCTCGAATCCCTCCTGGCGCAGATCGCTCAAACGCGGCGGCGGGAGGTCCACCTCGCGCCCGTCCGGGAACACGATTCGCCGCCGCAGGAGGGCCTCAGGGTGAAAGAGGATCGGCAGCCGCCGACCCAGACGGCTCGAAAGCCCATCAAGCCCGCGCGAGTGATCGGCATGGCCGTGGCTGAGAACGATGCTTCGCACATCGAGCACGTCCAGGCCGAGCACATCCAGGTTGTGCGGCACACCTTCCGGGCTCACGCCCGTGTCGAACAACAGCGTCCGTCGCCAACCCTGGTCTACCACCGTCACCAGGAATGAGAGCCCGTGTTCCGCGCGAAGAGCCGGTCGACTCAACGCGTCCTGGCTGAGACGCGGGCGGCGAGCGACGGGCGTATCTGCCGCCAAGACGTCGATGGAATTGTCCATCAAGATAGTGATCTCCACCCCGTCGACGGGCTGCAGCGTCACACTGGGCCTGGTGCCTTCATTCGGGCCCGTGATCACGGCTCCCCCACCTTTCATTTTCACTCTTCCCTTTCGCCTGTCACGCGTGCTTGACAGGGTGACGAGCGCACGCCATAGTGGCTGGCGTATGGGTGAGAATGTAGCGCTCTCGCGCGACGGCTCGCTCGCGACGGTGATCCTGAATCGGCCCGATCGGCGCAACTCGCTGAGCGACGAGATGCTGGCCGAGCTGGTCGCCGTCTTCTCCGAGCTGCGCGACGACCCAAGCACGCGTGTGGTAGTGGTAACCGGCGCGCCACCCGTCTTCTCGGCCGGAGCCCACGCCGAGCTGCGGAGCAGCATGACCTCCGAGGAACGCCGTGAGGCGTTCGGCCGACGCAGGAGCCAGTTCCGGCGCCTGTTCGAGCGCGTGACGAGCCTGCTCGAGAACCTGGAGCAGGCGACGATCGCGCGGATCAACGGCCACGCGATCGGCGGTGGCTGGGGCCTGAACCTGGCGTGCGACTTCCGCGTCGCCGCGGCAGAGGCGAAGTTCTGGCTGCCGGAGGTAGACCTGGGGGCTCCGCTTGGCGTCGGGTCAACCACCCGCCTGGTTCGGCTGGTCGGTCCGGGCCGCGCCAAGGAGATCATCATGCAAGGCCGGCGTTACTCGGCGGCTCAGCTCGAGACGCTTGGGCTGGTCAACCGGGTTGTGCCCGGCGACCGGCTGGACCAGGCGGTGCGGGAGCTGGCGGAGCTGCTGCTGGCCAAGCCGTTCAGAGCGCTGGCCGAGATCAAGGCCCGCGTCAACGCCATCGGCCGAACGGCCGTGCCAGAGGTCAACGCGATGACCGAAGGGTTCCTGCAGCGCGAGTAATGCTTGAGGGCATTCGGGTCCTCGACCTGTCGCGCGTGATCGCCGGGCCCTACTGCGCGATGCTGCTGGGCGACCTGGGCGCCGACGTGGTCAAACTCGAGCGCCCGGGGCGCGGCGAAGACTGGCGAGCCATACGCGGCACTCAGGGCATGAGCGCTGCCTTCGCCGCCATCAACCGCGATAAGCGCGGCATCGCGGTCGACTTGCGGCATCCCGAGGGCGCCAGGATCGCCTTCGAGCTGGCCCGCCGGGCCGACGTGCTGGTAGAGAACTTCCTACCCGGCGTCGCCGCCCGGCTGGGCCTCGGTCACAAAACGATCCAGGAAGCTAACCCAGCCGTCGTGTACGCCTCGATCACCGGCTTCGGCCAGACTGGCCCACACGCTCGGCGACCCGGCTACAACATCATTGCCCAGGGCATGAGCGGGTTGATGGCGATCACCGGTATGCCGGGCAACCCACCGACGCGGGTGGGCGGCTCGGTGGCGGACCTGGCGACGGCGTACGTGGCGTTCGGCGCGATCAACGCCGCGCTGGTCCATCGCTTCCGGACAGGGGAGGGCCAGCACCTCGACATCAGCTTGCTCCAGTCGACCATCGGGCTGCTGCCGGACCCCGTCGCCAACTATTTCGACACCGGCAAGCGGCCAGGCCGCGCGGGCAACCTCAATCCAAACCTGACCCCGGCCGAGACTTACCGGACTCAGGATGGCTACCTGTCGGTGGTGCTGATGAACGCGGCCCAGTGGGACCGGTTCTGCGCTGTGGTGGGCGACGAGGCGCTCCAGGCCGATTCGCGCTTCGACACCAACCGAGAGCGGCTCGCCAACCGCGCCGAGCTGACAGCCCGTGTCGAGGCGGTCCTGGCGACGGCGCCCACGACCGAATGGGTAGCCCGTTTCGAGGAGGCGGCGATCGCCTGTGGACCGATCTACGAGTTCGACGAGGTGTTCGAGGACCCTCAGACGCGCCATCTTGGCGTGGTAACCGAGATGGAGCAGCCCGGCTATGGGCGGGTCAGAATGCTCGACTTCCCGTTCAAAGCCTCCGGGAGTCCGGCCAGGATCCGGCGCCCGGCGCCGCTGCTCGGCGAGCACACGGCCGAAGTGCTCGAAGAGCTCGGCATGTCACGCGCCGAGGTCGAGCGGCTCGCCGCCGATGGGGCGATCGAGATCGGACATGAGTAGACTGGCTGAAGCGCCGAGGCGCGGAGGTCGCAGACGCCCAAACATGGGAGATCTCTACGATCTCCGCGCCTCTGCGGTGAAATTTGCTCCTGGTGGAGGAGTGCCATGCTGACTTTTTACTGGCGACCGACTTGAACGACCTGTCGCGACGCTCGGCGGTTCGCCGAGGAGCGGGGCGCGAAACTCGACACACGTGATCTCTTCAAGGACAAGCTAACCGCGGAGGACCTCAAGAAGCTGCTCGCCGGGCGCCCAGCGGCGGCCATCTTTGCCAGCCGCAGCCCGACGGTCAAAAAGCTCGGGCTAAACGCAGCGGCACTGAACGACGAACAGATGCTGGCCCTGATGGCGGAGTACCCCACGCTGATCCGCCGCCCGCTGCTGTTGGAGGGCGGCAGCTTGATCGTGGGCTTCGACCGCTCGGCATACAGGACTCGGTGGGGTTCGTAAGGGCGCCGCGTGCTGCGCCCTTCTGAAAGGGCAGGGCAAGCCCTGCCCCTACCGGCGGTCGCGCCAGGCGAGCAGCCTCTCGATCGGCCCGAGCTCGAAGGGCGCGCCCAGGCTGCAGATGATGTGCCTCGCGCCCACGCTGACCAGCTCGTCCAGGTCGCCGAACGAATGCTGATTGATCGAGACCGTCCGCTCGATCGCGGCAGGGTCGCGGCCAACCTTCACGCACCAGTCGTCGAGGAGGCGGTTCTTACGTCCCCAGGTGTCGGCTGAGCCGAAAGCGTGCCAGAGATCGGCATGCACGGCGGTGATCCGCAGCGTCACCTTCTCCCCGCCGCCGCCGATCAGAATGGGTATGGTGCCGCCGACAGGCCTGGGTTGGTCTTTGGCCCACCGCTCCTTGATGATCTCCAGGCCCCGCTCGAGGTTCCTCAGCCGCTCCCCGGGCGTGCCGAACGGGTAACCGTACTCGTTGTAGTCGCGCCTGGCCCAGCCCGCTCCGAGGCCCAGGATCAGCCGACCATCGGTGGCGTGATCGAGCGTCTTGGCCATTGCCGATAGGAGGGCAGGGTTGCGGTAGCTCATGCAGTGAACCAGGCAACCGATCTGCGCCCGCCTGGTCTGCGCGCCGATCGCGGCGAGCGTCGTCCAGGCTTCGAAGTGCCGACCGTTCGAGTCCCCGTAGAGTGGGAAGAAGTGGTCCCAGTTCCAGATCGTGTCCACGCCCATGTCGTCGAGCTGCAACCAGGCGCGCCGATAGTCCGCGTATGACGTGTGCTGCGGATGAACCTGCACGCCGACTTTGATCCCCGCCATGACGCCTCCGTTGTGGCCGTGTGGCTGGGCAAATCTCTCCGTTCAGCATACACGAGCATCGACCCGGCGTTATGTCGTGGGCACGGCACGAAGGACAGCCGACAAGGGCCGCTTCCCGGGCCGTGGCGCTAATCCTCAAGGGCGTCAGACGAAGATGTCGAGCGGCAGGAAGGCCGAGACGACGAAGTTGGGAACGTCGACGACCTCGCTGACTTTGAGGTCGACGGCCACGCTGCACAGTGCGTAGGCCTGCTGGCGGTCGTAGCCGCGCTCGGCCACCAGGTAGTCGATCATCGCCAGCAGCGCGTTGCGGGCCGCGAGCGTTGCATCCTCCGATTCGTTGGGGCCATCGGCGTGCACCGAGAGGCCGGTTGTCGCGTAGAACCGGCGTGGGGCCTGGTACTGGGGCGGGACCACGTACTCCTCGCGGCTGAACTGGACGCTGCGGATGTCCCGGCGTGCCGCCTCACCCTTGCGAACATCGAGCTCGGCGCTGAAGGTGGCGGCCATCTCGATCGCCGTCCCACACGCCTCGCCATCGCCCTGGGCGAAGTGGGCGTCGCCGACCGAGAAGAGCGCGCCGGGGGTCCAGACTGGGATCAGCAAAGTGGTCCCGGCTGAGAGGTGCTTGACGTCCAGGTTGCCGCCGGTCTCGCGCGGCGGGATGGTCCGCAGGCCCTCCGCCGCTAGGCGCGAATCGGTCGGGACGGCGCCGGCCGGATCGGGCGGCAAGGCCATCCCGCCGCGCCCGGCCAGCTCGGCCTCACGCGCTCGCTGCGTCTCGCGCAGGTCGGACGATGGGGCCACCCCGATCACGCCCATGAAAGGGGCGCCGGGGATGCGGACGCCGGGCAGGTCGTCCGAGTCGGCCCAGCCGTCGGCGATCCGCCAGCGGACGATGTGGGGCTCCGGGAAATAGTCGCGCAAGAAGCCGAAGCCGGGCACCTGGACCGTGTAGCCGAACGGCTGCGGCTGGATCTCGCCGATCCGGACCTCCAGCAGGTCGCCCGGCTCCGCCCCCTCGACGTAGACCGGACCGGTCAGCGGGTGGACCGGGCCGAGGTCGACGCGACCCACATCAGGGGCCGTGCTGGTCGAGGTGATCTGTCCATCGATCGCATCGCGGGTCTCCAACACCACTCGATCGCCCGGCTGGACCCGCAGGAGGGGTGGAATGGCTTCATGCCAGCGATTGTGCCCAGTGCTCGGCTCCTGCGCCAGGGTCTTCGCCCGGTCGATCCGCACCTCATGCGTCCGCCCAGCCATCTTTCGAACCTCCTCCGTTGGCTAACCATCCATCAAAGCACGCCAGACCAACGCGGTCAACCATACGCCGGGAGCCCCGTCTGGCGTGTTGCCTCGCAGCGATTCCCAGTCTATGATCGGCTGCCACGAAGCAGAACACGGCGCAGGATGAGGAGACGATGGAAGAGGAGCAAGAGCAATTAGCCGAGAGCCCGGTAGTACCGGCAGCCGCGGAGTCGATCGAACCTAGCAGACCGGGCGAGCCGGCCGTCCTGGAAGCCTTCACCTGGCGCTGCATCGGGCCGTTTCGAGGCGGACGTGTGGTGGCCGTGGCGGGTGACCCGGTTGAGCCGGCCAGCTTCTACTTCGGCGCTTGCGCGGGCGGCGTCTGGAAGACCACCGACGCCGGCACGTACTGGGAAAACGTCTCCGATGGCTTCTTCAAGACCGCGGCTGTTGGCGCCATCGCCGTGTCCGACTCCGACCCGAATGTCGTGTACGTCGGTATGGGCGAGAGCTGCATCCGCGGCGACGTTTCCCATGGCGACGGCGTCTACAGGTCCACCGACGGCGGCCAG
>Ga0137374_10007965_pt1 | contig 12573 bp, 9 predicted proteins | sample SagtaG_20_FD_104811 | JGI IMG/M metagenome (GOLD analysis project Ga0137374, IMG submission 104811) | Vadose zone soil microbial communities from Sagehorn Ranch, Mendocino, California, USA - Sage1_R_100_16 metaG | ecosystem: Environmental > Terrestrial > Soil > Vadose zone | place: USA...
GTGCCGGTCTCGATGCGGACCCGCCCGCGCCGCACGCCGAACAGCGCGTCGCCCTTGTCGCCTTTCTGGAACAGCACCTCGCCGCCGTCCAATTGCCGCCGCGTGCACAAGGCGGCGATGTCCCTGATCGCGTCTTCCCCGAGACCGGCGAACAGCGGATTCATGCCGAGGAGCGCGGCAAATTCCGGTCGCTTGCCCGTGCCCGTCGCTGCCGGCTGTTCGGCCATATTCTGTCACCTTGTGGCGATAGGGTTGAATCGAAGACCGAGTGTACCAACCGCGCGGAGGCCATCAACCGCCTTCACACCGTGTGCCCGAAGGAATAGCCTTTGTGCACATCCGGGCTCAGTGGCAGCCGCCGGCGCCGAGCCCCACATGGGTTGGGACGGGTCCACGATCCTATTCGGGAGGAACCGAGCGTGAAACTGATCAAGATCGCAGGGCTCGCGGTGGCCGGCGTGCTGATTCTGGCAGCGCTGGTGCTCTCGTTCGGGATCCCCGGGGCCCCCCTGATGGGATACATCGGGGACCAGGCGGAGAAAGCCGGATACCGGCTGCAGGTCGGCGGATCGTCGAAAATCTCGCTGTGGCCGTATCTCAACGTCTCGGCCGGCGACATCCGCCTCGCCGAGGCCAAGGATGCCCGCGAGGAGGTGCTCACCGCCAAGCAGGTCCGCGTCGGGGTCTCGCTGCTCAGCCTCTTTACCGGCAACGTCCGTGTCACCGAGGTCGACATCACCCAGCCGGTGGTGCGCGTGACCTCCGGGCGGGGCACCAGCGTCAGCCGGCGCACGGCGACGAAGACCGACACGGCCGAGTCGGCGATGCGCAGCGTGGTGATCGATCGCATCACCGTGGAGGACGGCACCCTCATCCTGCGCGACGTCAAGGAAAACCTCGAGGGCCGGCTGACGGCCATCACGCTGACCGCATCGGTGCCGGTGGCCCAGGGACCGCTCGACGTCAAAATGGACGGCAAGGCCGGCGACCAGGCCATGAAGGTGTCGGCCAAGGCGGGGTCCTTGAGCCAGATCGTCGAGGGCAAGGCCACGCCGGTGGAGGCCACGGTGGAAATGCCGGGCCTGTTGGCGGCGCCGTTGTCGGTCACCGCCAACTTCAAGGCGACGGATCAGGTCGTCAACGTGGACGGCGTGCGGGGCTCGCTCGGCTCCGGGCGCGTGAACGGCGCGATCTCGGCCGACATGGCCGGCGCCAAGCCGTACATCAACGCCAGCATGAACTTCGAGCGGCTCGAACTGCTGCCCGCCGCGGCGGCGTCTTCCGGCGCTCAGGCCCGCGACGAGCCCTGGAGCGATCAGCCGTTGGAATTCGCGGTGCTGCGCGTATTCGATGCCGCCATAAAGCTTTCGGCGCGCGAATTCATCGTGCGGAACATCCACGTCGCTCCCGCCGAGGTCGAGGCCAACCTCTCGGGGGGATTGTTCTCGCTCATGCTGTCGCGGGCGGATCTCTACGGCGGGCCGGTCCAGGGCAAGGTCGTCATCGACGCGGCGACGCGCGACCCGCGGCACGGCTTCAGCCTCCAGTTCGGCAAGGTGAACGCCCTTGCGCTGCTGACCGACGCGTTCGGATTCGACCACCTGGAAGGCCGGTTCAACGGCAGTCTCGACGTGACCGGGAGCGGCACGAGCGCGCGCGCGATCGTCGCCAGCCTCGGCGGGACGGCGGAATTCAGCGTCGAGGACGGCGCGATTCGCGACGTCAACGTTCCCGGCATGGTGCGCGCGCTGTCGAACCAGACGCTGAAGGGCTGGCAGGAAAAGGGGACGGAGAAAACCGACCTCAGCGCGCTCACCGCGACGTTCCGCGTGAGCAAGGGCCTGGCGACCGCGGACAACCTGCGCCTCGTCGGACCGCTCGTGCGCATGACCGGCAAGGGAACGGCGGACCTCGTCGCGCGGACGTTGGACTTCCGGGTCGAGCCGAAGGTCGTGCTCAGTCTGCAGGGCCAGGGCGGCCCGAACGATCCGGCCGGTCTCGGCGTGCCGGTGGTGATCCGCGGCTCGTGGAGCGATCCGCAGATCTACCCCGACATCGCCGGCATCCTGGACAACCCGGACGCCGCCTTCGCCAAGCTCAAGTCCATGGGCGGCAGCCTGTTCGGCCTCCTGGACCCGCAGCCCGGAAGCGGCGGCAAGAAGCCGGGGGCCGAAGACGTGATCAAGTCGCTCGATCAGATGATCCGCGGCGACGGCCGCGGCCGGCAACCACCCTCGAACACGAAAGACCAGGTCCGGGACGTCATCCGCGACCTGCTCGGCCGCTGAAGGCCGGCACAACCGCCAGGGCGCTGACTTCGGTATGACCCCCACCCGGCCGCCTGCGGCGGCCACCCTCCCCCTTCGGGGGAGGGATAAGAGCAGCGTGCGCGCAGCAGCGAGGCAACCCCGCGCAGCGGAGGCTATGAGCACGATTCTGAAACTGATTGCTCTCCGCTTGCTCCATCCCTCCCCCGCAGGGGGAGGGTGGCCGAGCGAAGCGAGGCCGGGTGGGGGTCCGATACTCAGTAGGCGCTAATCACCCTTGCGCCGGCCGGTCTGTGATCTAGATCACAGTTCTGCCGCGACGGTCCGGGCACGTTGCCCGATTGGGGGCGATCCGACCCGACGAGTCATCACCGGTGATCCGGGCCTTGGTCTTCAATCTGCGCAGCGTTCCGCCCACAGGCGAGGTCTTGCGACCGTTGCCCTCGTCGGATGATGATCCGGCGCGGCCGCGCGAGGACCCGATGAGGTCGGATCTGCTCAAAGTGCGACCCCGGACCTGGGGTCTGTTCGGCAAGTACGTCGTTTCGTTCGTCGGCCTGGTGGTGTTCGTGCTCGCCGTCAACGGCGCGCTGGAAATGTACATCACCTACCGCGACACGACGACCACGCTTGCCGCGCAGCAGACCCAGCGGGCCGAGGCATTGGCGCAGCGCATCGACAACTCCATCTCCGAAATCGAGCGGCAGATCAGCTGGGCCACGCGGGCGAGCTCCAACACGCTGGAGCAGCACCGCACCGATTACGGGCTCCTGTTGCAGCAGGTGCCGGCGATCGAGGAGCTCGCCCATCTCGACGGAAACGGCCACGAACGGATCAGGCTCACGCGCCGGCGCGCGGCGACGGACGCCGGGACCGATTACGCCCGCGATCCCAGCTTCACCGAGGCCGTCGCGCGCGGCATCTGGTTCAGCCCGGCCTATTTCCGCGGCGGTTCCCAACCGTTCATGTTGATCGCCATGGCGCATTCCGGCCGCAATGCCGGCGTCACGGTCGCCGAGGTCAATCTCGCCTTCCTGGCCGAGCTCATCGGCGGGGTGCAGACCGGCAAGTCGGGCTATGCGTATGTGGTCGGACCGCTCGGCCGCCTGCTCATGCATTCCGACCCGAAAATCTCCGCGCGCAACGTCGAGGTGTCCAATCTCCCGCAGGTGGTGGCGGCGCGGGCGGGAGCGCAGCTGGTGACCACCGGGCGGGACCCGCAGGACCGGCGGGTGCTCACCGCGTTCGCGCCGATCCTGCGCATGGGCTGGTTCGTCTTCGTCGAGCAGCCGCTCTGGCAGGCGCTGGCGCCGGTCCAGGACCTCATTTTCCGGCTGGGCTGGCTCGTGGTCATGGGCTTGGTGGTGGCGGTGATCGCCGGAACGATCCTGGCGCGCCGCATGATCGTTCCCATCCGCGCGCTGCAGGCCGGCGCGTCCCGGCTCGGCGCCAGCGATTTTAGCCATCGCATCGAGGTCCACACCGGCGACGAGCTGGAAACGCTGGGCAATCAGTTCAACAGCATGGCGGGGCAGCTCCAGGAATCCTATTCCCGGCTCGAGCAGAAGGTCGAGGAGCGCACGCGCGACCTCGCGCAATCGGTGCGCGAGCTCCAGGCGCTCGAGGAGGTCGGCCGCGCGGTCGCCTCCTCGCTCGATCTCAAGGCGGTGCTGGCGACCATCGTCACGCAGGCGGTGGAGCTCGCCAAGGCCGAAGGCGGCGCGATCTACAGCTACGACGAGCCGGAAAATATCTTTCGGCTGGCCGAGGCGCACGGGCTCGACCCATCCCTGGTCGAAGGCATTCGCGCGACCCGGATCGGCGGGTCCGAGAGCCAGATGGGCGAGGCCGCGCGAAAGCGCGAGCCGATCCTCATTCCCGATCTTGCGGCGATCCCGGACTATCCGCTGCGCGACATCACGCTCGCCGCCGGTTTCAAGTCGGCGCTCGTGGTGCCGCTGGTCGGCGCGGAAGGAGTCCTGGGCGCGCTCGTCGTCCAGCGGAGAGCGACCGGAGCGTTTCCCGCCAGTACGGTGGGCTTGATGCAGACCTTCGCCCACCAATCCGTGCTCGCCATGCACAATGCCCAGCTGTTCCACGAGGTCGAGGAAAAAGGTCAGCTGATCGCGATCGCCAACGAACACAAGTCCCAGTTCTTCGCCAACATGAGTCACGAGCTGCGCACGCCGTTGAATGCCGTGCTCGGCTACACCGAGCTGATCGTCGACGGTCTCTACGGGGAGATACCGGACAAGGCGAAGGAAGTGCTCGATCGGGTGCAGATCAATGGCAAGCACCTGCTCGGCCTGATCAACGACGTGCTCGATCTTTCCAAGATCGAGGCGGGGCAGCTGAAACTGTCGCTGGAGGACTATTCGATGAAGTCGGTCGTCGATTCGGTGGTCGCCACGACCGGATCCCTGGCCCACGCGAAGGGGCTCAACATCAAGGCGTCGGTCGCCGATGATCTTCCGATCGGGCACGGCGACGAGCGGCGATTGACCCAGGTGTTGCTCAACCTCGTCGGCAATGCGATCAAGTTCACCGATGCCGGCGAGGTCGAGATTCACGCACAGGCGGCCAACGGCGCATTCGACGTGGCGGTGCGCGATACCGGCCCCGGCATTGCGCCGCAGGATCAGCTCCGCATCTTCGAGGACTTCCAACAGCTCGACAACACCAGCACGCGGCACAAGGGCGGAACCGGATTGGGGCTTGCGATCGCGCGGCGATTCATCGAGATGCACGGGGGCAACCTCACCGTCGACTCGACGCTCGGCGTCGGCTCGACGTTCCGCATGGTCCTTCCGGTGCGGGTGAACGAACAGGGGAAGCTGGCATGAGCAAGCGCATCCTTGTGGTCGAGGATACCGAGGACAATCGGCGGATCCTGCGCGATCTCCTGACGCGCGCCGGCTTCGAGCTGATCGAGGCGGTGGACGGCGAGAGCGGGGTCTCCATGGCGGCCACCCATCGGCCCGACCTCATTCTCATGGACATCCAGCTTCCCGTGTTCGATGGTTACGAGGCGACGCGACGGATCAAGGCCAACCCGGATACCCGCCATATTCCCATCATCGCCGTGACCTCCTATGCGCTGTCCGGCGACGAGACCAAGGCGCTCGCTGCCGGGTGCGACGGCTACGTCGCCAAGCCGTTCAGCCCGCGCAAGATTCTCGAGATGGTGCGGGAATTCCTGCCGCAATAAAGGGACGCCGAAGACCTTGCGAACGCCGCCCCGCATCCTCGCCGTCGACGACGTGCCAGCGAACCTGGACATCGTCCGCATGCGGCTCGAGGCCCACGGCTACCAGGTCGTCACCGCGGTCGACGGCGAGGACGCCTTGGCGAAGGCGCGCGAGACGGAGCCGGATCTGGTTCTCCTCGACATCATGATGCCGAAGCTCGACGGGATTTCGGCGCTCAAGCAGCTCAAGCAGGACGCGGCGCTGCGTTTCACGCCGGTGATCCTGCTCACGGCGAAATCCGATACGGCCGACGTCGTGGCCGGGCTCGAAGCCGGCGGCGACGATTACCTGACCAAGCCGTTCGACCAGGCCGCGCTGATTGCACGGGTGCGCTCGATGCTCCGCATCAAGGCGCTGCACGATCTCGCCCAGGACCAGGCGGCCAAGCTGCAGGAGCAGACCGAGCAGCTGGCCGCGTGGAACCGGACGCTGGAAGACCGGGTCGCCGCGCAGGTCGCCGAAATCGAGCGGGTCGGCCGCCTCCGGCGGTTCCTCGCCCCGCAAGTTGCCGAGCTCATCGCCTCGTCGGACGCAAACAGCGACCTCCTGAAGAGCCATCGCCGGGAGGTGACGGTCGTGTTCTGCGATCTTCGCGGGTTCACGGCGTTCACGGAGATCGCCGAGCCCGAAGAGGTCATGACCGTGCTGCGCGAGTATCACGGATCCCTGGGCGAGCTCATCTTCCGCTACGAGGGGACGCTCGAGCGCTTCGCCGGCGACGGCATATTGATCCTGTTCAACGATCCGATCCCCTGCGACGACCACGCCGAGCGTGCCGTCCACATGGCGGTGGATATGCGCGCCTGCATCGAAGCGCTCATCGAGAGCTGGCGCAAGCGCGGCCATACGCTCGGATTCGGGGTCGGGATCGCGCTCGGCTACGCCACGCTGGGACAGATCGGTTTCGACCGGCGGTTCGAATATGCCGCCATCGGCAGCGTCACCAACCTCGCTTCGCGCCTGTGCGACGAGGCGCGCGCCGGACAGATCCTGATCAGCCAGCGGATCTTCGGCCTGGTCGAGCCGCTGGTCGAGGCGGCGCATGTCGGCGATTTGACCCTGAAAGGCTTCCACCGAACCATGCCGGCCTACGAAATCATCCGCTGGCGGGCGGATTAGCGCCTACGGGCGACACGGATCGCCTCGCCTCGACCCCGGGCGCTTGCGCCATGATAGCCGTTGCGAATGATGTCGCCGCCTCGTTTCGCCGCGTTGGCGTCCGCGGCGGAACTCCATTAGATTGCGCGCGACCGTGGGCATGCTCGCTCGCCGGGGAAGCATGCGAGCAAGGCGTAACCAAAGGGCTTTAAGGATGTCGTCGAGGACTGAACCCGCTGTCGCCGCGCTGGTGCGGACGATTCCCCTTGTTTGTGCCGCCGTCGCGTTCTCGACGGCGTCGCTGGCACAAACGAGCGGGGGCGCGACCACCGGCATGGCCGTGACCGTGATGAAGGCGAACAGGGCCTGCTTCACCGACACGCTTCAGGTGAGCGGGATCCTCATGCCGCGCGAGGAAGTCATGGTGCGGCCGGAAACCGAAGGCCTGCAGGTTTCCCAGATTGTCGTGGAAGACGGCGATCGCGTCACGTCGGGCCAGGTGCTGGCGCGCCTCGTTCGGCCGGAGGGAATGGGCCCGGCCACCACCGCGACGGTACGGGCTTCCGCCGCCGGCATCGTCAATTACCGCTTCATACGGGTCGGCATGATGGCCTCCTCCAAAGCCGAGCCGCTGTTCCGCATCATCGTCAACGGAGAGGTCGAGCTGCAGGCCGAGGTCCCGGCGACGCGCCTCGCCAAGCTGACGGTGGGACAGACCGCCAGGGTGGAGATCGCCGGTCTCGGCGAAACATCCGGCCGCGTGCGGGTGGTTTCGCCCGAAGTCGATCTGGGGACCCAGATGGGCCGCACCCGCATCACGCTGGGAAGCGACGACAAGGTCAAGGTCGGCGCCTATGCGCGCGCGATCGTCGAAGTCGGCCGAAGCTGCGGCGCCACGATCCCGTTGTCGGCGGTTCTCTACGGTCCGGAGGGCGCGGTCGTTCAGGTCGTGCGTGACGAACGGGTGGAGACGCGTCGCGTCCGCGTCGGGCTGCTCTCGGGTGGCAATGCGGAAATTCGCGAAGGCCTCAACGAAGGCGACATGGTGGTCGCGCGCGCCGGTACGTTCCTACGCGAGGGCGATCGGGTGAGGCCGATCATCGGCCAGGGGCCCGCCACGGGGACGACGCGATAGCGGCCGATCGGCACCGCGCCGGGAACACGAATTCAAATCGATATCCCCAGCACCCTGGCGCAGTTGGCGCCGAGAATCGCGTCCTGATCCTTCTTGGAAATTTTCCTGGCGCGCCGCACGTACTCCACCGGCCTCTTTTCGGCGAACGGATAGTCCGACGCGAGCATGAGGCGGCTCGCCGGCACCTTGGTTGCCAGGAACTCGAGCATGTCGGGATTGAACAGCACCGTGTCGTAGTAGAAGCGCGGCAGGTAGCTCGAGAAATCGCCCTTGAGCTGGCTGCCGCCGCGGCCGATGCGATAATCGTTGTCGTGCCGGCCGGTGTAGAACGGCAGGAATCCGCCGCCATGCGCGAACACGATCTTGAGCCTGGGGAATTCGTCCATCACCCCTTCATAGACCAGCGATGATTGCGCGTAGGCCTCCTCCAGCGGCTGGCCGAGCGTGATCAGGAGCCGGTGTTTGCGCAGGCGCGGGTCGGGGCTGCCGGCGGGATGGATGAAGATGGTGGCGCCGAGCTGTTCCGCCTTCGCCCAGAACGGCTTGAAGCGCGCCTCGCCCAGCTCGATGCCGTTGACGTGCGAGGAGATGATCACGCCTTTGAGCTTGAGGTCGCGCACGCAGCGCTCGAGCTCCTGCGCGGCGAGCGCGGGATCCTGCATCGGCACCGAACCTAAGCCCACCAGCCGGTCCGGATGCCGCGCGACCGCCTCGGCCACGCGGTCGTTGCCGAGGCGTTCCATTTTCAGCGCCGCTTCCGGCGCGGCGAAGTAGGTGCATTGCTGCAGGATGCTCGGGCTGATCACCTGGATGTCCACGCCCATCGTATCCATGTCGTTCAGCCGCCGGGCCAAATCGGTCATCGGCGTCAGGAATTCCTCCGGCACCGCCTGCGCCCGGCCGCCCTGTCCGTGCCCCGCCACGACTTGTGCGAACATCGAGTTCTCGTAGGCGAAGTCCAGCAATTCCGGCACGACGATGTGCGCATGGACGTCAATGACGATGGGCTTGGGAGCGACGCCTCTGCGGCGCGGCGATGCGCTCTTTGCGCGTGGCGATTTCTTGGGTGTGGAACGACCCGACCGTTTTACCGTCGGGGTCTTTTTTCGCTTCTTCGCTGACTTGGCCATGACGTCCTCTCGTTTGATTGACATGAGCGTTAGTAGGGTGGGCAAAGCGGAGCGAAGCGACGCGTGCCCACGCGTCATGCATCAGTGAAGCCATTCGCGTGGGCGAGCCGCCACAGCGGCGAGGGACGGCGCGGTGAAGAAGCGCGCCTTTGCCCACCCTACAACTTTTTCTTCTTCGCCTGCGCGGCGAGGAAACGCCGCAGCCGGTCGTGCACTTCGTCGGCCTGCTGAGGCGTCCATTTGCGAAACCCTTCGCCGGTGCGCATGCCGAGCTTGCCGGCCTTGACCTTCTCGATGAGGAACGGGTGCGGCCCGGCGGTGCGGTCGAGGTGCTCGACGAGAACATTGCCGATATCGAGGGTCAAATCGAGGCCCACGAGATCGGACTGCTCGAGCGGGCCGAGCACGGCCATGCGCGCGCCGAAGCCCTCCTTCACCACCGTGTCGAGCGTCTCGGCGTCGCACACGCCGGCGGCGACGAGCGCGATCGCCTCGCGCTTGAGCGCATGCTGCAGCCGATTGCCGATGAAGCCGGGAATGTCGCGGCGCACGTGGACGGGCTTCTTGCCCGCGTCGCGCAGCAATTTTATCGTGCGCGCCACCACGGCGTCGCTCGTCCATTCGTTCTGGATGACCTCGACCAGCGGCACCAGGTGGGGCGGATTCCAGAAATGCGTGCCGACCACGCGCTCGCGCGCCTTGAGATGGCGGCCGATCTCGGTGCTCGGGATGGCCGAGCTGTTGCTGGCGAGGATCGTGTCGGTGGCGACCAGGCTCTCCAGCTCCGCGAAGATCCTTTGCTTGAGCGGCAGCTTCTCCGGCGCGGCTTCGAACACGAACCGCGCGCAATTGACGGCGGGCGCGAGCTCATCGTGCGCCGTGATCCGGTCGAGCATTGCGGCATCGTCATCGAGCAGATCGATGATCGCGCGCAATCGCTTCGGCAGCGTGGCGCGGACGTCGGCGGACGGCTCGAACACGCCGACCGCATGGCCGGCGGCGGCGAGCAGGTAGGCGATGCCGTGGCCCATGAGACCGCCGCCGACGATGCCGATGGTTTCGCTCTTCAATGTCGCCTCTCGATCTCAGCGCGTTGACCTCTCCTTCGTCATGCCCGGGCGAGCCGCCACAGCGGCGAGGGTTGACCCGGGCATCCATCTGCCTTCGCGTGAGTCAAGCGAAGGTGATGGATTGCCGGGTGAAGCCCGGCAATGACGACTAACATCATCCCGCCGTATAGCCGCCATCCACGTACATGATCTGTCCGGTGCAGAAGTCGGACGCGGGCGAGAGCAGGTAGATCGCCATACCGACCAGGTCTTCGACCTCTCCGAGGCGGCCGAGCGGAATGCGCGACAACGAGCGGGCGCGCGTCTGCTGGCCGAGCTCGTTGTCGCCGTACATCCAGGCGGTGAGCTTGGAGCGGAAGACCGTGGGGGCGATGGCGTTCACCGTGATGCCGTGCTTCGCCCATTCGGTCGCCAGCACCCGCGTGAGCGCATCGGTTGCGCCTTTGGAGGCGCAATAGCCGGTGTAACCCGAATAGTTGCCGTGCCGGCCGCGCACCGACGACATCACCACGACCTTGCCGCGCACCTTGGCGCCGATCCAGTAGGCGCCGACCGCCTTCGCCATCAGCCAGATGCCGCGCACGTTGGCGTCCATCACGCTTTCCCAGTCGTCCAGGGACTGCTCGTGGATGAAGCCGGGCTTGTTGACGCCCGAAGCGACGACGAGCTGGTCGACGCGCCCGAATTTCACCAGCGCGGCGTCGAGCATCGCGTTGGCATCGTCGAGCGTCTCGGGCCGGCGCACGACCGTCGCCGGATCGCCGCCGACTTCGCGCACCTCGGCCGCCACGGCGTCGAGCTCGTCCTTCGAGCCGGAGGCGAGCAGGACCTTGGCCCCGAGGGCGCTCAGCGCGATGGCGGTCGCGCGGCCGAACGTGCCGGACGCGCCGGTGATGATCGCGACCTTGTCCTTGACGTTGAACAGCGCGAGCGGATTGCGCAGCGGCTCGGAAATCGTCATTCCCCCTCCATCCCGTCATTGCCGTCCCCGGACTTGATCCGGGGATCGACCCGGCAATCCATCGCATTGAGTTGACTCTATTTTTGAGATGGTTGTTCAATCCGGGCTGATGCCGGCGGTTTTCGCGACCGCGCTCCACTTCACGGTCTCGGCGGCGATGAAGCCGGCAAAGTCCTGCGGCGAACCGGGATTTCCCTGCGCGCCGACTCTCGCCAGGCTTTCCCGCATCTGTTGCGACTTCAGGCCGTCGCTGATGGCGCCATTGAGCTTGTCGACGATGCTCGCGGGCGTGCCGGCCGGCGCCACGACGCCGCTCCAGAACGTCATGACGAAGTCGGGGATGCCGCTTTCGACCATGGTCGGGACATCCGGGAGCTCGGGGTGGCGGCTTGCGCTGGTGACGGCGAGCGCCTTGAGCTTTCCTTCCCGGATGAGCCCGAGCAGAATGGAAATATCGGGAAATCCCATGTGCACCTGTTCGCCTAAGACGGCGGTCACCATCTCGGCGCCGCTCTTGTAGGGAACATGGACGACGTCGATGCCCGCCTTCGATTTGAACAGTTCGGCCAGGAGCTGGGTCTGGTTGCCGGCGCCCGCCGATGCGTAGCTGAGCTTGCCCCCATTGGCCTTGGCGTAGGCGATAAACTCCTGCACCGAGCTTGCCGGAAGGTTCGGCGGGGCGATCAGGACCAACGTGCTGTCGGCTACCTTGGCGACCGGGGCGAAGCTCTTGATGGGGTCGTAACCGGGATTCTTCACCAGCGCCGGAACGACACAAAGCGTCGCGCTCGTTCCGATCAGCAACGTGTAGCCGTCGGGATCGGCGCCGGCCGCCGCCTTTGTCCCGGTGGCGCCGCCGGCGCCCGGCCGGTTCTCGATGACCACGCTTTGCCCGAGCGCCGATTGGACGATTTGCGAGACGAGGCGGGCCGCCACGTCGGTCGGTCCGCCGGGCCCGAACGGAACGATCAGCTTGATGGTCTTGCTCGGATACGATTGCGCGTGGACGGGTTCGATCGCCGCGACGCCGAGCAGCAACGCGGCGAGAACGCCCGCGCGCATCAGCAAGGATGGCCGCATACCGGCATGGACTGTCATTGACATCCCTCGCACCATTCTCCAACCGGGCGAATGTAACAATTTTGCTGAAGGGAAACGACCGGTCATGCGCCCCTGGCGCTCAACCGCCGGATGGGCGAAAGTGTGGGCGAGGTTTCGTCAGTAAAACGGAGGACAGCAATGTCTTACGATCTCGATCAATTCGTGTCGGATTGCCGCGCCATCCTGTCGCGCGATCCGGGTCCCCAGGGACGCGAAGAGGTTCGCCTTCGCCTCGAACGCCTGCTCGCCAATCAGGACTTTGTCCGCCAATATTGCGGCGACGACGTCCCCAAGGGGCTGAAGCTGCTCTACGAGGACAAGGGGCTCGGCTTTCAGATCCTCGCCCATATCAACGACAAGGCCCGCGTATCGCCGCCGCACGATCACGGCGCGTCGTGGGCGATCTACGGCCAGGCCACCAAGTACACCGACATGATCGAATGGGAGCGCGAGGACGACGGTGCCGATCCCGCCCACGCTAAGCTCAAGCCGACGAGGAAATACCGCCTCATGCCCGGCCACGCCGGGATCTATCAGGACGGCACCATTCATTCGATCGACTA
>Ga0137374_10007994_pt1 | contig 12545 bp, 11 predicted proteins | sample SagtaG_20_FD_104811 | JGI IMG/M metagenome (GOLD analysis project Ga0137374, IMG submission 104811) | Vadose zone soil microbial communities from Sagehorn Ranch, Mendocino, California, USA - Sage1_R_100_16 metaG | ecosystem: Environmental > Terrestrial > Soil > Vadose zone | place: USA...
CTATATTGCTGAGAGCGGAAGACCAGGTCCTGTTTTGATTGATATTCCTAAAGATGTTCAACAGAGTAAGGCGGACATCACTTTCCCTGACCTAATAAAGGTCAGAGGATATAACCCTATTACCGATCCTGATTTAACTAATGTGGGCAGAGCAGTTGAGATGTTGCAGTCGGCACAAAAGCCTATTATTATGGCTGGTGGTGGTGTTATTCTCTCTGGCGCATTTCCAGAACTCCAAGCCTTGGCGGAATTACTGATGGCTCCAGTCGTGACCACATTCAAGGGAAAAGGGGCATTTTCAGAAAATCACCCGCTTGCAATGGGACCTATCGGGATGCACGGCCATCCAGAGGCAAACAGGATAATTCTTGAAGCAGATCTGATTCTAGCGGTGGGAGCAAGGTTTTCAGATAGATCCGTTGGGAGGTTTGACGAATTTGGTAAGGGTATGAATATCATTCATATGGATATAGACCCTGCTGAAATAGGGAAGAACAAATCTGTCGACATTGCTATAGTTGGAGACGTAAAATCCTCATTACGATCTATGGTGAAGATGCTGTCAAAAAGAATGATCAAAAAGGAGCCAGATAATGAATGGTTAAAGAGGAGGAGAGAGTTGATAGATTACTATTTTGAAACGCTCAAGGATTATCCAAGAGAAATAACGGCAAAGAAATCACTAAAGAAGCTACGTGAAATCTTGCCTGCGGATGCAATAGTCACTACTGAAGTTGGTCAATGCCAAATGTGGGCTTCATTACACTTTGACGTAATTTCACCGGGAACTTTTTTTAGCTCAACCGGGTTGGGAACAATGGGGTTTGGTTTTCCGGCATCAATAGGGGCAAAGGCGGCTAGGCCAACAGTGCCTGTTGTGGATATTGCAGGTGATGGCTCTTTTAATATGACTGAAAATTCGTTGGCCGTATCTGTATTGGATAAACTTCCCGTTATAGTCTTTCTACTCAACAACTATATGCTTGGAATGGTGGCACAATGGCAAAGGACATTTTATGATCGAAGATACATGGGAGTCCATCAGTATAAGTGTCCCGATTATGTGAAGATAGCGGAAGCGTATGGTGCCAATGGTATAAGAGTCGAATCCATGGATGAACTGGAGAAAGCCCTTAAACTTGCAGTGAAGTCAGATCTCGCAACAGTAATAGATATCCCTATAGATTCGGAGGAAGATGTTTACCCTTTTGTAGCACCCGGTACAGGTTTAAAAGATATGATAACCGGTGCATGAACATTGGCCACTGTTGAAACACGGCCACTACAACTTCATATAATTTCATCTCTAGTAGAGAATAAGCCGGGAGTACTTTTTAGGATTACCAACCTCTTTAGAGCCAGAAATTTCAATATCGAAAGTATAACAGTTGGAACTACAGAACAGCCCGACCTTTCTCGGATGACTATTACTACAAAAATCGATGAATATACTTTAGATCAGCTCATAAAGCAATTAAGAAAATTGATAGACGTTGTTGATGTAATTGAGCTTGATGTGCCTAACACCGTTTATCGTGAGTTGGCATTGATCAAAATGCGAACATTAGATCCGGTAACAAAGATGGAAATTACCAATTATGCCTCAATCTTTAGAGCAAATATTCTAGATATTGGTAAGAAGTCTATTACGGTTGAAATAACGGGCACCCCGGATAAAATAGATGCCTTTAAGAATCTAATAGATCATTATGGTATCATCGAAATGGCAAGAACAGGTGTATCCGCTCTTTCGAGAGGAGACTAGTTTGAATGCAAATCAAATAATAAGAATATTCGACACCACATTGAGAGATGGTGAACAAACACCTGGCGTATCTATCACTCCTGCTCAAAAACTAGATATAGCTATAAAACTTGACGAATTGGGAGTCGACGTAATAGAAGCAGGTTTTCCGGTAGTTTCTGAAGGTGAAATTATAGGCATTAAAAACATCGTAAAACAGCGCTTAAAATCCGAAATTTGCGTGTTGGCTCGTACTATAAAATCAGACATTGATGCTGCAATAAACTGTGGGGTCGACTATGTCCACACCTTTATAGCTACTTCAGAAATTCACATGAAGTATAAGCTTAAGATGTCAAAGGAGCAAGTTTTGGAGAGAGCTGTTTGGGCAGTCCAATATGCAAAGGATCATGGAATGAAGGTTGAATTTTCTGCAGAAGATGCAACCCGTTCTGACCGACAGTTTCTCTTGGAAGTCTTTAAGTGTGTCTCAGACGCGCACGTCGATAGAATCGACATACCTGATACAGTCGGTTATGCCACGCCTCACTATATCGAATCATTAGTCAGTGATGTCCTTGATAATACGAAAGTACCGATTAGTATGCATTGCCACGATGACTTCGGATTGGCGGTTGCAAATTCAGTCGCTGGAATTAATGCCGGTGCGACCTGTGCCCATGTTACTATTAATGGGCTTGGAGAAAGAGCTGGTAACGCCTCGCTCGAAGAGTTAGTAATGGCTCTCCAATGTCTATATGGCAGGAAACACAATATAAATACACAGTTACTATATGAAGTATCTAAATTCGTTTCGAATACGATGGGAATAATTGTGCAACCAAACAAGGCAATTATCGGTGAAAATGCATTTGGGCACGAATCTGGTATTCATACTCATGGTATAATAAATAACCCACTTACCTACGAACCTATAAGTCCAGAGTTAGTTGGAAGGCGACGATGGTTGCAAGCGGGAAAACATGCCGGAGCTCACGGAATACGAGCCATGCTGGGAGATTTTGGAATTGATCCAACTGAAGAACAATTGCATACAATTGTAGAAAAGCAAAAGGATATTGCTGATTTGGGAAACTCAATTACAACCTCCGAACTATTATCTATTGCTGGTCAAGTCCTTAAAAGTAACCAATTCGAAGAAAAGTTCAAGCTGCTCGACTTCCATATAGTCACTGGATTGAACATGACACCTACTGCTGTAGTAAGATTAAATACTCATGGTAAGAATTTTATTGCTTCTGAGATTGGGGTAGGACCAGTTGATGCTGCCTTAAAAGCAATACAAAAAATAGCCGCGGACGTTGCTAATATACGTATTCGTGAGTATCGACTTGATTCTATAACTGGTGGGTCTGATGCCCTAGCAGAAGTTTCAGTAAAAGTCGAAGACTTGGAGGGAAACGTAATTTCATCAAGGAGATCTGGAGCAGATGTTGTGGTTGCTTCCGTTCAATCTTTAATGGATGCAATTAATAAGACAATGTTAAGGAAAATATTGAAACCTAGAAATCGTCAATTGTGAGTAAATTAACAGAGAAAAAGTTGTCCGCAAGTGTATTTTATTGACCAGATATAGAATAGCGTTTGTTAACGGTGATGGCATAGGCCCTGACCTGGCTATCTCAGGCCTAGCATTGCTGAATATGATAAATGACAATTTTTCTACTCTAAAATTTGAAATTACCGAAGTTGAAGCAGGTGATAGTGCGAAAGTAAAGTATGGAGTTGCGCTACCAGATTTTTCCTTTGATATTATCAAGAAGTCTAACGTCTGTCTTAAAGCTCCAGTGGGAGAAAGTGCTGCAGACGTCATTCTTGTTTTGAGGCGATACTTTGACCTTTTCGCAAACGTGCGTCCCGTAAAATCATATCCAAATGTTAGTTCACTTGCTCCCTATGTAGACCTTGTAACTATTAGGGAGAACACAGAAGATATTTACCTTGGATGGGAATTTCCGGTCGATGATCAAACTATAATTGGGTTGAGGCTTACTACTGCTACTGCATCGGTTAGAATAGCTGAATATGCCTTCGTAGAGGCTATGCGAAGAAATAAGGCGAAGAAAGTGGTAGCAGTTCACAAGGCAAATGTCTTGAGAAAAGGGGACGGCTTGTTCTTAAAAATGTGTAGAAATATCAGAGAAAAATATCCCGAAGTGGAATATAGTGAGCTTTATGTTGATGCTTGCGCAATGAACTTAATCCGAAATCCTGAAGATTTTGATGTCATACTTACTACAAATTTATTTGGAGACATTATTTCAGACGAAGCAGCGCAAGTAGTAGGGGGACTGGGATTGGCTCCAGCAGCGAATGTTGGAGAAAAATTTGCTATTTTTGAACCTGTTCATGGAGCAGCATTCGATATTGCAAATAAAAATATAGCCAACCCTTCTTCGATGTTTTTATCAGTAAAGTTAATGCTCGAATGGCTGGCCAGTAAATCAGAGGGCGAGACTCATTGTAGGGAATTAGGAATGATGGGTAATAGGATTGAGGAAGTTTTGGAAAATATGCTCAAGGAGGGTATAAAAACAAAGGATATTGGGGGTTCGTTGCATACTGATGAATTTACAAACGAGTTTCTAACGAGGCTTCTCTAGAGTTTTACTAATCAGTGTAATTTATGACCTCAATCTGTAAGCTATACTTGTATGCTAATTATTCCAGCGATTCTAAGTCAATATGTTTATTTGCCTTGGAAATCGATTCACAGATTTCAGTTAATACTCCGTGTAATGATTTGGGATGAATGAAGATTATTTTACGGCCATATGATCCGGTTCTCAACGTTCCTAACAATCTACACCCTTTATCTGAAGCCCTTTTAACATCTTCATCTATACGATCTGCAGTTATTGCTAGGTGATGAATTCCTTCCCCTCTTTCAGAGAGAAATTTAGTTATAGGACCGTCAGTAGAAGTAGGTTCCATCAATTCAATTCGAGTATCTTCCAATTGAATGATCGCAACTCGTACTTTTTCACCAGGTACCTCCTCTATGTGAATACTATCGCTTTTAATAGCCTTTTCAAAATCCTTCAACGCATCGTCTAGATTATTAACAGCTATTGCTACATGATCTATTCTCAATTATTTTCCCCCACGTCCAATTCAAAGTGTTTAAAAGGAGAATTTGGGCTCATATCTTCCAAACACCTGTCCAAATGAGCTACTTATTTCTCCTAACGTGACCCGGCTCTTGACAGCAGATATTATATGGGGCATCAAATTTTCTTCTTCGGTTTGCGCAGCTCTCACAAGGTTGGCTATCTGTTGGTTTACCTTGGTCATGTCACGTTTACTTTTGAAGTTTCTCAATTTTATTACTTGTCTTTGTTCGGTTTCACTGTCGAGTGTATTTAATTTAGGTTCTATTTCTTGTACATCTTGAAATTTATTAACTCCCACTATGACCCGTTTTCCTTCATCGATTTCTTTTTTAAGTTTATACGCATTGCTTCTTATCTCTTCTTGGAAGAACCCTTTTTCAATTGCAGCCATCGCTCCTCCCATCCTTTCTATTTTCTTTAAGTATTTTTCGACTTCTTCTTCAATGCGAGTGGTCAAGTATTCTATATAGTACGATCCTCCCATCGGGTCGACGGTTTTAGTTAGCCCCGTTTCGTTAGCAATTATTTGTTGCGTCCTTAAGGCCACTTTAACTGAATCCTCTGTTGGAAGTGAGAGGGCTTCGTCCCTGGAATTTGTGTGCAACGATTGACACCCTCCTAGAACAGCTGCCATCGCTTCAAGAGCGACCCGAACGATATTATTGTCAACCTGCTGAGCAGTAAGCGATTCACCGCTGGTTTGTACATGAAATCTTAAATGCCATGATTTAGAATTTTTTGCATGAAATTTATGTTTCATTAACTTGGAATATATTCGTCGAGCAGCTCTGAATTTTGCTATCTCTTCCAAGAATTCCATAGTACAACAGAAGAAAAATGAAAGTCTTGGGGCAAAATCATCGATCTTCAATCCTCTCATTGTGCAAACATTGATGTACTCGATAGCGTTGGCGAAGGTGAATGCTAATTCTTGTACAGCATTTGAACCTGCTTCACGCATATGATAGCCTGATATACTTATCGGATACCACTGGGGGACATACTCTGAGCAGTACTGGATCATATCCCCTATAAGACGCAACGAAGGTTTGGGCGGATATATGTACGTATTTCTAGCAATATATTCTTTCAAAATATCGTTTTGGGTTGTTCCCCTTAATACTGAAGGTGACAAACCTTGTGATTCTGCAACAGTAACGTACAGTGCTAACAAAATTGAAGCAGTGGAGTTAATGGTCATAGATGTACTAACCTTTTCAAGTGGGATATTTTCGAAACAAGCCATCATATTTTCAACAGAACTTATAGGAACTCCAGTTCTGCCAACCTCACCTTCTGAGTAGGAATTATCTGAATCACGTCCAGTTTGAGTTGGTAGATCAAATGCCAGCGATAATCCAGTTTGACCATGATCCAAAAGAAATTTGAACCTTTTATTTGTCTCCTCTGAGTTGCCAAATCCACTATATTGGCGCATTGTCCACAATCGTTCACGATACATCCACGGATAAAGTCCTCGCGTGAAGGGAAATTTTCCTGGTTCTTCATCTGTTATCCTAAATTTACCAAGCTCCTTTGCATCATAAAGTCTCTTTACTGGTATGCCAGAGTCAGTTTTTATCTCTTTGACCATTTTCGCTTTCCTTCACGATGTCGCGGCGTAAAATAGATCTACAAAGTTTTAACGCTACGCTATAAGGGTCTATCTCCTTTTTCAATACCTTGTCTATATAAGTACTGTACAGTTTATTATTTCTCAACATCTGTATAGACTCTTCTTTTACGATATTTAAAATCATATCCAACATCTCAGTCTCAATCATCATTCGTTCTTTCTGAATATATTTATGCTCACCGAGCAATTGACTTAGTGTTTCGGCAAGCTCACTTACCCCCCTTCCCGACTTAGCCGTGCATTTTAAAACTTTTTTATCAGCTATTAAATCAAGTAAGATGCTATAAAGAAAAGAGGCCCCGTCCAGATCGCACTTATTGACAACGTAAATATCCCCTATTTCGCTCAAACCGGCTTTTATCGCCTGGATTCCATCGCCCGTATTGGGTGTAAAAAGTACTACAGTAAGATTGACAATTTTGGATATTTCAACTTCTGACTGGCCCGCACCAACACTTTCCACCAGGATCATCTCATAACCCGCTGCGTCAAGTATTCTGATTACATTTCTTAAGGATTTAGAAACTCCACCCTCTGCCCCTCTTGAAGCCATACTTCTCATGTATATTTTATCACCGAGAGACGGGAGCATTCTGACCCTGTCCCCCAATATAGCACCTCCACTTACAGAGCTAGAAGGATCGACGGCGAGGACCGCGACATTGTAACCGAGGTCTTGAAACTCTGCTGCCAGCTTTCCTATAAGAGTACTTTTGCCTGCGCCTCCGGCTCCGGTGAAACCAATGGTCCTAGCCCGGCCCGTCTTTTTGAAAATTTTTCGTATGATTAATTTCGAATCATGTTCATCATTATCAATTATTGAAATGGCTCGTGAGATCGATCTCTTGTCACCTTTCAAAATACCATCAACAATGGAGTCCATTTCTGTTAAATTCGTTTAAGCATATTAAAAAGTTCTCAGAGGCCAATGAAGGATAGTTTCATAGCTACTAAAATTTTAGAATTATTTTCGAATAAAGTCTTAAAAACTTCGACAAAGATTTTAAACCACGCACGGAGTTTAAAGGTAGATGTCCTTGCAGCAGATCAAAAAGAAACCTATTAGGATCTTAGTTTCAAAGTTGGGCCTGGATGGCCATGACAGAGGCGCCCTCGTGATATGCAGAGCGTTAAGAGATGCTGGCATGGAAGTTATTTACTCTGGCTTATTTTGTACTCCGGAACAGGTTGCAAAAATAGCTTTAGATGAAGATGTGGATGTGGTTGCCATGAGTTTGCTGAATGGAGCGCACTTGACACTTTTCCCAAAGGTAAAGGTGCTCCTCAACCAGCAAGGTGCTAAAAATATTTTGTTGATAGGCGGAGGTATAATACCTGAAAAGGACAAGAGACTCCTGGAAAAACAAGGAATTCATGGCAATTATGGGCCTGGCACGCCATTGGGCGATATAATAGACTATATAACAAAAAATGCCAGGGGTAAGGACAAGTAGTATTGAAGATACATACATACTCTATAGAGTCTTAATGACCAGCATCCTAATTCTCTCGTTTCCACATACTTTTCCTAATTTCATTGCCCACCGTTTCTATCTTGTGTGTTCTCAATTCATTCATGAAACCTTCAAACGAATTCTTGCCGTTCTTCTTATACACATTTAGCCACTCGCTAGCAAAATCACCCGATTGAATTTCTCGAAGAACTTTCCTCATTTTTTCCTTTGCCTCATCATCAATTATTCTACGACCTCTGGTTAAGCCACCGTACCTTGCTGTCTCGCTAACCCTTTCATACATCCCGCTAATTCCATATTTGTGAATCAAGTCCACTATGAGCTTAAGTTCATGAAGGCACTCGTAATAAGCCACTTCTGGTTGATACCCCGCTTCTACTAAAGTCTCGAAGGCAGCTAAAACAAGGGCATGTGCGCCTCCACAAAGATCGACCTGCTCACCAAACCAGTCTGTTTCTACTTCTTCTTTAAATGTTGTCTCTATTACTCCGGGTCTTGCACTTCCAATTGCTTTAGATAAAGCCAGAACTATCTCCATTGCTTTGCCACTGTAGTTTTGGTAAACAGCTACGAGCGATGGAGTACCAAATCCTTCCTTAAAGAGTTCTCTTACTCGTTGTCCGGGACCCTTAGGCGCAACCATGATGACATCAACATCACTAGGAGGTTGGATCCATTTCCAATGGATCGCAGCTCCATGCGAAAAGCAAAGAGCCTTACCATAACCCAATCTGGGAGCTATGAATTTTTCGTAAACTAATGCTTGTTCCATATCTGGGACCAATATATGGATCACTTGTGCTAAAGTCGATGCCTCAGACATCTCCATAACTTCGTGCCCATCATTCTTAGCTAAATCCCAACTTTTTCCACCTTTGCGAAGACCAACTACTATGTCTAATCCAGAGTCTTTCATGTTATTAGCCTGTGCTCTTCCCTGTATACCATATCCTATAACCGCTACCTTTGCTCCTCTCAGTATATCTAAAGAAATATCATCATCAAACCATTTCTTTGATGTCATATGTCTTGGTACAGTGGTGGTCTATATATGCCGTATCGAAAGCCGGCCACTAATTTTGAATAGAAACACAAGAATTTTTTGAATAGAAACTGCTTTTATCGGTTGTAAAAAACAACTCTCAGTAATCATATTTCCATTTTGGAAAAACAATCCTTGCATTCGACAACAATCCTGCCTTCCAATTTCGCTATGATTGCAAATTTCTTGCCCCCACATTTTTTACAGATTGGGCAAGATCGTAGTGGCAGTTTCATTGGAGTATCTTTGGATTACACCCAAATTATTGCGTTCTCCTCGGTTTAGGAGAAACTTATTTTTTAAATACAGTCGATGGGATGAAACTTTACTAACTGATAAATTTGGGCAATAAGAATTAAGCCCAACAACGGCGGCTACGGGGTTCTAATCCCAGTAGTGGCATGATAAAATCTATTTTAGGTAAATTTCTTATTTTACATAAACCATGTTCATTTGAGCATTCGAAATAGTTCCCAGTGGACTCGTCTGGACAAGAAGGCGACAAACATATCGAGGTGATGTATTTAAGGGGAATGAAAATGATTTTGAGTCACGTAAGACGAGACTAAACATACCAAAGGGGCGATATAAATACCGTTGTCTTTGTCAAACCGCATACTTGCATTGTGATTGATGCGGTAGAGGTAAATAAAAAATTCTTTTTAAACATCCTATATGATATGTGGGGTCCGGCTAAGATTTAACATAAGTTATAATTCCTTATTGCTGTCTAAAGAAAGATTAAGCAATCTTTAGTTAACTTACTTAAATCATAGGAGTATGCTTTTTAGTACGCAATGGAATAAGAGTTCTTACGGTGGGACGGAACCTGCCTTCTAAGGAATTAATATTTAAGTCACCTTATATTAGGGTAATAGTTCGTTTTGTATTGAGATTCGGATACCTGATTGGATTTTTGAGTTTCAAATAACATTTTAATTCGAGAGACGCCCATAATGTCATTAATGATTTGGTAGATAGATTCCGGGACGAGATTCTTCCAACTCTTATCATTTACAACACGATTACGAATATTAGTGGCGTTTAGCGTCTTCTTATGGAGGAAAACTGGGATTCTTATTTTAATGGGTCCTCCTTGCGCAGCCAATTCTTTGACAAATTTGTTTCCTGTATAAATAGTATCAAATTTGGGAACGTTCGACTTTACATGTCCTAACCAAATAGCATTATTTTCCAGATTCATTATTGGTATAATGTATACCTTATTCATGTCGATCTTTTCTGCCACTAGCGCCTCGTGTATCATATGCGTCCTCTCTCCCGCTGTGAAAGGATTAGACGGTGTGTAGTTAAATTGTGACGCGGCTATAGCAATTATAATCTCTTCGCACTCCGACATCGCCTGTTGAACAAGGTTCAAATGTCCATTATGGAATGGCTGATATCTACCGATCATTAAACCTCTTTCAGCTTTTGACATTGTGTATTGCAATCTCCAATTTACTTTTCTGTGCCTTTATCAAGTGTGGGTTTATTTTAATAAATAAGGGGTGGACTTTGCCAAGTTCGCTTCCGGGTTGGAGCGCCAACTGGCCCACTGATTCCCATGACTGAATATGTACTGATGGAGCATTTCCATTGTTATCAATCCCAAGCTGCATCCAAATCCTTTCAGCAGCATAGGGAATAAAAGGTTCTAGCATGATTGCCAACGATCTTACTGCGTTAATGGCCAGAAATACCATAGTATTTGCGCATTCGGGGGATACCCACGGTTGCTTTCTTTGAAAATATTGATTCAGAGCTGAAGAAAACCCAGTAATTTCTCTTAACGCCTTGTCTATTTCATTATTTGCTAAGTTAGTCCCAACAATATCTCCGATGCATTCCAATTCGTTGAGAATTTTATTGTCCTCAAAATCGTATTCAGAAGGCGTGGGAATTTTACCAAAGTATCTTCTGCAAAAGGAAAGAGAACGATTGATAAAGTTGCCAATATTATTAATTAATTCGTTGTTTATTTTTTCTGCAAAGGCATCCCAATCAAAGTTCACATCATTCTGGGAATAGCTTGTTATTGAAGCAAGATAAAATCTCAGGTAATCTGGTTCAAATGATTTAATGAATTCTCCGAGACTTATGTACCAGTTCCTACTTTTAGAAATCTTTTGATTTGCGAGCATTAAATGACCACGTGTAGGTATGAAATCCGGAAGCCTATACTCTTCATTAAGCCCCATCCGAATCGCCGGGAGAAAGAGGTAGTGATGATATACAATGTCTTTCCCTATAAAGTGATATATATCAGAAGAATTCCACTTTATTTTTGCGGCTTTTAATCCACCTAAGCAATCAGCTAATGTAGAAATATAGCATAGATGATTATCGAACCAGCCATAAAATACTTTGCTCTCTTCATTCTGGGCTCCTTTGTTACCATCATCGAGAATATCTTCAGATGGAGGTACGGTGATTCCCCACGAAATATCCCTAGTAATGTCCCAATCATGCAAGCCTTCTTGAACCCAATGTAGAACGTATTTTTTGACATCTATTTGAAGCGACTTATTGTCAACGAGCCACTTTTCTAACTTTTTTGTAAAAGAGGAGAGTCTAAAAAATTTATGTCTTGTCTTTTTATTGACTGGTTTGCGTCCACAAAGTGAACATTTTGGGTCAATAATGTGGTCGGGTATCCTTCCGCACTTTTCACAAATGTCAGAGTACTGGTTTTCCGCATTGCAAAAAGGACATCTGCCAATCACATATCTGTCAGGAAGGAATTTTAAATCATATTCACAGTATGGCTGAATTACGTCATTTTCGTATATGTGTCCATTCTTTTGAAGTATCCTGTAAACATCCTGCACAAATTGAATATTGGTAGGCGAACTCGTTTGAGAAAAAAAATTGAACGAAATTCCGAGGGCATCAAAGTCGTTTTTATCCCGTTCGTGCCAGTACCGTACATATTCTTTAGGGTCTTTTCCTTGTTCCTCTGCTTTAACCAGAATGGGTGTACCAAAATCATCTGATGCACACACGTGATATACTTCCATACCCTTCAGGCGAAGGTAACGCGTAAATATATCAGCCGGAAGATAAGTTGATGCGATATGACCGAGATGTATTTCGCCGTTGGAGTAAGGAAGGGCACTAGTTACTATCGCACTTTTATGTTTGCTTATATTGTTGCTCGCTATATTACTCACGTATCTTAATTGGTTTAATTATGGAAATTAAAGGTATCTGACATTAATCTTCATGTAGATATTTAACGGATGTAAACTTTTGTCGTAGAAAATTATTATTTATGCGGTTGTCAAAATCTCGGTGATGGAAGAAGACCAAGAAATCAATTATTCATTGATAAAGTCTGGTATGAAGTCTTGGGAATGGGCGAGCTCACGAATGAATGTGGTAAAGACTATACTGGATGAATTTGCCGCTAAAAAACCCCTAAAGGATATTAGAATTGGCCTGTGTCTACACATTACGAAAGAAACTGCTGTTCTAGCATTAGCACTTAAAAGATTGGGTGGCACAATAGCTA
>Ga0137374_10007997_pt1 | contig 12539 bp, 13 predicted proteins | sample SagtaG_20_FD_104811 | JGI IMG/M metagenome (GOLD analysis project Ga0137374, IMG submission 104811) | Vadose zone soil microbial communities from Sagehorn Ranch, Mendocino, California, USA - Sage1_R_100_16 metaG | ecosystem: Environmental > Terrestrial > Soil > Vadose zone | place: USA...
GGCTGACCGAGGCCGAGGTGGCCTACGTCGTGTCGAACAGCGGCGCCGCCTACGTCGTGGCACCGGGAGAGCCGCTGCCGGACGGTGATCCGCTCGCCGTCGGCGACCCCGGGCCGGATGACGCGGCGGCGATCTTTTACACCAGCGGCACGACCGGTTTCCCCAAAGGCGCGGTCACCACGCATGCGAATTTCCTGTCGAACTGTGAGAGCTGTCGGCGGATCCTGAACGCCAGCGGCGCGGACGAGCCGCCGCGGACGCTGATCTCGGTGCCGCTGTTCCACGTGACCGGCTGCAACAGCCAGCTGCTTTTCGCGGCGTACCTCGCGGGCACCAGCGTCATCATGCCGCAGTTCGACGCCGGCACGTTCCTCCAGGCGATCGAGACCGAGCGGATTGACGTGCTCACCACCGTGCCCGCGATTTACTGGCTGGCGATCAACCAGCCGCGGTTCGCCGAGACCGACGTGTCGACGGTGCGGGCGCTGTCCTACGGCGGCGCGCCGATCGCCCCGGAGCTGGTGGCCAGGATCATGAAGGCGTTCCCTGCCGCGCGGGTGGGCAACGGCTTCGGCCTCACCGAGACGTCCAGCGTCACCACCTACCTGCCGCACGAATACGCCGCGGCGCACGCCGATTCCGTCGGATTCCGGGTGCCGGTGTGTGACCTGCGGCTCGAAACGTTCGGCGCCGGGGACGTCGGCGAGCTGCTCGTCCGCGGGCCCAACGTTGTCGCCGGATACTGGAACAAGCCGGACGCCACCGCCGCGACCTTCACCAGCGGCTGGCTGCATACCGGTGACCTGGCCCGCATCGACTCCGACGGGCTCGTCTACATCGTCGACCGGGCCAAGGACATGATCAACCGTGGTGGCGAGAACGTGTACTGCGTCGAGGTTGAGAACGCCCTGGCCGGTGCGCCCGGGGTGTACGAGGCGGCCGTGGTCGGCGTACCCGACGAGGTGATGGGCGAAAAGGTCGGCGCCGTGCTCGTCCCGGTCCCCGGCACCACGATCGAGGTCCCGGTGGTGCGGGCATACCTGCGCGAGCGGATTGCCGACTTCAAGGTGCCCGAGTACGTCGCCGTGCGGCCCGAACCCCTGCCCCGCAACCCCGGCGGGAAACTTCTCAAGCGTCGGCTCCGCGACGAAACCCACTGGGGCACCCCTGCCCGCTAGACCGCGGAGACCCTAGACCACCAGCTGGTCCATCCCTGGTGCAGCGCCAGGGGGAAATTCTGCAGGAAGTCCGCGGTGGCTCCGCCGGGTGCTGATGGTCCGCTCGCAGAAGCCGGTCAGGCTGCTGCCGCGGTCGCAAAGACGAATCCGCTGTAGGTGACGCCATCGGCCCGCGACTACTGGACCCTCTCGGTCTGGAAGGACGAAACGGCGCTTCATGAGTTCATGCACACGCCACCACACGTCCAGCTCACGACCTCTCTCAAGCCCCTCATGAGACCGGCGAAGTTCGTCACGTGGAGGATCTCCGCGGCCGATGGCCGTCCGAGCCTGGCGGGTGCCCTCGAGCACCTGGCTGCCGGATAGCACTCGATTTCGACCGTCCAGGTGAGCGGTCCCTTCGCCAGTGGCGGTCCGCTCATTCAGCAGCTGCCTGCGGCGGCAGGCACGAGCTGGAGCCAGGTCTGCACGCCGATGCGGAGGGTCACGACTGGAGTGCCGGGAGCGGGAAGGTGGCGCGCGGGCGTGCGTGGCATTGGAGAGTCAGTCTCCAGGTGGCCTGCGCTGTGACCACGCCAGTGCGCGCATCATTCTCGGTGGTTCCTCTCGGCGTGGCGCGGATGGTGTCGACGCCATCCGCGCCACGCCGCGGTCGTTCAGAACGGTGTGGATGGGATGGCAGCGGCGCCGGTGAACAGCACCGGATCGTGGCGGGTGCGGCTCGAGCCGCCGCGGACCTTCTCGAGGCCGGCATACATCGGCTCGTTGAGTAGGCCGTCGGGCGATGGCGGGAGGCCGATCGCAAACGCGCCCACGACCCCCTGCTGGCCGGCCAGGAACGAGGTGGAGATGTAGTCACCGACCATCACCCCCTGGGTGGTGGGGGCGAGCCAACCGAGCTGCATCGGGTCGCTGAGTATCTGTGGCGCGCTCCAGGTTTGCCCGTTGTCAAGCGAGGACGAGAATCCGACCTGTATCTGGCAGGTGCTGCCGCTGCAACTCGGATTGGTGTCGAAGTAGTACGTGAGCGCGAGCTGCGTGCTGCCGCCTGCCGAGGTGCGGTTGACGGCGAGGCCGGGGATGAAGTGGTCGACGTTGCTGCCGACCGGGTCGAGCGGGATGCGGCTGACCGGCGACCAGGTCGTGCCGTCGGCCGAGCTGCTGAGCACGATGTCGTTGGCGGTGCCGCCGGGTTCGAAGCGGTTGTCCTGCCATACGACGTAGACTGTGCCGTCGCGGTTGATCTCGGCGGAGGGCAGCGGCGAGGGTGCGGACCCCGGGGACTCGGTGGGACGATCTGGTCGAGATCTGCACGGAGGCGTTCCAGGTGGCGCCACCGTCATCGGAGCTGAAGGCCCGGATGCCGCTGAAACCTTCGAACGGGACTACGACGCGGCCGTTGGGCTGCACGACGGGCTGCCCGCCGAGGCCGTGGATGTTGTCAGCGGCGGGCGTGGGCGGACCCCAGCTCAGCCCGCTGTCGGCCGAGGTGGACATCAGCTCCAGGTCGCCGCTGCTGGCGTTGTCAAATTCTGTGTAGCAGTGGCCGTAGAACGGGCTGGCCGGCGTGTTGTCGCAGGCCGTCCAGTTCTTGTCGTAGAACACGCCGGTGGCCGCCATCGTCACCGGGGTGCCCCAGGTCAGGCCGCCGTCAGTGGAACGGCTGACCATGACGTCGACGATGCCGCCGCCGGAGAAGTGCGCGCCGAGCCAGGAGATGATCCACACGCGGTCGCGGGCGTCGTAGGCGACCGACGGGTCGCTGACAGAAAAGAACGGGCCGGGCTGCATCGCTTCCCGACTCGTACCAGGCAGGAAGCCGTGGGTCCAGGAGACGCCGCCGTCGCTGCTGGTGGCCCAGCCGATATCGGTGGCGCCGCCATTGAAGACGCGGCCGGTCTGGAACGCGGAAACTAAGGTCGAGCCGAACGCGAACGTGTCCGGCTCCACCTCGGTGGCATGCTCGCCGCTGGGCGCGGTGGCCGGGGTATACGGGTCGGCGCTGACCTGCGTGACTCCAGGCTGCGCCGCCAGCGCCGGCGCGGCCGCAGCGAACGCCGCGGCCAGCGCCGCGGCGAGCAGTGCGACGGCCCACCACGCGGTGCGCGGCAACAGCCGCGGCAGTGCGCCGGGTGCGGCCGAACGCGCCGCACGTGCGTCGATGTGAATGGACATGACTCTCCTTGCTGGATGGCGAAGAACGCTGGCATGGGTGAAAAGTGCTTCTTGCGACCGTGGTTGCGATCTCTCCACGGTGCGGTGGTCGCGGGACCGGTCGGCGCGCTTTGGCACTGACCCGTGACTCGACTCGCCGGGGCGACCGGAGGTGGTGCGCGCGGCGCGGCCGTACAGCTACTCATGGGGCTGTACTCTTTAGTCTTTGATTCGGGCCGCTACGCTCGCTCACCGGGACACCGTGAGACCGGAGATGACTTCGAGACCGTGAGTTCCGAGCGGGTCGAGTTCCCCGAGCAGGCCCTCGGTGCCGGGTAGCGGGTCAAGCGGCACGTGGATCCGCGTCTCGAAGGTGAGCGATCCATTGCGTGGGCTCGGGCTCGCGGCCAGGCAATTCCGACCATCGCGAGCGCACGCAACTAAACACAGACACGCCCTGCGCACACGGCGGACCCGGAAGCCGGCGCCGAGCGCGACCCAAGCGATCAACGGCCGTCTTGAAACGGCCCGTTCGCGCATGACGCGGGTGATCCCCAACTGCGGGAACGGAGCGACCACGGACATGCGGCCGACACAAAGGCGTGAAGATGGCGGCAATGGCCGGGAGACGTGCGAGCGATGAGGCGGTGACGACCACCCACATCCGGGCCCGCAGCCCACGACAGAACTCATTGCGGCACACCCCTCGTGAGGGCTTGAGTGCGCTAAGCGGACCGACTCGGTGCCAGGTCGCGCGCTCCCGTGCGCTCGGAGGGGCTGCAAACCGCCGCTGAGGCCAACCCCTTCCATCTGCGGTGCGGCGGATCACACGACACCGCCTACTGCCTAGCACAACGCGGTGTCACCGACCAGGTTGTGCACTTCGACGCGGAGACGTTCCGGTCGGCCCGGGAGATATTCAACGCGCGCAGCGGCGTTCGCGAGGGGTCCACATGGGGAGGGCTCCCCTTTCTTCGCATATGCCGTAAAGCGCACGCTGTGAGTGTGGGGCGGTGGGGCACCGCTCCTGAGCAGTTAGGAAGACGCCATGATTACATCAGTGTTGACGAAGCGATGGTTGCGAGCCGAGCGTGGGCGGCTGGGAGGGGCGGATCTTCCCGCGGGCAAATGCGTCACGCGGAAGGTCTGCGCCGCCACCGCGGCCGGGGCCGCGGTCATCACGCTGGGCTTCACCGGGGTGGGCGCCGCGGGCGCGGCCAGTTCGGCCGCGCAGTCCGTCGGATCGCCCGTCTACACCACCAGCCAGGCTGGTTACGTGACCGGCGGCGGCCGGTACTTCCGGTTCATCGCCACTACCGTGAAGGTGCCATACCTTCAGTACCAGTCGGGCAACAACGGCAGCGCCGAGGTCGTGCTCGGCAGCAGGGTCGGGCCCCCTGCGACACTGAGAGTCGCGGCAGGCGGCGGCACTGGCGCTATCAGCTACACCTGGTCCAGTGGCACGCAGTTCCACACGGGGCACCTGTATGGGGTGGCCCCGGTCCCAGGTGACCTACTGCGTCTCAGCATCTACTACGACCGGCGGGGTCAGGACTTCTTCACCGCCACCGAGATCACCGAGGGCGTCAGCCAAACCACCCGCGTTGATGTGGTTCCCGTGGTGTACACCGCGGCCGAGGTGGCCGGGGTGGTCAACAACGCCAACGTGGTGGCGCCGAAGGCCGACACCCGGCTGTGGGCGTTCAGCGGCACCCGCGTGACGACCTACACCGGCGTTCACGGCACGCTCCTCGGGCCGTGGACCACCCACCAGGTCATCGACACCACGACCGGCACCTCGGCGGGCGCCGTGGTGATCAGCTCTCCGGTGCTGTGGAACAGCGGCCAGAACTTCGGCGTCTGGCTGCGCACGACCGCGTGACCCGGTAATGGCACGATGCCGGGCCGGCCGACTGGCCGGCCCGGCATCGTGTTGTGGGCCTCACGCCGCACCGGGCGAGCCGCCGCGCTTACCCACACGGGTGGCTCGGGCCGGAAGCCACCGAAACGAACCCGCAACAACGGCACCCGCCGGCGCACCCGCTAGCCGCTTCTCGGATGATTGTCTGCGGGCGGCAATGCCCGGATCGGCTTGCCGATCTCCCACCGGTGGCCGAACGGGTCATCGATCCGTCCCAACTGCCACCCGTGCTCTTCGCCCACGGGGTTGATTTGCGACGCACCGGCGGCCACCGCTTGGGCAAGGACCGATTTCGGATCATCAACAATCAGCGGCATTCTCACCGTGCGCCTACGAGTTCAGGCGCGTCGAAGCGGGCATATGCGCCGTTACCGTGCTGGCGGCGCCGCCCCACGCCGACTCGACCACCAGTCTGGTCTGCTGCCCCGGCCTGGCCCGATGCCGAACAGCCGCCCGAGGCTTGCGGGCGTCCGCATCCCACGTGCGACACACCTGGGATGGACGCCGATCAGGGCCTCATCGTCGATCTCAACGGCATCCCGGGTCAGGGGTCGCCGCAACTTACCGTGCTTGTCCCGACCCGAAATGAGGAACCCAACGTCGCGCCTCCGCTAGGCCGTCTTGAGCCCGCGTTCGCTGCCCGGACGCGATGTCTCGGCGCTGACCGACGACGACTACCTCTACCTCGACCGAGCACGCGTGCTGCGCGACGCCGCCGCAGCCTTAGCGCCCAAGCTTGGCATCGAGCTGCCGTAGGCGCCCCTCGACTTGGCGGTGATCGAGTATGACCCCGACCGGGCCGCCAAGAGCGACGCGGCGAAAAACCACACGTTCTGCGAACGCCAGGGCCGGTGCCTGCTGGGCTGCCTGCCAGCGGCGCGGCTGACGCTGACCAAGAGCCTGTTCGCGCACCTGCTCCAAGACCCCACTAACGGGGTTGCGCTGTGGCCACGGGCCGAGGCACGGCATGTCCGCAAGACCGGCGGCGGCTACCAGGTGACCTTTAATGACCACCGTGACGGCGGCGGCGAGCAGACAGTCACCGCGCCGATGGTCTTCCTCGCCGCGGGTACCCTCGGCACCACCGAGCTGCTGCTCCGCTCACAGAACGCCGGCGGCCTGGAGTTGCCGGGCACGGTCGGGCAGCACTTTTCCGCTAACGGCGACTTCGGCGCGTTCGTCGTCAACACCGCCGAACGAGTGTCGAGCACCCGCGGCCCGATCAACACCTGCGAGGTGAAGGCCCTGGTCGATGGCACCCACCTCACCGTCGAAGACTGCGCCATCCCGGCCATGTTCGCCTCGATCGCCTCGACGGCGCTGTCGGTGCTCGACAGCTTCGCTAAGCGGCGGCTGTTCCACGCTCGCCTGCGGCTGGCGTGGCTCACCCATTCCATCCCCGACCTGCGCGACTTCCTTCCCCACCTGCCCGACACCTACGACCCGAACGACGCGCGGACCGAGGCTGAGTACGTCAACAACATCTTCTTTGTCAACGTGATGGGCCAAGACGACGCCAGCGGCACGTTCCGCCTAGACGGCGACGATCTCAGGCTGGCATGGGAGCGCCCGATCGTCGGCCACCCGACTTTCGCGAAAGCCGACGAGCTGTGCCGCCACTTCGCCGAGGCGATGGGGGGCGACTACGTGGCGCTGTGGGACGCGCTGCCCCGGCGGCGGCTGATGGTCACCCACCCGCTTGGCGGCTGCACGATTGGCGCTGACCGGACCAAAGGCGCCATCGACGAGTACGGCCGGGTCTTCGACGCGGGCGGTGCCAAGCCCACCGACACCCATGCGGGGCTGTTCGTCGTCGACGGCTCGGCGATCCCGGGTGCGCTCGCGGTCAACCCCACCTTGACTATCACCGCCCAAGCGCTCAAAGCCGTCGGCATGCCCTCGGCCCGCCTGCCGCCGCCCCAGCCGCGGTGGCTTCATTCACCGGTGACAAGAGCGGTGCCTAAGAATGCTGAGCACTCCCGGTGCGGTCAAATTCTAGAATCTGTTCCGTCAGCAGTTCGCCGCGGCGATTCGCTGCTCACACTGATTCCTCGCCCGCCAGTTGAGGTTGGCTGACCGGCGGCAGTGCCGACCCGCCCAACCCATAGAGTGCCCACCCGCCCAACCCATAGCTGAGGAGTGGTGAGGGTCGTGTCTTGCGGCCTGGTGGCAGCTACATAGGGCTGGTTTTCTCCGAGATGCTGCACCGGGACCCGGCGAGCATGCTGATGCTGTGAGACAGCTGCGTTTCCGCCAGCACGGCCACGTCCGTGATCAGGTCCACGGCGCTGGAGCTGGCGTCATGGCCCGGTTGCGCCATGTCCTGCGCCCGCATTCCCACGAGTCTGCAGGCAAGGTGGATGCGGCGATGGAGGCCAGCGCGGCGGGCATTCGGGCGCTGTGGATCTCCCTTGCGGTGCTTGGCGGCACGGCCGTGCTCCAGGCCGCTGTGGTCGCGGTGTCAGGCTCGGTCGCGCTGGCTGGTGACACGCTTCACAATGCCGCTGATGCGCTGACGGCGGTGCCGCTGGGCATCGCGTTCATCGTGGGCAGGCGGCCGCGCGCCGCTACACCTACGGCTATGGGCGGGCGGAGGACCTGGCCGGTGTGGTGATCGTGACGCTGATCGCGGCATCCGCGACCCTGGCCGCCTATGAGGCGGTGACCCGCCTGGCATACCCGCGCCCGGTGTCTGGCCTGCCCGCGGTTGCTGTCGCGGCGCTGGTGGGGTTCACCGGCAACGAGCTGGTCGCCCGGTACCGCGTCCGTGTCGGCCGCAAGATCGGCTCGGCGGCGCTGGTCGCTGACGGGCTGCATGCCCGCGCCGACGGGTTCACCTCGCTGGCCGTGCTGCTGGGCGCAGGCGGTGCGGCGCTGGGCTGGGACTGGGCCGACCCGGCGGTGGGCCTGGTCATCACCGTGGCAATCCTGGCTGTGCTGCGCCAGGCGGCCCGCGAGATCTACCGGCGGCTGATGGATGCCGTCGACCCGGCCCTGGTCGAGCAGGCCGAACGCACCCTGCACACCACCCCGGAGGTGCTGGGTGTTGGCCAGGTCCGGCTGCGCTGGATCGGCCACCAGCTCCGCGCCGAATGCGAGGTCATCGTCGATCCCAACTCCAGCGCGGTGGAAGCTCACCAGGTGGCCGTGGCCGCCGAACACGAACTTCTGCACGCCCTGCCCCGGCTGGCCGCTGCGCTCGTCCACGCCGACCCACAAGCCCGCGAGGGCGCTGATCCGCACGCGGTGCTGGCGCCACATCGGTGAGAGAGCAGCCAGCGCCCGGCCCGCTGGCCTGCCCGCGGCTGCTGCAACTGGCAAGGCCCCGGGGTTTGCCGCCAGCTGCGCAGGGCGAACCGGGCGAACGATCAGGCTGGTGGGCGGCCGGTGATGAGCTGGCGGCGGGTGTGCTCATAAAGGCCGTCGAAGAGCCGGCCGGTGATGGTGAGGGTGTCGTGATCGGAGCCGCTGGTTAGGGTGAGGCCACGGATCAAGACGTCGAGGCCCGCTGCGGCTGGTGCGTCGTAGCGTTCGTCGGCCAGGTCGGCTTCGTGGACGATGCGGCCGATCTCTTCAAGCGCTGGGTCAGCGGTCAGGCCGACTGATGCCAGCGCGGTTTCGAACGAGCACCGGCCCTGGTGATGTCCGAGCGCGGCGCCGCGCATGTCGAACGGCGTGGCGCCGGCGGGGATGGCGCCGGGGTCGGCAGCAAAGACGAATTCCGCATCCGGGTCGACGAAGCGGCGGATCAGCCAGGCGCAGGCGGCCCGGTCGACGTGAACACCCGGGCGGGTTGCCCACCTCATGTGCGTGCGCCGGCGGTGGCGGTTTCTGCCAGGTTGTCCACCGCGCGCCGGGCAGCCTCACGCTGCGGGCAGGTGAAAAAGTCGCGGCCTTGGATGCGGTGCAGTTCGCGGCGCAGCCGCGCAATAGCACGGCGGCGCGCCGCCGCATCTGCCGTGCTGACGGTGGCTGCTGCGGCTGCTACCGCGTCATACTCGGCGGCCACCGCGGCCGTCATCCGGCTCACGACCGCGGAGCTGGCGCTGGTGTCGAGGGGGTGGCCCAGCCAGAGTGTCGCTTCGCCGCCGTGCTCGGCGACTTCTTCGGCGACCCACTCCAGCTGCTCGCGGGTGCACGGGTCGGCGGGCAGTGCTACCAGCCCGTCACCCAGCTGGGCCACCCCAAGCCGCTTGAGCTTGCGCCAGACGGCCGAGCGTGGCGTGGACGGCACGCGGGGCAGCCGGTAGGCCAGCAGCACCCAGTCTTCGGCTTGGCTCATGCCCATCACCCCGGCGGCGAGTGTAGCTGAGGTGCGACCAGGGTTGCATTGATGCGACCGTGGTTGCAGAATCTCCCGGGTGCGCAGGCTAGACCTCGGCGGCCCGGCGGTGACCGGGTGAGGTCCCCGCGCCCAGGTCTCACGCGGGATGCGAGGCTGCTCGTGGCCGGGCAGGGGGTGCGGGCTGCCGGGTACGGGTTCACCGCGGTCTTGCTCGGGGCGCTGCTCGCCGCCCGCGGGTACACCAGCCTGCAGGTGGGCGTGGTGCTGACGGCGCTGATCGCGGGGACGGCGCTGGCAAGCCTGGCAGTCGGCAGATTCGGCGACTGGGTGGGCCGCAGGCGCTGCTATGCGGTGTTCTTTGGCGGCATCGCGGTCGCAGGAGTGGTGGTCGCGGCGGGCGCACCGTTGTGGGTTCTGCTGGTGGTGGCGCTCACCGGCACCCTATCGACCGACGTGGTCGACAACGGCCCGGCGACGACGCTGGAGCAAGCGATGCTCGCCAGCGAAGATGCGGGCACGGCTACGGTGTATGGGCGGTACAACGCGGTCGGTGCCGCCGCGGGCGCCCCCGGCGCGCTCGCCGTGACCCTTCCCGGCCTCGGCCCGCATCGCGTGTCCGGGGCCGTGCACGCGTGGCTGTTTCTGGTCCTGGTCCCGGTCGGGATCACCGGCGCGGTCCTTGCTGCGCGCCTGTCCCCGGCGGTTGAGGCCCAGCCCGCCGGGGCGCCAGCGGTAGGGCCGCTGGCCCGGGCGCGGTCACGGCTTGGCCCGTCCCGGGCGGTGGTGCGGCGGCTAGCCGGGCTGTTCGCCGTCGACGCCGCAGGCGGTGGGCTGGTCACGACCGGGTTCTTGTCCTATTACTTCGCCGGGCGTTACCACGCGTCGGTGGTCGCGCTCGGCTGGCTGTTCTTCGCCGTCTCGGTCGTGCAGGCAATCTCGGTCGCGCTGGCGCCGCTGCTGTCCCGCCGGTTCGGCCTGGTCGCCACCATGGTCGGCACGCACCTGCCCAGCAACGTGCTGCTGGCCGCGGTCGCGTTCGCGCCCGGATTCGGCATCGCGGCGCTGCTGCTACTCGCCCGCACCACGCTGTCGCAGATGGACGTTCCCACCCGCCAGGCGCTGGTCATGACCGTCGTCACGCCGGAGGAACGGACCGCTGCCGCGGCGGTCACCAACGCCTCCCGGTACACGGTCCGCCCGGTCGGCCCGCTGATCGCCGGCCTGGTGCAGCAACTCGCCCTCGGCGCGCCGCTGGTCGTGGCTGGAGCGGTCAAGGCCGGATACGACATGACGCTGTGGGGCTGGGCCCACCGCCTCGGCCTGACCTCCCGCACCAGTACACACCCGCCCGGCACCAGCGCCGGTACTGCCATGACCGCCTCACCCGGGGAGCCGCTGTGATCGTCTGCCTGCGCACCGTTGCCGTCCCGCCCGAATGGCGGGACCGGTACCTGGCCTGGATCGCCGCCGGACGCGCCATCCGCCAGCAGCACGGCATTCTCGCCGAGCTCGTCTGCGAACCTGTCGGCCGCGGCGGGGACACCGTCGTCATCACCATGTGGCCAAGCCACGAGGTATTCGACGCCTGGATCGCCACCCCGCACCGCGACGCCCTGACCAAGAGCGAGGTCCACCAGGCCGTCACCTACCGGCCGATCACCCGCTACGAGGTGACCGGCGGCTATCTGAACCTGCCCGGCCTCACGTCCCACGACCCGAACCCACACGCCGCACCAGACGAGGAGACGTCATGAAGTGGTTCACCCGCGCCCGACCGAAGACTGACCGGATTGCCTGCCCCTGGCTCATCCACCGGTTCATCGACACGGGGGCCGAGATCGTCTACGTCCCGGCCGAGGAGGTACTCGCGACCGCGTCCGCGGCGGGTGGCTGCTCCTTCGATGCGGCCGGCGCTGACTACACCCACCAGCCCAACCCCGATGGCGGCGAGTGGTGCACGTTCGAGACCCTGATCGCCGAGTTCCACCTCGACAGTGACCCGGCCCTGGCCCGGCTGGCGAAGATCGTGCACGCCGCCGACATCGCTGCCGACGTGGACACCGACGCGCTCGGTCCCGGGCTGCAAGCGATCGGCCTGGGTGGGCTGGAAGTCGAGCCAGATGACCAGCAGCTACTCGCGCGCGGGATGTTTGTCTACGACGCGCTCTACGCGTGGTGCACACGCCAGGTCGCGGCCACGCCGGCATGACCGGCCAAGGCCCGGCTCAGGAGGCCATCGGGATCGCCGCCGTGCGGCAGGTCGCCACCCTGATGGCTGCCGCGGCGATCACCGCTCCCAAATCCGGCGGGCAGCTGTTCCTGGCCGGCAAGCCGGCGTTCCTGGAGACGGTGATCATCGACGACCCGGCGACCCGCGCACGGCTGGCCGGCTGGTTACGGGCTCGCGGCAAGGAACGGCGGGAGGCGATCTGGTTCCGCGACGCCGATGTCGCCGAGGCGGTTGACGCCGTCCTGTTCATCGGTCTCGCTCCGAACTGGTACCCGCCCAACTACGACTGCGGGGCATGCGGCTACGCCACCTGCGCCGAGTTCCTGCACGCCTCCAAAGAACTACGCAAGGAATCAGACGAGCTGGAATTCACCGGACCGACCTGCAACCTGCGCGACATCGACCTGGGCATCGCGGTCGGCTCGGCCGCGCGAACCGCGTCGCTGCACACGATCGACTGCCGCTGCCAGACCCGGGTCGCGGCGGCCACATCACCGCAGAGATCGCCGTTGCGCTGTCGTTGTCGGTCACCCACAAGGCGATCGGGTTCGACCGCCGCATGCCCGAGGTCGACTTCGACACCCTCGACCTGCCCGCTACCGGGACACTGCCCGTCGGGATCGAGGGCGCCGTCCGCTCCGGCGGATCCCGCAACCGTCAACACCCCCGCCACCCCACTGTGCGCCGATGACCGGCACAGTCCGTCGACCTCGGCCGTGTCGCCAGGTCCGCGCAGGCGCCCACACCGACGCGACCGCTCGAGGACCACAA
>Ga0137374_10008006_pt1 | contig 12530 bp, 10 predicted proteins | sample SagtaG_20_FD_104811 | JGI IMG/M metagenome (GOLD analysis project Ga0137374, IMG submission 104811) | Vadose zone soil microbial communities from Sagehorn Ranch, Mendocino, California, USA - Sage1_R_100_16 metaG | ecosystem: Environmental > Terrestrial > Soil > Vadose zone | place: USA...
CCCATTCTCAGTTCCCACACCATCAACGATGTCAACTAGGTCACCATGTACCTCCTTACTGCACCATCCGACGCTCCTGGAAGAAGAGGGTGTTGGTGGGCCAAGTATACATATCCCGGTCAAGCCCTCTATGTTGCTGAAGTCTCCTATGACTCTTAAACCACGCGAGGTAATGCTGTTCTTCTATCCTGCAGACCACCATTCTAATGCAATAAGAAGTCTTTGTGTGTGCATCGAGACAAAAAAATCCGTTTAGCCTCTGAGGAATATCAAATTCAACAACGACGCGACTTCAAACAACTTTCTCGCAAACGCCTGTCAGCTGAGGAGATTCAAGTGGAGAAGGAGCATGCCGAAATAGTGTTACTGATGCATGCCGCAGATAAAGGACTGAGCTATATGGCCCTTGGTCCCCAGGACGCTCTTCTCCTTGCCCGAGCAGCGCGGGATGTGGTCTCTGCAGAATCTCGGAGTGCAGATCTCCGCGTGAAGGAGTGCGAGTTGCTCCTAGAGACACTCAAAGATGCTGCTGAGCAAGCCCGTACAACGTGGTCCGAGGCAAACGACCAAGTTGGCACAATTCTTGCTTTCTTCGGTCATCAGGATATTCGCGTTGACCTACCGTATCCTCAACTTGTTCCTCCTGTTTGTTATACACCTGATTGCGACTCATTTTCTTCTCTCTCATCTGATACTGATTCTGATGAATCTTCTTCTGATGGTTAACTGTTCCCCCCTCAGGCTCCACAATGTTCACTGTTGTTTAGTAGTTGACCTTTATCTCATTCTCTGCCCCTTAATCACAAGGTTGTAACTCTATAATGTACAATCTAGAGTTCTTAGCGGTGTTCTAACAGTCGTATAAAGCGCCTCCCTCAAGCCCAAGAACGGGCATGTGAAATGCCTGGGCATCTAGACATAAGTCAAGCTTCAAGCCCAGTGAAAATGCACGTTAGCCAAATTGAGCGAAAACAAGCCAAATCAAACTAATTTTATTTGGCTGGATAATATAGACTTTGTCCAGTTTGGCTAAGTCTCATGCTGAGCTGGACTGAGCCAGAATGAACGCAAATTAAACTGGTATTCTATTCTAATCCAGCCGTAGTAAAACTCAACTATTGATGATCCACATCGAGCCAGGGGAAAACGACGCTTTCTGGGCTATTGAACCAAATTGAGCCAGAAAAATCGTATGACACCTGTCCGTCACAAAGGGCCAAATTGGAATAAGGGAATGACTTACTATAGCACAACTGGACCCACCTGAGCCGAATTCAGCCAAATCGAGAGCAATTATGCTGTGAAACGTAGCTTGTAAGTCCGAAATGTCACTGGTAAGATAAAGGGCGAAAACATACAGTAGAACGATATAGAGCATAGCAAGTGAACAAAGTAAAGCCAGCAGCATGCGATACAGTGGGACAAAGCAGAGCAGAAGTGAGATTGCCAAGGAAACGAGGCAGTGCGCCGGTGCCAGCGGGAACGGATTTCAAGATGAGCAAGAAGAGAGGGATTTGACGAAGAGAGTAACCATTCTAGCGAAGACGTATACAGTGCGAGTTTCAGAGCCCAGAGAAGCTGTTTTTGATCTGAGAATCTGTGAGATGAAGGCGGCGAATCACAAAGAAAGCAGCAATATAATTGGGGACGTACCTATTTAACCACTGGCATCGTTGGGGTTGTCCTCGCTCGCACCCAGTTCCTTGTTGGACTTGCTGAGGTTGTTCCATTTTCGGACTTCTTCCTTTGACAACCCCTTCCAATACGTGTCGAAAGCAGCGGGCGTCAGAGGGTTGTTATGTTCGAGATATGCCTTGTACCACAGGTTTCTAAAAAAAAATTAGTAAAATAGATGATGGAAGAGAAAATGACTCACTTGGGAGCGTTATACTCTTCGTTACTTTCTTGAGATTACTAGAAGCGGATGGGTTAGTGCTTGAATTGGCTGTATTTTTATCTACTGGAATGATCAGCACTTTCGATTTAGGCTATTGGCCCTTCGCACCATTCGCTGAGCTCTTCGAAGCGGAAGCCTGAGTTTGGGCCTCGCGAAGGGTTTCCAATCGGTTGTTCGGAGCTGGTGGTACTCCAAAGTGCTTCGTCCTGCAACAGAATAAGACAGGTTTAGAGAAGGATAATAAACATACAGAGGGTTTACGATCCCTGGCCCTTTTGCCTTGCCAGCTGTAGCATGTAAGTCAACATTGGGCTGTTCGGCTCCAGAATGTGGTGGGCTGGATTGTACATCTTGCGGAGGCTCAGCACGAGAAACTGATGCTAACGCAGCCTTTTCATTCTGACCATTACATGTTGCCAACAAGTCCATTGGCTGTTCGTTGTCGGAGCGGTGTGAAGGCTGTGCTGAAGATATGGATGTGGCCCTGTCATTTGGACTGGTAACCGTAGCCAGTATGTCCATCCCTGGTTGTTCAGCTGGCGGCTCGGTTTGTGGACCTTTTCGAGGCTCTCCGGATAGTGCTTTTACGGACTCAATGTCGTTAGACGGTGGGTCGGAAGGAGTCGTGGAGGTAGAAATCGAAAGTCGTGGGCGTTTCATAGCAACCACGGTCTCGGTCTCAGGGCTTGCCTTTCGCTTGGTGGCTGCGTTCGCGTCCAGCGTCGACCCTGCTTCGTACTTGACTTCCTCCTCTGACTTGACAGCAGTCATCTCAGCACGAGCGGCCTCTCGTTTATGGCGCTTGTTGGTCGTGGAGCGGAATGAAGACAGTGCAGCAGAAGGGATCCTCTCTGCTTTCCAGTCGTCATGACACAACAGGAGATACGGGTAGGCCTTGTATACCTCGTTGAAGATATATTCGCGGTCGATGTTTCCCACCTGCCGCCACTTCTTGGGTAGACGCACTGCCATTCCGTTCAAAATGGTTTGCAGGCGTCTCCGAATAGCCTCGGCAACATGCCCATCTACGACTTTCCCATCTTCCTCCTCAACGAACTTGTAGGCGACGTTTTCGCCCTGCTTCGCACGTGCATTTCCACGTTGGGGTTTCTTCTCGTCAACCTCGAGAACATCAGATGTTGAAGCCCGTTCTTTCTCCCAATCTGAAAACTGCTTTGCGGTCCAGAAATGAATGAATGGGAAGCGTGTGGCCGCGTTTTGTCGAGTCAAGCCTTGATACCTCTCAGGCGGTGAGAAGACCACTGGTAGTGCAGACGTAGTTGGCTGCGTTTGTGGAATTCCGGTTTCAGTTCCAAGACGTTTCCCAATGGCCTGTGTAAGAGAGCCGTGAGCGCTTCGTGAGCGCTTCTGAAAGGCAAGTGTTATGAGTCCCAGATCTGCAAAAACGAAAAAAGTACACACCGAAGGTCTGAATACTTTGAGAACAGCTGATCGTATTTCCTCTGGAGATCCTCTCGAGCTTGAGTTTGTCCTCGAAATGTTCATCACGTAGACGTGGATACTCCAGAACACTCTAAAATAACATGCATATATTCAGTGTTGTAAATATAGATAGAATCTTTTATGTGATACATACTGGTTTGAACCGATAATCGTGATCAGGATCCGGAGTACGGCTGCGATGGAACGTAGTATCATTCTCAATGTGTCGCTAAAAGAAACATGTACATTCAACTCATGTAGTTTATGCAGAATAAGGCCGAGTACTTACGCGCCTGGAAGGGTAGTCCGTCTCATATGAAGGCCTACTGTAATGAGAACGGGATTTCAAGTCATTTGACCTGCCATTCCAAGACTGAAAAGCAATAGCAGGAGATCCAGATGCTGAAAACTGTGATGTATGGGAATGAGAACGCGCAATGGAACGAGAGCCACCAAAAGACATTATTAAAGTTTGCGGATATTGAGGTGGTAAGGAAGAAAGAAAGCACAAGGTAACTTTGCAAAACCCATAAACGTGTCTGCATCACATCGCTCACGTGCAGTGACGTGCTTACTACATTACTCGTACTACTAGTAGTATGATACGGACTGTACATAGACACTGTCAATAGAAAAAATTATGCGTCAGGATCATCAGGATCATCAGGATCCTCCTGACTGCCGCCAAGGTGTCCTATCTCGAGACCCATCTTCTCACATACAAAAAATCGTCCATCTGGTGGTTTGGTGAAGGGGACCATGGCAACACATGTTGCAATCGTTTTGATTTTGATAACCTTCAAATTTTCATCACCTTGATATGGAGATACCCATAGCGCATTGCTTGAGTCATGGAGAAGTGCTCGATCAGGTGGGCCATAGACAGAAACAAGGGCAAGCCCCTTTGTCTGGTTTTCGGCAGTGGTTGCACGGAAGAAAAACTGAACCTCCCCAAAGTTTGTTGTTTGCTCTCCGTTAATGACTTCAAACCACTATAAATATGCAGTGAGAAAGTAGAGTAGACTTGGACAATGAGTCTGACTGGACTTACCATAACATTCCGGGAGGTACGGACTGATTTGGATTGAGATTTTTCTTTCCAGGCTGTACGAACAATTTGTTTGTTAGGAAGTTGTACCCGTGCCCAGCGCTTGAAGCATGGAATCCAGTTTGGAGAGAAAGAGATCGTAATATCAAAAACGTGTCCAATACGGTCGGTCACGTTGCATTTTGCCGTTAATAGAGCAATTAAGACCCTGTGAATCAGAACTCCTAGTGTGGTGGGGTCAATCTCTTCATCGAGTGGCGCCGACATCAGAAACTCGTAAAGCTCGGTTCGTGATTGTTGTAGACTTTTTGTGAACGGGATTCTTATATTTCCTGGCAGCTTGTGTCCTTGGTCATATCGTAACTTCAAACGAAGCAGAAATGCGATTAAATGCAGGAGCGGGTAATAATAATGGTCATAAGTTGCATCCGACAATTCTCGATACTCAGAATTTGTGCTACAAACAGTATTGATTAATTAAACATAGAAATTTAAGTGCTCAAACTTACCCTGCGGTTATGTTACTTCGAAAGCTAACCTCACAAAGATTGACGAAAGCATTGCTATCTTCAAGATAACGCCGAAGGAAATGTTGAACTTCATATAATCCTCGTTCCAGAGTTTCTTCAGGGTCATCAATGTCGCTGTCATCTGAATCGGAGAAGGGTAAAGAACTCGGAAGCAGGCAAAGCTCATGGAGGGCTTCGGCCATCGGAATTGGAAAATCGATATTCCATTTGCAGATTCCGACATATTGCTGTGACAAAGGATCGATTTCCGGGTTCGTCGGATTCGCAGGTGCACTTGGCTCTTCAATAAAAGACTCGTCGGTGGGTGCTGCTTGAGGAGTCTCTGGGCTCCAGCCAATGATCTCCACAAAAGGAATGTGTGATGCATCACCCAGGCCCGTGCTTCCGCAAGGACGTTGTCCATAGGACTCTTTCAGAGCTGGTCTCACGGATTCAGGAATTTCGAGTAGCCGAGCACATTCGCTGTTGGGTTGCCGCAAATGCCGCACAACAGCTCCACATTTCCAACCCCCCTTGCCACTCCGATTGAGCCACATCTTGCACGAGGGGCACTGAAGATAGATTCGAGGTTCTTCCATATATGGAATAGGCTTCAGCAGTTTTTGCGTATCAGGGCCTTGTGAATGAAACGTTTGATCGAGCGGGAGGCCAAATGTAGATGCAACATGGGCGAGAAATGTGTCAACGGTGTTCATCCCAAAAGAGCCAGTTATTATGCCGGTATGTCTCTGTCGGATTTGAGAAGAAGTAATGTATCCCCGTAGAGAAGATAGGCTGTCGTTCTTTGCAGGCCCATCCCCTCCACCCTCGCATTTGCCAAATCGAGCACACAGGTGCTCGGTTTCGCAAATCCGAGTGTCCCTGCCGTCGCCCTTCACAGGCCCACCCCCTCCACCCTCGCATTTGCCAAAACGAGCACCTAGGTGCTCGATTTGGCAAATCCGAGCCTCACCGCCCTCATTTTGGTAGGCCTAGCTACACCCACCCCGTTTTTTCCTTCTGCCATCTTTTTTGCATAGTCCTACTGCCAGGCTGAGTGTTATTGCTAGTTGTACCAGTCCTGTATCTATACTATTCAATATACTGGTTATTAAAAAATCAAACTGGTTCAGCTTCCAAATATGGTATATTTGAGGCCAAGTAACTACTGATAACTAAAGTCTGGTAAAGACTATGTAGTGATATAGGACACCTAAGTAGCAGTCTGTAGCACTGTGTATTATTATTAGAGTGCTACTGTGAGCTACATACTTATGGTAGAGTGCTACATATCAAGTAACCCATTCTACAGCACTACAATGCTACAGAATGCTACAGAGCAGTACGTACCCGGACCAGGAAATGCTGATGCGAGAGAGGGGAGTTCAGGCTTTGAGCCTGGTTTGGGAACCGAACAAACGCCCGGCAAGGCCTGAAGGCTACCCCCAGTTGTCAAGCAAAGCCACCGAAAGACGCGCCCCTGTGAAACAGTGGCAAAAGCCTATCAGGCTAGACGCCTCTCGCGGTTCGTGCCAATCTGACACGCCTACACTTAAGCAGGCTGAAGGGGGAAAAAACAACGTCACCAAGGAACTTAAAAACCCGACGCGATCGAAACCGTTGCTTTTAAAGAAACTCGTCACACTGGGGACAAGTCACACTGGGGACCAAAGAAGTTATTGTGACGCGGATGTGACTCCAAAAATCGTCCTTCTCTGTTCAGCTTTACGTCGTCTTTTACTGTTACTATATTATTTGACTTCGCTGGTGGCCGAGATCGCTTACTTCCCTTCTTAGGTCTCCCAATCACCAGAGATGTTCACTGGCACATCCGAAGTCGTCGATAAAACTCACACACAAGTTCCGCGAGAAAGTACCCACCTAACTCTGGTGAGTGTACGTCCGCCTTGTGTAATCACTTTCAGCTCTCATTCAATGCGGTTATTACAGACTTTCACCGTTGAACGATCAATGAGTTCAAGCAATATAGTGTCGCGTCAGAGATTCAACGTGGAAACTGAATAAGAAGACGAAGTTATAGAAGACGCTGAAGAGGAAGAAGAGGTATGGTCGAGATGCGCTCGTAGCATGCACAGTCACTCACTGAAATATTTCAAGGAACCACGCCCGGGTCTGCCTAAACAAAAAAGATGCGACGGTCGACAGGCAAAGGAAGCGGCAGAAGAGAAGAGAGGATGGAGATCAGAAGGCTAAGAGCAAAGGTGTGCCCATCTATCGTCTATTGTACTTATCTCATCACCGCCTTTCTTATAGATTGCTGATGCAGCATGCCATGAAACGCTACGTATCTCCTGGCCAACCCGAACTCTTCTCGACGTTAAGGTAACGCCAACCCACTTAATTTTAATTTTTCATTTCTAACTCTTCCAAAGAGGGCGTCTCAGTCTAACCCCAAATATGCTGCCGTTATGGACTCACAACCTAAACCGAAGGTGTAATCTACGATTTTCCTTTGTTTAGAGCTTCATTCTATAATCTAGCGGTCGTAGTACTCGCCACCCCGAAAGGGGAAGACGAGGAACTGTTAAAGGACGGAGAAGTGGGCATAGCTGGGGATAATCAACCGTTGGCCTTCCTCGCCGATGAAATGGTAGGTTCCGACGCAATTTAATCAGGGTCTATGACTTACAATGTGCCTGCAGGGCCTCAGACTCATAGCGCCCCTCCTCTTGGGTGCCACATTGGTGATTTTACATCACGTTCCCGGAAAGCACCTTTCGCGCAAGCTTGTTCTGGCTTAGACCTGCGTAAACTCACGATACTAGGACCTGTAAACCGGGACTTGCCGCCTCGGGTCGCGCGCTATGATCGAAAGTGGGGCCTTCGGGCATCTCCGTCACGCCCTCTTTAGATAAAGTCCCCAAATAGGAAGGTAGAAATTAGCAGAAAAATCGAGCCTCATTATGATTAACTGTACTCTTTGTCTCTCTCTCTCACCTGTAATTTCTCTCTATAATGGATGGTGTTTCTGTTCCTAGTCTCAATGGGATCCTGGCTTCATTGCCAACACTCAAAAAGAAGCTTGACTATATCCGTAATTGCTCTGCAGAAGATATTTTGTGTCTGATAACAGCTGTAATTCCTCACGACCGGCCTGCCTCTTCAATACCTTGAGAGCCTTTCTAATGGAGATAGGACCATCTGCTATCGGGCTGCAATGACGTGCTGGGCTGTTACTGGGTCTACTATGGTTCCTCGAGAAATGCAGTTCCATACTGTACTTTCGGACTTCCAAGGAAAAGATTGTTTAATTGCTGCAGGAACTGGGAGTGGGAAGACTTTACCTATCGCACTATGTATTCTTCTTGATAACCCTGTGACCAACTCTGTCACCCTCACAATCTCTCCTCTCAAACGTCTTCAGGTTACCCAAGAATCAGACTTTAACTCTCGTTTTCAAATACCAATTGTTACAATCAATGAAGACACCCCTCGCAACATGGATTGGTGGAATGTGAGTAAACCTATATAACTTCTGCACCACGCAGCAGCTAATAAACTATGTAGGACAACGTACATAATGCGACTGATCATAAACCCGGAACTGCATCGCATCTCATTGTCACTGTCGAACAGTTGTTCAAATCCTCAGCTGGACATTTTGCACGACTTGGGTTCTTGATACGGAAGTGTAAATCATTTCGGCGCAGGATCAAACGGCCCACGGGTTGATGTTGATGAAGCCCACTGTATCCACACCGCTGGCCTGCCCTTGTACGGTTCGAATGCCTTTTGCCCTGCCTGGGGGATGCTAGATGAACTTAAGGCTCTTCTCCCAAGCCACATTATGTGGAAAGTATTCTCAGCCACCTTTCCGCCTCACATTTGACCCAGAAGGTACTTAAACCAAACTATGTAACGATCCACGTCACATCAAATCGCCCCAACACCATGTATGCGACCCACCAAGTACACAGAAGCATCGAAGATCCAAGAAACTACATATGCTTCATTCAACAACCCTTCGACTTCAACCGACAACCTCATGTCCTTATCTTTTTCGATGACAAAGATCTCACAAAAAAAGTTGCTCAATACCTCGACGCGCAGCTGCCCCTCGAGCACCGTGGACGAGGGATCATTCGCCACTATCATAGTGGAATGTCAGAGGCATTTTTGAAACAAGTGCATTATTCATTTGTCAGTGAGACTGGGATGTGTCGCATTCTGGTTGCGACTTCAGGCGAATCTGTGGTAAGTTATATCTCTTTTGTGGCTATAGTGTTGCTGAATCGTTATAGGGGGTTGACTTCCCAAATGTGAAGATAGTGTGCACTGCTGGGCTTCCATCTACAATTGTCGATGCACTGCAACGGGGTGGACGTGCCCTTCGCATATCCAACGACTCAGCCCTCTTTGTTTTTTTTATAAGACATGGGTGCTGACCATTGATGAGAAGGAATATGCTGGAGATGTACTCGATCCTGACTGCCCTCGCAAAGATCTCCGTATTTCATCCCGACGTGCAGAGAGAGCACCACTCTCTGGAATTCGGCTTGTATAATCAAAAGCCTGCTTACGCCGATTTTATACCAACTATCTCAATAATACATCACCTGAAGGTCCTGATTCCTTGCTTTCTTTTTCCACTTACTGACCATCCTGTGTAGCTTTTGACTTTACAACACCTTTCTGTTGTGATCGTTGTGATCATGATGGAAAGAGTTTCAAATTAGAAGACTATTTGCCAGGCAAGCTATTCCAAAACACAGTCTTTGCCGCACCATTAGAATGAAAAGCTCCAAATCATTATCGTCCAACATGGGAGTGCCATGGACTCGATCTCCGACTTATTGCTTGGGTTGAACATGAACATTCTCAAGACCCATGTTCAGCCTTCCATTCGCCATATGACATCCTGTCGCAAGCTCAATGTGACATGCTTGTGCGCACTCTGTTTTCATCGATTACCTCTGCCTCTAGTATCACTGAGATCCTTGATGAGTCATCGGAATGGGAAGAAGAATGGGCAGAGAAAATATATAAGGTGATTTGTGATTACCAGACTGTCCGGCCACTGAAGCCTCGCAAAGCCTAAAGTTTTAAATCCCTATTTTGTAAGTAGAGTACAAATTGTATTCAATCAATGTCGTTAGCTGTAATCTCGATATGGAAACTGGGACTGGAAATATCATCTGTTTCTCCTTCAGCCGGATTCCCTGCTTTGAGATCCTGTATTTTTTTGTTGAACGTTGCGAGAGATGAGCTCTCAAATTTCTGCCATCCAATCCCCTGGAGGTCAGTGATGGGTTTGGGCTGCACCCCATTTCTTTTGGTTATCTTCGTTTGGAGTTTTAACTTGCATACTTTCTTCGCTACATGCCAGACAAGATTTGACGTATCGGGATCTGTATGCATTGTGCCTTGGTAACTCGCCTTCACAGACTTGCTAACTTGTTTTTTTATGAACTGTAGATGATTAACACAGGCGGAGATGTTGCCCAAACGATCCCAGTTTGCATAGATTCCTTTTGCTGCAAATAGTTCCTAGAATACGTGCCTCAAAAATCAATATCAATGGCTACAGGTATACACAATGTGTTCGCACCTTGAGGTGACCAATAAGGTGTTCAATATTCATGTCCATTGGCATGGCATGCCCTTCAAGGCCAGATGGATTCACAAGCATGTTATTTCGAATAATATTTCTAGTGGGTGAAGACAAATTCTTATTATTATTGGAATGAGAACTTGTGATCACTCATGCAAACCCTGTGGTCCAAACCTCCTTGAAGTTGAAGATAAGGTGTAGTACCTCATTCGAATAATTGTTAGACCTAGCACCATGGAACAGGCATGCCAAGTCAGGGAGGATGTTTTTGACTCGGCCAAAATCACCAGATGATATTGCGTCGATAAGTTCTGCAACATAGAGCAAATCCCAAGTTAGTAAAACTATATTTGCATGGGCAGTATCAAGCTCTGGCCCAGGGTTGATATGAGACCTGGCATCCTTCTCTTTTGGTGGATGGGTCAATGCTTGTTTGCATTCTGGGCTTGTGTACTTGTTGAGAATGACGCGCGCTTTCTCGAGAATGTCCTTTGGACTTGGACTTAATTTTGCGTACTCATCTAGTGACTCAAATCCACACTTGGTTCACCAAGCATTTAATAACAGCCCTTCCAAAATTTGCATCAATGTCGAAAGAAGAGTGTGGTAGTCGGGGTGCTCTCCTCCAAGGTGAGTCTTCTCAAGAATTAGGAAGAAATGTGATAAACTTCCAAGGTCGTTAGTGGTACCACAATGACACTGGAGCAATGCCCATATCAGGTTCATGATGAGGTGAAAGGCGCCGAAGGATATCTGGAAAATTTGGCGTTGTTCCCAAAAGGAAACATCTTGCGCTCTCATAGCTTGAGCACCCCGAATGCAGGCATTTGTGAGTTGGTCATTAATGGTTGGAATTGCATAAGTGTTGATAATAGGGCTGTCTGCGTTGAGCTTGAGTTGAATATGGTAGACATTGTCATGAACAAGAATATTGCCTTGAACACTTGCCTCTTCAATAGTGTTCGCACGGAGACAATAGTATTTCATTTTGTGTCCTTTTGGAAGCGCTTGTTGTTCAGGATGTTGCAGCAGCAGATCGTCTTTTATGTAGTCGAAACCTTTAACATGTTTTAAAAGAGTGTTCGTCACATTGATGGCGGAATGAGCAATGAATAATTTGAGAGATTTTTTAGACAGCCGGAGGTCAGACATCTTGAGCAGGGATGAGTTCCTAAGGTGTGAAATCATAGGTTCGAGCTTCATGTCATCCAGGTTTGCATTCAAGAGTTTGTTATGAGTCCCCTTTAGGGTACTTGTTCTTTTAAAACCTGGCCTCTGCAATTTAAGGCACCATCAAAAGTGAGTGAAATTTCCTTATTTGTATGTCAGATCAAAAGTGAGCAAAAATATTTCCGAATTTAGCAGTGGCTGTGCATTCCACACTTTGTATTGGTACTCATAAATACAATATAACATTTAGATATCATTTATCTTTTAAAATGAAAGTAAATATATTATATTACACTATATAACACATCATTTCCTTAAAAAGATGGACTTAATTGGTTTTTAATCAATAATAAAATTTACTATTTACTCTAATTCCTATATGAAACCAAGTACACCCCCCTACTGTTTTGACAGGTAGGAGCACTGAAAACATGTCTATCTGGGCATGGTTTTAATATTTGGGAAGTAGGAAGCTGATAGAGACCTGCAGAATATCAAAAACATGTATAGTTTTAATTAAAAATGTACCTGGGAAAATGAGTGTACTTCACCCATTTCCCCTACTCCCTCCATCCCCTTCCTCATTGTGGGTTCATTTGTATTGTGTTGGCAGTGTGCTTGGCAGCATAGGTCAAATATGTCCACATACACAATGGGATCACTTAAGGAATGGTTTGTAAGTGACTTTGAGTTTTCAATGTGCTAGTACACTCCAGTGTATTGATTTTCAAAGTTTTTGACATGGTGAGAAGTACTGGCATACTCCAATATGTTGATTTTCCAGTTTTCAATGTACTAGAAAGTGCTAGCACATTCCAACACATCAATGTTCGAGTTTTCAATGTACTAGAAAGTGCTAGCACATTCCAACACATCAATGTTCGAGTTTTC